>JAABUQ010000895.1_pt1 | contig 68021 bp, 62 predicted proteins | sample 5560001 | NCBI WGS metagenome assembly JAABUQ01 (sample SAMN10711888, study PRJNA513371) | rock metagenome | isolation source: Antarctica rocks | place: Antarctica: Victoria Land, Finger Mt nord | collected 2015-12-18
AAGATTACAGCGCCCACCGAGCCTTGAGCCGGCTCTCAGCCGGACCACGCTTCAGGCGGCTTCAGCCGCACCCCACGACTTTCAGTCGCAAAGGATTCTACCGGCTTTGAGCCGGTAGTCTTTAAAAAACACCTCCTGGCCGGAGCGAAGACGATGCAGTCGGAGAAAGGGCTTTTCCTTGAAGAAACGTGGCGACTGCACCCGAGGTTATGCTCCTTCACGTCTGAGGTTTTCTATGAGAACAGGCTTCGATCACATGTCGGCTTAGAAAACCAGAAAATTATCGGTCATCCTTGGCTGGGTGAATACGGGCTCTGGTTCATTCCTGTATCTCATGTTGGGAATCAGAATGCGTCTGCGGAGGAGGTCGAAAAGGTGACTGAAATCGTTCGCTCGTTGATGGTTCCTGAAATCAAGTGGATCGATCCGAAGGCAACAGAGCACCCGATTGGAAATGCCGACGTGCTTTTGGTAGCCCCTTACAACGCCCAAGTTTCCGACCTGGCCGAGCGGTTGCCTGAAGTACGCGTAGGCACGGTAGATAAATTTCAAGGCCAGGAAGCACCCGTTGTTATTTATTCACTTACTTCGTCCTCACCGGAGGAGGCACCACGCGGGATGGAATTTCTTTACAGCCTCAATCGGCTGAACGTGGCGACCTCCCGTGCGAAGGCTATGGTGATTGTTGTGGGTAGTCCGCGGTTATTGGAGGCTGAGTGCAAGAGCCCTCGACAGATGCAGCTATCAAATGCGTTGTGCAGATATGTGGAACTTGCGCGAGTATTCGGGTCACCTAATGCTGCCGCGACAAGCTCCGGGCGCCCTTAGGTGAATCGTCTATGGGTTGTCACCTTCCCAAAGTGGAGACCGCTTTACGGGAGCACTCACGGGGAACCCTGGCCTCCCGTATCGCCAATGTTTTTGTCAGCCGTTTGTCAGCATGAGCTCTCAGTCTCATCTGTCTCCGTCGTTCTCATGCGTCTCCCGAGAACCAGAACATCGCTGAAAACGCAGCATTTTGAGAAAAATACTCACACATCGGACTTGACACGTATGGTTTCGTAATCAGCAGGTCCCGCGTCAGGCGGCTCTGCCATCGGGCGATATCGGATAATGAGCGGTCGCAACCGTGGCAATTATGGTCGACTTGGCAACCGTATCTCTATAACTTGCTGACAGGAAAATTGCGGAGACGTTCCGAATCCCACTCTCTCCGCCATATTCTGCCCTGCTGCTTCTCTTCAGAACTGAACACGAACCACCAGCTGAAGGATGCGTGGATTCGCCACGCTAGGATTGCCGGCTCCGTTAGTGTTTGACGTTCCACTAGGGGCTGCTACTGCTCCGAACCCATTCTGGTTGACCAGCCTGCCCGACGCGTCATAAGGGTTGTTCGAAACTGTCTCGCCATTCGGGTATGTTCCGGAGAAATTCAGGGTGTTGTTCAGATAGATAAAGTTCGGGTGATTGAAGACGTTGAAGGCGTCCACGCGGAATTGGAAATGAAGTCGTTCTTTGACTGCAAACTCCTTCTGAAGTGACATATCGAAGTCGATATATCCCGGATAGTACAGCCAGTTCAAACCAGATTCCAAACCGAGGCTGCCGGGTTGCGGTGCAACGAAGCACGCCGAATTCAAGCGGTTCCAAGGATTGCTCGATCCCGTGTAGGGATTGCACCCGTAGATATATCCCACTCTGGCGCCCTCATAGGTCCCATTGGCGACTGAGTTGCCAGTGGTGTTTTGGCTCGATACTCCCGACAAGCTCAAGCCTGGTGTAAACGGCGCCCCGGTAGCGGCCGCCACCACTCCGGAATATTGCCAGCCGTTCAGAACCGCGCGCGTGAATCGGTTCCCGCTCTTGAACGTCGGAAGCGTGTACACGTAGTTTGCGGCAAACACATGCCTGCGGTCGAAGTTGGCTGGGCCATAATCCGCCGCCCGGGTAAGGCCGTCGGCACGCACTTGCGCGGTATCTGACGTCGCGTTCGTCAGTGTCTTGCTATACGTATACGCGACCCCAACGAACAATCCATTGGCGGCGCGCCGGTTCACACTCACCTGCAGGGAATTGTAGTTAGAGGTTGCGGCACTCTCGTACAGCTGAATCTGCCCAAAGCCGCGTATCGGCCGTAGGAAGTTAGGCGGAAGCGCATTGCTGCCCAGCACCGTACTCGACGTTGTGGTCAGAGTGGGATCCTGATTTTGCGGTAGAAAAGCCGCCCCATAAGGTACCGGATTCAAGTTGCGGTTATCCTGTAAATGCCTGCTCTGGCCGCCTACATAAGCAGTGTCCAGCACCATGTTCCAGGGCAACCTGGTCTGAATACCAAACTGATAGTCGTAGGTCGTGGGCAGCTTGCCCGTGGGATCTGCCGCATAGACGTTCGGCGGACCCAGCAGAACGCTGGCGGGGTTGATGTTCTGAGCAAAGCCGTAGGTCAGTGTTGGATCGAGACCTTCCGGAGGATTGCGCACCATGTCAAACACGCGATTGCCTTGGTAGCGGTCATAGTAAATGCCGCCACCGGTTCGGATCACGATGTTTTGTTTCCCCGTGACATCCCACGCAATACCGAACCTGGGACCCCATTGCGGACCTCGATTTTTCTGTAGATATTGATTGATGCCCTGTTCCGCCTGAATAACGCCGTTGAACGGATTTCCGGTATTGGGCACTTCGAGACCGATGTCAGACGCGGGAAGAGCCTGACCGGTCACAGGGTCATAGGCGGAGCGGACTCCGTTGATCCTCCTGGGCTGATATAACCGTGGAGCACCAGCGGGGTTCCAGGCGCTCAGTACAAAAGTAGACGCCTGCAGCGAGGAATCATATTGCGGCTGGTACCACTGGATACGCAGACCATAGTCAAGCGTGAGGCGAGGCGTTACTTTCCAGGTGTCCTGGAGGAAACCCTCGATGTTCCAGTAACGGTATTGGCCATTGATGTAATTTTGCGCTTGATCGAAGGTTTGGTAAACGCCCAGTGCGGCGTTAGAAAATCCATACCCGGTGTCGTAGGGGTTAGCGGGATTGTCGCCGAAATTGTATTGACCGTTGTTGTTGCCGAACGATGTTTGATCTTTACGGCTGCGCTCGAAGAACACACCGGTCTTGATGATGTGTGTCCCCCAGATTTTCGTCAGGTTATCGCTCCAGTTGAAAAGCGTGTTGAAATTGACGAAGGGCGCGTCGCCAACGGACGTGAAGGCCGGCGCGAATGCACTCGTAATATGTGTCCCTGTGAAGTTAAACCCGGGAATGAAGTCCTTCTGGACTGCGCCCGGATACAGCAGGGGCAGCGTGATGCCGGACGCCGTTCGCGTCAGCTTATTTCCCACTTCATCAATGTCAATAGAGTTGTGCGTTACGCCGAAGTTGAATTCGTTCGTCATGGTGGGGCTGAGAATCCAGGTGCCGCCCGCCGCAAAGCTATAACCGGGATTCAGATACTGGATCGGCACGACAGGGACGTTGATGCCAAGCACGAACGAGCCATATGGATAAGTGAACGGCTGGGCGTTGTGGATGTAATGCCCAAACAGCCGCAGCTTCTCCGTTACGTTGTAATCCACACGCAGCAGATCCTCACGCCGGTTCTGCGCATTTGAGACCTGTGACGTGTAGTTGTAGCCAACTTGCCCGGTGGCGTTGGGCAGCGGGAACAGGTTCAGCAAAGCGACACCCGGAGCGTACAAGCTGGAGGGAGCGATGATGTTCCCGGGTAACGCCGCACCCGTTAGCGGGTTCTTGATGACGACGGGTCTGCCGCTGCTGTCGACCGTCTGTGAGAAGTTCCCCTGGCGCTCAAGTGCAGTAGGCACTTCAACGTTGCGTAAGCTGTTCGGCGCTAATTGCTGCTGCCATTCTTCGCTGTAGAAAAAGAATAGCTTGTTCTTGGTTTGTGGAAGCAGCTTCGGGATATAGATAGGGCCGCCGATGGTAAATCCAGGGTCGTTGTAGCGGAACAAACTGCGCGGCAGGCCTTTAGCGTTATTCAGCCAGCTATTTGCGTTTAGATCGTCATGGCGGTGATACAAATAGCCGCTGCCATGAAACTGATCGGTGCCGCTCTTGGTGACCACAGAGATCTGCGCTCCGGCGTTGCGGCCGTATTCAGCTTCATACACGCCAGTAAGAATCTTGAATTCCTGCGTGGAATCCAAACTGACGGTGACATTCTGCGATCCGTTCGAACCGGTATCCATATTGTCAACGCCGTTGATCGAAAGCATGTTGGAGGATCCACGGTTTCCATTGACTTGAATGTTGCCAATCCCGCCGGGCCCGCCCACCTGGAAATTTGTGTTGTTGACCACACCTGGAATCAGTCTGGTCATTTCGAGAGGATTCCGGCCGTTCACCTCAATGTTCTCGATCTGCTTACCGGTAATGGTCGCGGATCGCTCCACGCTGTCTGTCTGGAGTAGTGCCGCCTGCCCGGAGACCTCGACGGTTTCGGTGAGGGCGCCCACTTCCAAATTGACATTGCCGAGCGCCAACTTGTCATCGGCATGAAGCGCGACGCCTGACCTCGCCGATCTCTTAAATCCCTGTGCCGCTACGGCGATGTTATAGTTGCCCGGCTGCAGCCCTGGAAAGACAAAGTCACCTTGTTCGCTGGTCTTCGTAGTCTCCGCGATGTTCTTATCGGGCTCCGTCGCGGTCACCGTCGCATTGGCGATTGTCGCCCCCTGCTGGTCGACGACCCGGCCAGAGATCGAGCCCGTGATGCTCTGTCCGTACACTGCTGAAGTAATCGCGCACAAATAGATCAGTATCTTCGTGGATAACTTTGCCATTGTTCCTCTTGACCAGAAGTTGAGTTAGCAGCGGGGGAAACGGTCGCCCCGCGTTAGTAGGTCAAGCATACTGCAAGGCGCGAGCGGTTTCAAGCCCGTTAAAGCGGTGTGATGCTTTGATGACTCCACGCATTGCTGCAAAAGGCCCATCGTTTGCACAAACGTTGCAAATCGCGAAGGCACGTAGGAGGTGCGACTGCCAGAGATTGTTCACGGCTTTTGTGCTTCCAGAAAATAGCCTTTGGACGAGAGCAGTTCAAAGCTGAACGGCTTGGCGCGGATGGCGCAAATACTTTTCAAAGGCGATATTAGTTATCGTTGTGTTCGCTGTAAATGGCGCGCTTCGGGCCGGTTGCGAGAAACTAATAAGTGTGGCAAATTCGCGAGTCTACCGCGAAGAGCATCTTCACCCCGACGTCCGGCTTTCTAAAGGAAGCGGGCTTCACGCATTCTGTGACTCCGGCGCGCAACTGCACTTACGGATGCACCTACTGCTACGTGCCAACCATGGGGATGTATGGTGGGCTATCACCTGAGGACGTACTGAAGTGGGGCCATTTCACTACGCTAAAAACAAACGCGGCTGAACTTGTAGCGCGAGGCGGCACAGGACAGCAGGTCATCTATTGCTCACCTCTTGTGGATCCCTATCAGCCAGCGGAACGCGAACGGCCGCAGATGCCGGAATTGCTTTCAGCCTTTGCCAAGCGGCCGCCGCGGATCCTGGTGATTCAGACACGCGGGCCGTTGATACTGCGCGATCTCGAATTGCTTCAGAGCCTGGCAAGCGTAACAACTTTACGCATCAGCTTCTCCATCACGACGGATCGCGAGGAGGTACGGCGGCATTACGAGCCGCGCTGCGAATCGAACGAGACGCGCCTCAAGGTAGTTCGTACTCTTCGGTCGGCTGGGCTCGAGGTGTATGCCACCTTAGCGCCGCTGTTGCCCTGTAATCCGGAGCGGCTGGCGGAATGGGCCTTAGCGGCCTCAGAGCGTGACTTGATTGGCGATCCATTGCACGTTCGTGAAGCCAAGCCGCGCGGTGCAACTACCCGTGCCATGGCGTTCCGAATTGCTAGCCGGTACGGTGATGAAGCATGGTTTCAGCCCGATTTTCAGCGCGAGGTCTCAGCAAGGATTCACGAGACCGCGGCTCAAGCCGGTTTTGATTTCGCTACCGGTCCACAAGGATTCAGCCGCTTAACCCGGCAGCCAAGCGGCGGTAAGGGCACGCCACAATAACAACTCCGCTGGGCTCGCCATTCCGGCGGCCCTCAATCACCTTTTCAGGTGCTTGTCGACGATGCTTGCGCTCAGCTCAGCGGCCGCGACCTGATAAGTTCCAAGCCGGTATTGCTCGCAAAGCTCGGCCACGCGCGCGCTACGGCCCTCTGTCAAAGGGCACTGTTCAACTGCGGAACCGGGCTGCTCGGGTTGCCTGACAGCGGCATCAGCGCAACGATCGCTAGACGGACGATGGTACGAATTCACGGGCTACCTCGCTGTTCATAGCTTAACCGATCGGACCCTTGTTGGTCCGGGATTCTCTGATGTTAAGCCTGGCGCCGCCACTCAACGCACGGCAGAGTGAAGTTTCAGGATGGTTCAACCGAATACTGAGGTAGGCGGGAATAAGGGATAGAGATGAGCACCGCGAAGAGTTGCAGGGATGAGCAGGGTGAAGGGGTTCGAATGATGAGTGCCGCAAAGGGGTTCGAATGATCGCTCGCGAGGATCTGAAGGGCCAAGACGTGCCTGTCCTCAGTGCAGAGGTACGAGAGAAGTTGATCCTGGAGCATTTGCCGCAGGTGAAACTGATTGCGAGGCGAATTCATGAACGCTTGCCCGTGTCGGTGGCGTTAGATGATCTCATCTCGGCCGGCGTAGTGGGGTTAATTGCGGCCATTGACCGCTATGACGCCCGCCACGATGTAAAGCTGAAGACTTACGCGGAATACAAGATCCGCGGCGCCATATTGGACAGCTTGCGGGGTCTGGATTGGGCTCCGCGGCAGCAGCGTAAGCGCGCGAAACTCATTGAAGCCGCCATCTCAGTGCTTGAGCAGGAGCATCAGCGGATGCCAACGGAAGAAGAGATTGCGGGGCAACTACAGCTTTCAGTGGCAGACTATCAGGAATGGTTGTCGGAAGTTCGCGGCCTTACGCTTGGAAGTCTCGAGAACGCCGGAACAGAAGAAGATGGCTGTGACTTGCTGCGCTACCTGGCGGATTCAGACGAACAGTGGCCCTCGCAAATCGTCGAGCGGGCAGAGCTTGAGCGTCTGTTGGCGGAGGCGATTGAGAGAATGCCCCAGCTTGAGAAAACCGTCCTGGGACTCTACTATTACGAAGAGATGACCCTGCGCGAGATCGCCAAAATTGTCGATCTGCATGAGTCCCGAATCTCGCAACTGAAATCGCAGGCTATCTTGCGCTTGCGCTCGTATATGCAAAAGCGCTGGCCGCAGCAGCGCGGCGCCTGAAGAACGGGTGTGGTTACTGCTCGCTCGCGGGCGACGTAAGAATCACATCCAGCTTCTTGCGATTCCGTACCAGAGTGAGGGAAGCCGGCGCGCCGGGTTGTCGCAAACAGGACGTAAAATCGCGCGCACTCATCACGGGTTTATGGCGTACTGAGACGATCACGTCTCCCGTCTTTAACCCCGACTTCTCAGCAGGCGACCCTTTCTCAACCCAGCGGATGAGCACACCTCCTGGGACGCCAAAGTACTCGCTTAATTGTGAATCGAGCTCCTCGAATTCTATCCCCAGGATGACATCCCTCCAGACCAGGATCGCTCTCGGGCTCACAGTTGCGGTCGGGGAGTAAACCCGCCCATCGGGGAAAGGTAAGCCTACAAATGGACCCGGGATATCGGCTGGAGGTGGAGCGCCCGTGGTGAGAACGGTAGAGCGTTCCTTACCCTCACGCCAGAACTGAACCTTGATTTTCCTTCCTGAGGGCGTTTCCTGAACCAAGCGAATTACTTGCTGAGCGCCAAGAATGCCTTCGCCGTTATAGCTCAGCAGAATGTCTCCGGCCTGAATCCCGGCGTTGTCTGCTGGGCTCCCCTCCACTACACCCCTCACTTCTACGCCACGGCTATCACTGAGCTTCAGTATTCTGGCACGATCCGCATCTATCTCAGACAATCTCACGCCCAGATAGCTGCCCTGCGGACGCGATGGCGCGTCAGGCTGTTGGATTTGCCGCAATGCAACAGTACGGAACTCAGCAAAGCCGAATTGGGCGCGACAGGCAACGGGCAGCATAGCCAAGCCAAGGATCGCTCGAAGGAGGAAAACACGCATACGTAGCCTGACAACCAACCTGTCAATAAACGTTTATGGGAGCGTTCATCTGGCGCAGCATCTGCATACAGCGAGTCCGCACATAGTCGTCCTCGCCCTCGGAACGCATAATTTCCTGAAGCGTGCCGGCGAGACCGGGCGTGAGTTGCAGCGTCTGGCCGGCCGGAACCAGCATGTCGATGGCTTCCGAACGAACGCCCGGATTATCGTCATGTTCCAGCACATACTTCAGCGTCTCGACAGTGGAAGCGTCGGGCGAAAACTGACGAAGTCCCTCGAGTGCCTTCAGCCGCACGGCCGCATTAGGATCGCGTCTGGCGCTCTTGAGTAATACATCACGGACGTCACCGCCGCGTTGTCCCTTCAGCACCTCCAGAGAATAGACGCGCAGGCCAGGATCGGTGGGATCCTCAATGGCAGACAACAAGAGGCGCCGGATCTGTCCATCGTCCACTCGCCCGCTGATGGCATGTTCTGTGACCTGGTCGATGATAAGGCGAACGCTATCCTTGCCGTCCGGCTGGATGTCGCGAACGTGCATGACCGGAGAGGTGACCAAGCCCATCTGCTGAACCAAGCTCCAGGACCCACCCGTTCGATCCAGGAACTGTGCAGCGCTGAACCCGGCAAACACCAAAAACGAAGCAGCGGCGAGGCGCATGGACCAGCGCGTGCGAGCAAAGCCGAACCCTTTCACCCACGTCCACCACGATGGCTGCTGGTTAGCGCCGTTATCCAGCACTCCGACGGCGCGGCTAAGGTCCCGACGGCACCCTGACAAGAGACTAAGAGGTACATCGGCGTGTTCGGCATGGAGAGCGCCATGCCACTCCTTCTCGCGTCCCAAAGCACGCTGGCAAAAGGCGCAGCCGTCCAGATGCTGTTCAAGCGCTTCCTCTTGCGCGAAATCCAGTTCGCCATACAGGTACAGCGATAGGTTCGTCTGAACTTGCCGGCAGTTCATACGAAATCCCCCAACGCCGCGCGCATTTTTTGCGTCGCCCGGAAAAGGCAGTTCTTGGCAGCCTCCTCCGTCACTCCAAGCGCGTCGCCGATAGCGCGCAACCTCATTCCCTGATAATGGCGCATCTCGAAAACCAGGCGCTCTCTCGGCGTGAGGCGGCTTAGAACCTCCTGAACCCGCGTATTCACTTCAGAGCTCATCAGCTGCCGCTGAGGGTCCACGTCCGCCCGGCGCTCGGGGAGGAATTCAAAGCGGTCGAGTTCCCCGCTCCCGGTATCCACCGTCGCAGCTTCCTCTTTGCGGACCTTCCGCTTGCGAATCTGGTCCAGGCACAGATTGGCAACGATCCGGTAGAGCCAAGTGCTGAAACTGCAATCGAAGCGGAACTTCGACAGGTTGCGGTAAACACGCAGGAACGCCTCTTGATAGACGTCACGCGCATCTTCCTCGGAGTGCAAGAGGTTGACGGCCATCCGAAGCACATTCTGGTCATAGGACCGGACGAGTTGCTCGAAGGCTTCTGAATTGCCGGTCTGCGCGGCCAGAATCAAAGATTTTTCATCTGACCACTGCGTCGCGCCCTGCACGACTAAACTTCCGAGGCTTTCAGCTCTGGTTGCCACCAACAAAATGGACGTACAAGAATGGATTTCGTCACGACGATCAGCTCGGACGGAACTCCGCCCAAGTAGGGATAGAGCTAACTAGCTAGTTCAAGCTCTATCAACTTCTTAGTTGGATCCAGGTGGGCGATGCGGAAACTTCGAACCTCGCCTGCGCGTGCGGCGGACTTGGCGGCCCCTGCCGGACCACTGCCCTGCTTCCATTTCGCTGACAACATGGCGCTGAGCGAAGAAACATCGCCACTCCCTGCCTTAGCCTGACTGGAAGCGGCCGCGGTCTCTTCCACCAGCTTCAACTGGCAGGTGCCGACAACACCCTCCCCTAGCTCCACTCTGGCGCGGTTCCCCTGCACTTCAAGCAAGCGGCCGCTCACCGTTTCGCCCGGCTGATGCTCCGAGATGTAGTGGTCCACCGTCGTGGGTTCCAGCTGTTTGAGGCCCAGCCGGAGCCGGCGCCGTTCACGATCCACCTCCAGCACGGCGGCTCGTACGGTTTGACCCTTGGCCAATTTATCTTTCGGATGTTCGATGCGCTTCTCGTTGGTGACGTCGGAGATATGCACCATTCCTTCGATACCATCGCCCAATTCTATGAAGGCGCCGAATGGCGTCAAATTGGTGATGGGTCCTTCGACCACGGAACCGACGGGAAAGCGTTGGGAAACGGTATCCCAAGGGTCGCCGAGCGCTTGCTTATAACCGAGACTGATGCGGCGGTCGACGGCGTTGACCTGAAGAATCACGGCCTCCACGCGTTCTCCCACCTTCAGCAGATCACCTGGTTTACGCACGCGCTTATTCCAGGAAAGCTCCGAAAGATGGATGAGGCCATCGACGCCGGGAAGCAGCTCGACAAAGGCGCCGAAATCAGCCAGGCGCGAGACCGTTCCGCTGACGCGGTCGCCTATGTTGAAGGTGCGCGCCGCCACGATCCAAGGGTCCTCCTGCAGCTGCTTGAGGCCGAGCGAGATTTTGCGGCTGGCCGGATCGATCTTGAGAATTTTGACTTCCAGTTCGTCACCGGCTTTAGCCAGATCACTCGCCTTACCGACGCGGGAGTAGGACATGTCCACAATGTGCAGTAATCCATCCACACCGCCTACGTCAATGAAAGCGCCGAAGTCCATGACGCTGCGAACGTGCCCTCGAACGACCGCTCCTTCACGCAGCTCAGAGAAGGCTTGCTGGCGGCGGCCCGCTTGCTCTTCTTCAAGGACGACGCGCCGATCGATGACGACGTCTTCCTTCTCAACCTCCAGCTTCGTGATTCGGCACTGAATCTCCTGACCCACGAGATTCTGCATCTCTTCCGCTTCACGCACGCCGCTGCGCGAGGCCGGCATAAAGGCCCGCACACCGATGTCTACCCGGAAACCGCCCTTCACCTGTTCGACAACAGTGCCCGCAATAGTGCGTTTTTCGGCGAAGGCGGCCTCAAGACCGCTCCAGTCTTTGGGACGCTCTACTTTGATAGTCGAAAGCTCGTAGTAGCCTTCCTCATTGCGAGGCCCGATGCTGACGGAAACAGAGGCGCCGCGCTCCGGATCGCCGGTTTCCATCTCGCGCCACTTCGACAGGCGAAGAGATCCTTCCACCTTTCGACCGATGTCGACCAGGATGGCGTCAGCGCCGATTGAGACGATGGTCCCGGTAACAGTTTCGCCGTGCCTTCCGTCAGCATGTTGTTGCTCAAAGGTCGACAGAATATCGGCAAAGGTGGTGTCCTCCCGTTGCGCAGCTTCCTCAACGGGGACCAAAGAATCGGAATTCACGTTACTCATGACTGCGGGGATTCCCCTTATTCTGTCACAGGGTTTAGGACATGACGATGTTGGCGAAAACCACCACAGCAAGCTCGCCTCAAAACAGGAGGCTGTTCCGCCTTCAAGATTTTGCCTGGCTGCTATTCATTCCCGTTCTGATCATTTCAGGGCCGGAGACGAACTACGATGCACTGATTCTGCTGCCCGCCATTGGCGCATTTCAGATCCTGGAGCCGCGGCTTACTCTCTTTTCGTCGCACAGGGGACAGATAGCCTCGATTGTGATCAAGCTCATCCTGAGCTATTTGCTGGTCGGTTTCACTCACGGCCTGCAAAGCGACTATACTTCCATTTCGTTGATTCCGGTGATTGCGGCAGCGACCATCCTGGAGCTGCCCGGCGTGATCCTGGTGACGGCGATCGCATCGCTCGCTTATTTTTCGTTCTTGCTGCCGGTCTTTTTCGATTACAGCCGGTATCAGCTTGCTCCAGAGCAGCTCAGCCTCATGTCTCTTCATGCGGCTTTTTACGCCATCGTGGCTTTCCTGGTTTACGATCAGGCCAAAGCCAAACGGGACGAGATGCAGCGAACCCAGCAAGCCGCTCTGCAACTTGCCGAATCAAACCGGAACCTGCGAAAAGCCGAAGCCTCGCTTCGACGGACGGAGCGTTTAGCTGCTTTAGGACAACTCACCGCCGGTCTGGCGCACGAGCTGCGGAACCCGCTGGGAACCATTAGAGCCTCCGCCGAGATGATGACTAAGGACTCGACAAAGCAACGCCCCGATGTGATGTCGGAGATGGCCGGATACATTGGGAGCGAGGTGGATAGGATGAACGCTCTGATCTCGAACTTCCTGGACTTCGCGCGGCCATTGCAGGTTCACCCCACAACTGCGGATCTGAAGACGGTGTTCGACGAAGTGATGAAGCAGCAATCGGAGTTGGCGAAGAGCCGCGATGTCAGGCTGGCTGTTCGCGGCCATGAGGGGTCACTCGCGTTCACATTCGACCCCGATCTGCTGAAATTGGCCATCGCGAACCTGGTGCAAAATGCGATTCAGGCCAGCGCGCCCGGCCAAGAGGTGGAACTTCGCGCGGCAGACAGAGAGGACGATGTGCTGATTCTCATCAGCGACAAGGGCGAAGGCATTCAAGCGGAGCATCTCGAGAACATCTTCAATCCATTTTTTACAACCAAGCCGCAGGGCGTAGGTCTGGGGCTTGCTATTGTCGCGAAGATTGTCGATGAGCATCAAGGGCACGTCACCGTATTTAGCGAACCGGGCCGCGGTACAAGATTCGAAATCACTCTTCCCAAGGTGCAGCCATCCTAAGATGCCGGGACGCGTACTCTTGGTGGAAGACGAAGACAAGCTTCGTCGCGTAGTCCAACTGCAACTGGAATCGGCAGGCTTCGAAGTGGACGGGGCAGCCACTGCCGAGCAGGCGCTGCCGCTTGCGACGGTGGCACAGGTGATCATTACCGACTTACGTCTGCCGGGCATGGATGGGCTCGCGTTCATTCAACAGTTGCAGGCGCGCGGGGTGCAAGCGGGCGTCATCGTCATGACGGCGCATGGCTCGGTTGAAACGGCAGTGGAGTCCATGAAACTGGGCGCTGCGGATTTTCTGCAGAAGCCCTTTTCCTTAGACCATTTGACGACGCTGGTGCACAAGGTGATGGCCGTCCAGTCGCTGCGAGCCGAAAATGTGCGTCTGCGCGAGCAGTTAGATCAGCGCTACCAGTTCGACAACATCATTGGCGGGAGCCAGGCTATGCGCGACATCTTCCACATTGTGGAGCGGGTGGCGCCCACACGAGCAACGGTTCTGCTGGCGGGCGAGAGCGGCGTGGGGAAAGACATGATCGCGCGCGCCATCCATCAGCATTCGCCGCGCAAGAACCACGCCTTCGTGAAAGTGGATTGCAGCTCCTTGCCTGAGAACCTGATGGAAAGCGAGCTATTCGGATATGAAAAAGGGGCCTTCACGGGAGCGACCGCCAATAAGCCAGGTAAGTTTGAGCAGGCCGATCAAGGTACTTCATTCCTGGATGAAATCGGAGACGTCCCCGGCAATATTCAGGTGAAGCTCCTGCGCATTCTTCAGGACCGGCAATTCGAGCGGCTGGGGTCGAACGTAACGCGCAACGTCGATGTTCGCGTGATCGCCGCCACGAACGTAGATCTCCGCGCCGCGCTGGAACAGGGCCGCTTTCGCGAGGACCTGTATTACCGCCTCAACGTGGTACCTATCAGCATCCCGCCGCTGCGGGCGCGTAAGGAGGACATTCCTTTTCTGGCGATTCACTTCGTGCAAAAGCTGGGGAAGGAGCTGGGAGGAACGGCAAAAGACATCAGCCCCGCGGCCATTGACCGGTTGTTGGACCATCCTTGGCCGGGTAATGTGCGGGAACTGGAGAACACGATTGCCCGCAGCCTTGTGCTGGCTTCGGGCGAGATCCTGCAACCGTCCGATATTCGCATTGAGGCGCCGCGCAATCAGGCGTTTTCGCCCGCGCAGCAGCAATCGCCGCTACTCCCGGAAGGTGAAACCCTGGAGCATTGGGAGCAGATGATGATTCGCGAAGCGCTGCGGCGGGCCAACGGCAATAAGAGTCAAGCCGCCCGGCTGCTGGGACTTACTCGCAACGCTCTGCGTTATCGTTTGTCTCAGATGGGACTGGACACGCCCGGGGAAGATCCGGCCTCTTAAAGGCGCACGATCTTTTCGGAAACAATGCCTTTGAGTGCGTTGCGCGTGTCGACAATAAGCTTGCTGCGCTCAACCACTGCCCCATAATCGACAGCGCTGTGATCGGTCACAATCACGACACAGTCGGAAGCGTCGACAGCCGCGACCAATTCCTGCGCTTGCAAGCTTGCCCCGTCTATCTGAATCTCTCGCACATACGGATCTGAAAAGGTGACCGTCGCCCCCAGGCGTTTGAGCAAAAGAATGATATCGAGCGCCGGTGATTCGCGAACGTCTTCGATGTTGCGCTTGTACGCGGCGCCAAGCACGTGTATGCGCGATCCCTTGACCGGTTTCGAAGCATTGTTGAGCGCGTTCTGAATCTTCTCCACCACGAACTCCGGCATGCGGCCGTTGATGTAACCGGCGAGTTCGATAAAGCGCGCCTCAATGCCCGCTTCCTTGCTTTTCCACGATAAGTAGAAGGGATCGATAGGAATGCAATGGCCGCCCAGTCCTGGCCCTGGGTAGAACGGCATAAAGCCGAATGGCTTGGTCGCGGCGGCGTCTATCACTTCCCAAACGTCGATGCCCATGCGGTCACACATCAGCGCCATCTCGTTCGCCAGACCGATATTAATCATGCGGAACGTGTTCTCAAGCAGCTTCACCATCTCGGCCACGCGCGTGGAGCTGACAGGCACCACGGTTTCGAGCGCTTGCCGGTAAAAGAGCGCGCCCAGCTGCGTGCAGGCCGCCGTGATGCCTCCGACAACTTTGGGAATGTTCGCCGTCTGAAACTTGCGATTGCCTGGATCGACGCGCTCTGGCGAAAAGCACAGGAAAAAATCCTGGCCCACGGTAAGACCGCCGGCTTCTAACTTCGGAAGCACTAACTCATCTGTGGTTCCCGGGTAAGTTGTCGATTCAAGCATCACCAGCAGCCCGGGGTGCATATATTCGGCAATTGCGTCCGTTGCGGCAATCACGTAGCTCATGTCCGGATCTTTGGTCTTGCGCAGCGGAGTGGGCACGCAGATGTCAATCGTGTCCAAGTCGCTGATGACCGAGTAATCGGCTGTGGCCCTCAATTTTCCACTGTCGATGAGTGGCTTTAGTACGTCATCACTTACATCTCTCACGTATGACTTACCGCTGTTGAACTGATCGACTTTGCCCTGCTGAACGTCAATGCCGACGACACTGAAGCCAGCGCGCGCAAACTCGACGGCAAGCGGTAGGCCTACATATCCCAACCCAAGCACGCCCACTCGCGCGGTTCTCTTCTCTATTTTTTCCCGCAGGCCATCGGCCGCCTGTAGCGGTTGCTTGGAGGTTTGCTCAAGTGTCTCAGAGATCAAGGAAGAATCTACCTTCGCCAATCAGTTCCGCCGGTCCAGTTAGATAAACGCTATCATCCCAGCGCAAAGTCATGCTGCCGGCCGGAGTCCGAATCTCGACCGGGCTGTCAGCTTCACGCCTGAGAATTGCCGCGGCGCCGGCGCCCGTGGACCCCGTGCCGGAACTTCTGGTCTCCCCCGCACCGCGCTCGTAAAAGACGGCGTCGATGGTGTGCCGGTCAATTACTCGGACCATTGAGACGTTACTTCGGTTAGGAAACCGCTCCAGTGCTTCCGCTTCCCTTGCTGCTGTGCGCCAATCATCGGGCAAGTGTGTGACGAATAGGGCGCACTGCGGGTTCCCGACGTTTAGCAGCGTCGCATCGAACTCGCTACCGGCGAGATGTAACGTGGTCCGAAGCTCATCCACCTTTGGCAGGCCCATGTTCATTTCAAAGGAGAACTGGTTTCCGTCGCGCGAGACGAGGCGCAGTGTTTTCAGACCCGCTGCGGTGGTGACCGATATCACCGGCGGCGAGACAACTCCTTGAAGCAGCCCGAATGCCGCGGCACATCTGGTTCCATTGCCGGAGATCTCCGGCTCGCTGCCGTCGGAGTTAAACAAGCGCGTGCGGAGACCACTCTCTTCCACCCACACCAGCATCCAGCCGTCTGCGCCGATGCCGGTTGTACGGGCGCAGATACGACGCGCGATTTCGGGCAACTCACGTTCTGGAGCTTCGCGCGCCCATGTTAGTAGAAAGTCATTTTCAGCGCCGTGCAGTTTCGCGAAGGGTATTTCAGTCATTTCACATGCCGCCTATAGACAAGCAAAGCGGGCGCACCTTTAACCTTCGTCTCTTCCACAACTTCGTATACGCTGCCTTTGCGCTCGACAGATCTCGAGAGTTCATCGCCCGCTTGCGCGACCACCCACAACTCCGGATGCACCAGATCGGGGCGCGAAGTTGCGGCCAACCAGGCAGGACCATTTCCGATGTTAAGCGTCTCCCGCAGCGGCAGGCGGGACTTACAGAAGATTCCAGTTACATCGCCGGCGGACGTCAGAATGCCGGTACCCCAGCGATAATGCTCCATCAGATACTGAGCGCCTTGTGCAGTCCAGGCCCGCCGCGATACGGAGTTCACTTCCGATTCTTTCCAGCAGATCCAGTCTCCTTGCGAAGGATGCAGCAGCCAAGGTAGGGCGGAGAGCAGCGGGATTAGAAAGACCAGCCTGCCCCAGCGCGCTTGAAGCACCAGGGCCAGAGCGCCCGCTGCGAAAGCGGCGGCAGCTACTGCGGCTATGCCGTAGCGAGTGTTGTAGTAACTGAACGGCCACAACTGCGGGACGTGTATGGGCGCAGCTGATGAGTGCATGCTCCAGACGTAGAACAGCGGCGTAAGCAGTAGGAACAAGTTAGGCGCGAGCACCTTGCGTTTCGCCGCGCAGAACAATCCAACACCACCCAGCAGCATAAGTGACCAACCGGCACAGAGACAGGCGGCAGCCGAGTAATAGCGCAGCGCGAGTATCCAATCGTGATAACCCGGATACCACGCAGTACCCTGTATGGCGGCCGCCGAGTACGGGCCGTTATAGAAATCCAGCGGATTCGACGTCTCCCACCAGTTATAAGCAATCCAACAAGCAGGTCCTAACGCCGCAATCGCCGCGAACCCTATGCATATCATCCGCCGACGGCTCGTGGCCAACACTGCAAACCCGAAGCTTGCAAATGGGATCAGAAACCAGCCGTCATACCTGGTGGAGCTCATCCACCACGACGCGCCGAGCCCCAGCAGTAGCAGGTATGGGTTCTGTGTCGCTCTAAATCGAAACAGGGCGAACAGCAAGAGCGCCAACCCGGCAAGAAACACCAGTTCCGTCATGGGAATGGAGGCGAGGTACAGCACGTTAGGGTTAAGGGCGAAGCAGGCCACCACTACAAATGCGGCGGCAGAGCTGCCATACACATCTCTCGCGGCCAGGAAAAAGCAGAGACCGGCCACGACGAAGCAAAACGCCACGGGAATGGTCCCGGCGAGACCCGTCGACCAGAGGAAGTCGTTACTGACAAACGGTGCGCAGATAATGTGCAGCAAGGGCAGCCACACGGTGCCGAGTTGGTCGAATCCGGGCGTGCGCGAGTCAATGAGACCTCGGCTGATGTTCAGGTGCGCTTGCGCATCGCCATAGTAGAGAATGTAGCCGCCACGGAAGCACCACCAGGCGGACAGAAAGACAAGCACGCTGAGGCCGCCGCAGACACCAACAATCTGGCGGAGCGTGGCGCGATTAGAACGCGGTGAAGCGACGGAATTCGTCAAAGCGCTGGTCGATGTCTTTGCGAGTAAGTGTGCGGAAGCGCTCCAAGCCGAATTCTTCGCAGCAGAAGCTTCCCATAACAGAACCATAGATCACCGCACGGTGCAGTTCGTGAATATCGAAATGTCCGTTGCGAAGGTCGAAGCCGCGCTCAGCCAGGTATCCGACAAACCCCCCGGCGAAGCAGTCGCCCGCCCCAGTGGGATCGAACACGTCTTCCAGAAGATAGCCGGGCACCATAAACAGCGTGTCCTGCCGGAACAACATGGCGCCATATTCGCCGCGCTTGATCACCAAAGTGGTGGGGCCCATGTCCAAGATCTTCTCGGCGGCGCGCCGCAGGTTATGCTCTCCGGACAACATGCGCGCCTCACTGTCGTTAATCAGCAGAAAATCCCATTTCCTGATAGTGGCCAGTAGTTGGTCCCGCGTCTCCGCGATCCAGTAGTTCATGGTGTCGCCGCCCACAAAGCGAACACCCGGCATTTGTTCCTGCACGCCGCGCTGCAGATCCGGTTGGATATTGCCCAGAAACAGGTACGGATTCTTTGCATAGGCCAGCGGGAGCTTCGGCTTAAAGTCGGCAAATACGTTGAGGTCGGTCGCGAGCGTAGTGCGGTCGTTCATGTCGGCCGAGTACACCCCGGACCAAAAGAACGTCTTTCCAGGCACCTGTTCCAGACCCTCAAGGTCAACACCCTTGTTCTCCAGCACCGCGCGATCTTCTTGCGCGAAATCATCGCCCACCACGCCGACGATAGACGTTTGAGTGAAGTAACTCGCGCTCAGCGCAATATACGTGCAAGCACCCCCGAGAGTGCGCTCACGCTTTCCATGTGGCGTCTCAATCGCATCGTAGGCGACGGACCCAATTACAACCAGTGACATCGCTCGCATTGTACTGGACAAGCCTCGCTGCTCCGCCCCACGCGCACTTCAGTTACCCTGCCGTTACAATACGCTTGTGCGATTCCTGATTCTCAGCGATCCTCACGCGAATTGGCACGCTCTGGACGCAGTACTCGCAGAGACCGCGGGTAGTTACGACCAGATTATCTGTTGTGGCGACTTGGTGGGATACAACGCGCAGCCCGGAAGAGTTCTGGAGTGGACTCGCGCGCATTGCGCGTCCGTGATTCGAGGTAATCACGACAAAGTAGTTGCCGGCCTTGAAGATCTGGAGTGGTTCAATGAGGTGGCCCAAAGCGCCGCTCGCTGGACAATCAACCAGCTTCAGCCTGAGCAGATCGGGTATTTGCTCGGCCTTCCCACGGGACCTTTAAAGCTGGAGCATTTTCACATATGCCACGGCTCCCCGCGCGACGAGGACGAATACATCACCAATGCGAAGGAAGCAGCGGAGTGCTTCTCGCACTTCGAATTGCCACTGGCCTTCTTCGGGCACACGCACCTGCAGGGAGGTTTCTTCGCGAAAGGTGGACGAGCCGGTTCCATTCCGGCAGTTCAGAGCCGCGAGGCTGAGTCAACCTGGCAACTTGAACCCGACACAATCTACATGGTGAATCCGGGCTCTGTCGGGCAGCCGCGCGACGGTGACCCCCGCGCAGCGTACGCGACTTACGATTCGGAAGAGAAGATTGTGTCGCTGCGGAGAGTAGCTTACCCGATAGAGAAGACAGCGGACGAAATCAAAGCAGCTGGATTACCCGACGTGCTCGCGTTCCGGCTCTTCCAAGGTATGTGAAGCCTCGGTAGGTGAAACCTCCACCTCGCCGGTAGAAGAAATCTGTACCAAAGGTCCTTGCATACCCGGCCCACTGAAATAAATCTTGAGCTTCTGCGCGGCCGCTTTCCCTACGATCTTCACCAGCTCTTGTTCAGGAGCCAGCCGCACACGTTCCAAGCTGCCGAACGTCCTCAGTAACTTCTCGACCGTCTTTGATCCCACACCCGGCACCTCGTGCAACTCCGATGTCAGGCGCTGGGCGTTTCTGCGAGTGCGATGGAACGTGACGGCGAAGCGATGCGCCTCATCGCGAATGGTCTGCACCAGGTGCAGGATGGGTGAGAACCTGTCCAGGATGATGGGCTCGTCTTCCTGGCCGTAAACGTAGATCCACTCTTCCCTCTTGGCGATGGAAGCCAGCGGTTGATAGGTATTGCCCAAAGCCACCAAAGCCTCGGCGGCCGCGTGCAGTTGACCGAGCCCTCCGTCCACTAAGACCAGTCCCGGGAAGGGTTGCTTTTCTTCCTGCAGTTTCGAATAGCGCCGCGTAATCACTTCGCGCATGGAGGCGAAGTCGTCATTACCCACAACCGTCCTGATGATGAACTTGCGGTAGTCGGACTTCTTCATCTTTCCGTCTTCCCACACCACCATGCTGGCCACTTTGTCAGTGCCCTGAATATGCGAGATGTCGAAACACTCAATGCGCCGCGGAGCATCGGGCAAGTTAAGAGCGTCCTGAAGCGCCGTCTCGATGGCCTTCGAGGACGGCTTCATGACACGGAAACGCCCATCGAAACTATGCTTGGCGTTCATCTCCACCAGCCCAAGCAGCGCTTTCTTGGCGCCACGCTGCGGAGTCAGAATCTCCACCCGTCTGCCCCGCCGGTCTGAAAGAAACTCCTCGAGTTCTTCACGCTGTTCAAAGTCGGCAGGGACGTGAATAATTCCAGGGATGTATTGATTGCCTAGATAGACCAGCTTCAGAAGAGCTTCGAAAAACTCCGAGGGATCGAACTCCGTCTGATCTTCCCAGAAGAACTCGCGGCGGTCGACCACCTTTCCGTTCCGCAAGTGAAACAGATTGACCGCTACCAGCGGGGGCTCGGCATAATAGGCGAACATGTCGATGTTTTCGCCATCGGCCGACGCCATTTTCTGCTTCTGCTCCATCTCGCGAACGGTGGACATGAGATTTCGCAGGCTGGCCGCTTCTTCAAAGCGCATCTCGTCCGCTGCCGCATTCATTCTGCTTTCCAGCTCGTCCGCCAAATCGCGGTGACGCCCTTCAAGGAATAGCCGCACGTCGCGCACCGCGGACGCATAAGCCTCATCTGTCGTGAGCCCCGGCGTGCAGGGGCCTAAACAACGATGGATGTGATACTGCAGGCACGGGTGCGTATGTCTACGCTCCAGGTCGATTTTGCAGGAAGGAACTTTGAAGTGACGGTGGACAAAATGAACCAAACGGTGCGCTAAGTTTCCCGGAAAGTAAGGGCCATAATATCCGGCGCCGTCTTTCAAAATACGCCGCGTGACGAACACTCGCGGATACTTCTCGTTTGTCAGCTTCACGTACGGGAAGGTCTTGTCGTCGCGCAGCAGAATATTGAAGCGCGGCTTATACTGCTTGATCAGGTTGTTTTCAAGCGCCAGTGCTTCTTTGTTGTTATCAACCTCAATAAAATGAACGTCACGCGCTTCGGAAATTAGGGTTCCCGTTTTAGCTTCCGCCAGCCGGTCTTCGTTGAAGTAACTTCTGACTCGGCTGCGAAGATTTTTCGCTTTCCCGACGTAGAGAACGTTTCCTTCCGCGTCCTTGTAGAGGTAAACACCGGGCTGGGCGGGAAGCTGCGCTACTTTCTCGCGAAGTTCCATCGGCAGCTATAATTCAATTGTGACACGCCCGCTCGATCTGGCCTGTGTGCTTGTTTTAGCCTGCTTTGCCGCGGCTGGAAGCGAAGCCAATCGAGCTCACGCGCAACCGCAGACGCAAACTCCCGCCCCGCCGCAACATCCACAGACCGCTCCCAAAACTCAGCAACCGCCCGACGAGACAAACCCTCCCGAAGAGGACGACTCGCTCGCGCCCAGAACTTACGCGTTCAATCCGCTTCAGTCGGACCGCTCGATCAAAATTGGGGACTTCTACATGCATAAGGGAACGCCACGCGGCTTTCGCGCTGCCTTGGGCCGCTATGAAGATGCCACCAGATACAATCCTTCCTCCGCGGAAGCGTTCTTGAAAGTGGCGGAAGCGGAAGAAAAACTAAAGAACAAAGACGCGGCTCGTACGGCACTCCAAAAAGTAATTCAGCTTGCGCCCGATTCGAAGCAAGCGCAAGAGGCCAAAAAGAAGCTGGGCAGTAAGAGCTAACTTCCCAGGTTGCGCTTGCGTTCCCGGCGAGCCGACTGCGCATTCATCATCGTCGTAAGCACTTTCACTCCCATATCCCAATCCGGAAAAAGATCGACATACTGCGTTTTCCGGGCGATTTGCAACGGCACGTTGCACTCGCCTAAGCGAATCGGCATCAGAAAGACTTCATCTAACGGCACGCATGAAGATACCTCCAGTGCGTAGCGCACCTCCAGTTGAAAATAGCCTCGCTTATCCACGGACCGGCAGGAAAAGCACAGCACGACGTAATCGGCGACTTCAATTGCCTGCTCAATCGCGCGCGGCCAATTCTGCCCAGGCAGCAGCTTCTCTTCATCCATCCAGGGATCAAATCCGGCCTTCTGAAGTTCCCCACACAGCTTCTTTACGTCGTCGCGATCTTCGTTGGCGTAGGCAAGAAAAACGCGCGGAAGCCCATTAGGACGAAATACAACTTGATTCTCATTGAGTTCGAAACGTCCTAATCCGTCGATCTCCACAGGGTCGCCATCGCACAGGCGACGGTAAATCAACCTGAGCAAAGTCTTCCGGAGACCTGGCGTTTTCACGGCTTGGCCTTTGGCTGTGCTCCGGTTAAGTCTGACGGATCTTTCGTTTGCTCACGATTCGATCTATCCGTACAGCGCTTGAAGTCTTTCAACAGTTTGTAGACGAGCTTATCCACTTCGTCCGCAGCCTGGGCCCGGGATCGGTGCGCCTCCCGCGCCAGCCATTGCGTCAGATCGCGCTTGTTCATCGCCCTAACGCTATTACATCTGCGCGGACGAACTAAACGCTGCAAAGGAAGCGCCCCCCGCCAAACTGCTTGCGTAATCTGGGACTTAGGGCGCCTGGTTTTTTCGCAATGGATTGTGACTCCGCTTATTCGCCGCGCAAGACCTCAAGCGGCCTCTGGTCCAGAATCCGCACACTGGCCAGCCAGCCGGCTAAGTTGGCGAGTAACGCCGTTCCTATCATCACTACCACCAGCGACAACCAATCAAACTGATACTCGGCCTCAATGAACCTTTTGGCAATAATGCCGGTAAACACGTTGGCCAAGATGCCTCCCACCAGACCGGCCACCGCGCCAAGGACGCTGAACTCGACTGAGAAGATGCCCATGATGCGGCCCTTGGTTGCTCCCAGTGTCTTCAAAATTGCTACTTCGCGAATGCGCCGGTAACGTGTTCCAGCGACACTCGAAGATAGGATAATGATGCCTGCGAGAATCGCGAAGAGCGCCAGGAACCTGACCACCAGCGCCACCTGATCCACCGCCTCTTGAATGCGCTTCAAAATGTCAGCCAGGTTCATGACCGTAACCGTAGGAAAGCGCTCGAAGAGTGCTTCTTCCACTTGGGGAATCTTGGCAGGGTCCACGTGCGCGGCGCCGTAGTAAACCACCGGCAATCCCTTTAGCGCAAACCGCGGAAACACCAGGTCGTAGCGAACCGGTGCGCGCTCCTGCCGCGCAAAAACGGCCACTAGTGGCGCATCCAAAGTACGGCCGGCAATTTGGAAGCGGAGACGATCGCCCAATCGCAGATGGTAATCACGCTGCGCCTGTTCGGACACAGCCAGCTGCGGCTGCGCGCTATTTGGATTCCACCAGCGGCCCTGGTTTACATCCAGGCTGTCGGGCAAAGACTCGGCAGTCATAATGCGGACTGTCTGAAGCTGGTCCTTGCGGACGTTACTCAGCGGCAGGCGATCCGTCGGCACGCCGTTCTTCTCCAGCATGCGCGAGACGATGTAGCCCACCAGTTGCACCTTGCCGCTCACACCGGGCTGTGACTCTATCAGCTTGGTTACCTCCGGCGAATCGCGTATGTCAAGCAAGAACAAATTCCCCTCGCGACCGGGGCCTTCGCTGTTCACCTCGCGCAGCACGGTTCGCTGCAGAAGGTACGTACTTAAGGTGAACATCACCCCGATGCCGAGGGCAACCAGCACGGATCGCGCCTGATTACCCGGGCGGTAGATGTTGGCGAAGCCATGCCGGAACGCAAGCGGCAGCCTGCGACCCCACAGCTTGACCGACCAGCGAATCACGCTGAGAAGTACGGCCGCAATGGCGCCCAACAGCAGAATACTGGCGACCAGACCGGCGATGAAATACGCGCCCATCTTCCATGAGCCGCTCAGCCAGACAGCGATGCCGCTGAACCCCGCCAGGATGAGCATGACGCCCGCGGCACTCGGAATCTTCTCGCGCCAGTGCTTGCGATTTTCCAGCACCGCGTCCGCCATCTCCCGCCGGAACACTAAACTCGGCCGCACGTTGCGAATGCTGAGCAGCGGCGGAACGGTGAACAATAACGTAGCCAGCACGCCCAAGCTCATGCCCTGCAAACTGAATGACCAATCCCACGGCACTTGCGGCAACAACGAAAACACGCGCTGGATCAGCCATGGGAAAGACTTCTGTACCAGCGCGCCCACGGCCACTCCCAACACTCCGCCGGCCAGACCTAACCACAGGGTTTGGATCAAGTAGATCTGCATGATCTGCGGCGATCGCGCGCCCAAAGCCTTCATGATGGCGATCGTGTCCATGCGCTGCTGAAGATGCGAATACATGGCCATGGCTACTCCCAGCGAACCCACGATCAGTGCAATCAAACTGATCAAGCTCAGAAATGTTGTCGTATTCTCAATCGCTCTGCCAACCACCGGGCTGCCCTCGCGGTAGTCGCTCAAATACACTCTGTGGAATGCTTGCTTTAGCTGCTGTTTAATAGCGTCAAGATCCCCATTCGGCTTCAGCTTGAAGAGAAAGCGTTGCGCTGCCCTGCTGCCGAACTGAATCAGGCCAGTTCGCTCCAATCCCGGGCGGCTGATCAACACCCGCATGCCCGGACCGAATCCTGAGGCAAGCCTGTCGGGCTCCGACATCAAAGTACCCGTGATGCGGAATTCCTTGCCGCCGAGCCGGATTACATCACCTGGCGCCACCTTCAGCCGCATCAATAATTCCGGCGTCACCACCGCCGAAGAATCGTCGGTCAACACATCGCGCAAAGGGCGATTGGGACTCACCCTGAAATCGCCATAGAACGGATACACGCCGGGATCGACCGCTTTGACCGAAACCATCTGAGGCACTCGTTGCTGGCTGGACGCAGCCATCGATACCGTCTCAGTAACTCGAGTGACAGCGCCGTACTTCGCCCCTATGCGCTCGGTCTGCTGAACTTCTTGTACGGTGGGAGTATTCCAGATCTGCGCTTGCAAATCGGCAGCAATCAGTTGCTTGGCATTGCGCAGCAGCATGCCTTGAAACGCGTACCCGAAGCCTTTGACGCCGCTGAGCGCAGCGACTCCTACCGCGACCGCCAGCACGACGAACAAGAACTTCGCGGGCGAAGCCTGCAGGTCGCGCCAAGCCACCTTAGGAGCGGTTCCGAGTGCGAATGGCCGCACGCGCGTTGATTGTTGAGCGGGTGCGTACCCGACGTCTACACTTTCTTCCATGACGGCTAAATTTCCAAGCTGGGCGCCACCAGCTCATCACTCAGCAAGCGGCCGTCACGCAGCGTGATGATCCGGTCGGCGTACTCCGCCAGCCGCCGGTCGTGCGTCACCAGAACAAGCGTTGTTTGCGCCTCGCGGTTCAGTTCAAGCAACAGATCCAGCACATGTTGTCCATTCGCGCTGTCCAGGTTTCCCGTGGGCTCATCCGCCATCAGTATGGGCGGCTGAGTGATAAATGCCCGCGCCAAAGCGATGCGCTGTTGCTCGCCGCCGGAAAGCTGTATGGGATAGTGATGCGCGCGATTGGTCAGGCCGACGCGCTCCAGCAGTTCCTTCGCTCGCTTCCGTGGTTGGTCGTTGTAGCCGCTCAACTCCGCCGGCAACAAAATATTTTCTTCGGCCGTGAGCGTCGGCACAAGCTGGTAGGACTGAAAGACAAACCCGATCTTGCGGCCCCTGATGCGCGCCAGCTGGTCTTCCCGCAATCGGGCGATGTCCACTCCATCCAGCACGATGCTCCCCGACGTAACCGTGTCGAGACCAGCCAACAGGCCCAGCAGCGTGCTCTTGCCGCTACCGGATGCGCCCATCACCGCCACGAACTGACCTCGTGGAACGGAAAAGTCGATGTCTCGTAAGATCTCAACCCGGCTCGGCGGATTCTCGATGACCTTCGAGAGTTGGCGCACCTCGATCGCGTCCGTCTGAACTGAAGATGCTTGCATGTCACTCTTGAGATGTGGAGAAAAGGTGGCTCGTTCCCATTGTTACAGCTTGTCTTGTTTCGGCCGTGCTCATGCTTGCGTGCAGCCGGAATGCGTCTTCGCCCGCGCACCCCGAAGAACAGCCTGCGCTTTCTGCGGACCGCGCAGAGCAGCCGGCAAAGGCGCTGCCGTCCGAGGCATCCTCCGCTCCGTCTACCGCCTCAAACCAGAGTCAGCCGGTGATCGTGACCTTCGGCGATAGCTTAACTGCGGGTGTGGCGGGCAAAAGTTATCCCGACGATTTACAGGATCTGCTCGATCAGCGCGGCTATCGCTATCACGTCGACAATCAGGGCGTGAGTGGGGACACAAGCACCGACGGTCTCGCGCGAATCGACAATGTCACGGCGCAGCATCCCGCACTGGTGATTCTGGAGTTCGGCGGAAATGATGGGCTGCGCGGAGTTCCCGTTGACGCCATCGACCAGAACCTGGAGAAGATGATCAGCCAGCTGAAGCAGGCGAAGATTCCTCTGGTGCTTCTAGGCATCACTCTGCCGCCCAACTATGGTTCCGATTACGTCAAATCGTTTACCGCCCTGTATCCCACGCTGGCAAAGAAATACAACTTGCGATTCGTGCCGTTTCTGTTGCTTCACGTGTACCAGCACTCAGAGCTTATGCAGCCCGATGGCGTCCACCCGAGCGGAGCAGGAAATAGAATCGTGGCACAAGACGTATTCAGCCTGATTCAGCCTCTTCTCAAGCAAGCGAGCGGCAAGTACGCGCACTAAGTGAGCTATCCCGATTCAGTTCACTATCTCTACTCGCTCGGTAACGAGCTCAAGGTGGGTGCGAAGTGGAGCCTGGAGCCCATGCAGACGCTTCTCGCCGCCTTGGGCAATCCCGAACGTGGTCAGCGCTTGGTGCATGTCGCCGGAACGAACGGCAAAGGGTCTACTTCCGCGATGATTGCGAATGCGCTGCGGCACTCGGGGCTACAAACCGGCCTGTATACATCGCCGCACTTGATGGAGCCGACCGAACGCATACAGATCAACGGTGTCGCCATCGCTCGCGAAGAGTTCGCGCAGGCGTTTGACACAGTTCACAGTGTTTCGGAAGACCTCTTGCGAAATGGCAAGCTGGACGCACATCCTTCCTATTTTGAAACGGTGACTGCCATGGCGCTGCTTGTCTTCCGCCGGCGCTGTGAGATCGGCGTTCTCGAAGTAGGGCTGGGCGGGCGTCTGGACGCCACCAACGTGGTCACTCCCGAGCTCTGCGTCATCACGCCGGTGGCCTTCGATCACGAAGCCTTCCTCGGCAATACCATTGAGTCCATCGCGAGCGAGAAGGCAGGCATTCTCAAACCCGGCGTCCCTGTCGTCGTCGCCAAACAGTTCGCCAACGCCGAGGCCGTAATCGTCCATCGTGCCAACGAACTTGGTTCGAAGATCATCCGAGCCGAAGACGCCCCCATCTCAAATGTGAAGATCACTCCGCGCCATTCTGCATTCTCACTGGACGGCGAAAAATATTCATGTGGCCTGGCGGGGAGACATCAAATTGACAACGCGTCTGCTGCCGTTCTCGCCTGTCGCGAACTCCGGGTGCCTGTCGCCTCGATACAAGCTGGTCTCGCGGACGTTCGCTGGCCCGGGCGTCTCGAGTACATCTCTCACGCGCCCGATTTCGTTCTCGATGGCGCGCACAACCCCGCCGGCGCCGCGGCACTAGCTGCCTATATCGACGAGTTCTGCGCCCACCGGCCCGTGTGGCTGGTGTATGGCGCCATGCGCGACAAGGCCCTAGAGGAAGTTACCGAACTGCTCTTTCCCCTGGCGGCTCGTCTCATCGTGACTGCGCCTGATTTCGCGCGCGCCCTCCGCCCGGAAGCGATTCTTGAGGTCGCCAACCATCCGAACGCGTCTATCACTCAGGATGTGCCGGAGGCCATTCGACTGGCGCGCACTGCTCCAGCCGAAGCCATCGTTTTTTTCACTGGCTCGCTGTTCCTCGTAGGCGAAGCGAGACCCTTGCTTCTGAGCGCGGCAGCTGCCATTTCGTAAAATGAACAATCTAGAATGAGCGTTAGATGAAAAGGCTGCGCGGCCTGTTGATAGCCGACCCTTGCATCATTCTGGCGACAGCCCTTTTCAGCATCGTCAGCTTTGCTGTCTCCTTTTTCGACAACACCGGCAGAATGCAGGCGCGTGTGGCGCGTAGCTGGGCCAAAACGCTTTTAGCGGTGAGTGGTGTTCGCGTTCACGTGGAAGGTCTTGATCAGATCGACCCCGCAGGCAGCTACGTGTTTATTTCAAACCACCTCAGCTACATGGATACGCCTGTGGCGCTGGCCCACATCCCCGTGCAGTTTCGCTTTCTGGCAAAGCGCGGCCTGTTCCAAATTCCCGGTTTGGGCACCCACCTCAGCCGTGCGGGTCATATTCCGGTACCTCGCGAAGATCCCCGCGGTGCAGTCAAAACAATGCAGACCGCCGCCGAAGTAATTCAGCAGAAGAAAATTTCGATGCTGATCTTTCCTGAAGGCGGCCGCTCGCAAGACGGCGTTCTCCGGCCTTTCAAGGAAGGTGGAGCTTACATCGCTATTCGCGCTGGCGTGCCGATCGTTCCTTTGGTCCTGATCGGGACGCGCGAAATCCTGCCCCTTGGGTCGGGCGTTGTGCAACCCGGATGTGTGACGCTGCGTATTCTGCAGCCTATCTCTACGTCGCATCTCAAGTTAAGAGATCGCGGCGCACTTACCGAACAGCTGCGCAACCTGATCCTGAATGAGCTTGCGGCAGAGCCGGAGCCAGCCTCAGCAGCAGCCCGTCTTAGCTAGCACAATTTCGTCTATCTGCACCAGCGTGGGATATTTGCCGGTGTAGCAGGCGTAGCAGAAGTGGTGATCCGTATCCTGAACCGAGGTGCGAAGCGCGCCGAGAGACAAATAGGCCAGCGAGTCCGCTTCGATGTACTCCTCAATCTGCTTCACGCTGTTATTCGCGGCAATCAACTCTTCCTGCGAAGGCGTGTCGACGCCGTAATAGCAGGGCGAAATGGTTGGAGGACACGAGATGCGCACGTGCACTTCGCGGGCGCCCGCGTTACGAACCATCCGGACAATCTTCCGGCTGGTAGTTCCGCGCACGATGGAGTCATCCACCAGGATGACGCGCTTTCCTTCGAGTAAGTGCCGGACCGGATTCAGCTTAAGCTTGACGCCAAAGTCGCGAATGGCCTGAGAGGGCTCAATGAACGTCCGGCCAACGTAGTGATTTCGAATAAGCGCCTTACGGTATGGAATACCCGATTCCGCCGCGTAGCCGATGGCAGCCGCTTCCCCTGAATCGGGCACCGGCACAACTACGTCGGCATCTACCGGGTGCTCGCAGGCCAGCAATCGTCCCATCTCTTCGCGCGACTGGGCCACTGGTCTGCCAAAGACAATGGAATCCGGGCGCGAAAAATAAACGTGCTCAAACGAGCAATGCGCCGGTGCTTCAGGCGGCGTGTAGTACTCGCGCGTGATGCCGTTGCGCCCCGCAATCACCATTTCGCCCGGCTGTACGTCGCCCACATAGGTTGCGCCAATCAGATCGAAGGCGCAAGTCTCTGAGGCAAATACCGTCGCTGAAGGTTCACCGGGAATTTCTAAATGTCCCATGGCTAAGGGACGGAAGCCGTGCGGATCGCGCGCCACAATGATGCTGTCTTCAGACAGAAACACCAACGAAAATGCGCCTTCAATTTGCAGCAGTGCTTCGCGAAGCGCACCCGCCAGCGTACGTTCCCGTGATCGCGCCAGCAGATGCAATATCACTTCTGTATCGCTTGTGGATTGAAAAATGGAGCCGTCTTCTTCAAGCTCGCGCCGCAACTCAATGGCGTTCGTCAAGTTGCCGTTGTGGGCTACTGCGACCTGTCCTTTGCTGCACGCTACCGAAAGCGGTTGCGCGTTGCGGAGCGCAGTGTCGCCGGAGGTGGAATACCTGGTATGCCCAATTGCCAGGCTGCCTGGCAATTGGTTCAGCACGTCGGGCGTGAAGATATCCGCCACGTGCCCCATCTTGCGCACGCTATGTATTTTGCGCCCGTCGCTAGAAGCCATTCCGGCGCTCTCCTGCCCGCGATGCTGTAGAGCATAGAGTCCCAGATAGACCAGATTCGCCGCCTCTTCATGGCCGTACAGCGCAAAAACTCCGCACTCTTCGCGAAGCTTATCGAAGGGCAAGTCCTCGTCGTTATTGAGCATTTGAATTCACACCAGTACTGGGCTATGGAGGAGGTGTTCGAGAGAGCTATTCCAGATATTCTTCAGCTCAGCGACCTGGCTGTCGATTAGGATTTCATCCCGGTTACGAATGATAACTCTCGAATCGAGTGTAACGCCAATCTCAATCGCCTGAACCCGATATTTCTCCGCAAGCGCTAAAACTTTTTTCGGGTCGTCCGTCGACACCAAAATTCGCGACGGCCCTTCGTGAAAAAGCAGCAGCTCCGGCCCTAGCTCCAAGTCAAACCGGATGTCAGCACCTATGCCGCGCGGCCCAAAAGAGGATTCGGCCAGAGCAGTTGCAAATCCGCCGTCGCTCACGTCGTGAGCCGATTCCACCACTCGCTCCCGCACCAACTGGCGAATGGCCGCCTGCACTCGCTTCTCATAGTCCATATCGAGCGCTGGAGGTTTTCCCCAGAGCGCATCGAGCGCGACCTTTGCATACTGCGTCCCGCCCAGTTCATCGGGATCCGGCTCACCCACGCCGCCGATCAGGATGACGGCCGAACCCGGCTGCTTAAACCAAATCCCAACTGGTGGCGCAGTCTCGAGTGTGCCGACGATGCCCACCACCGGTGTCGGGAAAATCGGCGAACCCAGCGTTTCGTTGTACAGGCTCACGTTCCCGCCCGTAATCGGCGCCTCGAAAAACCGGCACGCCTCCGCCAGCCCTTCAATCGATTCCACGATCTGCCCCATGATCTCCGGGCGTTCCGGATTCCCGAAGTTTAGATTGTTAGTGGTGGCAATCGGCAGCGCGCCTACGGTCGACAAGTTGCGGCAGCACTCAGCCACAATCAGCTTCGTGCCTTCGCGCGGGTCAAGCGCGCAGTAGCGCCCGTTTCCGTCAAGCGACATCGCGACCGACGTGTTCGTGCCCTTTATGCGCACAATAGCGGCGTCCGTTCCCGGGCCGGCCACGGTATTCGTGCGCACCTGGTAGTCGTACTGCTCCCAAATCCAGTGCTTCGAACACAGATCCGCCGAAGCCAGCATCGCCTTCAAATCGCCCCCCAAGTTCTTGCTGCGAACTTCAGGCCCCTTGCTGGGCGCTGTGCGTAACGGAGTGGTAAACGGACGGTTATAGCGGGGCGCCTCATCCGCCAGCGCACGGTTTGGAATCTCCGCGAAAACCTCCCCATGATTCTTCACCCGCAGCATGCCATCGGACGTCACAACGCCGATCTGAACGGCGTCCAAGCCCCATTTGCGAAAGACGCTGTAGACCTCTTCCTCGCGGCCGCGCTCCGCCACCAGCAGCATCCGTTCCTGCGATTCGGAGAGCATCATCTCGTAAGGCGTCATCCCGCGCTCGCGTTGCGGCACCAACGCCAGGTCCATCTCCACGCCCGTGCCCGCCCGGCTGCCCATCTCGCATGTTGACGAAGTCAACCCCGCCGCGCCCATGTCTTGAATGCCCACGATCGCGCCCGTCTTCATGGCTTCGAGACACGCCTCCAGCAGCAGTTTCTCCATGAACGGATCGCCCACTTGCACATTCGGCCGCTTCTGCTTCGATTCTTCAGTGAACTCGGCCGACGCCATGGAGGCGCCATGTATCCCATCGCGCCCAGTCTTCGCGCCCACGTAGATCACCGGATTGCCCACGCCCGTCGCTTTGCCGTAGAAGATTTCGTCGTGCCGGAAAACTCCCAGCGCAAAAACGTTCACCAGCGGATTCCCGTCGTAGCAATCTTCAAACACACACTCGCCGCCCACAGTAGGCACGCCAAAACAGTTCCCGTAATGCGCAATCCCGGAGACCACACCCTCTAAGATCCGCCGATTCCGCTCGCCTATGTGGTCATCGCCTGTCTTGTCATCGCCTGTCTTGCCATTGGCTAGCCTGCCGAACCGGATGGAATCCATGACGGCGATAGGCCGCGCACCCATCGTGAAGATGTCGCGCAGGATGCCCCCTACACCAGTCGCTGCGCCCTGAAACGGCTCGATGAAACTGGGGTGGTTATGTGACTCGATTTTAAACGCGATCGCGAGCCCATCGCCTATATCGATGATCCCGGCGTTTTCCCCCGGACCCTGCAAGACGTGCCTGCTCTCACTCGGTAGCTTCTTCAGGTGAATGCGGGTGCTCTTATACGAGCAGTGCTCGCTCCACATCACGCTGAAAATGCCAAGCTCCGTAAGGCTCGGTTCGCGCCCCAACAGTTCAAGAATTCGTTGGTATTCGGATGAAGTCAGCTGATGAGCTGCGATCACATCGGGAGTGATCTCGCTCATGAGCTTGCGGTAGTAAGTTCTTGTACTTCACGAACGCCGGATACAACACCAGAGCGGCTGAACCGGGCATTGCTTACAAGCGAGCGCAGAATTACCAGGCCGTCTGTGCCGCCCACAACCGGATCAGCCGCCCGCTCCGGATGAGGCATCATTCCCATCACATTGCGGCCCCGGTTCAAAATGCCCGCAATGCCGCGCAGGGAGCCGTTGCACTCGCTCGCATAGCGCAGCACAACCCGGTCTTCCGCCTCTAATTGGTCCAGAACCTTTTCCTCTGCGATGTAACACCCTTCGCCATGAGCAATGGGAAGCTGAAGTATCTGCCCCTTGGTCCCCTGCTGTGTGAAAGCACAGTCCGCAGTGACGATCTCAATGGGCGCCGTACGGCAGACAAACTTCAATTTCGAGTTGCGCACCAAAGCACCGGGCAACAATCCCGCTTCGGTCAGAACCTGGAAGCCATTGCAAATGCCTAGTACCAGCCCGCCGTCTTGCGCGAACTCTTTCACCGCGCTCATCACAGGCGAAAACTTCGCAATAGCGCCACAGCGCAGATAGTCCCCGTAGGAAAATCCGCCTGGCAGAATCACCGCATCTACATCCCCCAGCGAACTGGCATCATGCCAAATAAACTCGGCTTGATGATGCAGATTTTCGGACACCGCGTACCACGCGTCGTGATCGCAATTGCTGCCGGGAAAAACTACAACGCCTACCTTCATCTATAAGGTTCGTGTGATCGGATGCTTTCTAACTCTCCAGATTTTATGCGGCCCCGCTGGCAGCTGGCGCGGCTTTCTTCCGCGTGGCGCGCCTCTTCTCGACAGGCGGTTGACGGTCACTCTTCTTAAGCGACGGCAGCACGATCGGAGTCACAAACTTCTTCTCACCATGTTCGTCGAATTTAATGACGACGTACTCGTCGTTGCACGAAAGCACTGAGCCGAGACCAAATTTCCCGTGCTCGACTTGTGCTCCCTGGGCGAATGCCGGTTTGTTGGCCATGGCTAGTTTCCTCTATAGGTGATTGTAACAATGTGACTTAGGCTGTGTCGAGTTCGCCCGGACAGTCCAGGACCCGTACTTATCTGGGGTGCGCGCTGCAAGTACTTCCATATAATGGGGTAAGCATTCCATGGAGGACCTCAAGAAAAAGCTGCAAGACGAGATCGCAACGCTAGAGCATGAGCTTCGCAGCGAACTGCCAAAGGCAATTCTCACGGCTCGCGCTCACGGCGATCTCAGCGAGAACGCCGAGTACCACGCCGCCAAAGAACGCCAAGCCTTCGTGGATGCGCGGCTCGGGCAACTGCAGTCCCGGCTCCGTGAGTTTTCCATGGTCGACATGTCGAAGATTCCGCGCGACCGGGTGGGACTCGGGTCTCACGTCATCGTTCTCGACATTGCCAAAGACGAAGAACTCACTTACAGTCTCGTCACCAGCGAAGAGACTGACGTTGTGAATGGCAAAATATCGACCAGTTCGCCTATCGGACGCGGTCTGCTCGGTAAGCGGGTTGGAGACACGGTCAAAATCCAGATCCCGGGTGGGTTACGGGAGATGGAAATTCTAAGTCTCACTACTATTTACGACGCGGCAGCATCCTAGGACAAGGAAGGGCAGTTATGACTTACACTCGGGCAATCGGCCTAGGCGCAAACAAGATCATCAGGCTGATCGTCCGAGGGCTGGCGCTGTCTAAGATCAACCCCAACGTTCTCACTTTCATCGGGTTGCTCATCAACATTGGCGCCGCCACCTACCTGGCGTTCGGCCAATTCAGGACTGCCGGATACATCATCATTTTCGCCGGGCTGTTCGATATGGTGGACGGCCGGGTAGCACGGGCTACCAACCAAGTGACTCGATTCGGCGGCTTCTTTGATTCCGTGCTCGACCGTTATTCCGATCTTGTTCTTTTGTTTGGATTACTCGTCTATTACGGAACCGTTAACCGGCCCTCTTACGTCGTTCTCACCGCGATTGTAATGACCGCTTCCATCATGATCAGCTATACACGCACGCGGGCTGAAAATATCATTCCCACCTGCAAAGTCGGTTTCTTAGAGAGGCCGGAACGGATAGTTCTCCTCATCCTAGGCGCGCTCTTTGATCGTATGGCGCCGGTGTTATGGATTATCGCGGTACTTGGAAACCTGACTGTTATTCACCGCATGATGTTCACTTACCAGGAAGCTAAACGGCTCGAAGACGCCCAGCTGCGCACCCGGTCGGTCGGGGCGTCCAGCGGTAGGACAATTTAGTAACCCCAAGCCAGTCGGCGGCAGTTCTAACTACTTTCAAGAATCACAATCGCGAAGGCCATCTCTCGAGTGTGCGTCAGCGAAATGAAGATCCGGCTTACTCCCCGCTGGTCCGCGATTTCTCTCGCCACCCCGCTGAGCGTTAAGACCGGCTGGCCGGAGCGCTGGTTGACCACTTCAAAATCCTTCCAGGTAACGCCGCGCCGCCAGCCGGTTCCAATCGCTTTCATGCCCGCTTCTTTGGCCGCAAAACGGGCTGCGAATCGCTCGGCGGCGTTCGCCTTGCTTGATGCGTAAGCTCGCTCCTCCTCGGTATAAATTCGATGAAGGAAGCGGTCGCCGAATTGTGCAATGCTGTGGCGAATTCGACCGACCTCTGCCAGATCGGTTCCGATGCCGACAATCATCCGTGCCTCCGGCGTGGCTTCGCTGACGCGCCAAGCCGCGCGTCATTGTGGCGCAGGACGGCATTCATGCACTAGAGCCGTGCGGCAAATTTGGGAAGGGGAACGTCCGGTAGGCAGAATTTAGCAGTGACCTATTCTTGAGTCTTTCTGAACGCCGCCCAGCGCTTCTTTTGGGCGATGGCAATTCTCTTCCGCGCCTCCGGGCTTAAAACCCGTCGTTTTCGCGTAGCCGTTTTGGTTGCGGGTCTCGCTCCCTCGTTGCCGCTGCTCCGCTTCGAAGGACGTCCCGGCCGGTTGCCCATCATGGCGCGAACCTGAGCTATCTGCTCCTCTAGCCTATGCCTTTGTGACTCTAAGCCCTGTAGAGCCGCTTCCAAAATCTCTTTCGTTGGTGCCGCTGGCGCTTTTGCCATATACCTCTACTTAGTAACACACAAACAAGCAATCTTCAAAGAGCACTAAGATTCCGAGTAGCACATTAGGGTTACAGGGCCATCGTTGGTTAGCTGTACGTTCATGTGCGCTTGGAAAACTCCTGTAGAAACTAGTGCGCCTGCACGTCGACAGTTATCAATAAAATACTCATATAAGGGTTGTGCAACCTCAGCTGACGCCGCCGCTGAGTAGGATGGCCTATTACCCTTCGTAGTATCAGCGTATAAAGTAAATTGCGACACAACCAGCAACTCGCCGCCGCTATCAAGTAAACTCCGATTCATCTTACCCTCGCCATCGGGAAAGATTCGTAATCGCAACACTTTTTGACAGAGTAGTTCGGCTTGCACTTCGGTATCGCCTACCTTAATACCGAGCAATACCAGCAGACCTTTTCCAATCTGACCGGTAACTTCCCCGTTTACGCTTACGCTGGCTTGTGAAACCCGTTGTACTAAGGCGCGCATAGCCACCACTGTCGCGCATAGCCAGTCACGCGCCCAGTTAAACTAGGTCCAGCAGACAAGCTAACCAACCCTGTCTTACAAGTGTTCGGTCAGTACTGTGGGTGGGCGCTTGCGGCGGAGCGTCCCGATTAAGATCAGTCCCGCCCCGGTAAGCAGCAGCGCAGCAGGTTCGGGCGTCGCTAACGGCTCGTTTTTCAGAACTTGTCCTCCAGCCCCTGGCGCTACTAAGTCGACCGCATAACTCTGTCCATTGAATGTACCCATCCCGAGAATGTCCCCGGCATCGTTGATTGCATACGCCTGATCGATAGTCCACCCCGACGCTATGGGTAAGAGGCTGTTCAGATCCAGCAGGATTCCGCTCGAGTACAGGAACCCGTGAGTCGCGCTATTTCCCGCGATGTAGGAATAGCCAACCGCCGCTCCTTCATTATTCACGCCGTAAGCGTAGCTTTGCGACCCGCCCAGAGTCCCCAGATCCAGCAGCTGTCCATCGCTCCATTCGAAGGCGTTCGAATAACCTTGCGCTGTCTGCGAACTCCCCACTACCACGCCGGAAGAGTTGAGCGCCATGCCGTAGCTATTTGCTCCACCCAACGTGCCTAGGTTGAGCAAACCATTGCCACTCGAGAAAAAGGCCGCGAACCGGCCAGTCGCGGTTGTGCTTGTGCCGGCCACTTGGCCGCTGCCGTTAATCGCGTACGCTGAGCTCCAGCTTCCACCAAGCGTGCCTAAGTCAACCATGCTGCCGTTGGTCCAAGTGAAGGCATGCAGTTGCCCGGCCGGCGTCTGATACCCGCCCGCCACCTGACCGGCATCGTTGATGCTGGTTCCGTAACCTGAAATGTTCAGGCTGGCCGCCTGCCCATTCACCCATTTTGTAACCGTCGGAGCGCCATTCGACAAAGTCGTTCCGATGACCGTTCCCGCGGAGTTGATTCCGTTTGCTTCGCCCGAGCCCGCAAGCGCACTCGTCTGCCCGTTCAGCGAGACGGGGGTCGCGTTGCCTTGTGTATTCGTGACAAAACCCACTGCTACGCCGGCGCTGTTAATACCGGAGACCATAGCCGCGCTGCTCCCGAGACTCCCGAGATTTTGAACGGAATAAATGGCGCTGGCCTCAACCAGTGATGACCCCGCTAGCAGAGTCAATAAGGTGGCAGTATAGAGCCGTGTAAGAAGGGTAATAAGGAAGGAGTTAGCGTCTAAACGCCTCATATCCCCCTCTTCGGCTACCTGAAGCCAAAGTAGCGGTAAGACACGCTTTTAAACAAGAGAATAATTTAGTGCAGGAAGTTAATGCGAAACTCTCGCCAAGCTTCGCGCCCGCTGCCAGTGCATCTTGCTCCGATACTCTTCGTACAGAGTGCTGAAGCCTGCCCACCAGTACCCTGAAACAAACAAGACCAGGAACGGAATGGCGAAGTAATTCTCGGTGTCAAACGCGAACTCCACCATGTAAGCAAAGTAAGCTCCAATGACTAGCTCCACAAACGGGAGCACACCGCTACGCCGCCGATAAGCTTCTGATTTGATCTTGCCCTTCCCGGCCCCGATCGCATACTTCGGAGTCCGCACAAAGCTGCTCTGTATGCCGAGCAAGGCTTCAATCACGCCCTTGGTGTTGCTTACCGTGAGCGCCACGCCCGCAGCCATCAACATAGGCAGAAAGGCTATTGATTTCCACCACGTCTTTGGATGCAGTTCCCTCTGCGCATACAAATAGAAAGCAGAGATCGACCAGAAGGAAGCCACTATCAGCGGCATGTCGATAACAACCATCTGAAACACGCCCATGTAGAAGCGGATGATCATCACTGGCAACATCAGCATGGACAAGACGATCATCAGCGGATAGGAGATGTTCGGCGTAAGGTGCATGAACGCCTCCACCTTCACGCGCAACGGCAAATCCGCTCTGCAAATGCGCGGCAGCAGCTTCTTAGCCACTTGCGTCAGGCCCTTCGCCCAACGGGCCTGCTGTACTTGGAATCCAAAGGTGTCGACCGGCAATTCGGAAGGGCAATCGAGCCCCGGAACGTAAACGAAACGCCAGCCGTTCAACTGCGCCCGATAGCTTAAATCGGAGTCCTCCGTAAGCGTCTCGTGCTGCCACCCGCCCGCGTCGTCGATCATCGTCCGCCGTAGAATTCCCGCGGTACCGTTGAAGTTGAAAAACAGACCCGATCCGCAGCGGGCCCCATGCTCCAACACGAAATGCCCGTCGAGAAGCATCGCTTCCACCTGCGTCAGGATATTAAATTCTTTGTTGAGATAGCTCCAGCGTGTCTGAACAACGCCGACCCCGGGATCCACGAAGAAATGCACTGTCCGGGTGAGGAAATCGACGGGCGGTACAAAGTCTGCGTCAAAAATTGCAATTAGCTCGCCCGTCGCCGTCTCTAGCGCTTCCTGTAACGCTCCCGCCTTGTAGCCATGCCGGTTGCTTCGATGTTTGTATTCCATCGGGAACCCGGCTGCTCTGTACTGGTTGCAAAGCCGCTCCGTGTAGGGGTGCGTCTCGTCGGTGGAATCGTCCAGAACCTGGATCTGCAGCAGATCGACGGGATACTCGATCTTCGTAATCTCTTCGAGCAGCCGTTCCACCACGAACCGCTCGTTGTAAAGCGGCAACTGAATCGTCACCCGCGGTAGCTGTTCAAAAAGCTGCGGCGCACTTTGCGGCAGATTCTTGCGGTACTTCCGGTACCGCCGCATCGTCTCGTAGCGATGCAGTCCGTAGACGGACAGAATGATCAAAGTGCCAAAATACGGAATTAGAAGCGCCCAATCAAAGGGCGAGAGCCGGTAAATGCCCGCAAACGGGTTGTCAAACAAACCGCTTATCAGGCGCGAGCCAAGCCCTGGTTGGGCCAAGAGCAACGCGAACAGAGGGCCGGGCAGGGTCATCGTTAGCTCGAAGTAGGCTGTAAGTCCTTCCCCATCTATCGATTTCAGTTTACCGTCTTTTTAGAAATTGCGAAACAGTATTGCCGCTTACCTTTTTGCATGTTTGCTCGTACGTTTCGTGAACTCGTGTACATTATTGAAAGTCGCTAGGGAACGAAGCGGCTTCGATTTTTCGTATCATCTGATAGCCTCCGTTCCACAAGGGATACTGCATGAGAGACCATATCCGCGTTCTAGGAATTTTGAACATGATAATGGGCGGCCTGACGGCGCTCGCCGCCTTAATCGTTCTCATCGTGATGGGCGGTGCATCAAAGCTGCTCGCCCTTAGCGGGGTCAGCGATCAGGACGCCGCCACAGCGGTACCCATCGTTGCCGTGGTCGGCATCTGCGTTGCCGTCTTTCTTCTGGTCCTGGCGGCGCCCGTCATCATCGGCGGCTGGGGACTATTGAATTTCCGGCCTTGGTCCCGCATGTTGATGATCGTGCTGTCGGTTCTCCACCTGATCCACATCCCGCTCGGGACCGCGCTCGGGGTCTACGGGCTTTGGGTTCTGTTCAGCGATGAAGGCCGGCGGCTCCTTGAAAGCGGCGGGCAGGTGTATCAACCGATCCCAGGATCTTATCCCGTGCCGGGGCCACTACCTCACGCCACCTACCCCACGCGGCCCCCTCCTGCTGTCTAAGCCGGCGCCGAGTCCATCAGCAACCGCGCCTGAAGGAAGATGTTCCGCAACATTTCAGCAGTCAGACGCCCTGTCGACGTGTTCTGCTGGCTGGGGTGGTAGGAAGACAACACCAGCGGTCCGCCGTCATGCGTCTTACTCACTGCACCGTGGCCGAAATGAAACTGAGCCCGCGATCGAATGGCGCCCCTATCCTGCAACACCGAAAGGTAGGCATCGAAAGCGATACCGCCCAGCGCCACGATGATCCGGACATTCCGCAGAATCAGTAGCTCGCGTTCGAGAAACGGCCGGCACGCCAGCACTTCTTCTCGCGTCGGCTTATTGTCGGGCGGAACACAACGCGCCGCCGCTGTGATGTAAGCATCTGTGAGCGTCAGGCCATCTTGCCTGGAATCGCTTTGCGGCTGGTTCGCGAAGCCCGCCTCACACAGCGCACGATACAAAAACTCACCCGAGCGGTCGCCCGTGAACATCCGGCCGGTCCGATTCGCGCCATGCGCACCTGGCGCCAGACCAACGATCAGTAGCCGCGCCGCCGCATCGCCGAAACCGGGAACTGGTCTGCTCCAATACTCTTGCCCGCGATAGGCGCGCCTTTGGACCCGTCCAATCTCTTCGCGGTGCGCCACCAGGCGTGGACAGCCAAAGCACGCGACGATCTGCTCATTCAGCACGCGCAACAACGATGGCTGTTCGGTGTGACAGGGATTGGCAGCTTGAGGAGCGGACATCGGGACACGAAGACCGTCCGGCCCTAAACCCACCGGTGCGACGTTCTTTGTCGCGATTATAATCCGTTGCTGCGGCTGGCCGGCTCGCGGCGTCCGATCAGGGCAGCGCTTGATTCGCTTTTCCCCGCATCGTTACGAAAGTGTTCTATGGAGGAGGCCAGCGCATGCAAAGACAAGCGCGAGAAGTCAGGAGACGCCGTGTCGAACATCGGCAACAGATCCTCAAACAGGGCGACCAGCCGCGGATCCCGCCAGCCTTTGTCTACCTCTTCGCGTATGACCCGCAGCGCTTCTTCCGGGCGGAGCGCTCGTTTATAACTCCGCTCAGTCGTCAGCGCGTCGTAAATGTCAGCCAACTGAAGGATGCGCGCCAGTAGCGGAATCGCCTCGCCTTTCAGACCGTCCGGGTATCCACTTCCATCCCATCTCTCGTGATGGCTGCGGATGATCGGCAGCACCGGCGCCAAAGACCGCATATTGCCGCAGATTCGCTCACCGCGCTCGGCATGGCTCTTCATGATCTCCCATTCTTCCGGTGTCAGCGGGCCCGCCTTGAACAGAATGCCATCCGGGATTCCAACCTTGCCAATATCGTGCAGGTATCCGGCGCGCTGCAGAACGAGAATCTCACGTGGAGGTAGGCCCAGCGCTACTCCCATGGCGGCCGCCATCAGGGACAGCCGCTCGCAGTGTTGCCCTAACGATGGGTCTCGGTCCTCCACCGATTGCGCCAGCGAAAAGAGAACCGTTTCGGAGTCGTCCAGCGAGTCGACTATGGCTTTGTGGCGCAAGCTCGCCTGTAGGCGAGCTAGAAAGGGTTGCGGACGAAGCGGGGCCACGAAGAATTCATCCGCTCCCGCTTCAATCGCGCGAACCTCACTCTCAAGGTCCTCCGTTGCAGCCACAACGAACACCGGCAGAAGCTGTGTCGCGCTCGCCTTTTTCAGCATCCGGCAAAACTCGATGGCTCCCAGTTCAGGCGCCGCTAAGTCGATCAGCACCAGGTCGACACGGTGAATGGAAATAGACGCGATTGCCTCAGAAGTGCTGCCTGCCTCAATCAGTTCGTGATCGAGATCGCTAAGGCTAGCCTTCGTACTTTGCCTCCGTTCGATCGAGCCGTCCACGATGAGGACTTTACCCTGTGGAGCAACCGTGCGTCCTTTGCTGATCCCCTTCTCAAGAAGGTTCCAGCTTTCAGACGGCACCGGGTTTTCTCGAGTGTTTGCTTGCTCCATGTTCGTCAGAGCCCGGTTCCCAGAGGCGCCAGGCTTTGACCGAAGGCAGCGTCTCCTCCGGTTGTCACCCCACCTCGATTGGGCCCGGCGCAGACGGTTGGCCGAATGCGGGGCTCTGACTTTCTATCGGTTTCGGTCTCGCTAGGCTTTAAAGAATGTACGGCAAAGAGCAATTCGGGCCACGTCTCGCTTTGTCCCTCCAGGCCTAAGCCGGGCTACCCCGCTTTCCGTGTTCTAATTGATTTTGTAAGACCACCGCGACGACACGTTTTCCCCAGCCTCAAACACTCTGAAGGAGCACTCCCCTGAACACCAAAGTTGCTGTCGCTGCCCAAGTGCGCGAACCCGCTGACCGTTGGACCACGTCCGAAGCGTCAGAGCTCTATGATGTCGCCAGCTGGGGTAAGGGCTACTTCTCGGTAGGTGACAACGGCAATCTATTTGTTCATCCCACCAAGGAGCTGAACCGGCGCATCGACCTAAAGCAGCTGGTTGACACACTTCAGTGGCGCGGCATCTCACTGCCCATCCTTATCCGTTTCGCCGACATCCTCAAACACCGCCTCGGCGAGATGCACCAGGCCTTTGAATCCTCTATTCGCGAGCACGGATACAACGGCGGCTACTGTTGTGTTTACCCCATCAAGGTCAATCAGCAGCGTCAGGTGGTGGAAGAGGTCTTCAAATTCGGACGAGCCTACCACTTCGGCCTCGAAGCGGGTTCGAAGCCCGAACTGCTTGCCGTGCTCGCCATTGCAGACAATGAGACACCGATCATTTGTAACGGGTTCAAAGACGACGAATACATTCAGATGGTGATGCTCGCCCAAAAGATTGGCCGTCGCATCACGCCTGTCGTCGAAAAATTCACCGAACTGGACCTCATCGCCAAGCATGCCGAACAGGTAGGCGTAAAGCCCACTATCGGCCTGCGTGTAAAGCTAGCCAGCCGCGGCTCCGGACGTTGGAAGTCCTCTGGCGGCTACCGTTCTAAATTCGGGCTCACCGCCAGCGAAGCTCTCAAGGCTGTCGACTTTTTGAAAGAGCGCGGCATGGAGGACTCACTGACGTTGCTCCATTTCCATCTTGGTAGCCAAATCACGAACATTCGCCAGATCAAGGCGGCGGTCATTGAAGCGGCGCGTATTTATGTCGACTTGAAGAAGCTGGGAACGGGGCTCAGCTACCTGGACGTGGGAGGCGGCTTAGGGATCGATTACGACGGCTCGCAAACGGATTTTGAGTCGAGCGTCAACTACACCCTCGAAGAGTACGCGCGCGACGTCGTCTATCACATTCAAAGTATTTGCGATGAGGCGGAGGTGCCGCACCCCACAATCGTCTCGGAGAGCGGACGCGCGGTCGCTGCCTATCACAGCGTTCTGGTGTTCAATGTTCTGGGCGTAAGCGGCTATGGCGAAGAAGATTTACCCAACAGTGTGCCCGAGGATTCGGAGCAGCCGCTGATTGATCTGTTCGAAACGCATCGTTCTCTCAACAAGAAGAACATGCTTGAGACCTATCACGATGCGCAGCAGGCGCTCGACTCGGCATTGAACCTCTTCAGTCTCGGCTATCTCACGCTTGAACAGCGCAGCCTCGCGGAAAACTTTTTCTGGTCCATCTGCCGCAAAATCCTGAGCTTCGCCCGCGGACTCGACTATTTCCCCGAAGATCTCGAAGGGCTCGAGAGCATGCTGGCGGACACCTACTTCTGCAATTTCTCGCTTTTCCAGAGCATGCCGGATAGCTGGGCCGTTAAACAGCTCTTCCCGATCATGCCCATTCACCGGCTGGAAGAGCCGCCCACCCGTCACGCTGTTCTGGGCGATATCTCTTGCGATTCCGACGGCAAAGTGGATCAATTCATAGACCGGCGCGACGTCAAGAAGACCCTCGCCTTACACCCGTTCAACAACGGCACTTACATCCTGGGCGCCTTCCTGCTGGGCGCTTATCAGGAGATCCTCGGCGACCTGCATAATCTCTTCGGTGATACCAATGCCGTCCACGTCAGCCTGGATGCACAGGGTGACGTTGTTCTCGAAACGGTGGTTCAAGGCAACACGGTTCGCGAAGTCTTGAACTATGTGCAGTACAACACCCAAACGCTGGTTGATCAATTCCGCAAGGACGTTGAAACCGCCGTGCGCGAACAACGCATCGGTTACGAAGAGGCCGGCCGTCTCTTGAAATTCTACGAAGAGGGCCTACAGGGCTACACGTATCTGGAGCAGTAGTGTCCGATGCAGTTCGGATGTTCAAAGACATCCCTCTTCGACTCGTTCTCGTTTCGCCCCGTAACCCTCTCAACATCGGAGCGGCCGCCCGCGCCATGAGCAATTTCGGATTTGCCGATCTGCGCTTGGTGAACCCCTATGATGTTGCGTTCAAAGAAGCCCGTTCCGCCGTGCGCTCCCAGTACATCTTGGAGAAGGCCCAGGTCTTCGATAACGTGGCTTCAGCCGTTGCCGATTGCACGCTGGTGGTAGGCACAACCGCGTTGGGCAACCGGGATCTTCACTTGCCGCTTTACCGGCTCGAAGCCGCCGGAGAACTGATGAATCAGCACCTCGACTCTTCTTCCGCCGCTTTGCTGTTCGGATCCGAAAAGTTCGGCCTCTCGAACGATGATATGAGCCATTGTCACTGGCTCACGCGCATACCAACGCGCGACGAACATGGCTCCATGAATCTCGGCCAGGCTGTCGCCACTTGCCTTTACGAACTGCGGCGCGATGCGGAATCCCTCCACGCCCGTTTCGAACCTCCAGCGCTCGCTTCCATCGAAAAGTACGAGGCCATCACCTCGCTGCTGCTCGATCTGCTCACGCGCTCCGGCTACGTCAATGAACGCACTTCGAAGTCGGCTGAACTCAAAGCCAGGCGGCTGGTGCGCCGTCTCGGCCTTCCTGCCTCCGACGCCGAAACCTGGCTCGGGATGCTCCGGCAAATCCTCTGGAAGGTCAACCAGCAGGACAAGACGTGAATGCTATTCTGTTGCCGATGACGAAGGTCGACATCACGTTCAAGCTCTCTCGCGCTCTTAGCGATCAGGATCTGAAAAGCATCTCCCGCATTCACGCCGTCTACGGCATGCTCATGACGCAAGTGCTGCCCTCCGGCAACGAGCTGTTCGTCGAATACGACGCTTCCCGCCTCAGCCCCAAAGAAGTTCGTGGCACTCTCGAAGAGCACGGAATTCCGCTCGCATAACCTTTCAACAACTGACCAGATTGGGTACCAAGGCCAAGACCCGCCAAGACGTTCAAAGGCTCCTTCCTGAGAAAGCCCGGCTAAGTTTGCAGCAACGTCCTATTCTTGTCGTAGCGCTGCTATTGGTTCTACGCGACACGCACGCGCCGCCGGAATAAGGCCGGCGAGGAGACCGACCGTAAGCATTATTAGGCTGACTACCGCGAGCGTTTCGGGATCGCTCGGGCTTACGCCTGCCAGGGTTGTGGCAATCAGCCGCGCGGCCGCCAACGCCACAGGTAAGCCGATAGCGAGACCAACGGCCACCAACATCAGCGTTTCGCGCAATACCATATGGACGACGTCTCCGCTGCCCGCCCCGATCGCCATCCTAAGCCCAATCTCGTTCGTGCGGCGCCCCGTAGTGTATGAGATTACCCCGTACAATCCGTTAGCGGCTAAAAGGAGCACCAGGATGCCGAAGAATCCAAAGAGCTTGGCGATCAATCGATCCCCGCCAATGTCTTGATCTATAAGGACGCTGACGGGCTCGATGCTGGAGACTTTCAGGTTGCGATCAAAGGACTGTGTTTCGCGGCGAATTGCAGTAATCATCGGTGCCGCGTCGTCACGCGTTCTGATCTCGAAGTTCAAGGTCTGAATTGTGTCGCTGCTCTGAAACAACGGTCCATAAAACCGCCGTTCGGTCTTACCCTTCAAATCACGTTGCTTCATATCCTTCACCACGCCAACAACTGTATAGCGATCGTTGCCGTTGCGAAGATACTTTCCGAGTGGATCGCTCTTTCCGAAATAGAACCGTGCTAACGTTTCGTTGATGACCGCCGCCGTGCTTGCGCCTGCGTTATCGTGATCGTCGAATTCCCGCCCTGCGATGATGGGAATCCCGAGGACCTCAAAATAGTGCGGCCCCACTTGATCGAAGCTGCTCGTCGCATCGTTCTTTCGGATCGGCAGGTAGCCTTCCACCTGCAAGCTGTCGGTGCTGGCATCGGGGCCACTGAAAATCCCATTGTCGGAGACGGTTACTCCGGCCACGCCCGGTACGGAACGTAGATGTTCAATCAACCTGCGCGTCACCGGTAATCGTTGCGATGGCGGATAGCCGCTACCGGCTAGATCAGCCGCCAGAACCACCACATGGCGACGCGAATAACCAACGTCCAAAGAATTTAAATGAGCAATACTGCGGAGAAACAGCCCCGCTCCGATTAAGACCACGGTGGATAACGCTAGCTGTCCCACCACCAGCAGCCTACCCAAACGCCATCGCCCCTGACCCCCACTTCGCGCGTTCTCTTTCAACGCCGGCGTGAGGTCGACGCGCGTCGAGCGCAGCGCCGGAGCGAGGCCGAACAGAATGGCCGTCAGAACTGAAACTCCGGCGTTGAAGCCAAGCACCGTCATATTAGGATGCACGTCCACTTCGAATGGAACTGGATTCTGGCCGGAGACCCCAGAGGCGAGTTGCGATAACACTCGGCTGCCCCAGCCTGCCAACAGGCCACCCGCAGCACCGGCGCCGGCAGCTAACAATGCGCTTTCGGTGAGCAACTGGCGGATGATGCGCGTACGGCCTGCACCCAACGCCATCCGTACCGAAATTTCCTTTTGGCGGCTGGTACCGCGGGCGAATAGAAGATTCGCCACGTTTGCGCATGAAATCAGCAGCGCAAGACCAACCATTGCCATGAGCGTGAACAGCATCGACGAATCGTGCTTGCGTATCCACGAGAACCCCTTGCTCCCTGGCTGCACATCTACCTTTTCACTACGAATTTCGCGCAGCTTATCCGGTGAGGAAGCAGCGCCTTCGTAGTCGATCAGAGCGTTCTCGACCAGCGTTGTCATCTCCGCGCGAGCGTTCTGGATTGACACACCAGGCTTGAGCCGTCCCATGCACAGCAGCCAGTTCGAATCGCGCCTGTCTAGTCTGGAGTCCCCTGGATTGACCTGCGCCTGCATCGACAGTGGAATCCAGATGTCCGTATGGCTTCCTACGACTTCGCCGGAGAAGCGAGGCGGTCCAACACCAATCACTGTAAAGGCAAACCCATTTATCCGGAGTGTGCTTCCCGGAATGTTGAAGTCGCGCCCAAAACGACTCACCCAATAGTCGTAGCTGACGACGACGACCGGGCTAGCGCCGGGTGTTCGGTCCTCCTCCGATGAGAACGTGCGGCCGACAATCGGAGACACGCCGAGCACCTGAAAGTAGTTACCCGAAACCAGTCGGCCATGAGCCTCTTCGGTCGCGCCATGGCCCACCTCCACATCGAGACGTCCGGTTTTACCCGACGCCAGCAGCCCCGCGAAAACTCGGTTCTCGTCCCGCAGCCACCGATACAGCGGATAGGAGAAGACATTGGGCATCGGCCCACCGTGCCAAAGAGCGGTCGGGCGTGACGCGTCGCCCACCGTTACCAATTCATCGGGTGATCGTACCGGCAGCGAACGCAACATAACGGCATCGATAAGTGTGAAGATCGCTGTGTTTGCGCCAATTCCCAGAGCCAACGAGATCACCACGATAGCAGTGAAACCGGGGCTTCTGCGGAGCGTGCGACAGGCATATCGCAGGTCCTTGAGCGCTACTTCAATCATGGGTAATCCTCTTCGCTCACGGTAGATTTCTTTGATTTGCTGCGCGCCGCCAAACACACGTTGGGCCGCCCATACCGCCTCTTCGGAGCTCATGCCCCGCTTGCGATTCGCTTCCGCTTCCATGTCGAGATGGAAGCGCAGTTCTTCCTCAAGCTGACGATCCAGCGCGCGCTGCCGAAACAGGCTCCGAACCCGCCAAAGAAACGCCCGCACCGGCATCTGTCAGGCTCCGGCTTCGAGAAGGCGCCTGATCGCTCCCGAGACACGGTCCCAGTTTGCTCGCTCATCGACGAGCTGTTTGCGGCCGGAACCCGTTACAGAGTAATACCGGGCTCTCCTGTTGTTCTCAGACACGCCCCACTTGGATCGGACCCAACCTTGCTGTTCAAGCCGCAGCAAGGCCGGATAGAGCGTGCCCTGATTCAGCTGAAGTACGTCCTCTGAGATTTGTTGAATTCGCTGGGCAATGCCATAGCCGTGCATCGGTCCCATGGTGTCCAACGTTTTCAGAACGAGGAGACCCAATGTGCCCTGAAGTACATCCACTTTTTGCTTCATTTGACGGCCTACAGGAGCATACCGCACCTCCCGTTGGCTGTCAAATAGAAGTCGCGGCACCTCTACGTACGCGATCCTTGGCCCCCTTGGCGGCAGCACTCCTGTCTTTGCCTCCGGCCTGCGAACAAAATGGCGCCGAATTCCGCTAGCATAAGTTCAGAGTGCAGCAACTTCCCCGCGTCTACGTACCTCTCCGCGAGTTGAAGTGGCGCTGGGTACTGGGCGTCTTCGCAACCATATTCATCTGCCTCTTCTTTTACCGGCAGCTCGACTATGTAGCGAACGGTGAGCATCGAGCGCCGCTGCTTACTTTTGCCGAAGAAGGCGTCGGCGCCTTAGCCGGGCTCGCGGTATTTCCTCTGGCTTACCTGGTTGCGATTCGCTTTCCCCTTGTCTCTCGGAATTGGCGCCGTAACCTGCTCGCTCATCTCGTAGCAGTTTGCCTGATTTCGGTCGTGCATACTACCGTCATCATCGTCGCGCGCAGCACTTTATTTCCCTTGCTCAGCATCAACGACAGCTACGGCTACCTGCCCGTGCGTTACCCCATGGAGTTTGCTCACTTCTTCATCTTTTACTGGGTCGGCGTCAGTCTCATCTCGCTGTTTCACGAAGTTCGCTTTGCGCGTGAACGCGAATTGCAGCAAGCTGAACTCGAGGCTAGTTTGGCCGAAGCGCAACTTCAGAACCTGCGCTTGCAGCTGGAACCTCATTTCCTTTTCAACGCCCTGAACGCCATCTCCGCCGCTATCTACGAAGATCCCCAGGGCGCCGACGAAATGGTCTGCCGGCTCAGCGAGCTGCTCCGTCAACTCCTCAAGAGTGATCGTTCCCAACAAATTGTGCTCTCGCGAGAACTCGAACTACTGCAGCTCTATACCCGTATCATGCAAGCGCGCCTCGAAGACCGCCTTAAGCTTCACCTCCATGTAGAGGAAGGCGCAGAGGACGCGCTGGTTCCACAACTACTCCTGCAGCCACTGGTCGAAAACGCAATTCGCCATGGCATGGACCCACTTACCTTCGAAGTCGATGTGGCCATAACCGCGCTCTTGCGGAACGGCGAACTTCAATTAGTCGTTCGCGACCGCGGCCCCGGGCTCGCTGCCCTTCATCCCCAAACAACCGGCATCGGTCTGCGTAACACTGCTGAGCGGCTGGAAAAACTATACGGAAGCCGCCAAAGTCTCCGCATCCGCAACGCAGAGGATGGCGGCGCCATGGTTGAGATCCGGATTCCATTCCACACTGCGCCGAAGAGCGAGCAAGCACCAGTTCTGGAGCACGTCCCAGCATGATCCGTGCGGTTCTGGTTGACGATGAGCCCCCTGCCCGCCGCAAACTTCGTCACATGCTGAAGGCGGAAGCGGACATCGCCATCGTGGGCGAAGCCGGTTCCGGCGCCGAAGCCGTACAAACTCTAAACCAGCATCAACCCGACCTGGCTTTCCTAGACGTCCAACTGCCAGACTGCACAGGCTTTGAAATAATTCAAGCGCTTGATACGCCCGATCGCCTTCACATCATCTTCGTCACCGCGCACGACGATTTCGCATTGAAAGCGTTTGAAGTTCACGCTCTCGATTACCTCCTCAAGCCAGTTGAACCGGCCCGCTTCGCCCAAGCGTTGCATCGCGCCCGTCGCACGATCGAGGCGGGAACCACCAATCACCTCGCCAGCCGCCTTGACGAATTGGTCGCAAGTCTCCGTCCCGGCAACGCTTACGTCCGCCGTCTTCTTATCCAGGAGAATGAGCGTTCGCTGTTTCTCGCGGTCGACCGCATCGATTGGATCGAGGCCGCTCGCAACTACGCCTGCATCCATTCGGGAGCGCGAACCTACATAACGCGCAGCAGTCTTGAATCGCTGGCTCTAAAGCTCGATCCCGCCGCGTTTTCGCCGCATCAGCCGCTCTGAAATCGTCAACATCGATCGCATCGCCGAGGTGCGTTCCTGGTTCCACGGCGATCAGAAAATTCTTCTGAAGGACGGCACGGAGCTGAACTGGAGCCGCCGTTACCGCAGCGGCTCACTCGAAGAGCTGGAGCGCGCTTGAGCCTCTTGTCCCGTCTCCAGTCCCTCTCGTCCACTTCTTCTTTTCATACTCGTTCGTCCGCCTGCAAACTGGCGCCATGAGGATCCTGGCCTGTGCACTTGCGATTTTCTCTCTTAGCGTCTTAGCAGCCGACAAAGGCGAATGGCCTACCTACGGCCACGATCCCGGCGGTCAGCGTTTCTCTCCCTTGACCGCCATCAACCGCTCGAACGTGAAGGCGCTGAAAATTGCCTGGACGTACCGCACCGGCGACGCGTATACGCCCAAGCGCAGCAAGCAGACTGCTTTTGAAGCTACACCGTTGTACGTTGACGGCAGCCTCTATTTGGGCACGCCTCTGGGCAGTGTGATTGCACTCGACCCCATCACCGGCAAGCAGCGCTGGAGATCGACGTTTGATCTGCCGAAGGACGCAGGCTACGGTGACTACGTCAATCGCGGTGTTTCCACCTGGAAGTCTGCCTCCGGTGAGCGCCGCATCTTCATCGCGACTATAGACGCGCACCTGATTGCGCTCGACGCCGCTACCGGCAAACGCTGCTCCGATTTTGGCGACAACGGCATCGTAGATCTTCGGCATGGATTGCGCCTCCCACCCCACGGCTACGCCGATCTCGAAGAGACTTCCCCGCCCGCCATCATCGGCGACCTGCTCATCGTGGGCTCCGGCATTGCCGACAACAACTGGACAAATGAAACCAGCGGTGAAGTACGCGCCTTCAACGTGGTCACGGGAAAACTGAAATGGTCGTGGGATCCCATTCCGCAAGATCCGCACGCACCCGGCGCCGAAACCTGGAAGAACGGCAGCGCTTCCCGCACCGGCGCTGCCAACGCCTGGTCCATCATCTCCGTCGATCCAGCGCGCAATCTCGTCTTCATCCCCACAGGTAGCGCCAGCCCCGACTACTACGGCGGCGAACGCCTTGGTGACAATCTCTACGCCAACTCCGTCGTCGCACTGCACGCAGATACGGGAGAAATGGCCTGGCACTTCCAAACCGTTCACCACGATCTTTGGGATTTCGACGTCGCCACATCACCGCTCTTGTTTGACATCCACCGCGATGGAAAAACCATTCCGGCGATTGCGATCGGATCCAAAACCGCGAATCTCTTTATCCTGAATCGCGAAACAGGAGAGCCCATTTTCGGCGTCGAAGAGCGTCCGGTCCCCAAAAGCGATGTGCCCGGCGAAACTGCCTCACCCACGCAGCCATTCCCTGTTAAGCCGGCCCCAGTCTCTTCTCAGCGCATGACCGCCGATGACGCCTTCGGCATCGACGATGCGGATCGTAACTATTGCCGCGCCGAGATCAGCAAGCTCCGAGCCGAAGGTATCTTCACGCCGCCTTCCTTGCAAGGCACTCTCTCGATGCCCGGCCACATCGGCGGTATGAACTGGGGCGGTCTGGCCTACGACGCCGCACACGATCTGCTGATCCTCCCGACCAGCCACCTGGCCGCCGAAATCCGCCTCATTCCTCGCGCCGATTTCAAAGGCCTTCGCGATTCTCAAGACAAACGGAAGATCGACGGCGACTGGGAGTTCGCCAATCAGCACGGAACACCCTATGGCGTAATGCGCCGCTTCTTACTCAGTCCCAAGCGCATCCCCTGCACCGCTCCGCCCTGGGGAACACTGCTTGCTATCATCGCCAGCACCGGCGAAAAGAAATGGGAAGTGCCGCTCGGTCAGCTGAGTCCCAAGCTCCCGGCCAAATTCGGCTCTATCTCCCTCGGCGGTCCTATTGTTACCGCCGGTAATCTCGTCTTCGTCGCCGGCACGCTCGACCCCAACCTTCACGCCTTCGATGTAGAAAGCGGCCAGGAACTTTGGACCGGCACTCTGCCCACCAGCGCTCGCTCCACGCCCATGACCTTTCAAGGGCCCGACGGCAAACAGTACGTCCTGGTGAGCGCCGGCGGCCACCAAACCGACATCGGTTTCCCGCTAGGAGATTATGTAATTGCATTCTCCCTGTGAATCGGTTAACCATCGGCATCCATCCCGTCCGCGAGGCCCTCCGTGCCCGCCGTCCACTCGACAAAATTGTCGTCGCCAAAGGCGCCTCCGGGCCTCGCATCCAGGAAATCATCGAGCTGTCCCGGGACAACTCGATACCGCTGCGCTTCGAAGCGCGCGAAACGCTGGACCGCGCCGCCAAAGGGCTCGCGCATCAAGGTGTCATCGCCTTCGGCGCCGCGCACGAATACCGCGAGATGAAAGATGTCACGCCCGGCGCGACTCTGCTGGTGGTTCTGGACGGCATCGAAGATCCGCATAATCTCGGCGCCATCATACGAACAGCCCACGCCGCCGGAGCGAACGCCGTGATTGTCCCCGAGCGTCGCGCCGCCCCGCTCACCGAGACAGTCGACCGTGCCGCGGCCGGGGCTCTCGAATACCTTCCCATTGTCCGCGTCACCAACCTGACGCAAACGCTCGATCGCTTGAAGCAGGAAGGATTCTGGATCTACGGCTTCGACGAAACCGGCTCAGAACTCTACGACCAGGTCGAATACGCCGCGCCCACGGTGATGGTGCTGGGCGGCGAGGGAAAGGGTCTGCATCAAGGCGTCCAGAAGCACTGCGATGTGCTGGTGCGCATTCCCATGGCGGGAGCTGTCTCCTCGCTCAACGTTTCCGTCGCCGCCGGAGTCGTGCTCTTCGAGTGGCGTCGCCGGCAGTGCCCTTGATGACGAGAACGCAATCAGCGTTGGATGACGACCATATAAGGGGGACATAGACAGAATGGTGGAAAGTGCAAGGCGCCTTGAGACGGTGGCCCTAAGTAACCGTACTTTGCAGGTTGCACATGCCGTAGACATTAAAGCATTCGCCTCAGTTGTAAGATACTGGTTCGGTAATTACTTCCGGTTGTCAATGTGCGCGGCTGGCCGCGGCCAGTGCCGCTGGGTCATCCCGCTGTTCGACGAATAGTTCCGAAAAGAGCGGTGGTCGTACAGCTGCAGAACTCGTGAGGTTTACAGCGCGCGAACACTCCTAAACAATGCGTACGCGACGGACGCGATGCAGAGCGCCACGAGCAAAGCACGGATGTAGAAAAAAGCGGAAAAGGAAATGCCGAAGCCTGCGGCGATCGCGAAATATGCCGCGAAGCAGACCGGACACTTGGGCAGCAGCGCGAGGATGGCGGCCGGGGCCAACCATCCTGCTGTGCTGAGGCCGCAGCAGCGGCGGCTGTTCACGTGCGCTGCTCCCCGGCGGTGCAGCACGAAGAGTGGTCCGCTTCTTGGCGGACAGCGTTTTCGTATCGATCATGGTGCCGAACCCAAGCCATTGGGTACGGGAGTGTGTCTTCATCGCGGCCCTTTGGCGTAAGGTCCAGGTAGCCGTACACGCCCAGCAGATGGTCGAGCCCGCGTGCGTAGGCAGAGTAGGTATGGTAAACGGCGCCTTCCGCATTCTTTGCGAACACGCTGGCGCCAGGCGCTTCGTCCGCGGGAAATTTGCTCGGACCGTAGTTGTAGTAAATCTCGCCTTTTGACAGTTCGTCTTTCGTGAAGGTCACGTGGTAGTCGGCGTTGAAGGCGCTGTGGTAGGAAGATACCCATTTGAAGTGCCAGCCCATGCGCTTTTTAAACGTCTCGATCTTTGGGAGCGGCGCGCGTGAGACCACAACGAGCGTTGCGTTGCGTTGTGTCAGGTGGGGGATGATGCCGTCGATTTGATCGCCGATCATGGAACAGCTAGGGCAGCCTTCGGGCCACTCGGGACCAAACATGAAGTGATAGACGATCAACTGGTCGCGGCCAGCAAAGAGATCGCTCAGTGTTTCGGGACCGGACGGGCCATCGAACAAGTAGTTCTCCATTACTTCGGTCCATGGGAGCTCGCGACGCAGACGACTTACATCGTCGCGGCGGCGTGTTAACTCCTTCTCTTGTGCGAGAAGAGCTTTTCGAGCTTCGATCCAGTTTTCCTTTGAAACAACGTTGTTGTTGATTTCAGTGGCGGTCATCAGTTCTTCTCCTTGGTTTTGCTTAGTGCTGCGGTCCGAATTCGCGAAAGATAACCGCCCCAGCCCTGGTTTATGCGAACCCCATCCAGGAGTTCGGGCGCGATCTGGCCCACGGCGCGGTGGGAAAACTTAAGCCGGGTAACGCCGTCCTCAAACGTGAGGCGATAGAGGACGTGCGAGACGACCGGGGCGGACATAAACAACGGGCCCTGAATTTCAAGCAAGTCAGGCGGCTTGATGGATTGTACGTAGCCCCACAAGTGGCCAGCGTTATTGCCGAGGTCTCGGAACCAGCGGCCGCCCGGCCAAGCCTCTAACACCATTGGCAGCGATAAGCCGTCGGGAGTTTGGCCATGCGGACCCATCTGTTCCAGGATGGTTTCCCACACGATGTCAATGGGCGCGGCGATTTCTTCTTCCTTGAGTATTTCGAGGTTTTGCACGGCCTGTTCGGAAAGGCTAGCGGGCATGGTTACTTCTCCTTAGGTTTTGAGATTTGGTTTTCTTGCGCAATGCGCTCGCGCATCTTACGTTCAGCTTGTTCCTTAATGCGGCCGAGGTGATGAGTCCAGAAGCGTTCGAAGTGCTTTACCCAGTCGTGCACCGGCTTCAGTCGCTTCGGCTCAAGACGGTAAAGCCGGAGCGAACCCTGCTTAGTCACTGAAACAATTCCGACTTTGCGGAGGACACCGAGGTGCTTGGACACGGCCGGCTGCGGGATGCGAAGGGTATGCACCAGGTCGCCGACCGCGTGCGGCTTGCCGTCGACGAGAAGGTCAATCAGTTCACGCCTACGAGGTTCCGCGATCGCATTGAAGACGTCCGTGGTGGTAGCGGCGCGAGCCATTAGTCCGAGTATATTCCGATATGGGAATATGTCAAGTGTTTTTAGCTGCTGCTGTGTATAGTCGCGCGCACCTCCTGTACGGCTTGTGCGGTGTCTTGGGGAGGACGAGGTTTAGCGCGCGAAGAAGATCGAATCGCGGCGCGGATGGTATTATCGCTCCGACAACAATATGAGGTCATCACGTACATCGCGCGCTAATGGCGCCACAAGGTGGACCGGGTCCGATCAGCCGCAGGCGGGAGGCGGTCGACGGCCACTTTGGCAGATGCTGGTATTGCTCTTTGTATTCGTAGCCGGCTGTCTGGCCCAAGTCGAACGGGCAACCATCACAGGAACGGTGACCGATAGCTCGGGCGCGGCTGTAGCGGATGCCACAGTACAGGTAACTGACGAAGGCACTAACACCACCGTCAGTCTTAAAACAGACGCGGCCGGTGCGTATGCAGCGCGTAATCTTACACCTGCCAGTTACACAATCGAAGTAGAGAAGAGCGGGTTCGGCAAACACCTCAATCGAGGCTTTGTCGTACAAGTTTCCCAAATTGCCCGGCTTGACGTTACGCTGGGCCTTGGATCTTTGTCGCAAACGGTTGAGGTTACGGGCGAAGTTCCGATCCTGCAAACAGAGACGTCTTCGGTAGGACAGGTTATCGGGTCGCGGGCAGTGAGCCAGTTGCCTCTTAATGGGCGCAATATCGCGCAACTCGCCATCCTTGCTCCTGGCGTGACCGGCCTGAGCTACGCTCCTACCGGCACGGTGAATTCGGGCGCACGCCCAGATGAACTTCGCCCGGGCGGAACCACGCTTGAAGCAAACGGCGCCCGTGACACTGCCAACAAGCTGCTTCTTGACGGCGTTGACAACACGGAGATGATTTCGCAAACTTTCATTGTTCGGCCTAGTGTGGAAGGTATCCAGGAATTCAGTCTCCTTACCAGTAACGCTGGAGCCGAGTATGACCGGGGCGGCGGCGCCATTCTTGTAACTAGCACGAAATCCGGCACTAACGAGTTACATGGCACGCTTTATGAGTACTTACGGAATTCTGATGTCGACGCTAAGAATTTCTTCGACCGCCGTAATGCCCCAATTCCTCCATACAAGCTAAACGATTTCGGCGCCAGCATCGGCGGTCCAGTTATTCGCAACCGGACTTTCTTCTTTGTGAACTATGAAGGCTATTACGAACGATTGGCTTCTACCGTGGTAACAACGGTGCCGACGCAAGCACAGAAGAGCGGCAACTTCGCGGGTCTTGCGACTATTTACGATCCAACAACCACCAAACAAAATGGTTCCACCTATACCCGTACTGCTTTCCCGAACAACATCATTCCCGCTTCCGCATTCGATCCCATTGCAGCGCGCATCGTTAGTTTGTATCCCGCGCCGCAGACCTCGGCGCTCATCAACAACTACGTGTCTAATCCGGTGAAAGCGACGGACAACAATCGCGGTGACGTACGAATTGATCATCAGATTACGTCGACTCAGAACCTGTTCGGCCGCTACTCGATTGACGACGCTCAGATCCAAATGCCCAACACCTATAACAACGATATTGGAGGAAACGAGAATGCTTTCTCGGGACCGGATGCTACTCGCGGGCAGAATGGGGTTCTCGCGTATACAAATGCAATCACGCCTAATGTAGTAGGCGAATACCGTTTTGGATTCAGCAAATACACCAGCTTCCTGCTCGCCTCTCCGCTCACCAACCCCGTCTGGTCGCAGATTCCAGGTCGCGATCCAAGCGATCGCTTTCAACCCCTCGCGCCCATCATAAGTCCCTCCGGTTACGGCGGACTGGGCGATTCCCGGTCGGAGCCGCAGGTGCGACTGGAGCACACCTTTGAGAACATCGCAGACGTGAGTTGGCAGCGCGGCGAACACAGCCTGAAGTTTGGTATCGACTTCCGGCACCGCCTGATCAGCGAGCCCAAAGTTGCTCCCGGCCAGAGCTCCTTCGGCCGCTTCAACTTCGACAACACGCTGACTAACAACCCAGCCAGTCCGGCAGGCACCGGGAACGCCATCGCAAGCATGCTTCTCGGCTATCCTGCCAGCACCACGCGTTACTTTTTTCTTCCTCCCAATGCTCACGTCATAGGAAACGAATTCAACTTTTTTGCTCGTGACGATTGGCGCATCTCTCGCAAGCTGACCCTGAATCTAGGAGTGCACTATGAGATCAACACTCCGTATCACGAGGCCAATAACTACTGGGTGAATTTCGATCCGGTCACCGCACAAGTATTGATTGCCGGCAAGAATAGCTCTTCAACTGCCAATCAGAGAACCGATTACCACTCCATCGCACCTCGGGTCGGCTTTGCCTATCAGGCGGACAGTAAAACTGTACTTCGCGGAGGCTTCGGAATCTTCTATGACCCGCAAGCAAACGAAGGCACCACCATTCGCCAGCAGTTGCAGTGGCCTTTCGCGTTAGCTTATACCTTGACTCCGGGCTCTCTGTTTCCCGGGAATACAGTCTCTCAGGGGTTCATCAGTGTTGCGGGCTTGCCGCCCGGACTGTTCAACTCTCCATTCGGAACCTTGAAAGCGCTTCAGTTCGACTTCAAGAATGCCTCTGTGCAGCAATTCAACTTCGGAGTTCAGCGGCAGCTGGCAAGCCACGCCTCTTTGACCATCGCTTATGTCGGTTCGTTGGGAAGACACCTGACATGGACGGACCCAATCGATCAGCCCGCACCAGGTCCAGGCAACATCCAGGCCAGACGGCCCTACAACGCTCTGTATCCGAACGTTCAGGGCATCAGCTACCTGGAATCGGCCGGAAACTCTGCTTACAGCTCGCTTCAAACAACATTTCAAGAGCGGTTAACAAACGGGCTTTCTTTTACGGCTAACTACGTTTGGTCTCACAGCCAGGACAACGCGCCATTCGATGGAGGCGCTGACGGACCTATTCCACAAGACCCGACAAACCGCCGTGCCGATTGGGCTAACTCCGACAACGATCTTCGCCACCGGGTGAATCTCTATGGAACATACGAGCTGCCATTCGGCCCCGGCAAACCGTTTCTAAATAGCGGGTCGGCTTTCAGCCGGTACCTAGTCGGCGGCTGGCAGACGAATGCAATTGCCGTGCTGCAATCCGGCCTCCCGTTCACGGTAACGACGACCGGATCACCCACAAACACAGGGGCAGGCAGTCGCGCTAACTTGGTCAGCGGAGCTCAACCGTATCCTTCTAATCAGACGATCAATCAGTGGTTCAACACGAGTGCTTTTGGTATTCCGCCCCCGTACACTTGGGGAACTTCAGGCCGCAATCTCCTGGTGGGACCGCGGGAAGCTAACTTCGATTTTACGGCCCAGAAGAACATCCCGATCTCTGAACGCAAGACACTGCTGTTTCGCGCCGAGTTTTTCAACGTATTCAACCATCCGCAGTTCGCCATACCCGCGAGTACCATTGGCTCAGCCGGAGTCGGAAGTATTACCTCTACTTCACACCCGGCACGCCAGATTCAGTTCGCGCTGAAGTTCGCCTTTTAACCGTTTCACTCGAATGGGATTACGTGCCACTGCTAGTTAACACCAGAACGAGTGACTCCATAATGACCCGATCATCCCGATAGCCGTCACGAAACTTCTTATCCGTTTCGTAAATGGCATGCACAGCTTTGGCTAAATGCTCTGCGGTAAACGCACTCGCCGTTGTCATCACCTGCTCAGCGCGATCGCGCCACATTCGCACGCCGAGTTTGGCAAAAAAAGGCAGCGCTTGTTGAATGGAGTTAACCCGCGCTTCTTTCGCCGCCAAGGCAAGGCGGAATTGCGTACTCAGGAACGACAGAGCTAGCGGTAGATACTCGCCCTCGCGCACTAGAATGTCGAGCGAACGCAAAGCTCCAGCCCGATCGCGCTTGCCGAGCGCATTCACCAACGCGAAGATGGTGCTCTGCGCCGCGTTCGGGACTAAGGTACGCAAATCATCCATCGTCACTGCGCGCTCGCTTCCCACAAAGAGCGACAGCTTTTCTATCTCCGTCGCCAGGCGATTGGCGTCGCCCGCGACCGCGTCCAGCAAAGTGGCTAGTTCCGCTCCGGCCAGCTTCAAGCGATGTTGCTTCGAAATCTCTTGCGCTAAGAAACGGCTCGATTCCGGAGTGAACTGGCGGAATTCAACCACCGTGGGAATGGCTGAATAGAACTTCTGCACGCGCTCAAGCTTGGCGCGGTCTTCACCGGCGAAATCGTACCGGCTACACTCAAAAACCAGTACAGTGCCGGGCGTGGGCGCCTGCAGATACGCGGCAAGCTGTGCGCCCTCGCCCTTTTCCGGGCCATTCTCCTCGTCCCCGGCACTGCTGAGACGGCGGGGTAACGCAACCTCGGCACTGCCAACCCAGATGAGCCGGTCAGCCGAGAACAAGGAGAGCGACCGCGCATCGTCCAGTACCGCCGACAGACTGGTATCCTCCAGGTCGATCTGCGTCAATCCCTCAGCGCTTTGCCCGGTTCCAAGAACGCGCGCCACCAGCGCTTGCTTGCAGATTCGGCGATGATAGCCTTCCTGTCCGACAAAAAGATAAACCGGCGCGGGAATCTGTTTCGCGATGCGGGCGAGAAACTGTTCCGGGCTCATTGGCACTCAAAGCTCCAAGGTCTGTCCGACTTGCTAAAAATTTTCAACAATGGAACTCACCACATCACGGGCCACGTCGCGACTCACTCTGTCAAGCGCCGGTCCGCTTTCGTCAAACACCTGGTGCGGGTCCAGCGCCACTTCGTAACTCTGCCGAAATCCGAAGCTCGGACGAGTATAGACGACCCGGCCCGTGGCTCGTTCGACCAGGGTCACTGCCAGGTTGACGGAAATGTTTATGCTGGTGGCTTTTCCAGACGAGGGATCGGAAACGGCGGGGCTGATCTGAACCGAATTAAGGCGAGCGTTCAAAACCGCGTCCGCAACACTGGGATCGTCTACGATGTGAAAACGCGTTCGAGCCTTGAATTCGCGTGCGATCTGTTCGGGTAATACATCGACCAGCTTGTATCGCGTGGTGGGCGTTAAGAACGCCGGAATCGCGATAGTCTCGATGCCCTTCGGCACCAAGTCGGCTTTTCCGCCCGCGTGATAGCCGCACGAGATCAGAGATAGCACGCCGGCCAATAGCGGGAACAGCGCTTTCGTCATTTGCCGTCACTTCCTAACGAGCTGATTAGATCAGCCGCGCTGTCGGCCATCAGACGCAGGTTGTCGGCGACCACCCATAGCCAGGCGGCCCGCGAGTTGTTTGGATCAAGCCGTATGTCGCCGGCCATCAACCCGCTTTGTCCCGCTGCCCCGACGCCGTGTGGCGGCTCTTCATTCGGGCCGCGTACTTCAATCTGAGCCGAAGCTAAAGCTTCGCCTATTTGCTGCGCGGTAATGTCTCCGTCAAACTCCAGCCATAGCGACATGCTGTAAGCGTGAAAAACAGGAGCTTGAATCACGCGAATGGAAGGGATGGGCAGCGCTGCGCCGCCCTTTCGCCGACTCAATATGGTGGCTAGATGCCGCTCAATCCTCTGCTCAACAGCCAATAGCTTGTTGGGCGCCTCTTCACCGTATTGCGCCAGCATATTGAAGCTCAACTGCGCATCGAATACTTTCTTGTCGAGCGGTTTAAACGCCAGCAAGCCGGTTGTCTGTTGATGGAGTTCGGTGAGGCCGCGCTTCCCGCGCTCACTGGCGGGTTCGAAAACGTGCACCAGCGCGTGGCGAATTGGCCGGTATTTCGCAAGCCGTGTCAGCACCAGAGCTAACGCGGCGGCCGCCGGATGAGCCACAACCAGCAGCCAAGCCGCATCGCGCTTCAGCTCTTCTAATAGAGGTGACACCAGCCGGGCCTCAGGCTGGTCTTCTAATAGACCCGTGCAGTCGATCAGAACAGGATGGCCACCGGCGCTCTTCGCCATGGCGTACGCTTTCGACGCGCCTTCCTGTGAGCCCGCCAGCAAAATCGCACGATCGCCGCGGACTGCTTCGCCCTCCAGCGGCTCGACGTAAACCGGTTCACCCTGTTCGTCGCTAAAATTTCCTTCTCCGGTGGCGGCATAGGTGGCAATGGTAGCTCCCATGGCGCGCCGTTCGATTACCTCTTTCAGCTCGCGGCCCAGAAGTGTTTCGCCGCCTAGCACCGCTACCTTAAATGTTTTTGAATGAAGTTTAGCCAATTTGATGTTCCGCCAGAGGCGCTGAGGGACGCGAGCGCTTGCGCCTGCGCACGATGCCGCCTATCCGAATCGCGATGCCGCTGATGACATAGGTGCAGGCGATGATTAACAGGACGGGTTGCGACCACTCCCAAATCAGGAATGCCGCGCCGCCCACAATTAGGACGATCAGCGGCGTGCGAGGTTTCGAAACGCTGATCTGCTTGAAGCTTGGATAGCGCCACGCGCTGACCATCAGCAAGGACACAATCGCGACCATGATCAGCCACAGGATGGCGAACGTGACGGAACGCACCGGAGCTTCAGCGATGTACACAACCGCGGCGATGAAGCCCGCTCCCGCGGGGATGGGCATTCCTACGAAATACTTCCGGTCGGGACGCCCCGGGTTCTTGGGAGTGGGATTGGTCTGCACATTAAAGCGCGCCAGCCGCACTGCGCCGCACAAGAGGTAGAAGAACGAGACGAAATAAGCGGCGCCTTGCAGATGGCTGAGCAGTTGCGCGTCACCTGTACCGGCGACAAACAACACACCCCAAACAAACGCCAGCACGGCCGGGGCAATCCCGAAGGTGATCACATCGGCGAGCGAATCCAGCTCGCGGCCGAAGTCGCTGGTGGTGTTGGTGAGCCGCGCGATGCCTCCGTCCAGGCCGTCAAAAAAAACAGCGAACCCCAGCGCCTTTGCGGCGACAGCAAAATGCGCATTGGGACCGTAGTCACCGCCCTTGGCCTGCATGGCGCCTTCAAACGCTTGCACAATCGCCAGGAACCCTAAAAAGATGTTCCCGCTGGTAAATAAGGTTGGTAGCGCATACGCCGCACGCCTGGGCCGCTTCTCGGCCGAACGCTGCCCCCGTAACTGATCTCGAAAATTCAGACCACCTCCCGGCCCGCCACCCGATTCGCGAGAACCGAAGTTCCCGCCGAAACTTTGTCACCTACTTTTACTGCCGTTTCCCATTCAGGGCCGTACACCACGTCGACGCGCGAACCGAATTTGATATAGCCGATTCGCTCAGCGGCGGCAAGTGAGTCGCCCGCCCGCTTGTAGCAAACAATGCGCCGCGCAATCAGACCCGCAATCTGGCGGCAGATCACGCGGGTGCCTTCGCCCTCCACTATCAACGTGTTTTGCTCGTTGTCGGAAGAGGCCAATTCATGGCTCGCCACCAGGAATTTTCCCTTTTGGTAAACCACGCCGGTGATCTTCCCCGGTATCGGAGTGCGGTTCACGTGCACGTTGAAGATGTTTAAAAAAATGCTGACCCGGGTTTCGGTGGGACTCAGTTGGCGTACAGCGACGACCTTGCCGTCGGCGGGCGCGACCATGACGGCGCCCGGAGGCGGCACACGCTCCGGATCACGAAAGAAGTAGAGACAGAATGCAGCCAAAATGTAGAACGGAATGCCAGCCCAGGGACTCAGGAAGTAGGAGACCACGAACCCTACCAGCACAAGACCGCAGGCGTAGTAAATGCCGTCAGGAATGATTCGCAAACTTACATTTTCTCACGCAGCGCGGGTGCAGGAATGGATCAGGAATCGTGAGTTCCTGATCACTCAAAAAGTAGACGAGGAAGTAAACGCCTAGCGGGGTTATTCCTTGTCGAATCAAACTGCGCCCGAGCGGATTTCTCCTTTCATTCGTTCTACGCAGCTTGACGGTGCGTTTTGGGGGTTTGAACAGCAGCGTCACGATCCTTAGTGAGGGTGGCGCGAGTGATGTGGGCGGCGCGAACGCCTTCGAGATACGACTCAATGTCGTCCATTAAAAAATCGAAGCCATGGTCGGCGGGGTGGAACGGTTTCTTGTCGTGTTTGGCGGCGAGGTAGAGCTTCGATGCGACATCGAAGTCGATTGCCTCGCGCTGATCCCGTTCTTGTTGCGTCTTGCGGAGTTCGGCGGTGTCTTTTTCATAGCGGCGGACGAGGCGGGCTTCCTGGAGTTGCAGGTTGCGGAGCTGTTTTTCATACGTGAGATAGGTATGGAGCTCAATCATGCTGGGACGGAGGGAAGCGTCATGATCGTCGAAGCTAGAGGCAAACTGAATGCGGCCTTGTGCGTAGATGGCCATTTCGAGAGCGGGAATGCGCTTCAATCTCCAAGCGGTGTCTGCGATGGATTGGACGAGATCGCATTCGCGCTGAGTGATGGGGCGGAGCTCTTTGGTGTAGGCGAGGACGTGTTGTTCGTAGGCGGCGGCATCATCGGCGGGAAGCAGGACGGTGCGTCCCGTGAGAGCGGTTTTGACGGCGTTGAGGCACGCTTTCGCTTTGCCTTGGGCGGTGGTGGGACCGGTTGAAAGTTGGGCGTTGGCGCGGTTTGCGTTGAGCTTGGCGCTGCTTAGTAAGTTGGTCTGGCTAATTGGCGCCGTGAAGAGTGTGGGCTCTTCGGAACTGAGTGTCTTCGCCTGGTTGGGGAGCGCGGGCTGGTCCGCTAGAACTTCGGGGGAGGAGATCTGGGCGGGCGCGGGCGCGGATGTTGGGTCGGCTTTACGGGCCAGCTTCTTGGCTTTGCGCTCGGCAGCGCGGCGGATGGAACGTGGGGTCATTATTGTTAAGCTCCTGAAAAAAGCGATGGCTCGCGGGAGGAGGGCGCCTCTTCGCGAGCCTGCCAGAAACTAGCATGGGCAGGGCTTAAAACGTTCTATGTACGTTGAAATTTGATTGTAGGGTGGTGAATCTAGGGCAAAAAGAAATTTTGCAAAAGCCGTCACCGGCGGAGGACTTCTATCTTCTCGACCGGCCACGCCGCGTACGCTAAAGCTTGGCGACGTCGTCTTCTTCGAAATAGGGGTAGGCGCTCAGGATGTCGGCGTGCGACCTTCCCGCTGCGACAAGGCCGACGAGTTTTGTGCTATCGGGACCGGCATACCACGTATGCAGGGTTTTCCGCCGTGATTTGCGGATCTCTAGTTGTCACTTTCAACAATAAGTGGCATAGATCCGTCAACATTATTTGGCATACCCAGTCTCGCTCAACCGCGCCGCGATGCATTTCGGCAGGGTATCGTTTCTATGTGCGCAGCCTTTCAGAAGGAAGCTCGGTGCTTCTCGTACTTCTTGTTCTTCTCGGCGTCATGCCAGCAATCGCGAGTGGGCGGATTGGAGATATCGAATTCTTTGGGTACAAGGGTCTCGACATCGCGAAGGTTCGCAAGGCCCTTCCTGTCCACGAAGGTGACGCATATTCTGACCGAACGAAAAGCCAGGTGCGTCAAGCCGTGGCCGGCGTTATCGGAAAAGACTCTACCGACGTAGCTGCGATCTGTTGCGACGACAAAGGGAACAGACTTCTCTTTGTTGGCCTCCCTGGCGCATCCAACATAGGCTTTGCATACAACCCAGAGCCCAAAGGTAATGAGCGCCTTTCATCGGACATCATGGACCTCTACGGTCGTCTTGATCGCGCACTGGAGGAAGCTGTGCGCAAGGGTGGCCAAGCTGCGGAGGAGGATGACTCCAATGGCTACGCACTTGTCACAGACCCGACGGCCAGATCCCTTGAATTGGCCGTTCGCCAGTGGGCCATCAAACACGAACAGGAACTATTGCGAGTGCTGGAGTTTTCTTCTGCAGCGGAAGATCGGCGGGTCGCCAGCGATGCGCTGGGATATGCACGCCAATCTCGCGAGCAGATAATCGCGTTGGTACGCGCCGCCCGTGATCCCGACGACGAAGTGCGTAATAACGCGACTCGTGCTCTCGGCGTCCTGGTCCGATCCGATCCGCAGTTAGCCTCTGATATCGCACCGGATACCTTTATCGAGATACTCAATTCGGGTACATGGACGGATCGGAATAAGGGAACATCGCTGCTTATGCAATTAACAGCGGGGAGGAATTCAGATCTTCTTGCCAAGATACGATCGATAGCACTGGACTCGCTTATCGAGATGGCCTCCTGGCGTGATCCGAGTCACGCCTATTTCGCCAGAATCGTGCTGGGGCGAGTCGCAGGGTTGCCGGAGGATCGCCTGGAAAAGTTGGCCTGGAACGGACCGGTTGATCCGATAATTGAGGCGGCGGTCCAGCATTGATGAATCGGAACCAGAGTTTGCGCCTATTGTGCACTCGCGCTAGATTTGCCCTATGATGAGGCTGTCGCGGGCAGCTTCCACAACGGTTTTTGTCAATTGTGTTAGCGGAGTTGATCTCGAGGATTCGTTCCATCTGCGTGAGGAGACGGTTCAGTAACCGGAAGTTGCCACCTGTGATTCGGATGATCGTAGCGGCCGTCTCCTGGTCAATCGGGTCCTCCGGAAGATGGACACCGGGAGGCGCCCAGCGCCGATCCAACAAGTGGCGGATTTCTGGGGCAGCCAAGGGTCGAAACTCATTAACAAAGGCAATACGGGAATAGAACTGTGGGTAGCGGGCTAGTTGCTTCTCCAGACCAGGCATTCCGATCAGCACCAGCGATGCGCAGTTCGATAGGGCACGCGCGCCGCCCGGCCAATGGTAGTTCGGTCATGATCGGAGTGCCTTCTAAGCTTTCGGTAACGCTCCTAAAAGTGCGGGAGGGTTTATCCGGAATGCAACTAGATCCACTCAGGTTTACCGTCTTCTCCGTCCGCTTTCCCCCGGCTTCTTCGCGGCTGCTCTTGCATTCCGCAGCACGTGAGCAGGCAGACTGGGCGCAGTAGCCAACGAAGTACTTGCGGTTTAGCATTCCCGCTAACCTCAACCAGTACCGTAGTTTCACAAGGTGCAACTTGCTACGTTGTAGTTCTCTAACGGCGGAATGACTACACTAAAAACGCTACGCTACGCCTTATTTGCCGGAAGTCTCATGCTGGGAACGGCGAATGCTCAGAGCGGCACTGATACTTCCAGCACGGCATCGGGCATGAATACGACGCGCACCGACGACCACAGAGGCTTTGATTACGGGTGGCTAGGACTGCTTGGTTTGGCTGGCTTGCTGGGACTGAGGAGACCGAACGTTGTGTCGGATACGCGCTCGGGCACCGGCAGCAATCGCGTTTAACTGCCTGCTCTGTTGTGCCATCCTGGGCGGCGTAGCGGTGCAGCACGCGGCTGCACCGTTGCGCCGCCTTCTGATGGGAGGCATCCCGGAAGATGCGAAAGGTCTGGGCCAAACGAGACCTATGAAAGCCCTTCCTCAGATCTCGTGGTTACTCACTCGTCCTCGTCCGAACGGAAGGGAGTTGGCGGCGAAGAGTTCTGGCTGACTCTTAAGTCGATGAACCAGCGAGTTGCGGCCCCCGAGATAGCTCGATCCGAAACAGAGCCGCTTACCTGGCCTCTTCGCGAGCCTGCCGGAAACTAGATGGACAGGGCTTAAAACGATCTATGTACGTTGAAATCTAGGGCAGAAAGAGATTTGCAAAAGCCGTCACCGAGGGAGGACTTCTATCTCCTCGACCGCCCCCGCGCGTACGCGCTAAAGCTTGCCGGACGCCGTCTTCTTCGAGATAGGGGTAGGCGCTCAGGATTCAGCGTGCGACCGTCCTGATGCGACAAGCCCGACGAGTGTTCCTACTGTTACCCGCATACCACGTATGCAGGGTTTTCCGCCCATGATTTGCGGATCTCTTGTGGATGCGGTTGAGCGGCAACATTTGGTCCTTGCTCATTTTAGGCGCTCTGGTGGCAGTTCAGTTGTCCTGAGATTGCCTACTAAGCCTTCGGGGATGGTTTTGAGAAGTGCGCGGCGGTTTGTCCTGAATGCGAGTAGACCCACTCAGATTTTACTGCCTCCGTCCGAATTTCCCCCGATTTTCCAACTGATTTTCCAAGAAGATCGAGACCCATGTGGCTGCGATCTCCCTGCACTTCATGTACTACAACTTCGTGCGCATCCACCAGACCTTGCGCGTTACTCCCGCTATGGCAGCTGGTGTGACAGATCGGCTCTGGGATGTGTCCGATATCGTGAAGTTGCTGGAAGAAAAAGCGGAGAAGCCGAACTATAACGATGCGCAGTGTGGTCCGGCTTTAGGGCAGGAGCCGAGAGGCTTCGGACGATAAGAGATTGCAGGGGAGTCTTGAGAGATTATTGTTGCCTTTCACGCACTTGCGTTTTGTAGGTATAACTCCGTCCGCATTAGACGCCCCACGGGGTCACGCTGGCCATATAGTATGGCGAGGCGCACCGTGAGGAAGGTGCGTCTAAACGGCGTAGTAGTATCGAATACGACAGTTTGCGGGAAACTGCGCTTGTGCCTGTTTCTTCGGTGCCGGAATCACCTTAGGAATCTGCTTGGGCTGCTCGGAGTGTATCACGAGGAGGCAACAAGTGGGTCACGCAATGTTTTTGCTGGCAGAGCCGAGAACGATAACAGATCTAGATACCGCTGCTATGGCCAATGCCGCTGAGCTGACCACACAACACGCCACCCTGAAAGAGCGGGTGACAAATCACATCAAATTCTTTTGGGCCGTGTTTGCGTTTTTCGCTGCATGGCTGGCTGCAATATCGGCTGCCCTGTTCACTATGAACGGAACGCTGAATAGTATCAAGGCCAATCAACAAGAGCTGCACTCCAGCATTACGACCATTGAAGCATCAACGAACCCGCGTAAGGCACTCGAAGACATCGCCAAAGCGCCGCCGCTGGTGTTTGCCAAACTTCTTCCTGCGGTCCGTAAACTCTCGCAACAGCCCCCATCAGAAATCCGGCCTGGCGAACCTCAACTGCAACAAATTGCGTACAAGCTCCTGACGTGGCTCGATTTTGTCAGCCAGTCATAACTGAGGATTTCAGTACTTCGGCAAACTCGTTAGGCGTGCGGTAACCCAGGCTGCTGTGAGGCCGCTCGCAATTGTATTCGTTTTGCCACT
>JAABUQ010000896.1_pt1 | contig 67956 bp, 62 predicted proteins | sample 5560001 | NCBI WGS metagenome assembly JAABUQ01 (sample SAMN10711888, study PRJNA513371) | rock metagenome | isolation source: Antarctica rocks | place: Antarctica: Victoria Land, Finger Mt nord | collected 2015-12-18
GCGCCGCGATACGGACGTTGGCGAACGTGTAGTCCTCGGCAATCGTGGCCCGCCAGCCGTCCGTGCCGAACTTGATAGTCGTGGGCACGCCCTCTCCTAAGCTCTTAAGCCGGAGCCTGCGCCTGAGCCGCGACCGACTCGCGGCGCAGCGCGCCGACCCGCTCGCGCCAGTAGGCCAGCAGATCAGCCATCGTCTGCTCGAACGGGATCGTCGGCTCCCAGCCGGTCCGCGACCTGAACTTGTCGACGTTCGCCCACAGGAGCGCCACGTCGCTCGGGCGCATGCGGCTCGGGTCCCTCTCGATGGTGATGGGGACGCGGGCGTGCGCCAGCTGGATGTTGAGCATCTGCTCCACGCTGATGCACGAGCCGCGACCCGTGTTGTAGACGTCGCCCGGCTCCGCCCGCTCCGTGGCCAGCCAGTACGCCCGGACCATGTCGCGGGTGTCCGTCCAGTCGCGCCTCGAGCTCAGGTCGCCCACCAGGAGAACGGGGTCCTGGAGGCCAGCCTCGATCTGCGCTATCTGTTTGGCGAAGCTGCTGGTGACGAACACCTGGCCGCGTCGCGGGCCGGTGTGGTTGAAGCCGCGGGTGACGATGGTCTTGAGCCCGTAGCTGCGGAAGTACTGGGTCGCCAACGTCTCCTGCGCCACCTTGCTGACCGCGTACGGGCTGAGCGGCCGCAGCGGGTTGGTCTCCTTGATCGGCGCCTCGTCCGGGTAGACCAGGCCGTACTCCTCGCTGGAACCGGCGACGTGGACGATGGGGTCCAGCCTGGCTTCGCGGATCGCCTCGAACAGGTTGACCTGTGACTGGATATTGTTCTGGAGCGTCGAGCCGGGCGCGTTCCAGCTGGTGGGGACGAAGCTCTGGGCCGCCAGGTGGAAGACGCGATCGGGTCTGACGGCGCGAATGACGTGGCGGACGGCGCTGGCATCCTGGAGCTCGCAGTCGATGATCGTCACCCTGTTCGGCCGCGCTGCGCGGCGCAGGCTGGCCTCGTCAGTGATGCGCTGTCCTTCGTCAAGCACGTTCAGCTTGCCGCGGGCGCGCAGCTGGTCGAGGTTGTCCAGCTTGCTGCGCCACCGGAAGGTGCCGAACACGTCCACCTCTGGGTGGTGGTCAGTCAGGTACTCGGCAAGAAAGCTGCCGACCATGCCGGTGATGCCAGTGATCAGAACGCGCACGGAGTCTCCTTGGATGGGCGCGGAGTCAGGCTACGGTCCCGCGGTCGGGCGCGGGCTGGCCGTCGTCAGCGGCTGGCCGGCGACACGCTCGCGCCAATAGTCCAACGTCTGGCGCAGCGTGTCGTGCCAGGCGATAGCGGGCTCCCAGCCCGTGAGGGCGCGGAACTTCGTCGTGTCCGCCTCCTGGCGCGGCACGTCGGCGGGGCGGACCAGCCGCGGGTCCGTCTCCGTCCGGGCCGGCACCCGGCACAGTCCGATGAGCGCCGCGACCACGTCGGCAATCCGCACCGAGGAGCCGCGGCCGAGGTTGTAGACCTCGCCAGGGGCGCCGGCGAGAATGGCGAGCCGGTAGGCGCGGACCATGTCGCGCACATCGGTAAAGTCGCGCCAGACGTCCAGATTGCCGACGCGCAGCACCGGCTCGCGTTGGCCGACCTCCATCTCGGCCAGCTGGTTGGCGAAGCTGGGGATGGCGAAGCGCCCGTCCTGGCCAGGCCCCGTGTGGTTGAAGGGACGCACGCGGACGACCGGCAGCCCGTGCTGCGCGTAGTACTGGTGGCCCATGACGTCCTGGCCCACCTTGCTGACGCCGTACGGGGTGGTTGGGCGTAGCGGGACGTCCTCGTCAGTCGGCACCTCGTGTGGCCGCACCCGACCGTACTCGTCGCCCGACCCGATCACCAAGATGCGCGGACGCAGCGCCACCGCGAGCAGCGCCTCGAACAGGTTCATCTGGCAGCGCATGTTGTTGCTGACAGTGGTCCAGGGGTCGCCGAAGCTCTCGCCCGCCGAGGCCTGGGCGGCCAGGTGGTACACGACGTCAGGCTGGACCTGGCCGACGACCTGCTCGACAGCCGCTCGGTCGAGCAGGTCGGCCGCGAACAGCGCGGCCTCTGCCGGCAGACCCATCTGGTCGACTGGCCGGCCCAGGCCGAACACCTCGTCACCCTGTTGGCACAGGTGGGCCAGCAGGTGGCGCCCCACGAAACCGCCGATGCCTGTGATGAGCGCGCGCACCGGACGCCCGGCCCGGCCTAGACGGGTGCCGCCTGGCGGACCGCCGCCGCGACGGCGCGTCGCAGCTCCTCCGCCCGGGCGGTGCTCTCCCACGGCAGGTCCACGTCGGGTCGGCCAAAGTGCCCGTAGGCGGCCGTCTGGCGGAAGATCGGCCGCCGCAGGTTGAGCGAGGCGATGATCGCCGCGGGCCGCAGGTCGAACGTCTCCAGGATGGCCTGCTGGATCGCCTCGCACGGCACGGTCTCGGTGCCGAACGTCTCCACCCCCACACTGACCGGGCGGGCGACGCCGATGGCGTAGGCCAGCTGGACCTCGCACCGGCGGGCCAGCCCGGCGGCGACGACGTTCTTGGCCACGAGCCGGGCGGCGTAGGCGGCTGACCGGTCCACCTTGGTGGGATCCTTGCCGCTGAAGGCGCCGCCGCCGTGGCGCGCCATGCCGCCGTAGGTGTCCACGATGATCTTGCGGCCGGTCAGCCCGGAGTCGCCGAAAGGGCCGCCGATGACGAAGCGCCCGGTGGGGTTGACGTAGTACTTCGTCTCCTCGTCCAGCAGCCGCGCGTCGATCACCGGCTGGATCACCTGCGCGCGGACTTCGGCGGCGATCTCCTCCTGGGAGACGTCCTCGGCGTGCTGCGTCGAGATGACCACGGTGTCGACGCGCACCGGCTGGCCGAAGCGGTACTCCACAGTCACCTGGCTCTTGCCGTCCGGGCGCAGCCACGGCAGCGTCCCGTCCTTGCGGACCAGGGCCAGCCGCCGCGTCAGCCGATGGGCCAGGGCGACCGGCATCGGCATCAGCTCGGGCGTCTCGTCGCATGCGAACCCGAACATCATGCCCTGGTCTCCGGCGCCGGTGTCCAGGTCGTCCTCGAGCGTGCCCTGGCGCGCTTCGAGGGCGTGGTTGACGCCCTGGGCGATGTCGCCGGACTGCCCGGACAGCAGCACGTCCACCCGTACCGATTCGGCCGACGTGCCGAACTCGCGGCGGGTGTAGCCGATGTCCGAGAGGACGTCCCGGACGAGCTGCACGACCTCCGCCTGGGACGGCAGCGGCGTGACCTCCCCGTAGACCGCTGCCCAGTCGAGCGTCGCGTCGCTCTTGATGCTGGCCTCGCAGGCGACCCGCGCCGTGGGCGTCCGGGCGAGGCAGAAGTCCAGGACAGCGTCCGAGATCTGGTCGCAGATCTTGTCCGGGTGCCCCTCGGTGACGCTCTCGCTGGTGAAGAGCAGGTGGGGGCTGCTCTGGAATGAGGTGGTCAACTGGCGGTCCTCCTTGTCGTCTGTCCAAAGGGCGACACTTCTCGCGCTACTACGTGCCCGAGTCCCAGCTGGCCAGGTAGCGCCGCTGCTCGTCGGTGAGCTGGTCGATGCGCACGCCCAGGCTCTCCAGCTTCAGGCGCGCCACCTGTTTGTCGATGTCTTCGGGAACATCGTAGACCCCTGGCTTCAGCCGATCCTTCTCCTGGGCCACCCACGTCGCGGACAGGGCCTGGTTGGCGAAGCTCATGTCCATCACGGCCGCCGGGTGACCCTCCGCGGCCGACAGGTTCAGCAAGCGGCCGTCGGCCAGCAGGAAGATGCGCCGGCCGTCGTGGAGCTGGAACTCCTCGACGAACTGCCGCGCCGGCCGCCGCGAGCGGGCCATCGACGCGAGAGCCGTGATGTTGATCTCGTCGTTGAAGTGGCCGGAGTTGGCTACGATGCAGCCGTCCTTCATCGCCTCGAAGTGCTGTCGGTCGATCACGCTGAAGTCGCCAGTGACGGTGACGACGATGTCGGCGATCTTGGCCGCCTCGAGCATCGGCATCACCCGGTAGCCGTCCATGAGCGCCTCGAGAGCCCGGGTGGGGTCGACCTCGGTGACGACGACGTGCGCCCCCATCCCGTGCGCCCGCGAGGCCAGCCCCCGGCCGCACCAGCCGTAGCCGCACACCACCATGGTGCGCCCGGCAAGCAGCACGTTCGTCGCCCGAATCAGCCCGTCGAGCGTGCTCTGGCCGGTGCCGTAGCGGTTGTCGAACATGTGCTTGGTCAGCGCCTCGTTCACGGCCACGACCGGGAAGCGCAGGGCGCCATCCTTGGCCATGGCGCGCAGCCGGATGACGCCAGTGGTTGTCTCCTCCGTGCCACCGATCACCTCGCCCAGCTGGTCGGCGTGTCGGGTGTGCAGCACGTTCACCAGGTCGCAGCCGTCGTCCATGGTGATGTTCGGCCGCGAGGCCAGCACCGCCTCGATGTGGCGATAGTAGGTCTGCTCGTCCTCGCCCTTGATGGCGAAGGTGGGGATGCCGTACTCGCCGGATAGAGCGGCCGCGACGTCGTCCTGCGTGGACAGCGGGTTCGAGGCGCACAGCGTGATCGACGCCCCGGCCGCCTTCAGGGTGATCATCAGGTTGGCAGTCTCGGTGGTCACGTGGAGGCACGCGCCGATGCGCAGTCCGGCCAGCGGGCGCTCGCGGGCGAACCGCTCGCGGATCGACCGCAGCACGGGCATCTGGTTCTCGGCCCAGCCGATGCGGGCCAGGCCCTGGTCCACCAGCGCCATGTCCTTGACGTCGTAGTTCTGCGCCGCGTCCCGCGGCGATGCGTTGCTGGTCACCATGTGTGTCTCCTCTGTGGCCGGGCCGCCCCACGAGAGCTGCCGCCCGGCGCTGGCGTCTCGGTCGTCTGTGCGTTCGTTCGTTGGTTCGTTAGGTAGGTAGGTAGGTAGGTAGGTAGGTAGGTAGGTAGGTAGGTAGGTAGGTAGGTAGGTAGGTAGGTAGGTAGGTAGGTAGGTAGGTAGGTAGGTAGGTAGGTAGGTAGGTAGGTAGGTAGGTAGGTGTGCGCTCCTGGTGCCGCCCAGGTCAGGCTCCGGCGTGCGCCGGCTCCGCCAGAGCTTCGAACGCTGTGCATTGGCGCAGGACCTCGTACCGCTCGGCCATCTCCTGTCGGGTCACGGTGAGCAGCCGGTCCACGCTGAAATCTTGGACGGCGAAGCTGGCGGTCACGCTGCCGAACGCCAGGGCGCGCTTGACGCCGGCCCAGCTGGTGTCGCCCGTCTGGGCGAGGTGGCCCATGAACCCGCCGGCGAACGAGTCGCCGGCGCCGGTCGGGTCCTTGACCGTCTCGAGCGGGAAGGCGGCGGCGACGAACGTTCCGGCGCGCGAGACGGCCACGGCGCCGTGCTCGCCCTTCTTGATCAGAACGACGCTCGGCCCCTGGTCGAGAATGACGCGGGCGGCCTCGAACAGGTTGTACTTCTCCGTGTACTGGCGCACCTCGGCGTCGTTGAAGAACACGGCGTCGACGCGGCTGATCGCCCGGGCCAGATCGGCGCGCGTCTCCGGGTTGCCGATCCAGAAGTTCATCGAGTCCAGGCCGACGAACTTGGGCCGCCGCACCTGGTCCAGGACGTCGAGCTGCAGGCGCGGCGTGATGTTCGCCAGGTAGACGTACTCGCTGTCCCGGAAGTGCTCGGGCAGCCTGGGCGCGAAGTCGCCAAACACGTTCAGCTGGGTGTCCAGCGTGTGGGCGACGTTCAGGTCGTACTCGTAGCGCGCGGCCCAGTGGAACGTCTTGCCTCCGGCGACGCGCTCGAGCCCGGCGCAGTCGACGCCGCGGGACCGGAACAGCGCGACGTGCCGCTCGGGGAAGTCCGCGCCGACGACGCCCACGAGGCGCACCGGCGCGTGCAGGCTGGCGGCGAGCGAGAAGAACGAGCCAGCGCCGCCGAGGACGCCCTTGACGTGGCCGAACGGCGTCTCGACGTCGTCGAGCGCAACCGAGCCGACGACCAGAACTGTCACAGGAGACCTCCAGCGGGGGCGAGGGTGGGGCGCAGGCGGGGCGGCGGCATCGCAGGAGGGCGGGCGCCGCCAGCCTAGCCGACCACCGCGTGGTCCAGGGCGCCCGGGCAGGGGCAGCGCCGCTCGCCGGCGAGCCGCGGCAGCAGGCGTTCGATCAGCTGCCGCACGCGATGGTTGTTGTCGCGCATGACGCCGACCACGTCGTGCACTGTAACGGCTCCCGCCGCCGCCTCACCCTCCAATCCCGCGTCATAGTCGGTGATCAGCGAGATGTTGACGTAACACAGGGCCAGCTCGCGGGCCAGTGCCACCTCCGGGTACTGGGTCATGTTGATCACCGCCCAGCCCTGCCGCGAGAACCACTGGCTCTCGGCCCGCGTCGAGAAGCGCGGCCCCTGGACGACGACCACCGTCCCCCGCTCGTGCAGCCTGATGCCCATCTCCCGGGCCGCCAGGGTGGTGGCTGCCCTGAGCTCGGGGCAGTACGGATCGGCCGTGGACACGTGGACCACTCGGGGGCCGTCGTAGAACGTCTGCGCCCGGCCGTAGGTCCGGTCCACGAACTGGTCGCACACCACGAAGTCGCCCGGCTGCACGCCTGGCTGCAGACTGCCCGCCGCGGTCGGCGCGATGATGCGCCTGACGCCCAGCTGAGCCATCGCCCACACGTTGGCCCGGTAGTTGATCGCGTGGGGCGGGATCAGGTGGTGCGGGCCGTGGCGCGGCAGGAACGCCACGCGGACGTCGCCGACGCGCGCGATCGTGACGGCGTCGCTCGGTGCGCCGTAGGGCGTCTGTACGGAGATGCGCTCGACTGGGTCCGCCAGGAGGTTGTAGAAGCCGGAGCCGCCAAAGACGCCGACGTCGGCCAGATCCCGCGACTCGAACAGCGCCGGCAAACCCACTGTGCGCCGCCGACCTACGCGGCGCAGCCGACCGGCGCTCGCGGCGACAGCTCCAGCGCCGCCCGCAGCGCGGGCTCGTAGGGCGCCCGTAGCACGCCCCTCTCGGTCACGATGGCCGTCACCAGGCGGGCGGGGGTGACGTCGAAGGCTGGGTGCGCGGCCCGGGTCCCGTCCGGAGCAATGGCGTGCCCGGCGATCTCCAGCACCTCGCGGCTGCTCCGCTCCTCGATCGGGATGCCGGCGCCAGACGGCAGCGACAGGTCGACCGTCGAGGTGGGCGCGACGACGTAGAACGGCAGGCCGTGGGCCTGGGCCAGCACGGCCAGCGAATAGGTGCCTATCTTGTTGGCGACGTCGCCGTTGGCCGCGATGCGATCGGCGCCGACCAGCACCAGGTCCACCTGGCCGCGGGCCATGAAGTGGCCCGCCATGCTGTCGGTGATGAGCGTCATGGGGACGCCGAGCCGTTGCAGCTCCCAGGCGGTCAGCCGCGATCCCTGCAGGAAAGGGCGGGTCTCGTCCACGTAGACGTGCGGGGCGCGGCCGGCCTCGTGCGCCGCCCGGACCACGCCCAGCGCCGTGCCGTAGTCGACCGTCGCCAGGGCGCCGGTGTTGCAGTGGGTCAGGATGTTGGCGCCGACCGGCACCAGATCCAGCCCGAACGTGCCCATCCGTCGATTGGTGGCGACGTCGTCCTCGGCCAGCCCGTCGGCGAGGCGTCGCAAGGCCGTGCGTCCGGCGACAACGCCGTCATGGCTGGACTGGGCGCGCACGGTAGCGAGCGCACGATCAACAGCCCAGCGTAGGTTGACAGCGGTGGGCCGCGTGGCTACCAGCAGGGTGGCAACCTGTTCCATGTGGCGCACGAACCGGTCGCCGTCATCGCCCGCGAACTCGGCCGCGCCGAGGGCCATACCGTAGGCGGCGACGACGCCGATGGCCGGCGCCCCGCGAACGCGCATCGCGCCGATAGCCTGGGCGACGTCGGCGGCCGTGCGACAGCGGACCTCCACCGTCTCGCCCGGCAGCCGGGTCTGGTCGAGAAGGACCAGGGCGCCGTCCGCGTCGTCGAACCGGAGCGTTGGCACCAACCCGCCCCCAGCCCCCGCGACGGCACCATCCATCCCAGTCATCGTCGCGTCCAAGCATACCCGCCCACCCGTTGCAGGGGCGAACAGAGGGCGCTGGACCATGCTGCCCCGACGTTCAGAACAGGACAGGCTAGAACTGGATCAGCGATTCCACGTTGTAGCCGTCGAGGCGGCTGCGACCGCCGAGGGCGGTCAGCTCCACCAGGAACGCTACCGCGCTCACCTCGCCGCGCAGCTGTTCCACGAGATGGATCGTCGCCGCCACCGTGCCGCCCGTGGCCAGCAGGTCGTCGACCACCAGCGCCCGCTGGCCCGGGCTGATGCCGTCCGTGTGCAGCTCCAGCGTGTTCGTCCCGTACTCCAGGTCGTACTCCGCGCTGACCACCGGGCCCGGCAGCTTGCCCAGCTTGCGCACCAGCACGAACCCCAGGCCCAGCAGGTACGCGATGGGAGCCGCGAAGATGAAGCCGCGCGACTCCATGCCGATCACGACGTCCGCGTCGTACGCGCGCACCCGGTCGGTCAGCTGGTCGATGGCCTGCCTGTACGCCGGGCCATCCTTCAGCAGCGTGGTGATGTCCTTGAACAGGATGCCCTTTTTCGGGAAGTCCGGGATGTCCCTGATGAATGCCGCGAGGTCCAGCATCTGTGCTCCAGGGAGTTTGATGAATTTTTCCTGGCCCGCCTCCGTCAGTCGTCAGTCTCAGTTTTCAGTTGAGGACGAGCGCCTGAACGTGCAGCTGCGGCCGCTCGCCAGGCGCTGTGGGGAAGTCGATGGCGGGCTCGTGCCAGCGGCGGATGCGCCGCCCAGCGCGGCGGGCGTCGTGGACACCCTGGTCGACGAAGGCGTCGAAGCGGCCAGGCGACACGCCGTGATGGTTGGTGGCGGCTACTAGGATACCCCGCGCCGCCGTGGCTCGTGCCGCGGCAGCCACCAGCCGCGCGTAGTCCCGCTCCACCGAGAACGCGCCCCCGCGCGTTCGACCGAAGCTCGGCGGGTCGAGGACGACCATGTCAAACCGCTCGCCGCGGCGGGCGAGCCGGCCGAGCCAGTCCTGCGCGTCGCCGTACACGAAGTCACGCGGGTCCACCGCCAGGTCGTTGCCCGCGTAGTTCTCCTGGCCCCAGGCGAGGTACGGCCGCGACGTGTCGACGTTCAGCACACGCGCCGCGCCGCCGAGGCTGGCGCAGGCGCCAAAAGCGCAGGTGTAGGCAAACAGGTTGAGCACCGTCCGGTCGGCCGCCTGGCCGCGCACCCAGGCCCGCACCTCGCGCATGTCGAGGAACAGGCCCACCGAGAGCCCGGCGCCGGGCCGTATGGCGTAGCGCACGCCGTTTTCCACCACCGTCACCCGCTCGACTGGTTCGCCCCACGCGGGCGCCGCTGGCGCCACGGCGGCGCGTTGGTCAGCCGTCAGCCGGGCTACCTCCCGGAGGTGCGCTTTCGCGTACAGCCGTGCCCCGCCAGCCCCGGCCGCCAGCAGGGGCGCGAGCTCGTCCAGCGCGCCGGGCGCGCTGCCGTGAGCGACCAGCGTGTCGGCGAAGCGGTCGACGGCCACGTGCGGGAAGCCGTCGCCCACGCCGTTGACCAGCCGGTACGCCGTCAGGTCGCCTCGTCCCGCCAGCGGCGCTCGCCGGGCGAGAGCGCGCTCCAGCCTGGCGCGGGGGTCAGCGGTAGGAGGCTGCCTGGAGATTGAACAGCTCCGCGTAGCGGCCGTCGAGCGCCAGCAGCTCCTCGTGCGTGCCTTGCTCGATCAGACGCCCGTGCTCGAACACGAGGATCCGGTCGGCGCGGCGCACCGTGGAGAAGCGGTGCGAGATGAACACCGCGGTCCTCCCCTGCGCCAGCTCCTGGAGCCGCGAGAACAGCTCGTACTCAGCTTTGGCATCGAGCGCCGCCGACGGCTCGTCCAGGATGAGGATCTGCGCCTCGCGCATGAAGGCGCGTCCGAGCGCGACTTTCTGCCACTCGCCGCCGCTGAGGTTCACGCCGCCGTCGAACCACTTGCCCAGCAGCGTCTCGTAGCCGGCCGGCAGACGCTCGATGACCGACGCCGCGCCGCTCTGCGTCGCCGCCGTGGTGATGGCGCCGGCCTCGTCCAGCCGGTCCACCCGACCGACCCCGATGTTCTCCCGAGCGCTCAGCTGGTACGAGACGTAGTCCTGGAACAGCACGCCGTACTCGCCGCGCAGCGCCACCGGGTCGTAGTCGCGCGCGTCGTGTCCGTCGATCAGGATCGTCCCGGACTGCGGGTCGTAGAGGCGGGCCAGCAGCTTGACCAGCGTCGTCTTGCCAGCCCCGTTGTGCCCGACGATGGCGACGGTCTCGCCCGGCGCAATCGTGAAGCTGACGTTCGCCAGCGCCGGTTCGTCCTTGCCCTCGTAGGTGTAGCTGACGTCCCGAAACTCGATGCCTTCCTGGAACGGGCGGCGAATCGGCACCGGGTGCGCGGGCGCATTGACCAGCGGCTTGAAGTCCAGCAGCTCGAACAGGGTCGCCAGATACAGCTGGTGCTCGTACATGCTCTGGAGACCGCCCAGGAGCTGCGTAAAGGCGCTGCTCACGCCATCAGCCGCCTGCACGTACAGCGTCAGGTCGCCGACGGTGACCTGGCCAGCCAGCGCCCGGAACGCCACGTAGAAGAAGGTGAGCCCTGTGGCCAGGACGCTCAGCATGGAGAAAGCCGCCCCGGCCAGATACCGCTCGATGACCAGCCGCCGATTCTCCGCGTAGTAGCGCTCGAACAGGCGGCTGAAGCGCTCGATGAAGAAGTCCCCGAGGGTAAACAGCTTGATCTCCTTGCTGAACGTGTCGGTGGTGAGGACGGTGGTCAGGTACGCCATCATGCGGCGCAGCGGCGACTGGCGGCGCATGAGCTGGTACCCGCCCCACCCGTAGCGGACGTTGGAGACGAAGTTCGGGATAGGCGACAGCAGCGCCGCCGCCGCGATCACCCAGCCGAGGTTGACCAGCAGCGCCAGCATCGAGATGAAGGTGAGCAGCTGCCGAATCAAGCCGAAGGCCGTCTGGACCATGGCGACCGGGCGGTAGCCCACCTCGCGCTGGACCTGCTGGATGAGGTCGTAAAACTGCGGGCGCTCGAAGAAGACCAGGTCCAGCTCGTTGGCGTGGCGCATGACGAGCAGCTGCACGCGGTTGGCGACGCGCTCTTGCAGGAGCTGCTGGCTGATGTTGGCCAGGGTGCCCGCAATGTTCGCCACCGCACCGATGCCGAACTGGGCAGCCACCAGAACACCGATCTGGGGCAAGGCCGCGGTGCCGGTCCCCGTGCTGATGGACCCGACGACCGCGTCGATGAGCAGCTTGGACAGCCAGACGCGCACCGCCGGCAGCAGCCCCTGGAGCAGGTTGAGCAGTCCCAGGGACACAGTGAGGCCCGCGTTGGCCTGCCACACCAGGAGCAGCACCCGTCGGAAACCGTGCCAGGTCGTACGCGCGTTGGCCAACAGCGCTCGCGGCGACCACGCGGGGCCGGGGGCGCGCGTCGGGGCGGTGGCTCCGTTCGTCGGCGACCCGGCGCTGTAGGCGTCGGTGAGGCCCACGTGGGGGGTCTGCGGCGTACCGCCGCGGCGTCGCTGGCCAGGCCAGCCGCCATCGCCGCCGCCGTGAAAGCTCATAGGGCGACCCGGCGCGTCAGCGTAGCGCTAGCTCCGGCAGCGGTGTGGCTTTGTGCGAGGCGCGGGCGGGCAGGGCCTCGAGCAGCGCGTACAGACGCCCCATCCAGGCCGGCCCCTCGCCGCGCTGGAGGCGCAGCTGGTTGCTGCCCCGTTTCAGCGGGACGCCCACGGCTCGCGACAGCCGGGCCTCGTCCAGAGCCGGCAGCCTATCGAAGCGCACGATGACCTCCCCGTCGGCGGCCACGATCTGCTCCACGCCCGCGGCGGCCGCCAGCAGGCGCACGCTGCTGAGGTACACCAGGTTCTGGGCAGCCTCGGGGAGCGGACCGAAGCGGTCCTCCAGCTCGGCGACCAGCGACGACAGGGCGGCGTCGCTGTCGATCTCGGCGAATCGCTGGTAGAGCCGCAGGCGCACCGGGTCGTCGGCCACGTACTCGGGGGGGATGAAGGCGCTGAGCGGCAGGTCGACCGACGCCTGCGGCGCCGCCTCGGCGCCAGGCAGAGCGCCGTTGGCAGGCGCCCGCCGCGCCCGCAGCAGCTCGACCTGCTCGGCGAGCAGCTTGGTGTACAGGTCGAACCCGATGGCGCTGATGTGGCCGCTCTGGGCCGCGCCGAGAAGGTTGCCCGCGCCGCGGATCTCGAGGTCCTTCATGGCGATGCGCAGCCCTGCCCCCAGCTCCGTCGCCTCGAAGATGGTGCGCATGCGCTCCTGGGCCACTTCGGTCAGCACCGTGTCCCGGGCGGAGAAGAAGTAGGCGTAGGCCCGCACTGCGCCGCGGCCGACGCGGCCGCGCAGCTGGTACAGCTGGGCCAGGCCGAAGTGGTGGGCGTTGTTGACGACCAGGGTGTTGGCGTTCGGGTTGTCCAGGCCCGACTCGATGATCGTCGTGCACACCAGCACGTCGTGCTCGCCCTCAGCAAAGGCGAGCATGGTCTTTTCGAGCTGCTCCTCGGGCATTTGGCCGTGGGCGACGGCAATGTTCGCGTCCGGCGCCAGCCGCTGCAGCCTGGCGGCCACGCGCTCGATTCCCTGCACCCGGTCGTGGACGACGTACACCTGGCCGCCGCGGTCGATCTCGCGCAGCAGGGCTTCGGCGATAGTGCCCTCGTCGTACTCGGCCACGTAGGTACGGACAGGCAGCCGCGCCTCGGGTGCCGTCTGGAGCACGCTCATGTCCCGGACGCCGACCAGACCCATGTGCAGCGTCCGCGGGATCGGCGTCGCGGTGAGCGTCAGCACGTCCACCTCGCTGCGGAGCTGCTTGAGGCGCTCCTTGTGAGCCACGCCGAAGCGCTGCTCCTCGTCGATCACCACCAGGCCGAGCGCCTTGAAGCGGACGTCCTTCTGGACCAGGCGGTGGGTGCCGATGCACACGTCCACCGAGCCGTCAGCCAGACCCGCGAGAACGGCGCGCTGCTCCTTCTCGGAGCGGAACCGGGACAGCATCTCCACGCGGACCGGGAACGGGCTGAGGCGGTCGCGGAAGGTGTTGTAATGCTGCTGGGCGAGCACCGTGGTGGGCACGAGCACGCCGACCTGGCGGCCGTCCTGGACCGCCTTGAAGGCGGCGCGTAAGGCCACCTCGGTCTTGCCGAAGCCGACGTCGCCCACCAGGAGGCGGTCCATCGGGCGCGGCCGCTCCATATCCTCCTTGACGTCTCGGATGGACTGCGCCTGGTCGGGTGTCTCCTCGAACGGGAAGCTCCCCTCCAGCTCCGCCTGCCACGGCGTATCGGGCGGGTAGGCGTGGCCCTGGACGGCGGCCCGGGCGGAGTACAGCTCCATCAGCTCGTGCGCCAGGTCGCGGACCGAGCGGCGGACCTTCGCCTTGGCCCGGCTCCACTCGCCCGTACCGAGCCGGGTCAGCGCGGGTTGCGTATCGCCTGAGCCGACGTACCGCCCCACCCGGTCCGCCTGTGACACGGGCACGTACAGCTTGTCCCCCTCGGCGTATTCGAGCAGCAGGAACTCCGCCTGGCCGGGCGCGTGCGCCGGCCGCAGCTCGGACTCCGGAGCGAAGCCAATCGCCGTCCGAACCAGCCCGCCGTACCGGGCGATGCCGTGATCCGCGTGGACCACCAGCTCGCCGCGCGCCAGGTCGGCGATGAACGTGTCCCCGCCAGCCGCGGCATGTCGGGCGTCCGAACGGCGCGCCGGAGCCGAGCGCCGCTGCTTGGTCCACCCGAAGATCTCGCTGTCGGTGTAGAGGGCGAGCCCAAGCTCGCCCGCCACCCAGCCCTCCCTGAGCAGTCCGTGCACCAGCGTGGCCGGGGGCGTCCGGTCCGGGTCAGCGCCGTTGCCGACCAGCAGCTCGGCCAGGCGGTCCGTCTGCTGGCTGACGACCACCGCGTTCGTCCCCGCGCCCGGCCGGCGGACGGCATCGAGGAACGCCTCCAGTCGCCCGCCGTACCTGGGGGCGTGGACGAATGGCAGCCCGTCGGCATCCGGGTCGAAGCCCAGCTCGACGCAGCGCCCGGCAGCGCGCGCCGCCGAGCCCGCCTGCGACCACTGGCGGTACGGCCGGGGCAGCCCGCGCGGGACTTCGCCGCGCTCCAGCAGGTCGGTATGGAGCTGCTCGACCTGCTCCTCGAACTCGCGCGCCGCCGCCGCCACGACCGCGCTCTCCTCCAGAACGAGAAGGCCATCGCTGGGCAGGTAGTCCACCAGCGTCGCCGACCCGAGGAAGCCGCGGTAGAACTCGAGCGCCGCGAAGGCTTGCCGCCCTTCCTGAAGGAACCGCCCGTCGCGCTCGAAGATGCCGCGGAACTGCGGCCGTAGACCGTCCCGGTTCACCCCCGCCGGCAACCGCCGCGGCAGCACCTCGTGGGCGGGCCCCACCGTGGCGCGCTCGACGTGCTCCGTGGAGCGCTGCGTGGCCGGGTCGAAGAGGCGGATCGTGTCGACGTCGTCACCCCAGAACTCGAGCCGCACGGGCTGCCCGCCTGGCGGGAAGACGTCCACGATCCCGCCACGGCGGCTGAACAGGCCTGGCCCATCGACGACGGGTGACGGCTCGTACCCCAGCTGCAGCCAGTGGTCCACCAGCTGGCTCATGGGCAGGCGCTGGCCGCGCGAGACGACCTGGTGGCTGGCGCGGAACGACTCGACTGATTCGAGCAGGTCCATCGCCGCGCGCACCGACGCCACGACGAGCGGCGCCGGGCCCGGCGCGACCCCGGCCAGGTGCTGGAGCACGCCGAGGCGGTCGGCCAGCTTGTGGGGCTCGTTCGGCAGGTAGTCGTACGGAAGAGCGTCGGTCTCCGGAAACAGCCACACGGCATCCGGGTCCTCCGCCCAGGCGCTCAGCTCATTGGCGTAGGCTCGCGCCTCCCCTGGCCGAGCCACGACCAGCAGGATGGGCCGCCGCAGGGCAGCATGGAGCGCCGCCAGCGCGTAGGGTCGGGCTGCCGTGATGACGGAGAGGGAGGGGCCGCGGTCGATGCCCGCCAGGAAGCGCGCGAAGGACGGGTGCTTCTGGAGGACCGGCAGCAGGCTTGTCAGCCGCATGCAGAGGACCACGTCCAGTATGGCGCAAGTGCCAGGGCGGCGTGCGGAACCGGGCGGCTCCCGGTGCGGCCACTATTCCGACCCGGGCGCCGGCGCTCCTCTACTATCTAGCCCACGTAGGCGACATCTCGAGCGCTCATGGGACCGCGGCTTCTCGTTTTCCTCCTCATGTGCTGCTCACCCATGCTCGTGGCGGCCTGCGCCCGCTCCGCCCAGGCATCCCGGCCGCTCACGTACGTCGCTCTCGGCGCCTCGGACGCGGTCGGCGTCGGGACGAGTCACCCCGAGTCCGAGGGCTGGGTGCCAAGGTTCGCCGCCACCCTGGGACCCGACACCCGTGTGGTCAATCTTGGCGTCAGCGGCTCGACAGTGCGCCAGGCCGTGGCCGAGCAACTGCCGCCAGCCCTGGACGCTCAGCCCGACGTCGTCACCGTGTGGCTGGCGGTGAACGACCTGAATGCGCGGGTGCCTCTTGACCAGTACACGGCGGACCTCGACCGGCTGCTGGCTCCTTTCGACGGGACCAGCGCCCGCGTGCTGGTGGGCAACGTGCCCGACCTGACGCCCGTGGCCGTCTACTCGGGGGTCGATCCGGACGTGCTGCGCCAGGAGATCGACCGCTGGAACGGCGCCATCGCCGCCGTCGCCGCGAGCCACGGGGCCGAGGTGGTGGACCTGCACGCCCACTGGCAGGAGGTCGCCAACCATCCGGAGTACGTCTCGGCGGACGGCTTCCACCCGAGCGTCGAGGGCTACGCCCGGCTCGCGCAGATCTTCGCCCAGGCCTACGCCCGTGCCGGCTGAGCCCGTCCTCGAAGCGTGCGGGCTCGGCAAGACCTACACGTCGGGGCGCCTGCGGGTCACCGCTCTGCGCGGCATCGACCTCGCGATAGCCTCGGGCGAGGTGGTGGCCGTGGTCGGTCCCAGCGGCTGCGGCAAGACCACCCTTCTGCACTGTCTGTCCGGGCTGGAGGACTTCGACGCGGGCGACGTGCTCGTCGAAGGGCGCAGCTTGCGCCGCCTGTCCGACGGCGAAAAGGCGGCGCACCGGGCGCGGCGGATGGGGTTCGTCTTTCAGAGTTACAACCTCCTGCCCGTGCTGGACGCGCTCGAGAACGTCGAGCTGCCGCTGCTGCTCGCGGGCTGGCGGTCGCTGGCGGCGCGGCAGCGCGCCCTGCAAACTCTCGAGGTGGTCGGCCTCGAGAACCGGGTGCGCCACCGCCCGAGCGAGCTGTCGGGCGGACAGCAGCAGCGGGTGGCTATCGCGCGGGCGCTGGCCGCCCAGCCGGCGGTCATCTTTGCCGACGAGCCGACCGGCAACCTCGACAGTGAGTCGGCCGACGAGGTCATGGGGCTGTTGGAGCGGCTGAACCGCGAGAACGGGCAGACGTTCGTGCTCGTCACGCACGCTCGGGACGTCGCCGACCGCGCCGGTCGCGTGATCCGCATGCGCGACGGCGAGATCGTCTCCGTGGAGGAGCGGATCGCCCGGGTCGCCCCGCTGTCGTGAGGGACCTGTTCGGCGTCCCGCGGGATGCCCTGCTGGTGGGCGTGGCCGTATGCGCCGTCCTGGTCGCCCTGATCCTGGCCGCCGCGGCGGTCCGCAACCCGGTGCTGTTCCGGCTGGCGGTGCGCAACGCGCCGCGCCGGCCCGGCTTCGCCGTCCTCATCACGCTCGGCCTGGCGCTCGGGACGGTGATCCTGTCGAGCGCCTTCACCACCGGGGACACCATGAGCCTCGCCGTGCGGACAGTCGTGGCCGGGGCGCTCGGCTCGGCCGACGAGGTCGTGTTCGTGCCGAGCGCCGCCCAGCCCAGCGGGTTCGACCTCACCCAGGCCATCGCCAGCGGCAACGTGCTCACCGGCGCCACCAGCTACTTTCCCGCCGCCGACTTCGCCCGTGTCCAGGCGGTCGTGGCCGACGACCCGGACGTCGCCGCCATCGTGCCGGCGATCCTGGAGCCGGTCGCGGTCGAGGCCGCCGGCGGCTCGCGCTTCCGCGCCCAGATGAACCTCATCGGCGTGCCGGCGGACGCGGCCAACGCGCTGGCCACGCTGCGTTCGCCGTCTGGCCGCCTGCTGCCGCTGTCCGAGCTCCAGCCCGACGAGGTGTACCTGAATACGGAGGCGGCGGACGCGCTCGGCGTGGCCGCCGGGGACACCGTGCGCCTGGCCAGCCTGGCCGACCCGGTGGAGCTCCGCGTCAGGGACGTCACCCGTATCGGCGACCTCGGTGGCGGGCAGGCCGCGATCTTTTCGTCCCTGGCGCGCGTGCAGGAGCTGGTGCAGCGTCCCGACCAGCTGGACGAGATCCTTGTCGCCAACGGCGGCACACCGTCCGACCGTTTGGCCGAGTCGTGGCCGACGGTGGTGCGGCTGCGGGCTGCGCTCACCGACCCAGCGGCCGTGGCGCGCGCCTACCGCGCCTTCACCTCGCCGCCGGCGCGCGAGGCGATCGCGACCGCCGCCGGCCGAGCGACCGGGCGGCAGGTGGAGAAGCTGCGCTCCTTGCAGGCGCAACTGGACGCTGGTGCGCCGACGCCCGAGTTCATCGCGCTGATGCAGGACCCGGAGCTGCTCGGCCGCGTGGGCTTCGGCGGCCCGGCCGGCGGCGCGCGGCTCCAGCGCGGACCGATCCGCGGGGCTGTGCCCGGCCCGGGCTCGTTCCGCGTGCTCGACGTGCAGCAGCTCGCGCAGGACCAGGCCGACCTCTGGGGCAGCGCCTTCACCGACCTGTTCGTCGTCGTCGGCTCCTTCTCGCTGGCCAGCGGCGTCCTGCTCATCGTGCTCGTGTTCTCGCTGCTGGCGCTCGAACGGCGCGGCGAGCTCGGCATCACGCGGGCCCTGGGCGGAAACCGCCGCGACGTCGTCCTGCTGCTGGCTATGGAGGGCGCCATCTACAGCGTCGTCTCGGCGGCGTTCGGCCTGGTGGCGGGAGTGGCCCTCGCCTTCGCCATCGTCGGCCTGGCCAGCTCGCTCGTCGCCCAGTACGGCTTCCGCCTGGAGCCGTCCATCCAGCCGGCCAGCTTAGCGCTCAGCTTCGGGCTTGGCGTGGCGCTGACTTTTGCCACGGTCACCCTCACGGCCTGGCGCTCCAGTCGGTTCAGCATCGTGACGGCCATCCGCGACCTGCCTGACCCGCCTGGCGGCCGACCGCGCCTGGTGGCTCTGGCGCTCGACCTGCTGCCTCTGCTGGCCGGCGTGCTGCTGGTGCGGCTCGGGCTCGACCGGGTGTGGTCGCTCGCCTACGCCGCCGGTATCACCGCGGTTATCGTCGGCGTGGCGCTGGTCGCTCGCTGGCTGCTGCTCGTCGCCGGCCTGCGCGGCCCGGAGCGCGCCGTCTTCACGCTCGCTGGCGGCGCGCTGGTGGTCTGGTGGGGCGTGCCGGTCGAGTGGCTGCGGCAGGCTGGCCTGCCCGTGCTGCCGCGCACGCCGGACATGAGTTTTCTCGGCGGCCTCGGCCTCTTGCTGGGGGTCGTCTGGCTGATGGCGTACAACGTCGGCCTGCTGCGCGTCCGCCGCGGCGGCGGGCTCCTGTGGCGCCTCAGCGTGGCCTACACCGCCGCGCACCGCTTCCGCACCGGCCTGACGCTCGGCATGTTCGGGCTGGTGGTGCTGAGCCTGACGCTGGCGGCGGTGCTGCTGACCGTGACGACCCAGGCCTACGGCGACCCCGCGGCGGCGACAGGTGGCTGGGACATCCGCGCCGACAGCGCGCAGCCACCCCGCGACGTCGCCGCCGAGCTCCAGGCTGGTGGGCTGTCGCCGGACGCCTTCTCGGCTCTGGGCGCCGCCGGAGCGGTGCCCGTCGAGGCGGTGCAGCTGGGTCCTGAGGCGCCGTCCGCCAGCTGGGCCGCGGCGACGCTCCAGGTGGTCGACGATCGCTACGCCCACGGCGCGACGACCCGTCTGTCAGGCGCCAGCACCGACGACCGTGCCACCTGGGACACGCTGGCCGCGCGGCCGGGCACCGCCATCGTCGGCGGGGCGCTCCTCTCCGGCAGCGGCTCGCCCCCGGCCCTGCGCGTCGCGGCCCAGGAGGGCCGCGGGTTTCGCCCGGTGGTGCTGTGGCTCCGCGACACCAGGAGCACCAGACCGCCAGTCCGCCTCGAGGTCGTCGGCATCGCCGACAGTCGGGGACCGTTCGCCAGCGCCATCGTCACGGGCGCCCAGTCCGTCGCCGTCTGGCCGCCCCCGCAACGCACCAGCTACTTCTTCTCGGTGCGCGCCGGATCGAGCGCGCGCGAGCTCGCGGCCGGCATCAGCCTGGCCGTCCCCGACCTGCACGCAAGCCCGATCGGCGAGGAGCTCCGGCTGGTCCAGGGGATCCGCGGACTGCTGGAGCTGGTGCTGCAGGGGTTCATGGGCGTCGGCATGCTGGCCGGCGTCGCCGCGCTCGGCACCATCAGCATGCGCGCCGTCGTCGAGCGCCGCCGCCAGATTGGCGTGCTGCGCGCCCTTGGCCTGGCGTCGCGGGGTATCGGGCTGGGGCTCATGGTTGAGGCCGGAACCGTCGCCACGCTGGGCACCGTGGCTGGCGTGGCCGTGGGTCTGGCGGTCGCCAGGGGGACGGTGGAGCTGCTGGTCGGCCGCAACCCCGAGCTGCGCTTCGCCGTCCCGTGGGAGCAGCTGCTGCTCATCAGTCTGGCGGCGGTCGGAGCATCGCTGGTCATGACCGCCTTCCCCGCGGCGCAGGCTGCGCGCCTATCGCCAGCCGACGCGCTCCGGGACGGTTGAGCCGCCATGCCCGGTCAAGGGTTAAGGGTTAAGAGTTGAACTGATTCATGGCGGCGGCGGCCCCGGCGGTGGCCCAGGTGGACACCGCCTCGGCCGCACGGGCGATCGCCGCCTCGGCTCGCTCCCGTTCAGCGGGAGTGAACGAGGCGAGCACGTGGTCCCGCGCCGGGGCGAGCGTCGCCTGACCGATGCCGATACGCAAGCGAGCAAACTGCTCAGTGCCCAGCTCCGCGACGAGCGAGCGCATGCCGTTGTGGCTGCCCGCGCTGCCCCGCTCGCGCAGGCGCAGCGACCCCAGCGGGAGGTCCATGTCGTCGTAGACGACGAGCAGAGCCGCCGGCTCCAGACCGGTCGCCGCCAGCAGGTCACGCACGGCCCGCCCGCTGGCGTTCATGTAGGTCAGTGGCTTGGCCAGCAGCATCGCCCTGTCGCCCACGTGTACCAGGGCGACGGCGCTGGCGGCCGGTCCGCGCAGCTCGTGCCACTCGGCCCCGAGCTGGCGGCCCAGGACGTCGACGCACTGGAAGCCGGCGTTGTGCCGGTGGGAGGCGTAGGCCCGGCCGGGATTGCCCAGGCCAACCACCAGCCTGACGCGCGCCGGGTCCTCGGCCGCCAGCCGGCGGAGCGGTTCGGGGGGTCCGCGTCGCGGGGCGACCAGCCGCAGCAACCGAAGAAGGACACGGGAGACAGCGGCGGGCACCGCGGAATGGTAGTCTCACGCTCGTGCCCGTCGGCCCGGACGTCGTGACCATCGGCGAGATGATGGTCATCTTTGTCGCCGAGCAGGCCGGCGCGCTGCGCGAGGCGGCCACCTTCCGCCGCCACGTCGCCGGCGCAGAGGGCAACGTCGCGGTCGGCCTGTCCCGGCTCGGCTGCCGCGCCGGCATGATCAGCCGCGTCGGCGACGACGAGTTCGGGCGCGCCATCCAGTTCCGCCTGCGCGGCGAGGCGGTCGACGTCTCCCGTTTCGTGGTCGACCCGGACGCGCCGACCGGCGTGATGTTCCGCGAGCGGCGCGAGATCGGACCGACCGACGTGATCTACTACCGGCGCGGCTCAGCGGCCAGCCGGCTCACGCCGGCGGACCTTGACGAGGGGTACATCGCGGGCGCCCGCTACCTGCACATGTCAGGCATCACCCCGGCCCTGTCGGCCTCGGCGCGGGAAACCGTCTTCGCCGCTGCCGAGATGGCCAAAGGCGCCGGAGTTCAGGTCGTGCTGGACCCGAACATGCGGTTCAAACTCTGGAGCCGCGACGAGGCGACGCGGGTTCTGCGCGACCTGGCGACCCGGTGCGATCTGGTGCTGCCTGGGCTGGACGAGGCGGAGATGCTGACCGGCGAGTCGGACCCGGTGGCCGCCGCGCGGCAGCTGCTGGCGCTGGGTCCGACAATGGTGATCGTGAAGCTCGGCGCCGCCGGGGCTGTCGCGGTCGACGCCGGCGGGCAGACGCTGGCCGCGGCGACGCCGCTGGCGCGTATGGTGGACCCGGTGGGGGCGGGCGACGGCTTCGCGGCCGGGTTCCTGGCTGGCCAGCTGCGCGGTCTCGATCTGCCCACCAGTCTTGCCGTGGCCAATCGGGCCGGCGCGATGGCGACTACTGTGCATGCCGACCTGGAGGGCCTGCCCCGGTGGGACGAGGTCGCCAGCGCCGCGCCCACCCGCGACGTGGTTCGCTGACGAGCCGTCAGCTGACAGCTAATACGCATTCTCGTCGCTCACGATGGCCGCGGCCGTCTTGAGCAGGATCTTCACGTCGAAGGCAAGCGACCAGTTCTCCACGTAGAACAGGTCGTACCTGGTGCGCTCCTCGATGCTCGCCTGGCCGCGCTGGCCGTTCACCTGCGCCCAGCCGGTCAGGCCGGCCTTCTCCGTGTGCCGCTTCCGGTAGTGCGGCACCAAGCGCGCGAACTGCGCCACGAACTCCGGCCGCTCCGGCCGGGGGCCAACCAGGCTCATCTCGCCCACCAGCACGTTGATCAGTTGGGGCAGCTCGTCCATGCTGAAGCGCCGCATGAACGAGCCCAGCCGGGTGCGGCGCGGGTCGTTCGGCACCGCCCACACCGGGCCGGTGTCCACCTCGGCGCCCGGGCGCATCGAGCGGAACTTCAGCATCTGGAACGGCCGGCCGTCCAGGCCGACGCGCTCCTGGACGAACAGCACCGGCCCATTCGGCGACGTGACCTTGATGATCAGCGCGGTCAGCAGCATGATCGGCGACAGCAGCACCAGGGCCGTCCAGCTGACGGCGACGTCCATCGCCCGCTTGAACATCAGCGCCCAGCCGCGCAGGGCGACGTCGCGGACCCGCATCAGCGGCAGCCCGGTCACTTCGCTCGTCTCCACCGGCCGTGCCATCAGCTCGAAGATGTCCGGGACGATGTGGATGTTGACGTGCTGGCGGGTGCAGCTGCTGACGATCTCCACCAGCTGGGGATGGCTCAGGCCGGGCCAGGCGATCAGGATCTCGCCGATCTGGTGGTCCCGCACCACCGTCGGGATGTCCACCAGTCCGCCCAAATGGGGCCCGATGGCGTCGGCGCGGGCCGAGCGGGCATCGCCAATGAAGCCCACGACGCGGTAGCCGATCTCCGGCGCCGCGCGGATCTTGGCGAAGACCAGCTCCGCCTGCTCGCCATCACCCACGATCAGGACCCGCTCGACGTCCTGGCCGCGGCGGTGCGCCTGGCGGAGGAGCCCGTCCAGCAGCACCCGCGCCAGCCACACCAGGGCTATCGACAGCGCCCCCCAGTACACCAGCATGAGCCGGGGCGGGTCCAACGACCGGAACAGGAGCACCGTGGCGCTCAGCGACACCACCCAGCCAAGGCCCACCGCCGCGACCACCTGGTAGAGCGAGTCCACCCGGGCGGTGCCGCGGCGAGGCAGGTACATCCGGCGCAAGGCGAACGTGGCCACCATCAGCGCGACGTACAGGCGGGCGATGTCGTCGTAGGTGGGCAGCGGGTCCACCTGCTGAAACAGCCGCGGATCGCTGGCGATGCGCAGGTGCGCGGCGAGCTGGAACGCCAGGTACAGCATGGCGACGTCGGAAACCACGAGCGCCACCACGTACGCCGCCTTCGTCGCGCTGAAGCGCTGGGCGAACATGGACGGCAGCGTGGTGGGCTCCACGGGTCTCTGGCTTCCTCTCATCCCAGCTTACGTACGGACCGTCACGCGGGGCGCGGCCGGCCGACCGGGGCGCGGCGTCGCGGACGCTCTGAGCGTCACACGCGCCAGGGACAGGAGCAAGGCGGCGTAGATGCCCGCGCGCACCAGGCCGGTCAGCACCCGATTGTACCGTCGCGCGTAGTGCTTCCCGTAGAACAGGTCCATCGCGCGGTAGAAGTGGACCGTCGTGCGCAAGGCTCGCTGGCGGCTGGCGGCGCCGTGCTGGTGGCGGACGGTCGCTCCCGGCTCGTACCTGACTGTCCAGCCGGCCGCCTGGCAGCGCAGGCACCAGTCGAGATCCTCGCCGTACATGAAGAACCGCTCGTCGAGCAGTCCCACCTGCCGCACCACCTCGCGCCGGATCAGCAGGCACGCGCCGCACACGGAGTCCACCACTGAGGGGGTATCCGGGTCCAGGTACGTCAGGTTGTAGCGGCCGAAGACGCGGCTCCTGGGAAACAGCCGGCTCAGGCCAGTGAGGCGGCCCAGAGCGACGCCCGGCGTGGGGAAGGAGCGTCGACACGCCAGGTGCACGCTGCCGTCCGGGCGGACGAGCTTGGGCCCGACGATTCCGGCCTCAGGATGCGCCGCCAGGGCCTCCAGCAAGGTAGTCAGGACGCCGACCGCCAGCTCCGTGTCCGGATTCAAGAGCAGGATGGCGCCACCCCGCGCTGCCGGCAGCGCCAGGTTGTTCCCGAACGCGAAGCCGCCGTTGCGCGGTGACCGGATGACGCGCGCCCACGGGAACTCCGATGCCACCATTGCCGCCGAGCCGTCGTCGGACGCGTTGTCGACCACCAGCGCTTCGGCGCGGTACGGGGCGTCCGGCCGTGACAGCGTCGTCGAGCCTTCCGCACGGACGGACCGCAAACACGCGGCCAGGTGGTGGCGCGTGTTGTAGTTCAGGATGATGACGCTCAGGTCCAGCTCCACTTCCATCTCGGTCACGCCGAAGGCCGATGGCGCCAGCGCCAGACGACGCCGACCGGGTAGCCGACCATCTTGGCCACGTCGCCCACCAGGCGGATGATCGGCACCAGGGCGACCGCGTAAGCCACTTCCCCAGGCGCCAGCCCCTCCAGGTCAGGCATGAGGCGCGCCAATGGCCGCCGCGTGTAGGCCAGTCCGCCCAGCACGACGATGCCCCAGATGGGCGGACGGCGCAGCGCTCGCCACGCCAGCGCCAGTGCGCCGAGGTAGGCCGCGTACCGAACGGCGTGGCGCTGGCGCCACAGGTCCGCCTTGCCGTCGCCGCGCGCGTACAGGTAGTACTGGCGAAAGAAAACCACCAGCGACGACCGCGGCCGGACATAGACGACGGCGTCGGGCGCGAAGGCAAAGTCGCAGCCGGCCCGCTTCAGCGCCAGGTCGAACACGAGGTCCTCGCAGTAGTCCAACCACTCCGGGTAGCCGCCGATCGCGGCCCAGGCGGAGTGGCGGAACAGGATCGAACGGCTCGACGGCAGGAACGTGGCCGCGGCCACGTCCGAGCGCGCCGGCAGCACGGTGGCGCCCATGGCCCGCTCGAAGAGCGACTGGGCGTCTGGGACGAAGAAGCCGGCCACCACGTCGACACCATCGTGGACACCCGCGGTGAGCGCCTCCAGCCACCGTTCGTCGAGGCGAACGCCGGCGTCGGTCACCGCCACCAGGTCGCCGGCCGCGGCCGCCACCGCCTGGTTGCGACCGCGCGCGATGGTCGCCCCAGGCCTTCGGAGCGCCCGCAGCGGGAGTCGGGCAGTCCACGCCTGCAGCCGCTCCCAGGTGCCGTCGGACGAGCCACCGTCGACGATCACTATGTCGTCGGGCGCCCGCGTCTGGCGAGCGACGCTCGCCAGCAACGCGTCGATGCTGGCGCTCTCGTTGAGCACTGTGCCGACCAGCGAAACCGTCGCTGGCCGGTCGCCGGCCACCGGAACCGGAACCGGAACCGGAACCGGAACCGGGAGCGGGGCACGGGGCGCGCGGGCCGGCATCGTCGCCTTAACGAAAGCCGCCCGTGTCGGTTACCCGCGCGGGGCAAAGTCGCGCAGCGCCAAGTACACCGGCTGCAGCGTGAAGTCCGGGTCGGCCAGACGGAACCAGTACCAGTCCTGGCCACGGTTGGTGGCGTCAGGCCGCTTCCAGTACCACACGCACAGCCGCTCCAACCACGGCCACTCGGCGCGGGCGCGCTCCAGACCACGAACTGTGTAGCGCGCCTGCAGCGTCGGCGTGACCCGACCGAACCGCTGCTCGGCCATGTCCGGCGGGTTGACGTTCCAGCCAACCTCCGTCGCCCAGACGGGCGTGGCGGCGTCGCCGTTGCGCTGCATGACGTCGCGCACGAGCTGCGGCCGTGAGAAGGTCACGTCCGAGCGGTCGACACGCGGGTCGTCCGGGCCGCCGCGCAAGCCGTAGGCTTGAACGGCGAGCACGTCGAAGCTGCCGCGTGCCCCGGCGTCGTAGAGCGCCTGGAGGTAGACGAGTTCGTTCATCGCCTGCGCGTTCTCGGTGAGCGTTGGTGCCAGCGCCGCCATCACCACCCGGGCGTGGGGGTCGGCCTGGTGGATCGCGTCGGCGGCGCCGCGCAGCAGGTGGGCGTAGGCGCCCGCGTCGGGCGGCCGGCCACCCCACTCGCCCGCCAGGTTCGGCTCGTTCCACACCTGGTAGGCCAGCACGCGGCCGCGGTACCGCCGGGCCACCGCCCCGACGAAGTCCCAGTAGTCGTCGGCGCGTAGCGGTGGCGCCAACCCGTCGCGAGCATCCGCTGGCAACGCCCAGCGTGGGCTGGTGTCGAGCCGGAACAGGACGCCGATGTGCAGCGCCTCGGCCCGCTGGACGATGTCGTCGAACTTGTCCCAGGTCGAGGTGCCGAACGTGGCATCCTGGTACACGCCCTTCTGAACCGGCTCGATCGCTTCCCAGGGCAGCTGCTGCCGCACCCAGCCGACGTGGGCCGCGCTCAGCAGCTCGAGGCTGCGCTGCCGCTTGGCTGGCTCGACCTCCTGCTCCAGGAACACGTTGGCCCCCAGCGGCGCCACGTCTCCGTCCGGGTCAGGTGCTGCGCCCATGGTGTCCCGCCTGTCGGAGCGCGGCGCCGTGGCGGCGACCCAGCGGTGCTTGAGGTCGATGCTCAGCGTGTCGAAGCCGGTCGCGCCGGCGCTGGCGGCGAGAAGCAGCAGCAGCGCGCCCGACAGGGCCGCCGCCCACGCCAGGCCGGCGCCTGGTGGCGATCCTCGGGCGGTCAGGGCTCCAGGCTCCGGTACGCGGCGCGCAGCCGGGGAGCGATGGCCCCCCAGTCATAGCGCTCCTCCACCAGCGCCCGACCGCGGGCCGCCAGCCTGGCTCGCGTCGTGACGTCCCGCAGGAGTCGGTCCAGCGCGACAGCCATCTCGCCCGCGGAATCGGCCCGCAGGTAGTGGACGTCTGGCTCGACTTCCAATCCCTCCATCCCAAGGCCCGTCGACACGATCGGCAGGCCGCTGGCCAGCGCGACCAGCGCCTTCAAACGGGAGCCGCCCCCAATCCGGATGGGCAGCACCAGGGCGCTGCACCGCAGGAGGTACTGTCGCTCGTCGGCCACGGGGCCGACGACGGCGATCCGGTTGTCGCGCTGGCCGGCGCTGACGAGCCAGGGCGGTGGCTGGGCCCCGACGGCGAAAAGGCGGGCGTCGGCGCGCCGCTCGAACAGCCGCGGCAGCACGTCGGCCAGCAGAAACGCCGCCGCCGCGGCGTTCGGGCGGTAGTCCAGCTTCCCCAGGAACAGGACGTTTGGGCCCTCGGCCGCGTGCGGCTGGTGGAACGGGTAGGCGGCGACGTCTACGCCGTTGGGCACCACACGCACCCTGCCCCGCGGGCCGGCGAGCGCCGTCAGCTGGTTGGCGTCGTGATACGACACGGCCAGTGTCAGGTCGCTGCTGGCAACGACGGCCCGCTCATAGCGCGCCAGCCGCTGCCACTGGAGTCGCGAGTACGCGGCGGCCGGCAACGCTGTCGCCGTCGGCCCCGGTGGAGCCGCGCCCAACCTCACCTGGGAGGCGCGGCGCTGCAGGAGGAACTCTGCGTTGTGCGCGTCGTAGATGCGCCGCGGCACGGTTGCCAGACCGGCCGCGGACCGTACGACGTCCAGGTAGCGGGCCATCTCGATGCCTTCAGCCTGGACCACGTCGTACTGCTCCAGGGCCAGCAGCGACCGGAGCTGCCGTACGAAGTCGGGCGACCAGAGCCGCTGGGCGACGTCCGGCCAGGCCGAGCGCGCCATCCCGAGCGCCCGCGCGACCAGGCCCCGCGGCGGCGGGGGCGGCACGACGGCTGCCCGGCGCACTAGCGCGGCCAGGCGACAGTGGCTGGCGGGCGGGCCGAAGGCGATGGCGTCGACCACGTGGTCCTCGCCCGCCGCCCGCAGCAGCCCGAGGTTGCGGATCTTGGCGCCGGCGTCCGCGGGGTCCGGCACGGCGGGCAGCATGAACAGCAGCTTCACGCCATCAGCGCCTCCCGGTACACGGCGCGTGTCTCGCGCGCGGCGCGCTGCCACGTGAACTGGGCGCTGCGCCCGAAGCCGCGCTGCCGCAGGTCGGCGGCCAGGCGCTCGTCGGTGAGCAGCCGCCCGAATGCGCTGGCCCACCGCTCGACGTCGTCCGGCGGCAGCAGCAGGCCGGCGTCGCCAACCACCTCGCGCATCGACCCAGCGTCCGAGCTGACCACCGGTGCGCCACAGGCCATGGCCTCCAGCAGGGGCAGCCCGAAGCCCTCGTACAGGGACGGGAAGGCGAACACGGAGGCGTGACTGTACAGGACTGCCAGGTCCGCCTCGGCCACGGCGCCCAGGAAATGGATGTCGCTCTCCACCCCGCTCCCGGCGGCGGCGCCAAAGATGGCATCGGCCAGCGGGCCCTGGCGGCCGACGACCAGCAGCTGCGCGTCCGCGTGTTTGCGGGCGCGGGCGAAGGCGGCGATGGCGACCGGCAGGTTCTTGCGCGGCTCGAGCGTTCCGACCAGCAGGACGAAGCGCCGGTCACCATCGAAGCCGCACCGCCGCGCCACCAGCGCGAGCTCCTGCCACGGCCGTGGCGCGAAGGCCGGACCGGCCGCCTCGTAGATCACGCGCAGCCGGGACGGGTCGACCCCCAGCAGCCGGGTGGCGTCCGCCGCCGTCCGGCGCGAGACCGCGATGACGCGCTGGGCGCGGCGGACGCTGTCGCCGGTGGCCGCGTAGTAGGCGCGTGAGGCCGGCGTGTGGGTCCCCGGGTACAGCACGAACGCCAGGTCGTGCAGCGTGACGACCGAGCGCCACGGTCCCCAGGCGGGCGCCACGTGGTCGATGCTGTGCAGCAGCAGCAGCCGCGGCCGCGGCGCGCGGGACAGGATTTCCGCTGGCAGAGCCCAGCGCTCCAGCCGGTGGTGCGGCGGGGTCAGGCAGCGGAGCGTGCGCCAACGCGGCCCATCGCCCGGCAGGACGACGTCGGCGCCGCGCCGACCGCGCAGAAGCAGGTACGTTTCCGGGGCGTCGAGCCCGGCCAGCGCCCGCGTCAGCTGCCGGCCGTACTGGGCGATCCCGGCGGCGTAGCCCAGGAGTCGGAGGTCGATGGCGACAGCGCCGCGACCGAGACCGAGTTCGTCAGCGTTCAGGGCTTGCGCAGGCGCGGGGCTGGCGGCCGACGCTCCCCGCCGAAGCCGGCGGCCCCGTCGGGCCGGCGGTAGTCGGGAGCATCGATGCGCTTCACTGTCGAGAAGCCCTTCTGCGACAGGCGCGACACAATCCGCTCCTCCTGACGGTGGCTCAACGTCAGCGTCTCGGGCCGATCCAACGGGACGTTGGTCGTGATCATCGTCGGCAGACGCGCGTTCAACCGGTAATTGAGCAGCTGGAACAGCTTCTCTTCGGCCCATGGCGTCGCCGAATGAGCTCCATAGTCGTCGAGGATGAGCACTGGTGTCTTGCGGATGGCGTCGAAGCCGCGATCGTAGGTCACGTCGCTCGTGGGTGCGTACGTCGCCCTCAGGTAGTCGAGCAGATCGGGGACGGTCATGAACAGCGTGGGCGAGCTGAGCTGCTCGCGCTCGTTCTTGACCGCGGCCGCCAGGTGGGTCTTGCCGCAGCCGCGATCGCCGACCAGCACCAGCCAGCCGTTCGGCTCCTCGGCAAACCGGGCCGCGAGCTCGTAGGCCTCGCGTAGGCTGGCGACCTGTTCCGGCGCGACGTCCGGGCGCGCGAAGACGAAGTTGTCGAATCGCTGTTCGCGCAGTCCGGCGGGCCAGTCACCAATGAGAGCCTCCTCAAGCGGGCTGTCCCAGGGACGAAGCTCCTCGTGAGCCGACAGGCGGTCCTCCAGACGCGCCCGCAGGCGGTCGTCCAGCTCGTGCAGCTGGTGGTTCGTCGTGACCACCGTCGGCAACTCGGCATTGAAGCGGTGATTCAGAATCTGAAACAGCTTCTCCTGGGCCCACGACGAGCCGCTCTGCGTGCCGAGGTCGTCCAGGATGAGCAGCTTGGTGTTGCGGACGGACTCGAACAGGTCGTCGTAGCTGACGTCACTGTTTGGCGCGAACGTCGCCCGCAGATGGTCCAACAGGTCGGGAACAACTGTGAAGAAGACCTCGTGACCAAGCTCGATCTGGCGATTGGCGATGGCCGCCGCCAGGTGTGTCTTCCCGCAGCCCGACGGGCCGCTGAGCACCAGCCAGCCTTGGGGTCGCTCGGCGAAGTCCTGTGAGACGAGAAACGCTTGCACGAGACGGAGTCGCGACCGCTCGCTGAGCTCGCCGCGGCCCTCTTGTCGGAAGCTGGCGAAGGTTCGGCTCGCCAGCGGTCCGAGGTTGCTGCGCTTGCGGAGCCGGTCGCGCACGTCGCCCTGCTTGCACGTACAGGGAAACGCCCGACCGAAGTCGACATCGCCCACGGGCAGGTCGCGGCGGACGAAGCCTAAGTCCTTGCACGCGGGGCACTGGGGCGGCTCCTCCACGACCGGCTCGGGGGAATCGGACCGTCGCAGCTGGACCAGCCGCGCGCGGGTCAAACTGTCGCCAAGGCGCTCCATGGGCGGCGCTCTAGGCCCGGAAGACTTCCAGGTCCAGGAACTTCGTCGTGCGTTCCAGGAACAGCAGCTGGACCTGCCCGGTGGGCCCGTTGCGATGCTTGGCCACGATGATGTCCGCGACCCCCTTCTTGTCAGTATCGGGGTTGTACTTCTCGTCGCGGTAGATGAACAACACCACGTCGGCGTCCTGCTCGATGGAGCCCGACTCGCGCAGGTCCGACAGCTGGGGGATGTGGGGCGAGCGCTGCTCGACGGCGCGGCTCAGCTGGCTCAGGGCGACGATGGGCACGCGCAGCTCGCGGGCCAGCGCCTTGAGCGCGCGCGAGATCTGGCCAAGCTCTTGCACCCGGTTCTCGCCATGCTCGGCCACGATGAGCTGGAGGTAGTCCACGATGATCATGTCGAGGCCGTGCTCCGCGGCCAGGCGGCGGGCCTTCGAGCGGAGCTCCATGATCGGGATGGAGGCGGTGTCGTCGACCCAGATGGGGGCCTGGACCAGGAAGTTGAGGGCGTGGTCCAGCTTGCGGGTCTCCTGGTCGTTCAACTGGCCGGAGCGGATGCGGGGCGAGTCGACGCCGCTCTCCATGCTGAGCAGCCGGGAGGCCAATTGCTCGGCCGCCATCTCGAGGCTGAAGATCGCCACAGTGGCCTTCGCCTTGACGGCGGCGTTCACTGCCAAATTGAGAGCAAAACTCGTTTTTCCCACGGAGGTCCGCGCGGCCAGGATGATCAGGTCGGTGCGCTGGAAGCCGCCCAGCAGCTTGTCCAGGTCCGCGTAGCCGGAGCCGATCCCGTAGCGCGCGCCCTCGCCCTCGGCCAGCGCCTCCACCTGCTCCATGTAGTCGTGGAGCACGTCCTCCAGCGACCGGAAGTCGCGCGTCACCCGGCGCTCGGCGATCGACAGGATCAGCTGCTCCGACTTCTCCAGCGCCGTGTCCGGGTCGAGGTTGTCCCGGAACGCCATCTCGGCGATCGTCTGCGAGGCCGAGATCAGCCGCCGCATGATCGACGTGCGCTCGACGACGTGGCCGTAGTACTCGATGTGCGCCGCCGTCGGCGTGGCGACGTTCAGCTCCGACAGGTACAGCAACCCGCCGGACGCTTCGTACAGCCCGAGCCGCTGCAGCTCGTCCGCCACCGTGTGGTAGTCGATCGGCTGCGACTCGGCTGTTAGCGACAGCATCGCCTGGTAGATGTGCTTGTGGCGCGGCTGATAGAAGTCGTCGGCCCGCAGGAAGTCGCTGACGCGGACGATGCTCGACGGGCTCTTCAGCACCGACCCGAGCACGGCCTCCTCCGCCTGGAGGCTGTGCGGCGGCAGCGACAGGTCGCGGTCGTCCGCCCGCGCTGTACCAGCGGCAGCGTCGGAGTCGAAATCGAGTTTTTCGACTGCCATGGCTCTTGTTCCGGCTCGGGGCGGTTCAGACGCCGCCGTCGGCGCGGACCTCGACGGTCACGGTGGCGACGACCCCGCGCGGCAGCCGGGCTCTGACCTGGTACGAGCCCAGCATGCGGATCGGGTCGGACAGCTCGAGCTCGCGCCGGTCCAGCGCGGTGCCAAGCTGGCGCTTGACCGCCTCGGCGATGTCGGTCGTGGTGATCGAGCCGTACAGCCGACCCTGAGAGCCAGACTTGGTCGTCACGACGACCGGCGCCGCCTCCAGCCGCTCCTTCAGCGCGCGGGCCGCCTCCAGCTCCTCCGCGGCACGGCGAGCGACGTTGACCTGGGCGTCGGCAGCCTGCTTCAGCGCCGCCGGGGTGGCAGCGACAGCGAGACCTCGTGGGATGAGGAAGTTGCGCGCGTAGCCGTCGGCTACGTCCTTCACTTGCCCAGCCTTGCCCACATCCTGGACGTCCTGTTTGAACAGCACCTTCATGTCGCGGTCACCGTCCGCTCCGCCTCTCCGGTCTACGATAGAACAAATGTGCTACAAAAGAAAGACTGCCCGGATGCTACGCCGGTCGTTCGGCCCGGCGTCCAGGATTCCGGCATACGACCGACAAAGTGATGCGCGCGTGCCGGCGCCAGACTACTCCGCGGGCGGGGCGAGCGAGCACCCCCTCTATGTGGTGAAGGGATAACGGATAACATCGGTGGGAAGACCATGTCGTCCGCCGCCGATGCGCCTATTCGTGAGCGGCTGGCCTGGGAGATCACGCCCGAGCTGTACGCGACCATCCGCCGACTGTGGGTGAAGCACTCCGTCGCCGAGGACCGTCGCGACCTTCAGGGGCTCGTCGACACGCTGACCGAGGACTGCGTGTACGACGTGGTGCCGACGGGCCAGCGGTGGCAGGGGCACGACGGCGCGCGCGCCTTCTACACGTCGTTCCTGGGCGCCTTCCCGGATGTGACGTTCGACCTGGCGGATATCGTGATCGGCCCACAGGGCGTGATCGAGGTGGCGACGATGACTGCGACGCACCGCGGCGACTGGGCCGGTCAGCCCGCCACTGGCCGGCCCGTGCGGCTGACGATCATCATCCATTTCCCCTGGGATCCGCGCGCCGGCCTGTTCGCCGGTGAGCGGGTCTACTTCGACCGCGCGCAGCTGGACGCCGCCCTGCGCGGCGCCTGACTCCGGTCCCGGTTCTAGGCCGCGCTCGCCTCGAAGGCCGCCTGTTCGCGCCGCCGCTGCTCGATCAGCCGCTTGGGCGGGCGGCCGCGTCGCGGCTGGTCCTCGAGCCACTGCAGCGTCTCGATGCGGCGTGTCAGAACGGTCACGTCGTCCAGGTAGGTGGCGCCGGCGCAGCGCGGGCAGCGGATGTGGCGGACGTCGTCGATGGCCGTGGCGGCGGCCGCGCCGACCGGTCGGAAGACGACCCGGCTGGGGTTCCGCTCACGGTCGCACTCGATCGCGCCGGCCAGGGTGCCACACAGGTAACACTTGATGTCCGCTTCGACGTAGGTCTCGATCTTTGGCGGGGATGTTGGACGAGACATGCGGGCGCTCCAGTAGATGGACTCCTTTAGCAGTCTGTTCCTCAGACATTAAGGCCATGCTAAGAGCGCCATAGGATTGTGATAAACCCAGACGGATCGGCAACGTGCGCCTCCGGCCGACTTGCCGCCCGCCGAGCGTAATCGAGTAATCGAGAATCGTTAGAGCGGCGGCCTCGCGTGAGCCCACGGCTGCAGCGCCTCGAACGCGGCCGAGGCGCGCAGCACCAGCGCGTCCTGGTGCCTGCCGGCCACTATCTGCAGCGCGATCGGCAGTCCGTCAGGGCTGAAGCCGCACGGCACCGAGGCGGCCGGCCAGCCCGTGAGGTTGAACGGGAAGGTGAATGGCAGATGGTCGAACATCGTGGCCAGGGGCTGGCCGTCGATGTGGCTTGGCCAGCGCTCGTAGGACCACGCGACGCACGGCATCTGCGGCGACAGCAGCAGGTCGTAGCCCTCCATGAAGCGCCGCGCCTGCTCGTAGAAGGTGGTGCGCGCGATCTGGGCGCGCGCCAGCTGAACAGCGCTAGCGGTCGAGCCGTGCTCGATCATGGCCAGCAGCGTGGGCTCGAACCATTCGGGCCGCTCGTGGGCCCGCTCGCCCAGCCGGCCAGCCATCGTACTGTCCCACATGAGCTCGGCCCACGGCTTCGGGTCGTCCCAGCCGGGGTCCACGGCTTCCACGGTGCAGCCGAGCTGGGCGAACCGCTGGGCGGCCGCCTCGGTGCAGCGGCGGACGTCCGGGTCCACCGCCGCGTAGCCGAAGTCCGCGCTCCAGGCGACGCGCCGCCCGGCGAGCGGCCGGTCGTCGCAGGCGGCGAGGTAGTCCTCGGGCAGGACGTCGAGCGACATCGGGTCACGCGGGTCCACGCCGGCCATGACCGACAGCATGAGAGCGGCGTCGCGGATCGTGCGCGTGATCGGCCCGTTGTGCGAGCGAGCCGCCCAGAAGTCCGGGTTGGGCCAGTACGGGACGCGGCCGAAGGACGGCTTGAGGCCGTACACACCGCACAGGGCAGCCGGGATGCGGATAGAGCCGGCGCCGTCGCTGCCGTGCGCCAGCGGAGCCACGCCGGCGGCCACGGCGGCCGCGGCGCCCCCGCTCGACGCGCCCGACGTGCGGTCGAGCGCCCAGGGGTTGCGGGTGGCCGGCATGAGCAGGTTGTCGCACATGTCCTTGTGGCCAACGTGCGGCGTGTTCGTCTTGCCGAAGATGACGGCGCCGGCGGCGCGCAGCCGGCCGGCCACCGCCCCGTCGAAGTCGGGCACGTACTCGGCGAAGAATTTTGAGCCGTAGGTCGTGCGCAGTCCCCGCGTCGGCTCGAGGTCCTTCACCGAGACGGGCACCCCGTGGAGTGGCCCGAGCGGCTCGCCCCGGACCACCGCCGCCTCGGCCGCGCGGGCGGCCTCACGGGCCCGGTCCGCGTCCAGCGACAGGAACGCATGGATCTTGGGCTCCACCGCGTCCGCCCGCGCCAGGATGGCGTCGAGCAGCTCGACCGGGGACAGGCGCCGCGCGGCAATCGCGGCCCGCAGATCGGTCGCCGGTGAGAACAGGAGCCCGTCGTCGGCGGCCATGGTGGCAGCCCCAGGATACGCCACGCGGCTCAGGAGCGCATGGCCAAGCGCGTAGCGCGACCAAAGGCAAGAGTCTAAGCAGGTGGAGCTTCGTTTATCAGAAACCAGCGAGTCTTAAGCCTTAAGACCACCTGCTTAGGCGGCGGCGCACGACCACCGTGGCGGCCGCCAGAAGCGGCAGCGTCCACCACAGGAAAACGACCGCGCTGGCGACCGTCGCGGCGACCGCGTACAGGACCCTGAGCGAAGCGTCCCAGGCAGCCCTGACCAGGGCTGGGCCGTCGACGCTCGTGGTCGGCGCGGTCGGCACGCCCGAGAGCGCCGCCAGTTGCTCCTCGCTGAGGGGCGGCAGCTCGATGCCGGCCTGGCGCGCCCGCTCCTCGACGGCCTTCAGCTGGGCGTCGAGGTCGCGCACGCGCAGGATGGCGGCCGTCAGGTCCCCCGCCTTGTGCGTCGCTGCGCCGCCACGCAGCTCACCGGTCAGCAGCGTCTGCTCCTGTTGCGCCTGGCGCAGCGCGACGCGGGTATCGAGGTACTGTTTCGGCAGCGTCTCTGCCGGTGGCGCCACGGCGCTGGCGGCGTCTGACACGGGCAGCCTGACGCCCGCCTTGGCCGCGGTAGCGGTCAGGCTGTCGACGCGCATCCCGCCGCGGTCCACCTCCACGGCGACCTCGGCCAGCTTGTCCTGGAGGCTGGTGATTTCTTCGGGCGTGCGTGCCCGCTCGAGCTGGAGCTGCCAGCTGGCTCGGCTCGCTTCGGCCTTGCGCAGCGCCGCCAGCGCCGCGGCGTAGTCGCGCGGCAGGACGACAGCGGCGGCGCTGGCCGTCACGGTGATCGAGGCGAGCGCGCTGGTGCGCTCGAGGGCCGCCTGGCGCCCCTTCAGGCGGTCGATCTGGAGCTTCACCTGGTCGGCCTGCTGCTCCACTTTCAGGACCTCCTCGAGGCTGCCGGAGCGCTTCTGCAGCTCGAGCAGCTGCGCGTGGCTAGCTTCGAGCGACGCCAGCTGGGTGGCGACGTCGTCGTACTGGTCGGTGACGTCCTGGGTCGTCGCCTTCTCGCCGCGCACGTCCACGGCCAGACCGCGCAGCGCCTGCATGGCGCCGTCGTACTGGCCCGGCGCGACCTTGAGGCGCACCACTGTCGTGGGCACGTCGCCGTCCTGCTTCGTGTCGACGCCGGCCACATAGCCGCCGTGGCCCAGGGCGATGGTCGCGACCTGGGTGGCGACCGTGTCAAGGTCGCGCACGACGATCATCAGCTCGGTGGTGTAGACGACCATGCGGCTCGCGTCCTGCGAGATGGGCAGCGCGGGCGCGGCGTCGTCTGGGGGCGCGGCGGGCGTCGGCGCCGGCGCGCTGGCTGGAGCCGGCGCGGCCGGGACCTGTCGCTGCGTGACCGAGGCCGGAGCCGCGCGCGCCGCCACGGCGCTGGCTGGTGAAGCGGCCGGGATAGCCGCCGGGACAGCGGCCGCCGCGCCGCCGCTGTCGCCCCGCGCGGCGAGCGGCGCGGCGGCCGGCTCGCTCCGGGAGGCGCCCGGGGCGCACGACGTGGCCGTGAGGGCGAGCAGCGCCACGGCGCCGACGAATGAGGCTGGGGGGTGGTAGCGGACCTTCACAGGGAACCTCCGAAGGGAGCACGCGCTCCACGTCCCCCTCCAGACGCCGCGGCTCGTCAGAACGTTCCAGGTATTCTTGAAGCGCTTGAAGCGCATGGCTGCTGGCGCCGACGAGACGACCCCGCCGTGGGCCAGCCGCGCCGTGCCGACGGGCGTCGACGCATGGGCGCCGGACGGGTCGGAGATCAGGCTGCTCGTCGCGGTCGCGGGGGCCAGCATGGTGCACTGCCGCCTGCCAGCCGGCGAGGTGACCAGCGCCGTGCGGCACCGCACGGCGGACGAGCTGTGGTACGTCCTCGCCGGATCCGGCCAGATTTGGCGGAGCAGCGGCAACCTGGCCCAGACGCTCGACGTGCGGCCCGGCATGGCCCTGACCATTCCGGTCGGGACGGCGTTCCAGTTCCGGGCCGACCCCGGCGAACCACTGGTCCTGCTCATTGCCACCGTGCCGCCGTGGCCCGGCGCCGACGAGGCCGTGCCCGTTCCCGGCGTGTGGGACCAGCCCAGCGCCGGCGCCGTGGCCGGCGCGGCTACCAGTCCACGCTGGCCGTGAGCGGCACGATCTCCACCCACAGCTGGCCCGGGCTCAGGCGCAGCGGGGCGCCATCGGCGTCCAGCCAGCGCGTCGGCGCATCCGGGGCGTCCTTCTCCCAGCTGCCCTCCTGAACCGTGCCGCGGCTGAACAGCAGCAACCGACCACCCGCGCCGGCCAGGTCGATGTCCACACGGGCTTTGTCGTCGTTCGGGATCGGCGCGATGTCGGCGAACTGGACGATGACGGACGGCCCGCCCAGACTGGCGCCGTCGGCGGCGTCGCGGTGGACGGCGCCCTCCATACTGCGCGTGTAGACGCCCGACGCTTCGTCCCAGGCGTAGGCGACCGCGTACGGCCAGGGCGTGAAGCGGATCGTGACAGCTGGCGCGGGCTCGGCGCCGAGCGGGGCGCGCGGGTCGACACTGATCGGCCCCCAGCCGCCGCCCTGCTGGTTCCCGCGGGCGGCCAGGTCGGCCCGGTCGTCAAAGGTGCTGGTGTAGGCGTTGTGCGGCGCCGCGCGGGCGCGGCTGCGCCACACGCCCGGGTCGCCGGCGGACTCGTCCAGCTTGCCAAGGCCAAGCGCAGCGCGCCAGGCGAAGCCAGCCGGGCTGGCGCCGATGTGCACCACGTCCGCCCCGTACTCGGCCGCGATGAACGCGAAGTAGTGGCGCAGCGAGCGCACCGGCCCCACCACCGGGGCATCGCCGGTCAGGAACAGGGCCAGGAAGCGGCTGACGCCCCCTTCGGCCAGCGTCTCGTAGACGACGTCGGCGTGGTCGAGGCCGGTCTGCGGTCGCGCGTCGGGGTGGTTCTCGACCACCACCGCCAGCGCAGGCAGCAGGGCGGCGTCGGCGGCCAGCAGGCCTGGCGTTGCCTCCTCGGCCTGGGGCGTGGCCGTTTCCTCGGCGGTGGGCGCGGGCGCGGCAGCGGGAGAGGGATAGGGTGAAGGAGAAGGAGTCGGCGGGACCGTCGCGCTGGCAGTGGGACGGGGGGCCGGGGTGGGCGACGCTGGCGGCGTCGGCGGCACCGCGGCGGGCTCCGTGGGCAGCACCTCCACGGCCGGCGGCGTAGGTGGCGGCGGTTGAGGCGGGGGAGGAGGCGAGCAGCCGGCCAGGAGCAAGGACGCGAGGACGAAGGACGCGAGGACGGCGGCCGCCCGCACGGCGGGACGGACCGGCGTCTGGGGCACGAGGGACAACGGTACCCGGTCGGCGTGCCGGGCGGCACCAAAGTCGTCGAGTTCTACACTCTTCGGAAATTTCGGTTACACTTGAAATTCGGCGCGCTGGCCGCGCCCTTGCGAAAAGCTTGACAGCCTGAAGCTTGAAGGCTTGAAGGACGCCGCGTCGTGCCAGAGACCCCAACCTCCCAGCTCGCCCTGCCCGTTGGGCTCGGCCTCGCCGCCCGCGGCTCCGTCGACGACGTCGTCGCCTGGTCCGAGGCCGCCCGAGCAGCCGGCCTGGACGCCGTCTGGCTCCACGACTCCTACTTCGAGCGCGATGCCGTCACCTACGCCAGCGCCGTCGCCTCCCACGTCCGCGACATCCGGATTGCCATGGGTGCCCTCAATCCGTTCACGCGCCACCCGGTGCTCCTGGCGATGACCGTGAGCGCCATCGACGAGATGGCGCCGGGCCGCGTCATCCTCGGGCTGGGCACGGGCCTGCCGCTCCGCCTGGCGCAGATGGGCATCGCCTACACGCCAGAGGCCGGCCTGGAGCGCGTCTCCGCCGCCATCGACACGGTCCGCGCCCTGTGGCGCGGGGAGCGCCTGCCGACCGCGGCCGGGCTGCCGCCGCTCCAGCCGATGTTCCCGCCCGTGCACCAGGTGCCCATCTTCATCGCCGCCTACCGCTCGGCATTCCTCGACCTGGCGGGCCAGAAAGCCGACGGCTACCTGGCCCGGCCGGCCGAGTCGCTGCCGGCGCTGCGCCTGATGGTGGCCAGGCTGCGGGCGGCGTCGGTCGCCGCCGGCCGGCCGGCCGACGCCGTCCAGGTGTCCGGCTACCTGTTGAGCCACGTGGACGCGTCGCGGCGCGAGGCGCTGAACCGTGCTAAGCGCGAGCCGTTCGTCATCTACATGCTGAGCGTGCAGTCGGACCTAGCGCTTCGGCGCGCCGGCTTCGAGCCCGAGCTGAGGAATCGGGTGGCTGCTGCCTGGCGGGCCGAGGACTACCACACGGCGGCGTCGCTGATCCCCGACGAGCTGGTCGACGCCTTCATTTTGTGCGGCACCGAGGACGAGGTGGCCGGCCGCGTGTGGGAGTACCACCAGGCCGGGATGGACCTGCCCCTGGTCCAGCCAATCCTGCAGGAGGACGAGCAGGTGGCGGCCGTGCTGCGCGCCGCCCGGGTGTATGGCACCCAAGGGGCGGCCCTGCGCCTGGGCGTCCCCACCGAGACGACCGCCCGACCCACCGGCGAGCCGGCGCGCCAGGACGATGGCCTGGGCGTTGTCGCCCGGACGCGCCGGCGAGCCGCTGGCTGGCTCGAGATCGCCCGGCCGTTCAGCTTCACCGCGTCCACGGTGCCCGTGCTCACCGCCGGTGGCCTGGCCGCGCTCGACGGGGCGTTCTCCTGGCCGCTGTTCTTAGCCGCCCTGTTCGCCGGGCTGCTGCTGCACATCGGCACCAACGTCATCAACGAGATCTACGACGTGCGCAAGGGGATCGACACGATCACCTCGCCGCGCGCCAGCCACGCGCTGCTCAAGGGGCGGCTGCCTGAGCGCGAGGCGTTCGCCATCGTCGCTGCCGCGTTCACGCTGGCGGCGCTCATTGGGGTCGGGGTGGTCATCGTGCGCGGGCTGCCGGTGCTCCTGTTCGGGCTGCTCGGGCTGGTCGGTGGACTCGGGTATACCGCGCCGCCATTCCAGTACAAGTACCACGCGCTGGGGCTGCCGCTCGTCTTCCTGCTGATGGGCCCGCTGATGGTCTCGGGCGCCTACTACGTCATCGCGGGCGGCGTCAGCGTGCAGACTCTCGTGGCCAGCGTGCCGGTGGGCCTGCTGGTGACGGCGATCCTGCACGGCAACGAGTGGCGCGACATCGGCGACGACGCGCGCGCCGGCATCAACACCTTCTCGATAGCCGCCGGCCGCCGCGCCGCGCACATCGGCTACCTGGCGCTCGTGGTGGGCGCCTACATGGTGCTGGCCGTCGCGGTGATCGTCGGCACCCTGCCCCAGCTGAGCCTGCTGCCGATGCTGTCTCTGCCGCTGCTGGTGCGCGCCATCCGCTCCTCGGAGCTCGGCGCCAGCGGCCAGCAGCGGGCTATCGCTATGATCGACATTCAGACCGCCCAGCTCCACGCTCTGTTCGGGGTGCTGCTCGCGCTCGGGCTCGGGGCGGCCGCTCTCTTGAATCATTGAATCACTGGATCACTGCCGTACTGAATGACTGAGCTGCTGCGTCGATGAGCCGGTTCGGGTTGGGGTTGAGGTTCGAGCTCGGGTTGAGGACGGGCCGGCCAACCCTGGGGCTCGCCCTGGCCTACGGGCTGTTCGCGCTCACCTTCCGCGGGCCGCGCCCGCGGTTCTGGCAGCGGATGACCGCCACGGGCGTGATCCTTGGCGGTCTGGCGCTGGCGACCGACAGTCGTCTGCGTCGCCCGCGGCTCGGGCTGCGCGACGTCCTGCTCGGTCTGCTGTCGGCCGCCGGGCTGTACGTCGTCTTCCAGGTCGGCGACCGGCTGGCGCGGCGGCTGCTGCGCCAGGGTGGCCAGGAGATCGCCGACATCTACGCTCTGCGGCAGCTGCGCCCCCAGTGGGAGATCGCGGCCCGCCTGGCGGCGATCGTTGGGCCGGCGGAGGAGCTGTTCTGGCGCGGCTACGTGATGCGGCCGCTGACGCGCCGGCTCGGCAGGTGGCGTGGCGCCGCGGTGGCATCGGCGCTGTACGGCGGGGCGCACGTCGTGACCGGCAACCTGACGCTGACGGGCGCCGCCAGCATCGCTGGTCTCTACTGGAGCGTCCTGGGAGCCATCGGGCTGCCGATGCCGGCGCTGATCGTGAGCCACATCGCCTGGGACATCTGGATCTTCCTGGTCCAGCCGACCAACGCCCGGGCCTGAGCAGGAGTAGGAGGAGTCCTCGATGAGATCGCCTGTTGTCGGCCGACCCGTGCTGATGCTGCTACGCCTGACCGGTGTGTTGGCGCTGCTCCTGGGAGCCGTCGTCTGGCTGGGCGCTGCCAGCTCGCTCGTCTCGCTGCACATGGTCGTCGGCATCGTGTTCGTGATCTGCCTCTGGATTCTGGCGATCCTGGGTCTGATCCGCGGCCGACAGATGGCGGCGTCGCTGGCCGCGGCGCTGATGGGCTTCGTCGTGCTCGGGGTGGGCCTCGGGCAGGCGTCCTGGCTGCCGGGCCCGAACCACTGGCTGGTCCAGGTGGTCCATCTCGTCGTTGGCGTGGCGGCCATCGGGGTGGGCGAGATGGTGGGCGCGGCACGGCGGGCTCGCGCCCTGGCCTGACCCGCCGAGCCGCGCCGGCGGACGCGGCGCCGCGCCGGCTGCGCGTGGGCCGGGCTTCGGGCTTGCGCGCCGACCCCGTGTGCCATTATGTTCATAGTGGAAGTGAAATAATGGCCATAGAGAGGGGTTCCCGATGGCTGTGGCGGCGGACCTGTCAGCGACCGGCAATCCGATGGTTCTGAGCTACGCGCACCCCGGCGCCCCACTGCCCGCCCGACCACTGCCCATCACCGCCGACGCCCGGGTTCAGGACTCCGTCGCCTGCCCTGTAGCCCCTCTCCCCGCCGTTGCCGCTGCCCCTCTGCCGGCCAACCTCCCGCTTGACGACCTCATCCGCGAGCTAGTCCGCGGCCTCGGTGACGGCCCGCGTCCGCTGCCCGCTGCCCGCCAGGCGCTCGCGGTCGCCCACACGCTGCGCGGTCTGATCGAGCCGCAGCTGCTGCGCGAGCAGGCGGTCGCCCTCGAGGCTGCGCTCGCCTGGGCCCAGCTGGCCGGCACGGCCGTCCACAGCCCGCTGGCCCTGGCCACGGCGCAGGCGCGGCTGCTCAACGACGAGGCGCTGCTGCCGACCCCACTGCGCGACGCCACCTCCGCCATGTGCGCCGGCCTGCGCCAGGCGGAGCACGTCCTGGCGCAGCTGCAGCGCTTGACGGGTCTGCGCGAGAAGGATTGGGGGCCCGGCGTCGAGCCGACGCTCGAGCTCGCCCAGACCCCCGCCGCCGACCTCCTGGCAGCATAACGAGCTATCAGCTAACCCTTCACCGCGCCCATGGTCAGGCCGCTGACGATGTGGCGCTGCAGCGCCAGCGCCACCGCCGCCACCGGCAGCATGATCAGCACCGCCGCGGCGCTGAACTGGCCCCACAGAACACCACGGTCCGTGTCGAAGCTGGCGATCAGGACCGGCAGCGTGCGACTGTCAGGTCCGGCCAGGATCAGCGAGAACAGGAACTCGTTCCACCCGAGCAAAAAGGCGAAGATCGCCGTCGTGGCGATGCCCGGCGCCGCCAGTGGCACGACCACCTTCTGCAGCACCTGCCACCGGTTGCAGCCGTCCACCGCCGCCGCCTCCTCGAGGTCGATCGGCAGCTCCTGCAGGAAGCCGATCATCATCCAGATGCCGAAGGGCAGCGCGAAGGTGGTGTACGAGACGATCAGCGCCGCGCGCGTGTTCAGCATGTGCAGCTGGGTGAAGATGACGTACAGCGGCAGCACCAGCGTGATGCGCGGCACCATGCGCACCACCAGGTACAGCAGCGGCAGAAACGTCGAGCCGCGGAAGCTGAAGCGCGTGAACGAGTAGGCGGAGAGAAAGCCGATGGTCGCCGCCAGGACGCTGGTGACCGACGCCACGACCAGGGTGTTCACCAGGTAGCGCTGGAAGTCCGGGGAACCGACCAGTGATGCGTAGTTGCCCAGCGTCGGCGGGAACACCCAGACAGGCGGCGAGACGGCCACCAGGCTGTCGGGCTTGATGCTCGTCAGGGCCATCCAGGCGACGGGCCCGAGCGCCCACAGCAGCATGAACACGACGACCACCCGCTCCACGGCGGGATGCATGGCGATCCGCACGGGTCTACTGCTCTGTCACCGAACGCGGGCGCGGTTCATCGTCCGCACGAAGTAGATCCCGAACAGGAAGACCACCGCGAAGATGATGTAGGACACCGCCGAGCCGAGGCCCATGTCGTAGTTCCGGAAGCTGTAGCGGTAGGTCGAGATGGCGATAGTTTCCGTGGCGTTGCCCGGCCCGCCGCCGGTCATGATGAAGATGGTGTCGAACTCGCGCAGCGCGTCCATGCCGCGGATGATGACCGCCACCAGGATCAGCGGCCGCAGCAGCGGCAGCGTGATGTGGCGCAGCTGCTGCCGGAAAGCGGCGCCGTCGACCGCGGCGGCCTCGTACAGCTCGCCCGGCAGCGACTGCATCCCGGCCAGGAAGACCAGGAACATGAAGGGCGTGTTCCGCCAGACGTCGACCGCCATGACTGCCGGCAGAGCCAGCTTGGGGTCGCCCAGCCACACCGGACGACCCGCCCCGACGCTCGACAGGACGTAGTTCACGATCCCGAGGTCGGGGTGGAGCAGGAAGCGCCACATGAAGGCGACGACAGCCGGCGTCATGAAGATCGGCACCAGCATGGTCGTCCTGACGACTCCCTGCCCCCAGGTCAGGCTGTTGATCACCAGCGCGAAGCCCATCCCGAGCACGAGCTCCACGGCGACCGTGCCCACCCCGTACACCACAGTGGTCCCGAGCGAGTTGCGGAACGTCGGGTCGCTGGCGGCGTGCACGTAGTTCGTCAGCCCGTCGAAGCGGATGTTTTTCGGGTCGGTGAGCAGGTAGTGCCAGAAGCTCATGCCGAACGAGTAGACGAGCGGCAGCAGCACGACGGCCAGCGTGGCAACCAGCGCGGGCAGGATGGCGGCGTAGTGGAAAGGCACCAGGCGGTCAAGCCGGTCGCCCAGACCGGCGGACCTCCTGGGCGCCGATCCCGCCCTCTGTGCCGCGCTTATCAGACTCATCGAGCGGTACACCCGGTCCATTGGTCGTCACGGTCCATGGCCGCTAGCTGAGGTACGGAGTGACCTGCTCTTTGGCCGTCTTGATCGCGTCTTCGGGGCTCTTCTGCCCTGACAAAACTGACGTGGCCATGTTCATGATGACCGTGTCGACGGCCGTCCAGCTCGGCATCTGTGGCCGGAAGCGGGACTCGTTGAGGGCCTTGAGAAAGTCCTGAGCCCAGGGCAGCTTCTGCTGGAACTCGGGGCTGTTGATGACGTCGAACCGCGGCGAGTGGCCGCCGCCGAACTTGGTGAATTCGAGGCTGCCGGTCGGCCCGCTGATCCACTTGACCCACTCCCAGGCAGCATCCTGGTTCTTGCTGTCCTTCGATATGCCAAGGTTCCAGACGCCACGCTGTCCGTTGGGCATCGCCGTCCAGCCCACGTTGCTGGCGACCTTCGACTTCTCCGGGTTGGTAGCGTTCGGCCCGATCGACGCCCAGTAGAAGACCATGGCCGCCTTGCCCGTGTAGAAGGCGTCGATCTGCTCGGTCGCCCCGTAGGCGAGGACGCCGGGCGGCGCCGACTTGATGAGCCGCTGGTACGTCTGGAGCGCCTTCACGCCGGCCGGGCTGTCGAAGCCAAACTTCTTGTCGGGCGTGATGATGTCGCCGCCCGCGTTCCAGAGCAGGAATTCGAGCAGCGCCGGCACCTGGCCGTCCTGCCCGCCGGACACGGAGATCCCGGCCACGCCGTTGCTCGGGTCGTTCAGCTTCTCGGCCGCGGCGATGACGTCGTCGAAGGTGCTCGGCGTCTGGATCCCTTTGGCCGCCAGGAGGTCCTTGCGCAGCCACAGCATCATGACGTTCGGGTCGAGCGGCATGGCGACCCGCTGCCCGTTGTAGACGCCGGCGGACAGGCCATTCGGGACGTACTGGGCGAGGTCGACCTTGTCGCGGGCGATCAGCTCGTCCACGGTTGTCAGGTAGGGCGACAGGCCGGCGATCCAGGTCTCGTCCATCATGCCGACGTCGTAGTCGGGGCTGCCGCTGGCGAACGAGACGGCCAGCTTGTCGGCGAGGTTGCTCTGCGGCAGCTTGTCCAGCTGCACCTTGATGCCGGTGGCCTTCTCGAAGTCGGGGAACGTCTGCTCGAGCGCATCGCCCTTGTAGTTGGCGAGCGCGCCGAAGCGGACGGTGGCGCCGGCCAGCGATTTCGTACTGGCCGCTCCCGTCGCGGGCGCCGTCGCCGTGGTCGTCGTCGACGACGGCTGAGACGCGCAGGCGACCAGCGCCAGGCCCGCCGCCGAAAGGCCAGCCGCGCGCAGCAGCTGGCGCCGTGTCACCATGGATCGAGCACACTTGTCCGTGTCTGACATTGGGATCCCCCGGTACGCGCCGAATCTTCCGGCCTTCGCGACAGCATACGTCGCTTCTCCCTCCCCGAAACAGCACGACGACTCTATACTGGCAAAGCGTGATTGGAACACCTGTTCGGCTCGTGCTGGCGCGGCATGGCGAGACTGTGGCCAACGTCGAGGGCCGCTGGCAAGGTCAGTCCGATTCGCCGCTCACCGAACGCGGCCGCCAGCAGGCGGCGAAGCTGGCCGACGCGCTGGCGTTGGAGTTGGATCCAGATCCAGTCGCCGCTGTCTACAGCAGCGACCTTGGCCGCGCGCTGGCTACGGCGACAATCGTCGCCGCGCCGCACGGTCTGCCGGTCACGCCCGACCCCCGACTCCGCGAGATCGACACCGGCGACTGGACGCGGCGTCTCGGCGCCGACCTGCGCCGCGACCAGCCGGACGCCGTGGCGACGTGGCGGACACGGCCGGCGTCGATGCGCTTGCCGGGCGGCGAGACGCTGGCCGAGGTGCAGGCCCGCGCTCTCGCCTTCTTCGCGGCCACGCTCGGGCAGCACGGCGGCGGAACGGTCGTGGTTCTCGCCCACGGGACGATCAACCAGTGCATCCTGGTGCAGGCGATGCGCCGCCCCGTGACCGACCTGTGGCTCGCGGAGCGGATCGACAACTGCCAGATCTCCCGCCTGGAGTGGACGGTCGGCGACGGCCTGCGGCTGGTGGAGCTGAGCGACGTCCGCCACCTGGCGGACACCGGGTCGCTCGCGGGCTGGCGGACCACCGACACCGAGGCGGGCGAGAGCGCGGCCTAGCCATGCCCCTGGACCTGCTGAACGTCAGCTCGCAGGTGCGCCGCATGGGTGACTTCCTGGTGAGCCGGAAAGGGGACGAGGAGCGACGTCTGCGGTTGGCGGCGGAGCTGCTGCGCGAGCTGGACTGGCGTGACCTGGCCCAGCGAGCCGAGCTGGTCAGCGAGCGAGTGGCCGTGCCCACGGGGCCCCTGGACGAGCGCATCCCCGCGCCCGCCCGAGCGGCGACCTACACGGCGCTGGCGACCGACGGGTCGGAGATCGACCCGGACCGCCACGGCGGGACTGGCGACTTCTTCGTCATCAACGTCGGCCGGGTGCGCATCCCGTACGGCCAGCCTGACCGTGACGTGCAGCTGAAGAGCGCGACCCGCATCGGCTACACCGACGACGACCTGTTCATCGTGGACGCCAGCGATCCGCGCCGCCAGGTGCCCATGCGCGATCGCCACCTCGACGCGCTGCGGACCGTGGAGGAGCTGCGGGCGCTGGCCGAGCTGGCCGAGACGGAGCACGACCAGCACGGCGACGTGCCGATCGTGGCGTTAGTCGACGGCACCCTGCTGTTCTCGGTTCTCGAGGAGCGGCCGCGTGATTTCCTGCGGGCGCGCTTCTACACGGACTACGTGGACCAGCTGGACCGCCTGCGCGGCGCCGACGTGGCGGTCGCCGCGTACACGAGCCGGACGCGCGGCGTGGACCTGGTGAATCTGCTCCGGGCGGTGTGCGGGGCGTCGCCGGCGGCGTGCGACCGCTGCGGCGGCGGGCCGGCGTGCGCCCTGCGCGGCCTGACCGACGCGCAGCTGCTGGGCCCCGGCCTGGGGCAGTGGGCCCGCTCGCCGCTGTTCCGCGTCCGCTCCAACGTCCACGACCCGTACTACGGCGCGCACCGGGTGTACTTCTGTCTCTTGCAGACGGGCGGCGAGATCGCGCGCATCGAGTTGCCCGAGTGGGTCGTCCAGACGCCGGGGCAGCTGGCCCTGGTCCACGCCGTCCTGGTGGACCAGTGCGCCAAGGGCCTGGGCTACCCGGCGGTGCTGGCCCGCGCCGACGACCGCGCGGTGGTCTCGCCCACGGACCGCCAGGTTCTGGACACGCTCGTCCGGCAGGAGCTTGCGCGCCGCGGCTTTCGCGTGCGACCTTCGGCCAAGCTGCACCGCAAGCAGGTGCGCACAGTCTGATGGCCACGTTCGACGCTCACCCACTGCTGGCCGGGACCAACGGCGCCGTGCCGCACGCGCCCGGGCCCGTGGGCGAGCTGATCGAGTCGACCACGACGGACTTCATCGCTCAGGCCTGCCAGCTCGACGCCGCGCCGCCGTTCGGCGCCTTCGTCCAGGTCGCCGGCGACGACGGCTCGACGGTGTACGGCGTGGTGGCGCACGTCCAGACCGCCGGCATCGACCCCGGGTCCCGGCCCATCATGCGCGGCTACGAGGACGTCCGCGACGACCTCATCTACGCCGAGAACCCCGACCTCCAGCACGTGCTGAGGACCACCTTCCGCTCGCTGGTCGTCGGTTTCCGCGATGGCGGCGCCTACCGCCAGGTTCTCCCGGCGCGGCCGCCGCGGCTGCACTACTCGGTCAGTATGGCCCGGCCCGCCGAGGTGCGCGCCTTCACCGGCGTCGGCCTGGACTACCTGGCCACGCTGCTCGCCTGTGCCGACGTGGCGGCCGACGAGCTCATCGCGGCCAACGTCCGTCTCACGGCCGCCGAACGGGCCGAGGGCGCCCTCTTCGTGCGCCAGGCGGGCCGCGAGCTGGCGCAGCTGCTGCACGCCGACTACGCGCGCCTGGCCGCCATCGTGCGCCGCATCGTGGCGGGCGCGTGACCGAGGGCCAGCGCCTCGGTCTGCTGGTGGCGGGCTCGCTCACCGATGGGCTGACCGCGCGCCTCGACCCGCCCGTGCCCATCGAGAGCGTCCGCCTCGGCAAGTTCGTCAAGATAGCGGGCGACAGGTACCAGTACTTTTGCCTGGTCACCGACGTCCAGCTCGAGGCCACCAACGGCGACGTTCTGCGGGATCCCCCTGGCCGGGCCACCAACGTCGACGAGCTGCTGCGCGACGTCCTCGGCGGGACTACCACCTACGGCACTATCAAGCTGAAGCCGGAGCTGATGCTGGGCAACCCGGCCGCCGGCCCCTTGCTGGAAGAGGCGGACCGCGTCCCGCGACCGGCGCGCACCATCCCACCGCACTTCTCGGAGGTGTCGGAGGCCAGCGCCGAGGACTTCGCCAACGTCTTCGGCGCCGAGGGCGACGAGTACTTCCAGATCGGCCAGCCCATCGACATGGACGTGCCTGTCTGCATCAGCCTGCCGCGGCTGGTCCAGCGCTCCAACGGCGTCTTCGGCAAGTCGGGCACCGGCAAGAGCTTCCTCACCCGGCTCCTGCTGTGCGGCATCATCCGGACGCGGCAGGCGGTGAACCTGATCTTCGACATGCACTCCGAGTACGGCTGGAACGCGAACACCGAGGACCGCCTGGAGGTGAAGGGGCTGCGCCAGCTCTTTCCCGGCCAGGTGCTCGTCCACACGCTCGACCCGGAGGCCTCGGCGCAGCGCGGTGTTAGCACCGACGGCGTCATCAAGATCGGGCTGGGCGAGATCACCGTCGAGGACGTCCTGCTGCTCCAGGACGAGCTCAAGCTGCACCGCACCGCCGTCGAGTCGGCGTCGCTGTGCGAGGAGGAGCTCGGCCGCGAGTGGGCCCGGGCGCTGCTGGAGATGGAGGGCCCGGACGTCGTCGAGTTCGCCGAGCGGACCGGCGGCAACGTGGCGTCGCTGAACGCGCTGCGCAGCAAGCTGCGCCTGATTAAGGCGCTGCCGTTCGTGGAGAGCAGCGTCTCCCACTCCAGCCTCGACCACGTCGTCAAGAGCCTCGAGGCGGGCAAACACGTGGTGCTCGAGTTCGGCCGCCAGAAGCGTCTCCTGGCCTACATCCTGGTCGCCAACGTGATCACCCGCCGCCTGCACAGTCTCTGGGTGCGCAAGATGGAGCGCTACCTGAGCACCAAGCAGGAGGCCGATCGCCCGCCGCAGCTCATGATCACCATCGAAGAGGCGCACAAATTCCTGAACCCGGAGGCGGCCCGCCAGACGACCTTCGGCACCATCGCCCGCGAGCTGCGCAAGTTCAACGTCACCCTCCTGGTGGTTGACCAGAGGCCGAGCGGCATCGACCCGGAGGTGCTGTCCCAGATCGGCACCCGCGTCACCTGCCAGCTGAACGACGAGCGCGACATCGACGCCATCTTCACCGGCGTCAGTGGCGGCTCACATTTGAGGACCGTGCTGGCCACGCTCGACTCCCGCGAGCAGGCGCTCGTCCTGGGGCACGCCGTGCCCATGCCGGTCATGGTGCGCACCCGCAAGTACGACGCCGCTTTCTACGCCGCCATGTCTCCCGTCGGCTCCTCGAGCGCCATCGTCGCCAGCGCGCGGCGCTACGAGGAGATCTTCGGGACCGACGACTGACGGCGGCGCCCGACCGTGCCGTTCGCCCCCCTGCGCTTTGCCCACCTGGCCGATACCCACCTCGGCATGGAGAACTTTGGCCGGCTCAACCCCGAGACCGGCCTGAACCAGCGGCTGCACGACTTCCTGCGCTCGCTCGACCAGGCTATCGACGGGGCGCTGGCCGCCAGGGTCCACCTCGTCGTCATCGCCGGCGACGTCTACAAGACGCGCGACCCCACGCCCACCCACCAGCGCGAGTTCGCCCGGCGCGTGCGGCGGCTGTCGGCGGCCGGGGTGCCCGTCTTCATTGCGGCCGGCAACCACGACGTACCGCTGTCGCTCGGGCGCGCCACCAGCGTGGACATCTTCCGCGCCCTCGAAGTCCCCAACGTGACGGTCGCGCGCACTATCGGCGCGCACCAGATCGACACGCCGGCTGGGCCGGTGCAGATTCTGGCGTTCCCGTGGACCGTCAGGTCAGCGGTGCTGGCCCAGCCGGACTTCAAGAACAAGACCATCGTCGAGCTGAACCAGGCGATGATCGACATGAATCGCGCCAAGCTGCTGGCCGACGCCGAGGCGCTCGACCCCGCGCTGCCAACCATCGTCGTTGGCCACGCGCACCTCTTCGGCGCCCGCGTCGGCGCCGAGCGCCTGCTCACCATGGGCGCGGACCCGATGTACGACCTCCAGACTTTCACCCTGCCGGGGGTGGACTACGTCGCGCTCGGCCACCTCCACAAGCACCAGGTGCTCTCGTACGGTGAGCCAGCGGTCGTCTACTCAGGCAGCATCGACCGGGTGGACTTCGGCGAGGAGGCCGAGGACAAGGGCTGGGTGTCCGTCGAGATCGTCGACAAGGGCCGTGCCGATTGGCAATTCCACAAGGTGGACGCGCGTCGCTTTCTGACGGTGGAGGCGCGGGTGGAGTCGGACAACGCGACGGCCGACGTCGTCCGAGCCATCGTGCGCCACGGGGACGACATCCGCGACGCCGTCGTCAGGCTGCGCATCGACCTTCCGGCCGACAGGGTGACCGACCTCCGCGACGACGACATCCGCGCGCAGCTGAAGGGCGCTTACTACCTGGCGCCGGTGGAGCGCGCGGTCCGCAGCCGGGCGCGCGAGCGCTGGGGCGCGGGGAGCGCCGCCATCCAGCACGCGCGACCGCTGGACGCGCTGGCGTACTACCTGGAGCACCAGCGGGTCGAGGCCGAGCGGCGCGCCGTCCTGCTCCAGTACGCCCGCGGCTTGACGGAAGACGATGGGACACGGACATAACCCGCTGGACGGCTGGAAAAGATGATCCCCATCGCGCTCAACGTCCGGAACTTCATGTGCTACACCGACGTCCACCAGCCCCTCCGCTTCGACGGCATCCACGTAGCGGTGCTGGCCGGCGACAACGGCCACGGCAAATCGGCGCTGCTGGACGCCATCACCTGGGCGCTGTGGGGCCGGTCGCGGGCGCGCGGCGTTGACGACCTGATCCATACCGGCGCCACCGAGATGGAGGTGGAGTTCGAGTTCGAGCTGGACGACCTCCAGTACCGCGTTATCCGCAAACGGCAGCGCCGCGGCAAGACAGGCATCTCCGATCTCCAGTTCGCGGTCCTCGCCGACGGTGGCTACCGGTCGATCACCGAGCGGTCGCTCGTGGAGACCGAGCGCGCCATCGAGCGCACGCTGCACATGAGCTACGACACCTTCACTAGCTCGTCGTTCATCCAGCAGGGCCGCGCCGACAGCTTCACGACGAGCAGTCCGGCGGAGCGCAAGCGCGTCCTGGCGGAGATTCTCCAGCTGGGTGACTTCGACGAGCTCGAGGCGCGAGCCAAGGCGGCCTACGACGAGCGCGAGAGCGCCCTGCGCGACGAGCGCCGCCGCTCCCGCGAGTGGGAGATCGAGATCGCGCGCCGACCCGAGTACCAGGCCGACGCCGACCGCCTCGAGGGCGAGCTGGCCGTCGCCGGCGAGCGGATCGCGGCGCTCGTCGCGACCGGCAACGCCGCGCGCGAGCGCGTCGCCCATCTGGAGGCGGCCCAGCGGCAGCTCGCCGAGGTGCAGGAGCGCCTGGCCCGCTACGAAGCCGACCGCCAGCGGTTGGGGTCGCAGCTGGGCGAGCGGCGCGCCGCGCTGGCCGAAACCCGGACGATCCTGGGCCGTGCCGAGGCAGTCGAGGCCGCCTTCGCCGAGCTGACCGAGGCGCGCGGCGCCCTGTCAGACGCGGACCGCCGCTTGCAGGCACACCTGCCGCTGGCGCAATCACGCGATCGCGCCCTGGCCGCCATCGACACCGCGCGCGCGCGCTTCGAGGCTGAGCTGACGTCCCGGCAGCGCGCCCTGGCGGACCTGGCGCAGACGTTGGCCCGCGGCAAGACGGCCACCACCGAGATCCGGGCGGCAGCTTCGCTCGTAGAGTCGGTGCTCCGGGCCCAGAAGCGGCACGAATCGCTTCTGGAGACGTCGGCCCGGACACGCGAGACCATCGCCGGCCATCGCGCCAGCAACGGCCACCTGAAGGACAGCATGCGCGAGCTGCGGGCGCAGATCGACGCCCTGGATGGCCTGGCGACCTGCCCCGTGTGCCAGCGACCCGTCGAGGCGGAGCACAAGGACAGGCTGCGCGCGGGCTACCGCGTGCAGGGCGTGGAGCTCCGCGACCGGTTTCGTTCCCAGGAGAAGGCGTGCCAGGAGCTGGAGCTGCTGGCACAGCAGCAGGACGCCGAGCTCCACCAGCTGGCCGACCGTCTGGCCGGGCGGGAGGACGCGCTGCGTAAGCTCGCTCTGCTGGAGGGCGCCGTCGTCCACGCCCAGGAAGCCCAGCAGCAGGAGGCGCTGTTGCGCGGCGAGATCGTCCAGTACGAGACAGCGCTTGCCGAAGGGGCACACGCCCCCGAAGCCCGCCGCGCGGTCGCCGACCTGGACAGGCGGATCGCCGACGTGGCCTATGACGCCGCCCGCCACGACCTTTTACGCGCGCGCGCGTCGGAGCTCGTGGGCGCCGAGGACGAGAAGCGGCGCCTCGACCAGGCGCGGCTGGTGGCCGAGCACCTCACCACGCAGGTGGCGCAGCTCCACGGAGCGGTCGAGCGGATCGACACCGAGTGCACCGCCGAGCGGAGCCGCCACGCCGCCCTCGTCCAGGAGGTGGCCGCCCTCGGCCAGGAGCGCGCCCGTCTTCAGGCTCTGGACGACGGCCTGCGCGCCGCCCAGGCGGAGCAGAGCGAGCTGCGCGTGCAGCACATGCAGGCCACGGCGCGGGTGGACAACTGCGTGCTCCTGGAGAAGAACCGGGCCGAAAGCCTCCAGCGCCAGGACTGCCTCATGCGCGAGCACGGGATCTTCAGCGACCTCGCCCACGCCTTCGGGCGTAAGGGCGTCCAGGCCATGCTCATCGAGTCCGCCCTCCCTGAGATCGAGGACGAAGCCAACCACATCCTGGCGCGCATGACGCAGGGCCGGATGAACGTCAAGATCGAGACGCAGCGCGAGGGACGGACGGGCGGGACTATTGAGACGTTGGACATCAAGATTGCCGACGAGCTGGGCACGCGCAGCTACGAGATGTTCAGCGGCGGCGAGGGTTTCCGGGTGAACTTCGCCATCCGGATCGCCCTGTCGCGGCTCCTGGCGCACCGCGCCGGCACGAAGCTGCAGACCCTGGTGGTCGACGAGGGGTTCGGCTCGCAGGACCAGGAGGGGCGCGACCGCATCGTCGAGGCCATCCAGGCGATCCAGGACGAGTTCGCCAAGATCCTGGTCATCACCCACCTCGAGGACCTGCGGGAGCGCTTCCCGGTCCGCATCGAGGTCCGCAAGACGCCGCGGGGCAGCGTGTTCGCCCTCAGCTGACGCGACCGGGCGGGCCAAACCTCGGCAGGACATCCTTTACACATACGTGCAGTGCCCGTAACAGACGACGACCTAGCCGAGATCGAGGCCGCACGTGCCGAGGCGCACCGTGGCGAGGGTCGACCGTGGGAGGAGGTCCGGCGGAAGCTGGCCGGAGTGGATAGGCCACGATGGACGGTCGTCATTCCGCCAAGGGTCGAGAAGCCCTTGCTGGCATTGGGCTAGCGCGCGATCGCCAGCGTCTCCGTCTGGCGATCGACGAGCTGGAGGGTGGCTTCGTGGGGGACGTGAAGAAGCTCCAAGGGATGCCAGAGACCTATCGTCGGCGGGTGGGCGACTGGCGGATCATCTTCCAGATCGACTTCGGCACGCGCCGCATCACCGTCCTGCGCGTGGCCCAGCGCGGCAGTGCCTACTGTGACTGAACCAGCACCCAGTACCAGCATGGTTGGGTCGACGCTGCCACCTCAGGAGGAGGCCATGCAGCTCCTTGCTGAGGCCGCGCGCAACCTCACGCAGGCAGATCATGACCTTGAGCTGGTCCTCCGTAAGTGCCAGCTCGCGTGCCAGATCCTGAACTGGATCCCAGCACGCGACTGGTTTCAGCATGAGCTTGCGGGGTACCCCCCTGATATCGCCGCACCGCCTCACCGGCGTCTTGGTGGGAGGCGCGTCCCGTCCGCCTGTGGCTCCTGGAACCGAGATCGGCGCGTGTTGCCGCCGCCGCCGCTAAGCATGATAGGTAGGCTACTCAGATGCCAGCCGTCCTGCTTATCCGACGAGGGGTAACCGGCCCGAGCGGCGCTTTCGTCGTGGATAACCGGGCATTAGCCACAGCCGCCCGCAAATACCCCCTAAGCGTTACGTCTAGTCCGGGCCACAGTCACGTTGGCGGCGCAGCATGTGCTACGCCGCGGCGTGCAGTCGGGCCGCGACACTCAGGCCGGCGTTCACCAGCAAGGCGAGCAGCAGGAGCACGAGTCCCAGCGCCAGCGCCAGCGCGAAGTCACCCCGGCCCGCTTCGAGCGCGATGGCTGTCGTCAAGATACGCGTCTGGCCGACGATATTGCCGCCGACCATCAACGAGGCACCCACCTCGGCGATGGCCCGACCGAAGCCGGCGGCGACGGCGACCAGCACTTGGGCTGCCGTGGCGCGCACCAGCTCGTAGGCCACGCGACGGTCGCCGGCGCCGTCGGCCCGCAGCGCCAGTGCCAGGTCCGGGTCGAGCAGGTCGAGCGCGGCGCGGGTGAATCCCGCGACCAGGGGGAGAGCCACGATCAGCTGGGCGAGCACCATGGCGGGTGGCGTGTACAGCAGGCGCAGGGCACCCAGTGGGCCGGTGCGCCAGAGCACGAGCGTGACGGCGAGGCCGACGACCACGGGTGGCAAGCCCATGCCGGTGTTGACCGCCAGGGCCAGCGGCCGCCGGGCTGGCAGTCGGCCGAGGTGCAGGGCCGCGCCCAGTGGGACCCCGAGCAGCGCCGCCAGGATGGCGGCGGCGCCGGAGACAGCTACCGAGAGAGCCGCGATGCGGAGCAGCTCGGGGTCGCGGTCCAGGATGAGCCGGGCGGCGTCTGCCAGCGCCTCAGTGACCAGATCCATCGCGCCCGTGTGCGGCTGCGTGTTGCGCGGCTCACAGGCCGACCGCGCTCTCTGCTTTGCCGGCATCCGGCACGAACAGTTGCTGGCCGAACTTGTCCTTGCCGAAGTCGCCGATGACCTGCTGGGTGGCGGGCGCGATCATGAAGTCGGCGAAGGCCTTGCCGCCCGCCCCATTGATGGACACGTTCGGGAACCTGGCCGGGTTGACCGGCATGACGTGGTAGACGTTGAGCAGCACCGGGTCGTGCTCGACCAGGATGGGCAACTGGATCTTGCCCGTGAACGCCAGCCAGGTGGCGCGGTCGCTGATGGTGTAGGCCTGCTTCTGGTTGGCCATGGTCAGCGTCTGGCTCATGCCGGTCCCGCTCTCGCTGTACCAGCTCTGGCCCTTCGGATTGATCGTGTCCTGCTGCCAGAGGCTCAGCTCGAGCTGCTGCGTGCCCGAGTTGTCGCCGCGCGAGACGAACGGCGCTTGGGCCGCGGCGATCTTCTCGAGCGCGTCGAGCGCGGAGGCCTCACCCTTGATCTTGGCCGGGTCGGCGGCGGGGCCAATGATGACGAAGTCGTTGTGCATCACCAGCAGGCGCTCGGTGCCGTTGCCCTGGGTCATCCACTGAGCTTCGCTGGCTGGCGCGTGGACCAGCACCACGTCGGCCTCGCCGCGGGCGCCCAGAGCCAGAGCGGCGCCGGTGCCGACGGCCACGGTCTTGACCTGATAGCCGCTCTGGTGCTCGAACAGCGGGATCAGCACGTCCAGCAAGCCGCTGTCCTGGGTACTGGTGGTGGTGGCCAGGATCAGGTCCTGGGCATTGCCTGACCGGGGCACGGCCGTCGGCTGCGGTGCGGCGGCAGGACTCTGGGCCGGGGCAGGTGCGCTGGATGCGGCAGGCGTGGCGGCGGTCGCCGTGAGCGGGGCAGGTGGCGGTGGGGAAGCAGCAGGCTGGGTAGGCCCGCAGGCAGCCAGCAGGGCCAGGCACACACCCAGGAGCAGCCGGGCGGCAAGCGACGCGCAGGGGGACAGAGTCGTGCCCTTTCACCGCCAGGCGCACTGGTCATGCGCGTTTGGCACTAGCGTGCCCAACGGTAGCCGCCAGGGGCCTAGGCGTCAAACGGACCGGCAGGCTGAGGTTGGCTCAGGTACCAGGCGCGGCAGGCTGTTGGCCCGGCCATAGAGTGTCAACGCGTGGGCTCGGCCAGTAGTTCGCGCGCAATACGTTGTCGGATGGCGTCCCGCACCTGGCGGTAGACCGCGAGCTGCTCGTCTTCGGTGCCCGTGGCCGTGCTCGGATCAGGGAAGCTCCAGTGCAACCGCTCCTTCGCCCCGAAGAAGACCGGACAGGCCTCCTTTGCCTGGTCACACACGGTGATCACCGCATCGAACGCCTGGTCCAGGTAGCGATCGAGCGTCTTGCTCTCGTGACCCGACAGGTCAATGCCCAGCTCGGCCATGGCACGGATCGCAAGCGGACGCACGCGCGTCGCCTCGGTCCCGGCGGAAAACGCCGCGAATCGATCGCCGCCCAGAGCCCGCAGCAGACCTTCGGCCATCTGACTGCGGGCCGAGTTGTGGGTGCATAAGAACAGCACCCGGCGCTTCTCCTCCGGGATCGCCCCTCCTTCAGGCAAGCGCGCCCTCCGTCTCGTGAGGAACGACGACGTCGTCGACCACGTTTTCAACCTGCGACCACAGCACCCGAACGACGGCGCAGGCGACGACGGTCCCGACTAGCTGGGCGGCGACGAACGGCAGCACCGATGACGGCACGATCCCGGCGAAGGTGTCCGAGAGCGTACGCGCCACGGTCACCGCGGGGTTGGCGAAGCTCGTGGAGGACGTAAAGAAGTAGGCGCCAGTAATGTAGGCCCCGACGGCAAAGGGCGCCGCGGCGGTCCGGCCGCTGCGGGCAATCCCGAAGACAACCAGGAGTAGCCCAAAGGCGGCCACCACTTCACTGAGCCACAGGCCGCCACCCTCACGCAGGTGGGCCGAGATGCTCACCGCGGGCAGGGCGAACATGAGGTTGGCGATGATGACGCCCAGGACCGCGCCGGCGAGCTGGGCGGCGATGTAGGCCGCGAGCTCGTGCAGGCGTAGGCCACGGAAGACGGCGTCGGCACAACTGACCACCGGGTTGAGGTGGGCCCCGGAGACCGAGCCGACAGCGAGAATGATGGCTACCAGGGCGGCTCCTGTGGCGAGGGCGTTCTCCAGGAGCTCCAGGCCAGTGTCGTTGGGACTGAGCCGCTGGGCGGCGATACCGGAGCCGATGACGGCGATCAGCAGCAGGGCGGTGCCGATGAACTCGGCGACCGCCCGCCTCATGAGTGGAACCACCTGTACCTCAGTGGCAGCCGCAGCGGACAGGAGCCGCATTGGCGGGACTGCCGCAGCAGGACGACTTCTGCTCCGGCGCGCAGCACGACGCCTGCTCGCCCGTCGAACAGCACGCGGCCTGGGGCTCGACGGGACCCGCCACGAGGGGGACGAGCTGGGCGCTCGCCGACGGCGGCTGCGCCAGCTCCTGGCGTGGCTTGGTTGCCCGCACAAAGGCACTGACCAGACGGCCGCCCGCGGTCGCCAGGTCGACAAAGCCCCCCTGCGCCTGGGTGCTGTCGCAGCACTTGCTCGCGGCCAGGTCCTCGGCGGCGTAGACGCGTGTCACCTCGACACCGACCTCCGCGAAGCCCGTCGCGGCCAGGAGCCGCCGGTACGTCTCTTCCTCGAGCGCGCCGGCGACACAGCCGACCCACTGCTCCATGCTCCGACGGATCACGGCCGGTAGCTCGCCCTGCACCACCACGTCTGACACGGCGAAGCGGCCACCGGGCTTGAGGACGCGGAAGGCCTCGCGCAAGACCTGAGCTTTGTCGGCACTCAGGTTGATGACGCAGTTGGAGATGATCACGTCCACCGCGTTGTCGGGGAGTGGTATAGCCTCGATGGTTCCTTTGAGGAACTGCACGTTGGTGGCCTGGTGCTCGGCCGCGTTGCGCTCGGCGAGAGCGAGCATCTCGTCGGTCATGTCCAGGCCGTAGGCGAAGCCGGTCGGCCCGACCCGCCGGGCCGAGAGCAGCACGTCGATCCCGCCGCCGGAGCCGAGGTCGAGCACCACCTCGCCGGGTTCGAGCTCGGCGAGGGCGGTGGGATTACCACAGCCCAACGAGGCGAGCACAGCGGTCGAGGGCAGGTCGGCGACCTCGTCGACGGCGTACAGGTCGCGGGTGATGATCCCCTTGTCGCTGGTGCCACAGCAGCTGGTGTCGTCGGGCGACGACCCGCAGCAGCCGGCCGGGTCCAGGAGAGGCAGGGCGGCCTCTGTGCTGGTGGGATGAGCCTGGGTGACTGCGGAGGCAGCCGCGGCGTAGCGGGCGCGGACGACATCGCGCAGGGCGTCGGGATCTGGGGAGGAGCGCTGCTCCACGGGACTCGTGCTAGACATGGGGAAGACTCTCCTTCACGCGGTGGTGGTCGGTTACTGACAACAGGGGCACGGGCAGACGCCACACGGGCAGTCACAGGCCATCGCCCTGGTCATCCAATCGAGAGATGTCGATACAACGCCGATGGTAGCGTCTACATCGACACTTGTCAATGGGTAGAGTATCATGTCGTCATGGTTCTCACCGTGATCGACGAGCTCGCTCCTGCCCGCGTTAAGGGGTGCTGTGTCGCCCTCGCCCCGCCGCTGCCTGAGAACCAGGCCGAGGAGCTGGCGGCGCTCTTCAAGGCCCTGGCCGACCCGACGCGGGTGCAGATGGTCCACATGCTCCAGGCGGCCACCGAGCCGATCTGCGTGTGCGACTTCACCGCGGCCTTTGACCTGGGCCAGCCGACCATCAGCCACCACCTCGCCAAGCTGAAGGACGCCGGCTTGGTCGCCAGCTTCAAGCGGGGCGTCTGGAGCTTTTACGCGCTCCGGCAGGACCTGTCCGCGGCCAGCAGGGCGGCTTTGACCCTCATTTCCTGACCCCGCGCGAACGCCTGATAAGTGGTGCAATCGGACTATCAAAGGCGGCGGCTAGCCGCTGGGCTCGCTGGGATCCGCTCTCGTTCTTCCGGTGGCTGCACGCGGGCAAACATGGCGAGTAACAGCAGGTCATAGACGGCCTTCAGGGCTCCCGCGATGACCAGCGGCCAGCCGAAAGTGGACAGTCCCAGCAGGTACCCAGCCGGCAGCGGCCCCACCGCTTGCGCCAGACTCCGCGGCACCGACGTGACGCTCGCGGCGGCGGGGCGCTCCGCCGGCGGCACGACGGCCATGACATACGAGCTGCGTGTCGGCACGTCCATCTGCGACAGGGCGCTCCGCAGCATCAGGACCAGCACTGCCAGCGGGAGGGTGGGCATAAACGGCACGAGCACCAGCAGGACATTGGATGGCAAGTGTGTGAAGACCATCGTGTTGATCAGCCCAATGCGGGCGGCCAGGCGCGCCGCCACCAGGTGCGAGCCAGCCGACAACACGCCGGTCCAGAAGAAGATCGTGCCGGCGGTGGCAACAGGCAAGTCGAAGCGCTCGAACAACCACAGCGCCAGGATCGACTGCACCACGAAGCCCGCTCCCAACGCATCGAGGCTAAACAACCCGGCCAGCGTGAAGACGATGCGCTTCGATTCGCGGAGCGGCGCCGGCTCCGTCGTCGGCGTGTCGATCGCGCGTGACAGCCGGCGGTACAGCAGCAGCGAGGTGAGGCCGAGCACCCCGTACACCCCGAACATGGCCTCGAGCGCCACCATGGGATCACTGTGTACCCGAGCAGCGATGGCGCCTGGCAGACCGGCACTCAACGCGCCGGCCGCGCCGACCAGCGAGCCAATGAGGCTGTAGCGGGCAAAGAGGGCTGTCCGCGAGCGCGCGCCGACCGTTTCGGGCAGGAGTGCTTGCTCGAGGGGTAGGAAGACGCTGACATCGCCCGACGACGGATTGAGGGTGCCGATGAAAGCGACCAGCACCAAGGGCCAGAAGGCGTGGACGGTCGCGAACGCCAGGCCGGTGGCGGCCATGAGTACCGCGGCTGCCAGCAGCAGGGACCGTCGCCGGATGCGGTGAGCGATCAACCCAACCAGGAGCGTGAGCGCCCCCGAGCCGAGCAGTGTCGACGTGCTGACGGCCCCAACCTGGACGGCCGCGAACCCGAGGGCGAGCAGGTAGGCCGGCAACAGGACGCTGACAAAGCCGTCGCCGAACGCGCGGAGCGCTCGTGCACCCAGGAGCAGACGCGCATCCGGGGTCATGTCTGGTGGAAACAATCGCCACTGCGCAGGCCACGTGCGCCAGTGGCCCGGCAAGGAGCGGAGCCCAGCAGACGGCTCCTCCTGGGGCGAGCCCCGCCGTTCTGACGACGTCATCGATCTCGCACGCTGCTCAAATCGTCACGACGTTCACGACGAGGGAGATCACCGTCAGCACCGCGCACGTGCGGGGCCAGGGTGGTTCCGTGGCCAGCCGGCGGACCCCGCCGTACACACCGAGGAAGATGTAGGTCACCACGGGGCACAGCCAATCATTCGGACTGAAGAACGCGATCGGGTCGTCATTCAGCATGGGCACATTGGCGGACAGGCGCCAGGTAAGAATCGACAATCCCACAACGAGCGAGGCTGCCAGTAGCTCGCCCCACCGGGCGCCCCTGGGCGGCAGCGTTCGCGCCAGAAAGAAGAGGACGACAAAGCTGGCCACTGCCCCGACGGCTGCGGTAAGCGCGATCTGCCCAACGGTGAACACGTGTGTGTCCTCAAGCTCCCCGCATCACGGGCCACGACGCCAGGCGCAGCACCTCCGCGGCGACCGCCACCAGAGGCTCAACGACGTTCCGGCTCTTGCCTGCTCTGTACAGGCAGACGAAGAGCTGTGTTCGTGTCACGCGGCAGGCTCGTGGGCCGATTCCGTGTCCTCGTACACGGCGGCGCGGCAGCTGCGAGGCAGGAACGCGTACAGCCGCTGACGCCGCTGGTCGAAGGCGGTGGTATGGGCACCCTCCTCGGTCGTTATGCGCTCGGCCAGCGTCAGACCGCGACAGTCCAGGACGTCGACAACACCTGGCTGCCCGACCGCCACGTACAGCCGGTCGCGTGCCGAGCTGTACCAGATCGCATCTGGCTCGCCGTCGATGAGCACGCGAGCCACCTCGTGACCGCTGGAGAGATCGAGCACGATGACGACCCCAGCGTCGCAGGCCACGAACGCTCGGTCGCCCGCCACATCGAGGTCCAGGCCATGGGGTCCAGCGGCGAGCCCGTCGATACGCGCCACCGCATCGAGAGTTTCGGCTGCCAGCGCAACCAGGCACGCTGGTTCCCGCACATTGACCAGGAAGCGCTCGCGCCGGGCGTCGTAGACGCACCAGCGAGGCCGCCCGGGCAGACGCGCACGCGCCAGACACGCGCCAGTCCGCGGATCTACCAGCCGCGCATCCTGCTCTTGCACGTCAGCCACCAGGAGCTGTGTGTGGATCGCGTCCCAGGCCAGGCCGTTGGGTCGGGGGCCGACTGGCAGTGTCGTCAGGAGTTGGTAGGACACCGGGTCAAACACGCGCACGACGCCAGCACCCCGAGCGGCGGCAAAGACCAGCCCGCCGTCCTTCTGAACACAGAGCACACCGCTCGCTTCGGGACAGTCCACCAGCGTCCCATCGCATGCCAGGCGCTCACCGTCGAGAACGTCGATTGTGCCATTGGCGGTGTGGGCAACGAAGACACGCCCGCTCTGCACATGCACGTCGCCGTGGTCGAACCCGCCCGCCGCATGCGCGGGCAGGGGTACGTAGCCCCGCAGGACCAGCGTCAAGTGCCCGCGCTCACGTTCGCCTGTACTTGCAGCCGACACCACGCGTACAGGGCGTCGTACACCGGCAGCTCGGCGTGATCGTCCCCGTAGACTTCGCTGAACCCCTGGGCGACTGCCAGCAGGCCGCGCGACTCGGGCGTCAGATCGCGCTGCTGGGTATCGGCACCGCGCACGATGAGCGCGAGCCGTGCCAGAGCCGGATCGGTCTTCGCGAGGTCGTACTTGTGGACAATCGCGTCGAAGGAGCACTCGTCGCCGTGGTGTCCGAGCTCGACGCCGGGCACGTCGTAGGGCGTCGCACCCTCGCGCTCGGCGACCACCATCACCTCATCCGCCGACGCGTACAGGAACTCTGCCTTGGTGTCCACCAACCGCTTGATGAGCCACGGGCAGGCGATGCGATCCACCTTGGGTCGTGCGCGTGTCACCCACTTCATGTCGGTCCCTCCCTCTGCTGGAGCCACCCGTGCGGTTCCAGCTCACCAGTACAGATAACGAGTGTTAGGCGCATACTATCATCAGATCCCAGATCCGCATACGCCACACGCTATGCTGACCGCCGTTCGCTGGCTCGCATGCTCTGGGTCCTGCTCATCTACTCCGTTCCATCCGAGCCCACCCGCAAACGGGCGTTCATCTGGCGCGAACTGAAAAAAGCGGGCGCGGTGTACCTACGGGACGGCGTCTGCGTCCTGCCCGATGGGCCCGACACGCGGCACGCTCTCCAGGCCGTGGCGGCCACGGTGCGCGAGTATGAGGGGCAGGCGACGGTCCTCGAGGGCGCGCGCCTCGAGGACGAGACGGCCGCACGTCTGATGGCGCAGGCACAGACGGCGCGCCAGAGCGAGTATGCCGCCGTCGTGGAGGCCGCTGAGCAGCTTCTCGGGCACCTGCGACGCGAGACTGAACACCGCGAGTTCACCGAGCATGAGCTGGAGGTCCTGGAAGCCGACCTCGTCAAGCTGTACCGCTGGTACGACCAGATCCGCGCCCGCGACTACGTCGGGACAGGCGTCGACCGACGCCCGAGCGAGACACTAGCCGAGTGCACTGAGGCGCTGGCGCGCTTCCTGGACGAGACCTTCGCGCGCGCCGAGGCCGCGCGGTGAGGTGGATCACGCGGCGGTCCGCCCACGTTGACCGGACGGCTTGCCCCTGGCTGATCCGCAAGTTCATCGACGCGGACGCCGAGTTCGTGTTCGTCGCGCCGGACGCGGACCTCACCGTTCTCGACGGCCATACGTTCGACATGCGGGGCGCGGAGTACAGCCACGAGGGGGATAAGTGCACCTTCCAGGTCATGCTTGAGCGCCAGGGCCTGGGTGACGACCACGCCCTGGCCGAGCTGGGACGCATCATTCGCGATGCCGACGTGCCCCCCAGCCGCACGCGCCGCCACGAGTCGGCAGGTCTCGACGCACTGATGCGTGGCTTCCAGCTGGGCGTGCCCGACGACCACGAGAAACTGCGGCTGACGAGCCCGGTGTACGACGCGCTGTACACGTACTGCCAGGCGAAGGTCGCCGCGGCGCGATCCCCCGGCGGTGCGCCCCGCCCGAAGCTCCGCTATCCGCAGCGAGTGGCGAGCCACCTGCAGGACGACATCTCCTGAGACACGTCCGGAAAATGCCTTCGTGATGCCTGCCAAGCCTGAACCAGGAGTGACTGCCTATCGTGTCGTCTCGGTCAAACTGGCCCTGTAGCGAACGCCTGATAAGTGTTATTATCATGCCGAGAGGAAAGCGTATGAGCGATCCGCGCCGCCCACTGCCGGGGCTGTTCCTTCTCTTCGCGCTTGGCCTGTTCCTGATCTGGCTGACGGTCTCGTTCTTCTTGCTGCTGGCCTCTCTGCCCACATCCCCTGTCCCGCCGGCACTGCTCGGGCTCTTAGTCGTGCTCGCCGTCGGACTGACACTGCTGGACGTCGCCGCGATTGTGCGGGTCGCCAGGCGGGCGGACATGGCCAGCGCGTAGTCCGGCACGCACTCTGGTGAATGGGGGGACTCGCACATGCTGTCAGAGTCACCGACGCGCTGGCAGCGGTGGCCGCCGGGCCAGCACCACACGACCCAGACCAGGTCCGCCTGCCTGGCGCCGACGTCATGGAGGAGTCATGCGTGATCGGCCGCCCGTGCACGACGCTCGCCACGGCCTGCCCGCCCAGGCCCTCGACGAGCTGCGGCAGGCCACCGCCGTCACCCTCGCGGTCAAAGATGCCCAGACGGCCGTCCTCGGCTACTGGGTGCTCGCGGCCGGGCCGGATGACTTGCCGCACGAGTGCTTCGGGGCAGTCCTGGTACCCAGCCAAGTGGACGCGCGATCAGCGCCCGCTCCGACGCTGATCGCGCGTGCCCCTCTCAGCGCCGGCTGGCAGGGCGTAGTGCGCGAGCATCTGCGGCCCGGGGACACGCCCGTCGCCGAGGTCTGGGACGGCCAGCTGTGTCTGCGCATCGCGCCATTGCCGGGAGCGGCGCTGGCTAGCGAGGTGGTCTTTCTCCATGTCCGGGCGATGCGGCGTGGGCGCCCCGTGTCCCGACGGTGGCGACGAGGTCAGCCGTGACCACCGGTGTGGGCGGTGCCCCGCGGCCGACCAGCCTGCTGCTGGCGCCGGCGCCAGCGTACCCCGCTCTCGCGGGTCAGCACACTGCCAGCGACGCGCACCTGGTGGACCTGTGGCTGCACGGCCGAAGCCCACACACCCAGCGCGCCTACCGCGCCGACGTCGACCGCTTCCTGGCCTTCGTGGCCACGCCCCTGCCGACCGTCACTCTCGGCGATCTCCAGGCCTTCGCCGACGCCCTCGAGCAGCAGGACCTGGCGCCCAACTCGCGCGTCCGCACACTGGCGGCGATCAAGTCGCTGCTCGCCTTCGGCCAGCGCACCGGCTACCTGCCGCTCAACGTCGGCGCCGCGCTCAAGCTGCCGCCCAAGAAGGACAGGCTCGCCGAGCGCATCCTGTCCGAAACCCAGGTCCACCGCATCCTCACCCTGGGGCCCAGCAAGCCCAATCAGGCGCTCCTGCGCCTGCTGTACGCCGGCGGCTTGCGGGTCAGCGAGCTGGCAGCGCTCCGGTGGCGCGACCTCCAGCCGCGGGACAATGCCGGCCAGGTCACCATCTTCGGCAAGGGCGGCAAGACGCGCGTGGTCCTTCTGCCCGCCTCAGTGTGGCAGGAGCTCGAAGGCCTCGGCCGCAGCCTAGCTGACGCCCCAGTGTTCCGCTCTCGCCGCGGTGGCCACTTGGACTCCTCAGCAGTACAGCGCATCGTCCAGAAGGCCGCGACGCGCGCGGGGATCGTCGGGAAGGTCTCGCCGCACTGGCTGCGGCACGCTCACGCCACCCACGCTCTGGAGCGCCACTGCCCGATCCACCTGGTGCAGGCCACCCTTGGCCACGCCTCGGTCGCCACCACGGGACGCTATCTGCATGCGCGGCCCACAGACAGCTCGGCGCGCTACCTGGCGGTCTGAACGTCACGACTCGGACGCTGTGTCCCCCGAGGAGAAGAACACGGCGCGGAGGTAAGTGCCGCTCCCATGGCGACTCCGATGGCTCTGTCACATGCAATCCAATAAAATTGTGTGTCCGTGGTTGGGAGAGACGTTCCTACCTCCGATTCTGCGCACGCAGTCACTGGTGTCCAAAGAGTTTGTTCGGGTCAGCAGTGCGCTGGCGGGTCGTTGAGACACAAAGGAGCTCCTCGTGCCTAGACCCGACCACATAGGCCTCTGTGCCGTTCTCCTTCTCTCGACGGTTGCCTGCCGCTCGGAGCCCGTCTCCGCCCCCATCACCCCGGCATCAACGCCAGTGAGTCCCTCTATCCGGATGGAAAGGGTGGGCGGCCGAGCTATCACACCGACGCACCCCGGGCAGGCACCACCCACCTTCGACGAGGCCGACGTCCGCGCCTATGTGCAGGGTCACCCCAACGTGTCGCACGGCCTGGATCCTGGGCCGGCCACGGTCGATAGTATCGAGTTCATGTCTCTGCGTGAGTTCCGCGCCCGCTTTGGCTCTGGCTCCGACTTCGGTAAGCCGGATGACGCGGTTCTGTGCGTGGTGACGGTGCATGGCCTGTTCTTCCGCGCACCCGAGAGTACGGCGCCCTCGCTGCAAACCATGCGCGTCATCTTTGATGGCCGCACCGGAAATGAGCTGCTGCTCACACGGGGCTGATGCCGGTGCCCGGTAAGCTTTAAGGTGACCCGAGTCTGAGAAACACATTGCTGTGGCGGCCACCGAGGCCACCGAGGCGGGGCCAGAGTGGCCTGCGCCAGGTGGATCGGCGCGCAAGCACAAGGGCGCCGCTCTCGAGGGATTGGTGCCCCTGTATTCACAACGGGTCTGCCTACCCGTAGGTCATGGCCTTTGCCTACCGAACTGGAGCAGGATTGGCCCCACTGTTCTTTGGCACAAATGGCGCACTCGTCGGCCCCGGAGGATGATGAGATGGGAGCGGTGTTACCACTCGCTGGGTGTGCGGTGGGGGTACAAACGTCGCCCCGGCCGGTGGCAGGGCGACCGCTGGCAACCCTCCTGCCCCCGGAACCTCAGCTTCAGGAGGGTAGACAGCACCCGGCAGCTTTTCTCCCGTGACGGCATCCAGCACAACGCTCATCTGGTGGTACGTCAAGTCAGGGCGCCGACTCATGCCGGGTGCCACCTCGTCGGGCACGGCAATGTCGCCACGCAGGAAGACGAGCCATACGAGCTGAGTACGCTGTTGGCCCTGTTGCGACGACGGGTCTAGTGGCGGTTGGTTCTCCAGTTGGACGGCCGCATCCAACGTCATGGTCTGCGCATTGACCTGCGTTGGCCCCGAGACCAAATGACCAATAAGCATCCGCGTTCGCGCATACTGAGCCGCCAGTCCAGCTACCTGCTCTTGAGGCAACGTCGCGGTCTCGGCATTTGTGCCCTGACCGCTTAGCACGACAGCCGCCCCAGCGAGAATCGCTAGGCTGAGCACAGAAATGACACGTATCCTCTTGAACCTCATGACAGCCCCTATAGGGGTCCGACAATCATCGGAACGGAAATGTCCGTCAGAAGTCGTCGGCGCCCATGGAGGGGATGAATAGGTCCTCATCATCGGACTCGGCAGGATCGCGCAAGGGACGGAACTCACCGCGGCGGAAGTTGTCAACCTTTTTGAGACACGGCGGGCGAGCAATTACGAGGTGGCGGGTACCTCCTGGGGCGGGTTGATCCAGGCCGGCCGCGGCAGGGCCGGCGGGATGGGTACCTGGCGGACGAAGCGCTCGGGATGGGCAGCGTAGGCCGCCTGGAGGACCTGCCGGCGCTGGGTATGGACCTGGAGAGCGGAGCCGTGATGGACGCCGGCCGGCGTGTGGTAACCGATGCCGGAGTGGCGATGCTGGTGGTTGTACCAGGCGAAGAAAGCGCGGCAGAACGCCCGCGCGTGTTCCAGCGAAGCGAAGCGGTCGGGGAAGTCGGGGCGGTACTTGAGGGTCTTGAACTGGGCCTCGGAGAAAGGGTTGTCGTTGGAGACGTGGGGGCGCGAGTGGCTCTTGGTCACCCCCAGGTCGGCCAGCAGCAGCGCCACCGGCTTGGAGGCCATGGACGTGCCCCGGTCAGCATGGATGGTCAACTGCTCAGGAGCGATGGCCTCCTTGCGGATGGTCTCGGCCAGCAGCTGCTCAGCCAGGGCGGCCTGCTCGCGGTCGGCCGGCAGCCAGCCCACGACGTAGCGGCTGTAGAGGTCCAGCACCACGTACAGGTGGTAGTAGCTCCACTTCGCTGGCCCGAGCAGCTTGGTGATGTCCCAGCTCCAGACGGCGTTCGGCCGCGCGGCCACGAGCTCGGGCTTGACCGCGGTCGGGTGCGTGGCCTGGCGCCGTCGTTCGCGGACCGCGCCGTTGGCGCGCAGCAGGCAGTACATGGTCGAGACTGAGCACAGGTAGCGCTGCTCGTCGAGCAGGGTGGCGTAGATGGTCGGCGGCGCCTGGTCCACGAACCGCTGGCTGTGCAGCGCGGCGCGGACCGCCGCCTGCTCAGCGCCACTCAGGGCCCGCGGCTGGCGCCGCCGTGGGCGCCACCAGGGTGGTCCCTGCGGACGGGGCTGGTGGTGGCGATAGTGCGTCGCCCGCGCCCGCCCCACCGCGGCACAGGCCGCTTTGGTGCCGATCACCGGCGTCAGCGTCTGGATGGCCTGGTCGGTCACTGCCTCGACTCGCCCTTGCTGCTCGGGATCGCGCTGCTGGTGGCGAGCTGCTCCAGCAGCGCGGAGAGCTTCCCCCGAGAATAGCTCCGGCGAGATGTTCAGGCGGTCTGGACGGTGACCTGGTAGCCCAGGCGTTCGATCCGCTGGACCGCTCGTCGAACCGTGGCGGCCCGGTTGCGTTCGTCA
>JAABUQ010000897.1_pt1 | contig 67840 bp, 42 predicted proteins | sample 5560001 | NCBI WGS metagenome assembly JAABUQ01 (sample SAMN10711888, study PRJNA513371) | rock metagenome | isolation source: Antarctica rocks | place: Antarctica: Victoria Land, Finger Mt nord | collected 2015-12-18
ATATTTATTATAATATCGTTAAGATATATATAACTTTATATTATATTTATAAAAGGTAAATATAAAAGTATTTATAAAAGAAAAACAAATATAAGAAATTTTTTTAATATTATAAATATAATAATATTAATATAATATTAGAAAAAGGGGTTATATATAATAATAAATAATATACTAATTAATATTTATATTATAACTATTATATTTATCGAATAATATTTAAAATATTATAATATTATATATTCTTTTCCTTTATATCTTTTACGGGTTTGAAAGGATTTTAAAATATTATATTTATATTTATAAATATATATATAATAAAAATATTATATATATAGAAATTATATAAAATATATTAAGATTCTTTTCCCTTTATAATATTTATAATAAAGGTTTTTAATAAGTTTATAAAGATATTATTTTATTATTTAAAATATTAAGGACTAATATCTTAAAAAAGGAATAATTATAACACTATATATAAATCTTAATATTATATATATATTTATATATATTTCCATATATAATTAGAAGCTATATTAATATTAAGCTTATTATTAAAAGCCTTAGGAAGCAAAATAATTCTATATTTACTTTATTTAAATATTTTATTTTATTATGTTAAAAGTCCCCTATTTTTTTAATAATAATTATTAGTTCTTTTATCTTCTTAGAAGATGAGTTAATAACAATTATCTATTTATTGCCTTTTATTTGCGTTCTATTATGGTAGTAGTTGTATTTAATTATTATACTCTATATTGCTATTTACTATATACCTTAACAAATAATTCCTTTTTTAAAGTCGAACTTTTATAAAATAAATTATAAAATAAAAAAGCGTAAAATAAAATAAAATAAAATAAACTTTTTAAATTAAATAGAATTAAATAAATGAATAAATTTTATATTAATAATTCGGAATAATATAAAGAATTTTGTAAAAGCTAATAATATTTATTAATAAATTATTAATAATAATATAAATATTAAAAAGGCTTTTATATTATTACATAATCTTTTTAATTAATATAATTTTTCAATAAAGATAGAATTTATTAGTAATTATACTTCGAATTCAAAATATTATTAATACATTATTTTTATTAATTATTTTTAATAATTATAAGGTCTTAAATAGTTTATATTTATTTAAATAAAGAATTTATAATTTATAATTATAATAAGTTAATATAGAAAACGGAATATATCTTTATAGAATACGAAAAGTTTAATTAAATTATAAAAAATTATTAAAAATCTTTGAAATCTAAAAAGGATTAATATTATAATTATCAAGTTTAATAAAGGAATAAGTAGTATTTAAGTTCTTAATATTTAATTATATTTAATTATTTATTAAATATTTAAAATAAAGACGTTAATATTAATTTATAACAAATTTATAAATATTTTAAATAATAAATATTTTATTTTAAAGGTAATTATTTATTATTTTTATTTTTATTATAAATTTATTAATAGCGAAAAGGTAAGTATAAGCTTATATTATTAAATTTAAAAATAAAAATTCGACTAATTTGAAATTAATATATAAATATTAATTATAATTAATTAGAAAGGGCAAAGTTAAGATATTAGATAAATTAATAATATTATTAAAAAACTTTGCTTCTAAAAGCTATTTTACTTAATTATTTTATAATAATATTAAATTATTCAGTTCGGTTATTTATTTAAAAATAATATTTTATAAATATCTATAAATCGATTTTCAATTGTATATATAAAACTTTTTAGAAATTTAATATAAATTGAAATCCTCGATTTAAAATAAAAATATTTAATAATTTATAAAACTTTTATTTGTTTTAATATTTATTAAGGTTATTCAAATTAATATTAAATATAATTAAAAAGGCTAAATAAGGATTTCTAAGTTAATTATAATTATAATTAAAATAATTAAAATTAAAGTTAAAATCGTTATATTTAATAATATATTATAAATATAATCTTTAAAGATATTTAAATAATCGATATTAATTATATTACGTAAAATTTTTATACTTTTAAAATTAAGTTTTTTTTTAAAACTATTTAATATTAATATTAATATTTAAAATTAATTTTATCCCCTTTTTTAAAAAAGTTTTTTAATTAATATATTAATATATCAAGTTTATCGCCTTCTTTATTAAAACAATAAATAATTCTGAAATTAAAATAAAATAAGAACTTATTCTATATAATTTAATAATAAAATAATTTTTTAAATAAAATTAAATATTTTAAAGCTTTATAATTTAAAATTATTTTAATAAAAAGGACAAATCCTTTTAATTTAAAATATTATTCTTTAAAGCCGTAAATAATTATAAAGAATTCTTTATTATAAATATTATAATTATATTTTTTAAAAAAATAAATAAATAAAATAATAAATATTATTTTTATTATATTAATTTCTATTCTTAAAAAGGCTTATTTAAAATAATTATAAATAATAATTATAATTTTATAATATAATATTTAAGAATTAATATATTAATTCGAAGATTACAAAGATCTTAAAGAAAAATTATAAAGTCTAGGAAAATATAAATGTTATATATATAATTTAATAAATAACAATAATATAGCTTAATTATTATATTTTTATTTCTATTTAAATTAATAAAATAAAATATATTTTTATTTTTATTTTATTTTTATTTTCCTTTTCTTTTTATAAAAGTATTTTGATTTTAATATTATAATATTTATATTGCCTTTTTTATATTTTTTATTATTTTATTAAAATATATTTTAAATAAGTCTGAAGTCTTTATTAGCCTTTTTATATTATTTTCTTTAATAATAAGTTTTCCTATTAATATTATTTATATCTTTAATAAATATTATTTATATCTTTAATAAATATTTATTTATATTTAATATTCTTAAGATCTCTAAGTTTAAAAAAGATAATTTATTAAGGTATTTATATCGCTTCGCCCAATTCTTAAGGCGGAGCTTTTTTCCTTCTTAAATTTCTTTATATTAAATTATTTACTATTTTCTTCGGGGACGGTCCGTATTCCTATATTCTATTATAGGTCTCGGCCTTCTATTTATATTAAGCCTAAGATTCGGGCGGAGCAGGGTATCTATTAATAATAAATAAAAATATAATATATTAACAAATTACGATATATCGAACTTATAAAAGCAAGTCGCAGATTAGGTTTCTATAGCTTTGATCTTAAATATATCTCTCTTAAAGAATATAATTATTTAAATTAACTTGTTCCTTAATAATTTTTACTTTTTAATTATATTATTTAATCCTTATATATACAGGGTATTTAATTCTGGCTTAAATATCTATTTCTGGTCCTTTTTATAATATTTATTTTTAGCTCTGTCTCTATTTTTGGTTCCTTCGGCCAGTATTTATTTCTAGCTACCCTTTCCTTTAATATTTATTCTTAATACCGCTTCTAGATAAACTTGATTTACAGACTCTATATTAAATAAAGTATAAAAAACGCTCTATAAGGACTAGGACTTACTATTGTATCTACAAACGCTGACCTTTATCCGCCTTTATCTAATACCAACTTATACCGCCTTGGTCTTCTCTTAAATAGCAAAATTTATACGGCTCTTTCTTATAAAATATATATATATCGCAAACCCTCCTTTATTAAATAATTATCAGGTATTTGAGTATTGTCCAATCGAATATATAATTATAATCGAAACGTTGGCGGACGAAGAGACTGCTGAAAAGTCTATACAAATAGGAATATTAAGGTCTCTTATCAAAGTTATAGGAGCGGATATTTTCGAAATAAGCAGCGAATTCCTGTAAGAGGCCCTTGTAGAGATTTTCTGTACTCGTTGTCTCCTTTTCCGCTAAGATAAGTTTTTCCTTTTGTTCCTGATTCGTAGCCTTCAGACCCTGCTATAAGAGACGGCCCCAGAGGAAATAAATAAGCATATATCCTAGAGATTCCAAGTTATTATAGCCTTATTACGCTTGGGTACTTGTTAATCTTCAAATCGTAAGAGCTAAAATTATCGTACTTACTAACGCCTAAATAACCGTTGATACTGGCAAACTATACAGTATTTACTAGTTTTGGATTCAGCGGGCGACCGTTAGTAACCTTCGCCTAGGCTGTACGGCGTTCCGTAGCAAGGCTTAAATTAATTATATAAACCAGATTCCTATACTTCTCTATACCTATTAACCAATTCTCTAGTTTAATATCTCGATAGATAATATCTTTAAAATATATATACTTAAGATAACAAATAAGCTAGTCGGCTAGTATCAATACTGTCTTAAAAGAGAATTTGCGATTATAAAAGTTGAAGAGGTCTTCTAAGCTTGGTCCTAGGAGGTCGAATACTATAATATTAAATTCGTATTCCGTCTTATAGGCGTAAACTCGGGGAATATCAATACCGCTAAAGAGGGATTAATAGATATCGGCTTCGCGCTGGAGGACGGAGGGATCGATAGATATATGCTCGAATTTAATAGCAATTTCTTCCCTGATATTAACGTAGGTTCCTTATATACCGTAAGACTCAAATAATTATAGCGACGTCCGCATCTATTACCTATATAGACAGCACCGAAGCTGCCACCACCAATCCTCCGTTGCAGACGATATTTGCCAGCCACCCGCAAATCCTGACGCAAGTAAGATAGATGTTAGCGTACCAGCGCAATATGTTAATGTACGCAAAATCCGCTTACCAAATTTTCCATTTCTGCATTTAATAGGCGTGCGTCGCCGCTCGTAGCTGCTTTATGGCCGAAATGCTTACACCATTCTATTGGGTTGCGAAGAGAGTGAAAATCTAAAGTGGTCGTCCGGCGCCTAGACAGTTTTAGATTTCCAGGCAGTAGCCACTTCCGTTGATTGGCTGTCTACCCCGCATTCCCAAAAACGCTAGTGTATTGTGAGAAGCGCGCGCTCTGCTTACATTCTGTATTTGTTCAGGCCCAATTATCCCGTCAATCCATTATTTCATAAGCACCGAGATTCAATGCCTTCAGAGCAGGCTAGAGTGCCCAACAATCGAAAGCGCCAGCTATCTGTTCGAGCAGGGTCTGCTACCGTCTCTTCGCCGCCACCTCCTGCTAAATGATAAAAGTAAGAGAACCAGCAACGATACTAGATACCCAGCTCCTTCTGGGACAATCTCTTATAACAGTAGCTGACTCGTCGTGCTCTTCGAGAGTTTAATCGGAGGACGGTATAATCTGCTACTCCCTTACTACCTTATCGGTCTGGCAAGGAAAGCGTTCGCCTTGTATAGCTTAAGCGCTTTGCGAGGTACAATAGACCAAGCCTTGGTAACCTTAGAGCTATAAGTAAGGCTTAACTCCTTTCAAGAAAGTCTGCTAATTGTATACTAGTACCCTGAACCCGAAAGCTTTATTCCCTCTAACCTAAGTATGGCCTCAAGTCAATCGGGCTCTAGGAAAAGAGCCAAGTCTGGAAAAGAGTCGGATATATCCTCGAGGACGAAAAAATCCTCTGCCTATAATCCTGCCTTCGAGCAGTATCTCGTCGACTATGGTGTTTATCCGTATGGGCACGACTATGATGATGATGATAATGGCTCCGTATATCCAGACAATTGGGAGGAAATCAATGACAGGCTAGTACAGCCACGGGCTTCACTTTCGCTATTACGATTTCCTCGTGAAGAGTTTCGGAAATTTGAAAAAACAAACACGCAGGCTTTGACCGAAGCTACGGTAATAAGCAAAGTATTTCTAATTATTGCTGGTACTGCCGACATTCCCTTATAGGAGAATCTCCTATTCGGAAATTTTAAAGACCTAACTGATAGATCTATTACCAAGGCCCAACCAGACTTCTACGACGGATCTCGACCAGCCAATTTGGACAAACGTATTCGAGACGAGCTAGGGCCTTACGTTGTATTATCGACGAACGCAGCCGCGCCTTGCGTACCCAACTTCTTTACCGAGGGAAAAGGCCCTAATAGTAATACAGCGGTATACAAGAATCAAGCTTTGTATAACGGTACTTTGGGTACGTATAGGATATACGAGCTTCGGTCCTATATTGATCCAAAGACAGCGTATAATAATAAGGTATATATAATTACGTCGACTTATTATAGTAGCTCTGGGGCGCTTAAATTATATACTACTTATTATATACTATTTACCAATCCCAACCGCGACTACGAATTTCGTATAACCTAGCTTAGAGGCTGGGATATAACTAATAATCCAGATACTTTCCGACAAAAAGTTAGCGCTTTGAGAAACGCCAGGGACTAGGCGAAAGAGAAACGTAAAAAGCTTATAACTACGGCGAATAGTAAGGCGCTAAATACAGATTATTCCGCCTTAAGCTTATTTATACAAAGCTTTATATCGCTGTTATTAAACGACCCTGCTTATCTTGAATCTGAGACGTCGGCTAACAAACTTACCTTAGATTACGGAACTTATATTCGCCCTACTTATAGAACGCCAGTTGGAGCTCGGAGGAACCCTTTATTCAAGATTCCGTTAAATTGATATCTGAAGAAGAAGCCGGTTCGAATTGACAAAGGGCCTGATATAGGCTATAGAGTCTTACAAAAGATCTAGGGATACTGATTTATTTGGGGCTACGAAAGTATACGTAAGCCTGCAGAACGAGAGGCCAATACAGGACCGGGCATTCTCTTATTCAGGACTATAATAGAAGCAGCATAGTATACAATTATTGTACGATATATTCTGTATTACCTGACATCCAACCTACTCCGCAACCTCGTGATCCTATCATACCGTTATTAGACGTCCTGATTTAATCCTTACTCCGAGCAGACAGGCAGAGGTAGCAAACTACAGTGCCCAGTATTCCAGAAGATCTGCATCACCTGAAGTCCTTCATGATCATCCCATATAGCTCTTTACCCTATCTTTCAGTCATGCTCTAGCATAGCTATGAGCTCCCAGCGGTCATACTGCGCTAAGGTGATACCTCTTAGTATAATATTTCATACTGCTATATTACTCCCGTTATCTAGTAAGGCTAGTAGCTAACAAGAGGGGAGGGGGAGAAGAGAAGAGCTCCTATATAAAATAAGAAGTAGCTGAATTTAGGTAATAGGCCTTATCCTATACAAAGTAGCGCGGGCCGAGCCGGAGTTGGCTCTGTTATACTACGCCTTACTTGGTGCCCTTATAAGACCCGGTAATTATTTTAAGATCCTATATTATTATAAGAATTAGGTTTCTCGAAGACTAATACGGGCAGAACTCTTAATAATCTTAAAGGAAATAGCTTTAAGTATCGAGCAGATCCTCAGAGGACGAAAAGGAACCTATCAACTAATAAAAGCGTTGAAGACTCCTACGGTCTTTAAAGTACAAATTTTATCAAACTCTTCAATCAAAGCAGACTTATATAGCTTATTAAACGTACTTAAATACTTAAATTAATAGCTTATTTATATTCAATATTATAATAAAGACTAAGATAGGGCCTAAGAAAATATATTTAAAACGCGAACGAAGTAATTATAAGCTGCTTATTATTATATTATATCAATATATTCGAACTCTGTATAATATTATAGGACTAAATAGAGATAATATACAAGTTGAAAGTATATCGATAACCGAAGATCTACCGTATATAATATTTAAATAGATAAAATATAACTTACGAATAATACCTTCCGATCAATTTCGATAGAATTTATACCTTTTTAAAATTATCGCTAAATCAGTCTTATCAGCTCTGATCCTTCTTAAAACGTAGTATAATATAATATATATTGATAAGTATATTATCTTTTTGGTCTATAACCTATCAACGGCTAATAGATTAGATATCAACCTAAATAATATTTTCTTATCCGGTATTAATAGGCCTTCTCCAGTAGTTAAAATAGGAGATTTAGGGAATAGTAAGCCTTTGCCCCAGCAAACCTTATAAACGATATTTACTCTTATAATATTGCAGGAAAGCTACGATAAAATTCGCGTCCAGAGCTTTTCAACTCGCGCCCCAAAGGTATAGCGAGGCCTGGGTTATTGGTATTCTTCCGATATATAGTTATTTGGTATTACGGTTAATCGTATCGCCTCTATTATAATCTTGACTAATTAAAAAGTTAATATATTAATTATCTCCGTCTGTTATTTTCGGGACCAAGGACAAGGTAGTCCAAGGACTTACTGAAGCGTGGTGTATTGCAAAGATCCGGCGCCTGATTGGGCCGCTGGATCCACCTGTCAACAATCCTGATTACGAGGAAGAATTTTTGGTCGCTGAATATCTCGAGTCGACGACCTTTTAGCATCCGGATACCAAATTGGAAACGAAATTTATCAAAGTAGGCACTTTGCGCCAGGAACTCGAGAATTTGCCTAGCCCAAAAGTGTCGCCGGAGTTGATAGATTTCATCCAATACCTGCTCTTGGTGAACTATACGAAGAGACCGGCAGCAATAGAGGTACTACAACATCCGTTTTTACAATCTCTTTCGTAAAGAGATACGCGAAAGAGTTCTACGAGCGGTAAATAATCTTATTTACGCCTTGGATAACTGAAGCCCGGCTCAATACTACCGATATAGGTATATATGTTTCCTTGTTACTGGTATAGAGGTATAAGAGTATCACAGCTGCGTTGCATATAACATTTCTATGTTTATAAGCAGGATTATACGCTCGAACAGGACTATCTGCAAATACAAAGAATCTTTTACAAGCCTATACAAATATAGTCCCCAGGTTGTCTAAACTTCCGAACGGTCTAATCTGAACAAGACTACGAACGCCAGCCTCCTATTGAAGCCTTCTCTGCCGCGTATAATATCTATTTAGCTGGCTATAGAGATTCATTAGTCTCGAATATAAACGGGATTTATCGTAAAGTCTTACTTTTTGCTTGCTAGGGTTCGTGGCAACGTAACCAATATAGACGTCTTTGCCCGCAGAGTCCTTTACGTAGATGGTAGAGTGATTATCAGGGTCATCCGCATTAAGGTATAGTATAGAGCTATTTATTATCAGCAACTCTTATTCAAGTCTTCACTTGAGCTATAGCATACGTAATTATTATCTTGCCTGCTCGGGCTTTTTGGCCCGCCGTTATTATTTTCGATCCGCTGAATACATTTGCAACCTTTTCCGCTATCTGTATAATCATAGTTAGATCAATTATATCAATAACGCGTTTATAGCCTTTGTCTTGAACTTCTTCTGCAAGAATGATAGAGACTTTCCTTACACCGTTAGCGACTTCTTTGACGATACGCCCAGATATTATATAATATACGCCAAGGATCGAATTGTAAAGTAAATACCAGAGAATCAGTATAGACAAATCAATAAAAGTTTGATATTTTGGAGGAGATTTGGAGGTTCAAGTACGTTCCTTTACCTTGTTCTAAACTATACAATAACTTAATAAGAATACCGGGTTCAATAGTTCTAAGTAGGATCTCTGAGTCAGACAACTGGATGGTTTCGGCAACGTATCAAATTGAGAGGTCCCTATTGATTAACAATGCAACCTTTATACAGTGGACTATATGCGGGTGTGATATATAACAAGCTAGAGCATCCTTCTGAACGAATATATATGCTCTGTTGCAATAATAAGGGTGTGGATCGATTTGGCCTTGTTAATAGCGCAGCGATATCGATACACTTTATAGCGGCTAAAGAGAACCTACTGCAGTACCGGGCGCTACGCTTTGACTTTGGGAAGGCTACTGAGGGAATGTGAGCTATCGTTCCTATAGGGAATGCGAATGATCCTGGGTGCCAAGGAAGCCTGCGTTTACAACCACCCAATAGGCAGATCCGGCTCAGCTCGCCAATCTCAGGTCAGAGGTACTACGACTGGGCGTTATAAGGCGGCGGAAGGTTATATAAAACGCAAGATACCAAGCGCCGGCGAAGCGATAGTCGCAGTTGTCAACATATCCCAGCGAGGGTTACGAGATGGATAGCAGGAGCCGATAGCAGAGAGACTAAGGCAGGGGGAAAAGGGAGAGGAGAGGTAAAAGAAAGATTGAAGATAATACAAGGATAGATGGTATTTTATATACTGCGAGTAGAACTATAGCCCGGGAAAAGTTGGTATTGGACATGATCTAGTAAAAGGGTCGGGCTATACTAAGCCGCCTAATTTGATCGTCTTAGCAGGGCGGAATGTAAGGGAGGGTGAACCTAGGCAGCAATGATTGGGGGGTGCTAGGCAGCAACATCGAAGGATTGTAGGCACCAGCGTACTACGGTACCGCCAACGAAGGCAATTGAAGCCGGGCTCAAGGGATCCTGTTCAGGCTCCAGCGTACTGCGCCCCTATAGTGCCCAGCGGGAGCTTACTTTGGCTCAGGTACGGCTTAGGGCCGCTTACCCCAGCTCACTTTAAAGCAGCCGCTACTCACCTTTAAGGCTAGAAGTGGAAGAGGGAAAAATGTTTCGTGATCATGTCTAGAATGGTAGGAGTTGTCAGATGCGCAATATGCGCGCTGCCAATGGGATCAACAGGGCGTCAGCGTACTGCTGCATGATCAAGTGAGCTGGAAACCCCTTTCCGTCCGGACCAGGAGCGTCGATTGGTGTATGGATCGCTACCGTTCGGCCACCGGGCCAAAACGATAGCTGCGAGGGTATTAGGCTCTTGCCCCATCCCCCTTGTTAGGTACTATACCCTTACAATTGGCCACCACACGCAAACCAGGCGTCGTTCCAGAATAAGCCATGCCTTTTTGGGATAGTTTCACCCTTTGTTCGTGCAGGAATTTTGGGCCCACACCACCCCTTCAAAGGTCTTTTTAGCCAACAGGTTCGTATGCGGTGCTTAGCGCTGGGGTTGTCGACACCTTATGCCCACCATTGTGGCTGTGACTGGGTTACGAGAAGCCAGAGGCCCACCAGAAGGGTCTATTAGAGATATTGACTAGCGCTACGTTATCAAGCATGTGGCTTATGTTGGCTATAGGAGATTTCAATTGCCCTATTTACCTAGGAATATAAGCTCATTTATATACACAGCTGATCAATCTAGGCCTTATAAATATAATGTATTTAGTAGAGTTAATATACCTTAAGTATAACCATTGTTATTCAGTATATAACTTAATTAATAATAATTTAGGATTATAATACGCTGGACCTAATTTGGCTTAATATTATTAAAAAGATTATTTTAATTATTTTTTGATATTCCCTTTTAAACTTTGTTGACTTAGGAGATTTCAATTGCTCTATTTACTTAGGAATATAAGCTTATTTATATACTTGACTGATTAATCTAAACCTTATAGATAATAAAACATTTAATAAAGCTAATATACTTTAAATATAGCTTTTATTATTCGGTATATAATTTAATTAATAATAATCTAAGATTGTAATATATTAAATTTAATTTAACTTAATTTTGTTAAAAAGACTATTTTAATTATTTTTTAATACTTTTTTTTAGGCTTTATAATAGCTTCTAAAATATTATTAATAAATAGTTTATTAAGCTTTATATTTCCTCTTTTGCCTTTTTAAGCCAGCCTTAATAACTAAAGTATATACTTTAGGCTTGCTGCTATTATTAGCTTTGTTAAAAAAAAAAATTTTCTTTTAAATAAGAATTTAATTTATAATTATATTTTTATTTTATATTAACTCTTTTACTTTATAATACCGAAGTTATATATACTTCGTTTTAAAGTATATTATAAGGTTTTTAGCTAAATTAATTATTAATTTATTATTTAAGTTTATTTTTATAATTTTTATATTTTCTTTATTATATTTAAATTCCTAAAGCAAATCCTTAAAATATATAATTTTTTTATATATTTCTAATATAATAATATATTTAACTTTAATTAATAATATAATTACGATTAACTTTTATTTAAACCTTTAGCTAACCGGTCTATTAATTAGTTTAAAAAAATATTTTATTATAAATTTATTATTATTAATATTATTATATTAAGAAAAGTCGGAATAAGCTTAGAAAATCCTATTATATATATAATTTAACTTAAATATTATTCCGATCTTAATTATATTAATTAAATATTTTATTACCTATTTTGCTATTATATAATAATTATTTATTAATTATACAAAGTACTTATTTAAATAATATATTATAAAATTAATATTAAGCTAGTTTATTTTAATTATTTAATTTAAAGCTTTAATAATAAATATAAAATTGTTTTTTAATTTCTTATTAATAATATATTTAAGAGGTAATTATTCTAATTTTATATTTTATTTATAATATTTTTAATAATATAATAATCTTTTATTTTTAATTATTTGAATATTTAAATAATATAGCTCTTTTAAATAATAATTATTATATAATTATTACGATTTCTTAAGATTTTTATTCTTAAATATTTTAATTTAAATTCCTTATTAAATTAAGTTTTTAATTTATTTATTACTTTTTTTATATACAAGAATATTAGTAAATCGTTTATATAAATAATTATAATTATTCCTTTATTATTAATAAAAATAAAATTGTCTTTTTAAAATCGCCTAAAGTCAAAACTCTTTAATTTTACTATTAATATTTTTCCTTATTCCTTAAATAATTGTTTAAGGCTATATAAGGCTTTTTCTAAATAATATATATTATTTATATTATTAATATATTTATAAGGCTATTTTATTTATATTTTTTCTTTAAAAATTATTTTTAAGAAGGCAATATTAATATCGGAATATTTTAATTTTATATTATATTTTATTCTTAAAGCTAAAAATACTTTCTAGCTTAAGGTTTTTATAATTAATAAAAAAATAATATTATAATTTATTCTTTTTATTTATTCGAAACCTTTAATAATTTATTAAATTTTATATTTAATAATTTCGCTTTTAATATTTAATTTAATTAATAATATTTATCTTTTTAAAAGTATTTTATATTTTAATAATAGTTTTTTAACTTTTTATACCCCTTTAAATTTTATTATATTTAATTTTATTTAAAATATTATTTTTTATTATTTTTTATTTAATTTTAAAAATACTTTTTATTAATTTTTAAAAAGGATAATATTTTTATTTTTAATTATTTAAGAAATTTATATAAAGGGAAATCCTCCCTTCCTTATTCCTTTTTAAAAATTATAATAATTTATTAATAAATAAGGTTTTATAGACCGTTTTAATTAATATTTTAATAATATTAATAACCTTTAATAAGTTTAAAGAAGTATTTATTATATTCTTAATACCTTTTGCTTATTGTATAAAAATAATATATTATTAATATAAATTATAATTTCCTTATTTAATTCTATATTTAATATTTATTTAATATTTTATTTATTAAAATTAAAATTAATTATTTTATTAAGTTTAATATTTTAAATATTAACTTCCTTAAATCCGTTTTACGTATTAAGGCTAAAGCTAACGTCTTTATTAATATTAATATTTTAAATATTTATTTCTATATTTACGGATTATTTATTTATTAATATATTATTTATTTTATTAAGAATATTAAGAATAATTTCTTTATTATTTTTTATTTTAAACGAATATATTTTTATTAATATTATTTTATTGAAAATAATATAAATTAAAAGTTTTAATCCTTTAACCTTTTTATCCTATATTTAATATTAATTAGAATTATTATTAAATCTTAAGAATTTATATTTAATATTCCGGAATTTGAGTTTCTGTTTATAAATATCTTTATTATATATTTAATAAATATATTTAAATAACTTTATATAATTAATATTTGGTTTCTTTTTAATTTATTTTTTATATAATATTTTTTTACTAAGTATTATTATAAAAAGTTTCTTTTTAATATATATTATAAAATTTTAAATTTCTCTTTAAAAATCTTTATTTAATCCTAAAGAAAATAATATTATTCTAATTTATTTAAATAATATTTTATTATTTTATTTAATAATATCGTTTTAATAAGGGCTATATAATAATATCAGCTTTTATTGAATATTAACCTAGCTAAAAATTATTTATATTTATAAATTAATAAATTCTTTTACGTTATTTCTATATAAATAATTAATAATATATCTTTTAATATTATTTTTCTTAATATAGTTTTTAATATAATTATTAATAAAGCCTATTTCTTATAAAGGAAAAAGATAAATAATTATTATATTAATATATTTTATATTACTTTTTATAAGAATAATTTTTCTATTTTTAATAATATTTATAAATTATTATTTGCTTAAAAATATTATTTATTTATTCCTTATTAATTTATTCCTTATTAATTTATAATTAAAAATATAAAATTATTTTTCTATAATATAAACTCTATATTATTATTCCGATATTATTATTCCGATATTATTATTCTAATAATATTATATTTTTAAATTTATTATTTTATTTAATATTTATTTTAATATTTATTTTTATTATATTTTTATTATATTTTTTGTTAAAGTTATTTTAATATATTTAAAATATATATTTTAAAACTTTTATAAAACTAGAACGTTTTTTGTTTTAATATTTTTAATATATTTTTAATATTTTAAAAAGGATTAAAAAAAATATTTTTTATTTTTTATTATTTATTTTTTAATTTAAAAATAATATTTTCCTTATTTTATCCTTAATATTAAAAAAAATTCTTTTAAATAATATTATATATTCTTTCTTAATTAGTTTTATTATTAAAATAATATTATATTAGTTATTAAAAATATAATATATATTTATTAATTTGACTTCTTTATTATTATTTATTATTATAATAATAAAACCTTTCCCTTTTATTATTATAATAATATTATTAATATTATTAATAAATTAAATATATATATAATAAAAAATAAAATATTAATATTTAAAATAAATATAGATTTTAACTTTTGTATTTAAATTAATATTTAATTTTCTAAATATTTTATATATTAATTATATTATTAATATTTTTTTAAAATTTATAATTAACTTAAGGTTATATACCTTTAAAACTTATTTTACTTTTTCTTTATTGTTTTTAAAGAGAATTTTTTTATCTTTTAACTTTTATTAATTAAGATAAAGGTTATTATTTAAATAATAAAATTTTTCCTTTATATATTTTCTTTTATAATAAGAATATTTCGGTTTGGTATTTTTATTATTTCTTTTTTTATTATTATATTATTATTATTACTTTTTGTTTTTTCCTATTTTTTAAAATTAAAAATTTTTAAAGCTTTCGAAAAACCTTTTTAACTTTGTTATTTATTATAAATAAATATTATTTTAATAATTTCTTTAAAAATAATATTTAATATTATTTATAATTTAAATAATTTAAATTTAATATAACTTTATTTTATTTAAGAGAATTTTTAGAAATAAATAAATAAATATTATTTTATTTATAATTTATATTATTATGATTAAACAATTATTTTAATAATATTTATAAATTGAAAATTTATATATATATTTTTTATATAAATATATAAATATTAATTGGGTTTATAATTTATTAATTATAAAAAAATTTAACTATTTTATTTATTTAAAAATATAAATTTATTTATATATATAACCAATTAATTTAAACTTTATAAATAATAAGGTAATTAATAAAGCTGATATATCTTAAATATAACCCTTATTATTCGGTATATAGCCTGGCTGATAATGATCCAGGATTGCAATACGCTAGACCTGATTTGGATTAGTACTGCTGGAGAGACTGCCCCAGCCATTCTCCGACAGCTTATATAAGTGAGGCGGCGAATCGGAGACTCGGTCATCTTGGGAAATACGACCCTCAGGCTCCATCAGTTTCACGCCTGTTCATTTGCTTAAAGCTCGCTGTCACATTTTCTTTGCCCAGCTTCAGCCGTCCACTTTCCTTCGCAATTGTCTTCTATACAATCGTCTTCTATTTTTGCATCATACAATTCAGCGTGTGAATCGTGATCTTTACTCTCTCTACTTAGTAAGAATAATGAATGGGCAGGTCCCTGGCAAAGCTCCGCCAGAGCGTACTGTTCATTGGTATACGCCCTACAGGTATAATCCGTGGAGAGACTGGGGGAATGATCCGCAACATGCCCACGAGCATGTGGGTTTCCCTGTCCTATGTCCCGTTCCGATGAATTTTCATTGACACACGACGAACAAATCGCCTCCTTAAGACGCAAACTTGATATAAAAAAGTTGGATAATGCTGACCGGTTCCAATGGCTGGTTGTAACGGTGGCCGGCGCTGGATTCTTTGTGGATGGGTATCTGGTAAGAAGCACATCTTGACTTGTACGAGACTACTGCCTGCGCTGACATGTAGCTGTAGCTTTTTGCAAATAATTTCACCTAGTCGATCATTGGTTACTTGTACTGGCCTACAGACCAGGCCTCGGATCATGAAACAGGTATTAATTGTGCGACATTGGCAGGCGCCATGCTGGGCCAGGTCGTTCTTGGCATACTCGCAGACAAGCTCGGCAGACGCAAAGTCTACGGGTGGGAGTTGGTCACAGTTGTCGTGGCCTCTCTTGCTATCTCAATGTCATCCAATGGTGACATCGCGCCTGCTCGCACACCAGGAACGGGTACACCGTCGGTGCGGATCAAAGGTTGGCTCGTCGGGTCTTGTCTAAAGGCAAGCATAGTACACAGGTTGGATCAAGCTCTCATACCACTGCCCCAATATACATTGAGGAGTCTGACAAGATCAACAATTACATCAGAGACCTCAGGCGTACTCTTCCAGAAAAATATGGAGTAAGGATAGAAGCACACAAAGGGTCTTACTATCAATATGCCAACTTCACAGGACCGTCAGCATTACCTGAGATGCCAAGTGACGACCTTCAAACGCCCTTACACGCCGAGTCATCAAGATCACCAGCTGCTGAAAGCGAGAGGTCTTCACTCAAGATTAGGTCTCCGTTCGGCTCAGCCGGTGATCTATATAGTCCACCTATGGCATCCTCTACCGCCCAGACAAGCATGCAACCAGAACCACTCGAACCACCTTATGAGTCATCGGAAAGAAAAGAGAAAGCTTCAGTAGAAGGCGTTGCACTAGTACCTTCCACATCTCCTCAATTGCCTGAGTCCTCTCACCTGGTTCCCAATCATAGCCGAAAATGTGCAACAGAGGTATTTCGCGCACTCTATCCTCCCATCCGTTTGCCGCAATCATGATACATTGGTGCTAATAGACTGGAGAAGCATTCGAGAGCATCTTCGTCAGGCAGTACACCTCGCAACCCACCTACTGGCCAGCAGAAGACAACGACCGGCCCTGCTACGCCTTTCTCTGTTGCCATTCTCTCCCAACCCAGAGACATTCAGGCTGAGACCGTGCGACCCAGAAATGGCGGTCCGACTGACACATAGGCATATTTTATAGAAAGGGACAAAGACAAATTCCCGCCGTCCCCAGCTTCCAACTTGGATCTACCTTCCCCCATCATATCCAGCAGTAACTCTAGGCACGGACCACTCCTGCTGGATTCGAATGTCTTCGTAGACGTGTAAGTAAAGCCATCCAAGATGAAAGCTTGAATTGACTCTGTGTGATAGCACCCGCGTACCGGTGGTTGGCCAAGCCAAGACATTGAGCTCGAAGATTCGAATTTGCGGGAAGGGAAAGCATAAATCTATCGTGTGCGAGGGTTATAAGTCAAAAACAACGTGGAGCCATCGACGTGAGCTATCTCGGTCTCGATTGCTCAGTTCATCGTCAAGCTGACCAACCGCAAAGTATCGGAGTCGGAGTGCAGATACCCCCATACCAATCACTCGACCACTGACAATGGAAATCGTTACAAGATCTATTTTCTAGGCAAACATATTGTGTATGAACAGAAGCTATCGACTGCGTCATCTACCGAAGCTGGTGACGAGCCGCGATTGCTACGTCCCGCACCTCGAGACCCGGAGGAAATTTGTGTTGACGCACGGAGTGTCCAGTACGAGCTAAAAACCACGGATGGTGTGTTGAGTCTCATCACTCTAATCTGGGTCACATCTGACGAAGGCATTGCAGAAAGCCGCAACTTTCGAGAAGTCGTTTGGGGTAAAGAGTTGGTTATATCGCTCGATGTGAGAAAGATAACATGGCCGTCAATTAAAGAAGCCGAGCTTGTAGTCTTTACTCTTTGGAAAGAACACTCGGCTCCTCGAAATCTCACCGTGGTCTTCCGAGCCCAGAAAAAGGATCGGACTTTGCAACAAGTTGAACTCCAACGTACATCACGGCCCTGTCATTGCCCATTGAACTATTAAAGCTGACACCCGCTGCAGTGGCAAAACTAAAACCAGAGGGACGTCAAGAGGATGGGGAGCTATTCCTCAACATCGAGCCCGATCCAGGTGCAACTTCGGCCCCGAAACCAAGAAAAGGCATCAAGATTCCCTCGCTCACGAGGCCGAAGCCGCGAGAACTGAGGGTCAAGTTCGGCTCTGAAGAGGGTAAGTACTGTACCGCTCCAACGCGACGCGCGTTGTGCTTGGTGAATGCTGATCACCCTATCGAATCGCTGCAGATTGCGACGCTTTCAGTTCGGCCGTTGTGAATGCTTCCATGGCGTCTTCCTGAAACACCTGTTCGGGCTCTCTGACCGCAGCATCGGAAGTATATAGGAACGAAATAAGATACTGATTCTGCTCTGTATCACAAGTACAAGATCTACTTTGCCATGTTCAAGAAGCATTCGTAGCGGTAGTCAATTTCGATCATGTTCGTGGTACCCACAAGTACGTTTCTTTGATTCCAGTCTTTGTCTGTGCTAGCCTAGCCGTACGAATTCTGCCAGCGCCAGCACCTCTGGTATAAAAGTCCGTTGATACTGTAGTACGATAGGACAGTACTCGAGTTGGGACTACGAATCATTCATTTCCAGGTGAAAGCTCGTTCACCCAGGCAACGAAACCAAGTACCATCAAGAAGTTGACGAGACTATACACCACACTATCTACCCTCCCCATCACCGTTCCCTACCGTGGCGGTCCCGCCCCCACGCTCCTTTCGCAGAATGGTATAATACGCACAAAACCGCCCATTCCACCTCCGCAACGCCAAACAAATCCACCCTATTTGTTCGTCCCTTACGCACTTTGCGCGCTACCCGCTCGCGAAAAACCCTCCAATCCGTAAATTTTGTGAAAATGCAACCGAGTCTGTACAGGTCCGACCAGAACTCACATCACAATGCAGCATCCGCAGCCTTTCCCCCCCCCCTCCTCGCCCCCCTGATCCCTCTCTATCCTCTTCCCCTCCCTCTCCTCCCTAGCCAACCTCTCCTTCTCGAACGGATCAACCGGTCTCCCCTCCCCCTCCTTCTCCTTTCCCCCAATAATATTCACGCTGTTCCCATCCCCCTTGACCCGCGGGATGGTGCTGTATCCCGCATTCTTGCCCTCCGCGCTGCCGATCGGCGGGCTTCCCAGCGGCGGGGGACTCTTGACCGCCGTCCGCGCGAGCGGCCACTCCGAGTTCTGTATCTGTCGCTCGCGCTCCTCTTCCCGTTCTCGGCTGTTGGGCGGTTGGAGCCCGTTCCGTGTGTGGATGGCTAGGGGGCTAAAGTCGCGTTTTTGCTCTGCGGCTTCGGTTGCGTCAACGTCGCGCTGGCGGTGCCGTTGTTGCGCTGCTTGTCGTTGTTGGGAATCTTTTGCGGCTTTCTCCCATTGTTCTTGCTGTAGACGTTTCGCGTGGGTGGGGAGGAGTTGTTGGTCTGGAGGGAGCATGGGGTCCGGTTTGTACATTGTGGCTAGCCATGGGGGATCGCCTTCGGGGCGGTTGACGGCGGTGGGGGGGCGGGGTTCGAGACCAGAGCGCGATTTGGGGCGGAGAGGGGTTGAGGGGGATCGAGTCGTTGTGGAGGCTGAACGGGATTTGGATGCGGGGGTCGGAGTTGAGGTGGAGGGCTTGAGGTTGTTTGGATTTGGGAGGGGCTTGTTTGTGCTGGGAGCGCGGGATTTCGGGGGTGAGCCTTGCGATGGAGGGCGGGAAATGGAATTGGGTGTGTTTTGGTAGTTTTCGTCGTCGAGCAGGACTTGAGAGCCTACGCTGTTCCCCCGGCTTCGGATCCGGTTGTAGGAAATTCCTTCGTCTTCGAGACCGCTCCAATTTCCACTTGCGCCTCGCTTCCGTGGAAGCGGTGTGTTGCGTTCAATGTGTTCTTGCGGTATCGGCATAGGGCTTGATCGTGGTAATGGGATACGTGAGGAGCTGCTGCGTAGGCCTTGCCCTCGGTACACGGGTGATGTACTTCGCTCTGGGTTTGACTCCACGGCAATCTCTTTGGGAGTTCGTAAATCAAACCAATTGACCGGCGTTTCTTCCTCCACCTCTTCGTGTCTTACAGGCGACTGCACTCGTCTCTTCTTGCCCGGCTTGACAGGTGGCATCTCCGGCGGCCCCTCCGCTTCTTGCGTCTCGACTCCGTTCGAGGATCGCTCTTCGCTAGGCTCCCGTCTAGTTTTCGACCTGCTTGCTGCTCTCGTCTGTTGTGGTGGGAGCTTGATCCCAGCTTCCTGCATTTCCTGACTCTCAATGATGGCCAATTTGTCCCTGTGTATCCACCGTGACTTTTCTGGATCCTCATCCTCGAAATATGTGTGATCTTTCGCTGGCTGTTCCGTACGCTCCCCTTTCTCGGAATCCGCAAGACTTCTCCCTGCCACACTTCTAGGATGTCCGTACAAGTCGAGCAGGCTATCGGGCTCACTCCCACTTCGGCTTTCACTCAAATCTGGTCGCATGCCTTGTGAGAATGGTGATAGATATGACTGATCAAAGTTGCGCGGGCTTCTCGGTGACCTCGGCGACCTGGGCGATATTGGAGTGCCCGTACCATTCACGGAATTCTGCCCAATCCCATCCAACTGCGAGGGACCATGAGGCCGGACCTGCAAGCCGTTCACGTTTTTGGATGTAGCATTCACATTGCGGATCTGGTGCGAGGTATCAGTGGCTTCGGGGAGGTACGAGTAATGTTGGTTAGACTGTGAGGGACACGCCGTTAGCTGTCAGACTGTAGCGATACTACTTATGAAAGAGATTTCCCGTCCCCCAAAGGACTAAAGGCTCCCCTCTCTCTAAGTCCCAAAGGAGAACAGCCATACCTCCGTATTGACGGGCGCACTCAAGTCCCATGGATCTGACCCCTCCGCAGCTGTTCTATAGGAGCCCACAGCTTGATCGCCAGGAGGCGCCGAGACAGCTGCCATTCTCCAATTAAACTCTGACGGGTATCAAGGCATCCACCTCATGTCCGCCCCCACAACAAAGATTCCAGCTTTTTCCAGCTTCCAACTCGTTCCGAAGCTTACTGTTTGTGCAATTTTTCTAGTAGGCTTAAGCGGAGCGGTGGAACCGAGCTGTTATTGGGACCCTCCTCACGGTCGGAATTTCACGGATATCTGGTATGCCAATTGCCCGCTGGCCTTTCTTTCCCCGTATGGAGCGAGAAACAGGGGGTGTATCGAAGAGGTTGGGACGCTGATTGGGTCCCCACTGCGGGGAAAGAGGGTCAATGAATTATGGTCGTTTTTCTTAGACTCAGTGTTGCTTCACGAAGCTATCATCGACTCAGCAATGGTCAATGGGTAACAGGAAAAGGGGACGTAGAGAATGCAGGAGAGGAATATCGTTCTCGTTTTGCAGCCACTGCCAGTCAAGACTTTGCAGCCAATCATCGCGCTCCGGCCACTCGGCGTCTCTTCCCCGTAGAGTCAGCCCTAAATGCTTGGCATATGCTGAGGCTCTTTCTTCACCCAGGTGGGTCAATCGTTCAGTTGTAGCCATGGCTTAGTAGTCTGACTTAGATTTCACGTTGTCTACCGTTCTAACGGGGATGGCATATAATTATGCGCCGAAAGAGCTGTCTCGGGCTACTAGTCAAGTTTGCTTTGATTGTTATGCGCAGACTCTGCCACCCTTGAACGACGATCCGTGTAACAAACACCTTCGCTATGCCCCAAAATCTACATAAAGCCGTCATAAATGAACTCGCCCATCAGCTGGCCGTCCACCGAACCATCTTCCAAGTCCTCTTCCTGAGTCGGGACGGCCACTAGGCTCCGTATTGCCATCCACTCCCCCCATCCACTTGGGCCGTTTGCCATTCATCCAATCCGGTCTCTCAACGCCCTCGATCGTGTTCTTCACTCGGTGGGCAAATCCCTCGAAGATACCCTCATCCTCGTCTTCCGCGGCTGCCGTGGCGTCTGCTAGCCTTTGAGTTTGTCGCTGTGCGTCTGTCGATTGTCGCGCTACGGAAGGCCTTGAGCTGGAGGCTGAAGGTATTGGGTTGCTGCGAGGTTCTGACCGGGTGAGGCCGTGCGTGCCGGATGGTAAAGGTGACGATGCCCCATCAGCGCCGCCGGAGAGGCCTAAACGTGCCGCGCCGTTCAAATCACGATCGATGAGATCACGGCCTTCCCTCCAGCTGCCCGTACCAAAACCAGACAGGTTCCCCTCTTCGTCTTCCTCCACGATACCAAACCCAAACACCTTCTTCATTCGCCCATACAGATTGAACAGAGTCGCGCAGACAGGGACCAGGATGAAGATGGGAAAGAAGTAGTCAAAGCCTGTACCTAACGGGGTAAGGTTGATAAGAAGGCCCAGGAAGTCGTAGAACGTGGTCTTCCGGTGGACAGCTTGTGGAAGGAAAGTCAAGAAATTGTAGGCCAGTGGTACTGTAAGCTTTGCAATTTGTCCTGAATACCACGTGGCGCTTTCGCCGTACGTGTTTCTTCTCACCAGAGCTCGATTGCCCCATATCTTGACGTCGTCAAAGCTGGCGAGTGTTGTCATGGACATGTAGAGAAGCCACAATGATGCGATAACCTGTCCCCCAAACCCTACCTGGGCTCCTTCCTTGCTGGCATGCGAAAGTATTGTCAAGCTGATGATTGAGAGCTGGGGTGCAATGAACTTAATGACTTCCGACCAAACTACACACACAGACGCAACGGCGAAGATCCCACCAAGGATGATCCTGATGCAAGGAATTACCTTGGCATAAAGAAGATATCGTGTGTAAGGGGTGAGGAAGTTCTGTCGCTCAAACCAAGACCCAGTCGGCGAAGCTTTTCCAAAGTCAAGCCGCTTGGATGCGGTAGCGTCAACGATAGCCCGAACTTCGTCGGCTTCTTGAAGGAGTCTGTCCCAAGTATCGATGAAACGAATCCGCTTGTGGCGAGCTCGGATGAGCTTTCTTGATATCTCTGCGAGATATCGGTCGGTGATCACGGCTGGCAATGCTGGGGTTGCGGCATGGGTGGCCGTGGAGGACAAGCGAGAGTTGGGCAAGCTTGAAGCATCTGATATCTCCTCAATCCATTCCTCATGATCACGCGAAACGGCATTCTTCCTCTTCCTGAGCTGTGTAAGCTGTGCCTCCAATTCTTCAAGCTCCACTAATGCGTCCGACATCTTCTCATGGACCTTGGGGGCCTGGCTCTGTATCCGTCGTAGTCTTCCGGTGGCACTGGCATTTCTGAAATGCCTTCTCGGTACAGCAACCAAGCCATGGCCCATCAGATATATAGCCATGACCAAGCCCCAGCAGTAGGCCAGTCTGTCATCCTGTCAGCATATCCTTACGATCATGTCATAGGTTATGCCCACGCCATGACAAGAGACTTGACAGAGCCCGTCTTGAATCCATTGACTAAGAAGACGTATATTCCACCAGCTCCAGCGCAAGCCAATACGATAAGTTGATATCTCCCGTTGGATCTGAGGGAATAGATGAATCGATCCATTGGCTTCCGGTATCCCGAGTCTGCATATTCACCGAGGAGAGGAAGAATGACCCTGAGTGGTTAGTATCGCCAACAGACGGAAAGATCAAAAGCCATCATACCAAGTCAATGCAAAGGTCAACCAATAGGTCAAGCGCCACGCGACCAGCAAGACCCCTTTGGGCAACCATATACCACGGGCAGCTTCATCCTCTGCCGCCGAGCTTGAAGCGAGATCTATAGGCACCAGCAGGATGATGCTGATGGGAAGAGCGAGGGCGAGGAAGACGGGGAGAACGAGGTAGGCGGGAGTTGTTCGGAGGGGAAGGAAGTGGCGGAGAAGGAGTAAGACGAATATGGAGATGAAGGCGACGGCGAGAAAGGCGAATGCATCTGAACCTGTTGAGGAATTCATGGCGGGAGAATAGCCATCGACATGTAACGCAGCCTTGGAAAGTAAACATATACCACTGGTGGTTGGCGACGACAATGTAGATTGTCAGCTGAAGGAATAGATTGCCGCCTTGCGACGGATAAGATGGATACCTTAAGATGGTGTATGGTCGGCAGCCGGCCAGCCCTACGGTAGAAATGCATTGTGGAACATCTTAGGGAGGCTCCTAGAAGGTCTTAGGGTGCTTCTAGAGGAAGTTCTTAGGGCGCTTCTAGGGGCCTTTTGATACCTTACCGTCCAATCCCAAGGGTCCATTATTCGACGGACTTGTCCGGGCGGGACTTGAATAGCGTACTGTACTTGTACTTTGTTCCTAAAGGCAATAATCTAGAGCCAGCCCATTGTCCCTTGGCATGAACATCTCTCAAGCTTCCTACTGGACAACTTGTCACTACTAGACTGGATATCTACACTGCCACCGAAAAATACAGGTAAGCTCGATGATTGCTTGCTCCACTGTTTTGGTCGGCAGTGACTGGACGTGTTGGTTCGGTAGGTCCCTTCACTTTGACCGCTTCCTCGTAATCCGCCTTACTTCTGCTGACTCCCCCCTTTAGTTCAGGTCCTCCCTCGGATGCGACCGACCAAATACTTGACAAACACTGTTCTGCTACATCCAATCTACACATATTCTGCTGCTTCACCGGCCTGTTGGTATCGCAGTGACAGACGCGCTTTGCTGCGGCTGCTGCGCTGTCCGTGAGCCTTGGGTTGCCCGCCCTGTCAGCATCATCTCTAGCAATATTATCCCGTGATTCCTTATAATCTCGCCAAAGGCCCGAGATCTGTTACCCGCATCATCTTGTTATCCATCACATCTATCACCATCTGTAGCCCTGTTGATATTCAGACTCTGGACCCTAACAAACATCAACGACCGTGCGAGAGGTCGATCAAGAAGCACGACTGCTATCAGCTCTACGGGGGCTCAAAGGTACCAGGCAAATCTTACAACCTTTCCTGGGAGCCCTTCTCTCGGCCTGGGCTCTTATCCCACGCCCATGACTGCGCTGTGGAACCAACCCTAACCAGGCTTGACATAGCCCATGGGAATACACACCGCCGATCGTCATGATGAATCAAACCAGCTTCCAGACTCCTGGGGCCCCTCCGATGATGCCGCAGAATGTACAGCTTCAGCAACAAATCTATCAGTTCCTGCAAAGCCAACCGACCCTTCCGGGTTGGCAAACCGTTTTTCCAATCGAGCGCAGGGCGAGCAATATCCATCAAATGTACCTAGCCACTCCCTTCCATTGTCGATTACTCAGGACCCTTTATGCTGACGAAGACTCTCCAGTACCACTCAACTACGTCTGGTTCAGACTGCTGATATGACCATGACCAGAGCCCTCACTGTGGCTTGTGAATTTGAAAAGCGCGAATTCGGTACTTCGATGAGCGAAGTACGCTACCATTCATCATTACAAATTCAACTACTGACGAAGCTTTAGGAAGCTTACCAAAACAGATGCCAAGTGAAGCTTGGCGAAATACATAATGCCCGCCAAAGCCAAGCCAACATTCAACGCCAACGACAGATGGCACAGATTGCGCAGAACCAGGCTGCTCAAAATCAAGCTGGCCAACAACAGATGCACATGCAAGGCATGATACCGACTCAAAATCAGTTCCAGCAGACATTCGGTGTGCCTCAAATGCCACATCAAAACCAGCGCCCGAACATCTCGATACAACAACAGCAGCAAATGCAGCAACAGCAAATGCAGCAACAGCGACAAATGCAGCAGATGGCAATGGGTAATCCCATGGCCATGCAACAGCAATTCGCGAACGGACAACCTGTCCCAAACGTGCCGCAGCCTACCCCGCAAAATCCCTTCACCAGAGAGGAACAGACAAGAATTCTGCAGATTGCAACGGAGATGGCTCGTGATCTCTCTGTGCAGGACAGGCAGGATCTCGCAAGGTTGGCGCAGCAAATGCCGGATGAGCGGAGACAGCAGATACAGTCTAGAGGGGTGAACCCGATAAACTCCATGTTGCACCAACGTGCTACACAGAAATTTATGATCGAAAAGCGAAATGCTATGCAACTTGCCCAACAGAGAAACAACGCCGGACTGGCAACAGGCAATGTTCAAATGCCCCAACCACGTCCCTCACCCAAGCCTCCCTTGCAACATCCGGGTCAGCAACAGCAACCGCATGATCAGAATGCTGCAGGGAACGTGGACCAGATACTGGGCCGACAGCAGGAAGCCCTCCGTCACCAAGAAGCCGGACAGGTGGTCGTCCCGGCAAGCAACGGGCAAAGAGCGGTTGAGCAACAGAGGGCCCCATCCCGTGTGCAGCGAACACCACGACAACAACCCCAAGCTCAATTCAATGCCGGTCGACCGATGCAGTTCCCTAATCCTTTTCAACAGCAACCGCAACATTTCTGGAACAATATGCAGGGGCCTCCCCAGAACGGGCAGCAAAATATTCAGCAGACGCCGCAAATGTCAGCGCAGCCGCCGACACCCAATATACCAAACATGCAGGGTCAGAATCAGCAACAACCCGCGTTGCAAGGCCAGCTTGGCGGGCTCAACAACAACATAGGAGCTCGAACTCCACGGCAAGCCCAGGGCATGCCGACCCTGAACCAACCTATGGACCCACCTGGGCAGGCTCAGAATGTGCCTTCGCCAAGACCTACACCCCAGGTGAACAACAAAGCCGGCCAAGGCAATGGCCGAAATGTCCAGAATGGACCGAGTGCGTTGCAAAGAACAGCCAGTGGTCAACCTCCTGCCAACCAACAACGTCAAGGCCCAGACCTGAGCATGCATGCGATGAGGAACACGCCCACTATGCCAGAACCATTGCGACAACACTTGGCCAAGTTTCCAGACGACAAACGCGCAGCATTTATAGCACAGATGCAGGCAAGGAAGGAAGAGATGATCCGTGTGCAAGCGGCCGAGAACGGTACGAGCTCAGTACAGAACCTTCAAAGTAGATTACAGCCGCCCTTTGGTCTGCAACCTGGAAAGGTCAACCAAGGCGGGCAAGACCTGAGTGCCCAGGTGGCACCTCCGATGAAAGTCAACAAATCCCAGCAATCTGCACCCCCTGTGACTCAATTCACGCAAGGAAATCAGCAGCCAGGGGCCCCGGACATTAGAAAGCTTACCATGGAGGAAGGGAAAAGAACGAACTTTCCGGTGAGTGAACAGCAATTGAGTCGCATGGAGGATAGTCTATATCCTCCAAAGTTTTTCAACGTAGCAAACACCTCGACCCGGCCACCGGACGATGTCCGAACGTGGCGCCAGCTCAAGGATTGGATGTCAGCGAATGCCCAGATGGCTCCTCCTGGAGCGTTAGATCAGGTAAAATACTTGCAGAGACAACAGTTTTATCTCGTGATGGGCGAACAGCGGGCGGTGCAGGCAGGTCAACGAAGACCTATGATTTCATCGAATCAGCAAACCAACGCTGCACCTCCAGCAGACATGGTGCCTCCTTCCGGTAACCAACAACCAATGCCGGCCTTCAATGGGGGCCCGTCCGGCCCGGTAGACATGTCGCAACTGGCGCAAATTACGGTTCCAGAGATACAAAACGTTCGAAACTATCTGGCGCCTAACATGCGAAACATGAATGATGACCAGATCCGTCTCATCATCTTGAGGAACAGACAGCAGGAGCAGTCTATCAATCAACAGCAGCTTCAATACAACAACATGCTTCGAGCGCAGCAGGCTCAGAATCAGAATGGCAAAAATCAACGACAAAACCAAACCCAGCAAACGGGTCCTGTCCAAGAGACGCAATTTGCCCAGATATCCCAACAAGGTCAACAAGGTCAAACAACACACTCGATGCAACAGCGCACCACATCCAATACCAAGCAGGCGGGCCCTACTAATCAAGCACCGGCGAAGCAAGCCGCTGCGATTCGTGCAGGACAAGGGAAAAAACGGAGCAGCAACGACGACGTTGTCGAAATAACAGATCCAAAACTCGTACCACAGTCGCGAGGGTCCGGTGCAAAAGCTCCCCAAAAACCATCAGGGATTCCGCAGCCTACTCCTCAGCAACTCGCAGCAATGACATCTCAACAGCAAGCCCAATTCCAAGCGCGCCAGAATCAAATAGCCCCAATGAACCACGCTACGAATAACATGCCAGCAAATCATAATTCGCAACCGCAAGGCCCGAACGTGGTAGCACAGGCTTCAGCAGAGACTGGCAATCAGAAGAAGCCCCTTGACCCAGACACTGTGCGAGTCAAGCAGGTCATGACTGAAGTCCACCGATCTTTGCCTCCTCGGGTTACGCGACCAATGAGCCCAAAGACCAGAGGTAGGATGGTGCAGAAATTGAGAGAAAGCGCAGTCATGATGCAACGCATCGATGGGTTCCTGCCAGTGTTTCTCAAGACCACCAGAGACGAAGTCAAGCTGAGAGAGCTGGTCGAGATGGTAAGCAATAGTCGTCCACAAAGTGCACAATTTGACAATTGGACAATTCCCTGACTTCCTACAGCGCTTTTCCCTCTTCCAACAGGTCAATCACCAAAATCTCACTCCTGTAGAAAATTTCAGCATTACCACAGCCGAGCTTGATAATACCATCAAGCAATTTTCCGACCAATTCTCGACTATAATGAACAAAGTGAACCCGGCACACTCAGGCAATCAGCAGCAACAGCAGAACCAGGAACCCTCGATGGCAAACGGCCAACCTCAGCCTCAGCAGGCTCAGAATGCCAAATCCCAAAATCAGCAGCCAAATGCCAAAGGCGCCCAGCCGCAGAAGCTGAACGCTGCCAATCTGCAACAGCAGCAGGAAGCTCTCCTTGCACAGAGGGCCAGGTCTGCCTCTCACCAAAATACGCACAAGCCACCTGCTGCACCCACAACGTCCCACGCGCCTTTCTCTTTTGGCGCACAGTCTCCGCAGGGTGTTCCTCTGTTTTACAAGAATGAAAACGAACTCACCCAAGATAAATTGAGACTCCCCGTTGCCAAAAAGAGAAAGGGCAACCAAGCAGCTTCTGCCTCCCCTCCAGAAACAAAGACTCAAACACCTGGTGCTAAATCGTCACCTCTTACCAAAGTGGAATCGCCAGAAGCGCAGCGTCCACTGTCAACGTCTTCATTGATGAAGTGCACGGTAGCTGGCTGCAGCGTGCCCGGCTTTGCTACCAAGTCTGAGCTCGAAAAGCACGTCAAGGAGTCTCATCCGCCCAAAGACGAAGACATTGAAGACCCCATGCAATTCTTCCTTGAAAGCCTACAATTCGCTCTGAACCTAGATTCGAACGGTCAACCGAAACCCGTGGAGCCTAAACCTAGCAAGGAGTCTTTGCAAGCTCCAGCGATGAAGCCCTCGGGTTCGACACAGAGCCAGAACATCAAGCAAGAGGTTGCAACGCCCTTGTCCCGCACCTTGACCGGCACAGGCCCCTCCCCGTCTTCGAATCTACTAAAGACTCCTCAACCCACCTCGATCGTCAAGACGCCAGCATCCGACACCAAAGTAAATCCGAAAGATGCTGCCGTGGCCAAAGGCAAAGCTGTCGAGGAAGCCTCGCCTGCCCCAGACCCTTGGGCCAACAGCAGAGTCTCCCTCGAATGGTTCCAGGAAGTCTTTGGCCAATTCCGCAACCTCAACAACGAGGTCGACGACGACTTCCTCGCCGAATGGGCTGCCCGCAATCCTGCTCCTCCTCTGACGCCCTCCACGTCCACAGACACCAAACCCTCCCCCCGCAAGAGCGACGTCAGCGCCAACGACAACCTCGACATCAAAATCTCGGCCTCGAAGCCTGGGGCAGACAAGTCGGGGCAGCCGCCCTATTGGGACGACCTCTGGACGAATGAAATGGCGACTGATCTCGCAACATTGGACATGGAGGGTTTGTTGAACGTGGATATCGATATGGATTGGAGCGAAAGCTTTGACGAACAGCTCAAGGTGGATGATGGGCCCAGCGATGAGTGGTTGAAAGTGTATGCGGTGGACAAGTGGGAGGAGAAGGTCAAGGCGAGGGAGAAGGGGGTGAAGAGGTAAGGGGGAGGAAAAGAAGGAGGGAAATGCGGAGAAGCTAGGGAAGATTGTCGAGATGGGGGCTACTGGGACGGTGGAATTGACTGCACTGTTGGGGAATGCATCGGAGTACACAGGTCCTATGCATCCTGGTGCTTCACTAATTTCCTTACTGCTATCTGCATCAACAGGGGTGCATTCAACCAGGGCAACGTGCATTGAACGGGGCATAACACATGGGGGATATTGACGGTCATGAGGGAGAGAATCTGGGACATTGTGTTCTTCTCGAGCGATGGCGCTGGAGGAGGCCTCTGTATCTAGTAATACCCCCGTCGGTTTCGAATTCAGGTTTTGCTCGTCGTCAGGAGGAGCATGGACTCCGCTGTGCTGCTATGATCTCTATTGCGCAACTCTTGCCTCGTCTATTTCCTTTCTATTCTGGATCCGTATAACCGTTTAAGGTGGTGCACCTATTGCTCATTGCAATGGGCGTTTGCAAAAGCTCGTCTGCTGTGTTCTTGGCATACGGCGGATAGTAGTCCCCCCCCTGGCGTTTCTCTTCTCTAGTCTTCCTATTGGGCATGGGCACCCTGCGGTGGCGAGGTCCTGCGAGGTAATGAGGCCACTCCGGTGTCATCTCGAAGATCTAGAGCTCAATCAGCTACTGGCCGGGTCTTTCTCCTCCGACCCTGCACTTCGACTCGTTCAGCGTCGGAAAACCGAGGCTCACGGTGTTCACAAATGCTCAATCGGATCTTCCGGCAGGAGCGGCTCCTCGCGTTTCCGTTCAACGCACGCTTTCATCGGGGGGCGCACAATGTCGTTGAAGAGGAACGTGCCGTAGACCAGCAAGGCGAACCCGAGAATCTGCAGCCATTTGAACGTCTCCCAGCCCAAGCCTAGCGAGACAATCCAGATGAACAGAGTGCGGCAGGTATCAATTGTGGATCTCGCGGTGGCGCTGACGGATCTGGTCACGGAGAGCCCGAAGAAGTTGAAGCCCCCAATGCTGATCATGATTAGAATAGAGGACACGGCGATGGCTTTGTACTCCGTGATTTCGCGCCAGCCTTCCACGGCGTCGAAGTAGCCGTTTCGGCCTCGCTCGGTTCGCCCGACGGCGAGGTGCAGGATTACCATGGCGATAACGGTGACCACGAAGCCGAATACGCCTTCCCAGCCGACTACCTTCAGTGGCTCCAACGCGTATTGTTCCAGAATCCATTCCTCGAGCACGAATTGCGCGGCCGTGAAGATCTGAGCGAGAGCGATCATCAGTACGCCGATGATCGTGTATAGAGCGTCTTCGGAGGTTGCGGCGGCTTTGGCTTCCTCCGCCACGGTCCTGATTATGTTGAGTCCATTGTCAAGAGGCGAATTCGGCTCCGGGATCTCCTGGGGGTTCGGCGCGATAGCCCCGGCTAGGCCCACAATAGCCACGCCGAGAACGACAATGAACAGAGATGCCCATTGGTAGAGATACAGTTTCCGGCGAAGAAATACCACGCTGAACAGCCCCACGAACAACACCAACGCCCCGCGCGTCATCTGGTATATACTCGCGGCCACGAACAGCAATCCCACATTCATCAGCGTCGTGCCGGTTATATCGCAACAAGCCGGCAGCGCCAGCAAGATGACTCGCCATCCCACCAACTCCCTCCGGCCGTCCGCTTTCGGTATCAACGACTTGGCGACCGGGTTGTGCGCCTCCAGCGACCCGATCGAGCGGCCTAGCTCATCGTTCTCGTCATCCGAGTCGGCGCCCGTCTCGCGGTTGTTGAGGGCAGCGTAGCCGCCGGAGAGGAGGGGGGCGTCGCGTGGTGCGTAGCGTTTGTAGAGGGCGTAGATTGCTACCACGAGCCAGCAGCCCATTTCTCCGACAAACATTTGTGCGCTGAATGGTTTTAGCATGGATCGGAAAGCGGGAACGTTGGCGGAGTATACGTTTGTATGACTGGCATGGAGAATCGTCGGATTTGCTCGGGGTTTGCGGAGTCGCAATTGGCGACGCATTGTAGGTCCTGGTGTTTGTTAGTAGGCTGAAGGAGGGGGTACTTGGGCTGAGATACCTGGTATTTCGATAGTAAGGTGTTGCAGACGCCGGTCAGGAGCATCATGGCGACCAAGAAGGGGACGACTGCGTTGGCCATGATCGCAGGAGGTTGTAAGGGGAGGTGAGGTGGAGGTGTTGGACAGCTTGGGGCCGTCAGAGAAGTAGAAGATGGTAGGTGTGATGAAGAGTAGTCATGGGGTATGAATGAGAGAGGTGGTAGTCATGGGTTGTCTTTTGCTGTGTTGTTGGTTGATAATGTCCGTGGACTCGTGGTCTGGCCTCATCCTACTCTAACCACGCTAGGCTTAAAGCGGCTCTCTACAAATCAAATGTTGATGAAACCGTAATACGACTTGTATGGACAGCCTCATATGCAAAGCAGCTAGCAGCGAAGCCTGAAGACCCTCTAATTCACTCAGCATCAAGCGCTCATGACAGAACCCTGATCCATGCAAATCGCCAACTTTCGCCTCCAGCACTCGAACCCCCGGTATCAACAAGTAATCCTTCCAGGCGGGTGGAGACAGTGATTAGCACTGTCCTGCTCTCAGTCCTAGCAGACTGATGGCAGCTTTTCCTCTGACAGCGCTGCTTGTCAGCCTTTCCTCCTTCCTACCCTGTTTGTATCGCTCTGGACTTTCTGGGGGACTGCTCGTCTGTTGCGACGCGACAGGCGCGCCATGCCTTGGCAATGCGGGCGTTCTGAAGACATCATCCTGAGGAGGTCGTGCTGGACTCGACGTCGGCGATGTTGGAGGTGACGAGTCGATCTGTGGGCGTGGTATCATGCGCGCTGAGTAGGCTGTTGGTTACAGAACTGGGGCTGGTAGCAGCCTATTCGTAGGCCGCCGCGCCTGCAGATCCTGGGCCTCTTCGGTGGATATCCTCAGGCGAGAGAAGGGTACATTTATCTGATTTGTCCGCACCTTGAATTGCGCAAGTCGTAGTCGCAGACGGAGGTTCTCGGCATGCTGCTGTGGTCAGCTGGTGTCGACCCAGGTTGGGATAGAGAAGCATACGTGGCTTGCTGCGGAGCGTAGAGGTTGCGTCACTTCTGTTGCAGCTGTTTGTTGAGAGTCGGTGGTTTCGTCCGCATCAAAGTCCATGGTAGAAGATTGTGAGCCTTTGTGGGTGGTTTGCGAGTCACCGTCGTCTAAAGTTTCCGAGGGCTCTGGTGAGCCAGGAGCGGCAGGAACAGAACCGAAAGATAGCGTTTTTGGACCGTCGCTCTCGGCTGCCTGCAATTTGGTCAACGAAGGCTTACAGAAACCCAGATCTCGGGGTGTGTACTTTTGTTGATGTGGTAGCTCCCTTGACCGTGCTTTCTGACCAAGTAGACGAAGACCTCATACGAGGCGCATTCTCTTGCATCTCGGGCTCGTCCACTTGCCCAATAGGCCTTTTGTGGCCTGCGAGGCTTTTATCCGTGAAAAGGCTGCCGGAGGAAGTGCCGAATGTGTTGACGGGCAAATCAACAAGAGCGTGGCGCGTGGGTGTTCCTAAGGCCATGGCTGATGCATGAAACATATCAAAGACTTAGCGAATACATTGCTAATGGTGCTAGAGCATTGGCGGGTGAGAGAATACCGCGAACGTTGATAGAGGATGTAGCAAAAGGTACTGTGATCAAAGCTGGGGTCTTCGGCGGATTCGAGGTGATTCTGCCAACAGGCTCTGTGCAATGAAGGAAGGAAAGAACAGAGAGACTGGCACCAATTGCAGCGCGCAATCAGAATTTGATGTGTACGTATAACAACTAAGCGTGACGATATGGCTGAGAAGTAAATATAACAAATGCTCGTGCTCGCGTTTCCTCCCGATTCTACTTTAGCTTTCCAAAAACGCATGGGCCCGTTCGGGTGCTCCCGACAGAGACTCGAACACTATCCTATTCTGTACTAGTGGACTCCTGGACTCCCGTTGGTCGATGAAGATTGCAAACCGCAGGAGGCTTGCATTCAACGGAATTGCCAGCGTATATACTTATTGTGGGCCTTTTGAGGCTTGACATCCCTTCAATGTTGCAAAGAATCCATGTTAGCAACCATTTCATTTGAATGCTTGGTCAATCCGCTGACCGAGCCTTCACTAGGAACGTAGTGCTTTGGCAGGGACGTGGTGCGCTCCCATGGCCTGTGACCATGAGTGCTGCCACCCTTCAAGAAAGAAAGGGACAAGGTACAGGCCTCTCGATAGCCTTGCTGCCCTTGTCCGAGGAATCCAAGTGACAAAGACTTCATTGACCGACGCACTGGACTCGCTCATTTCTTTCGAGTTCCAAGAAAGGGACTCTTTCTCCGTCCAAAGCAATGGATGACCTCGTGATCTTGGGACCATTATCTCTTTGCATGTTCTAGGACAAGAGTATAACCCCATTGAAGCTGATATTCAGTGGAAATGCAAAGGACTCGGGGGCTGACAATGAAACCTCAACCCAACTCCATCAATAGACAAAGGGGTTCAACGTAGATATAGATCGTAAGTTGAAGGACTCTTTATGAGTCTCGGACTTGACCGAAAGCCGAGGGAGAGACGCGCTTTGTATAAGATTTCGTGTTTACCGAAAGCACATTCAATCATAATTCCTGTCCAGCTTGCGTGTAACTACCTCTCATCAGCATTGCCTCTGACACACCACTTTTGTTCCGCGATTCTATCTATATTTCTTCTCATAATTACACCACTTGCCTCCCTTGCTTCTATTTCTTATATTGACCGGGCTGGCACCTTACTACCATCGAAGCAAAACCACGTACATTCATTCCATCCCAAGTGCCTACTTGGATGATGGCCAGGAGAACCAGTAAGAGGAAGAGAGACGCAAAGGACGAGAACAGCAATGATGGAAACAAACCGGATGCTGACAACATCAACGAAGGAAACGAAGAGAGCAAAGATGGCAGCGAGGAGTACGAGCCACCAAGAGCCAGAAAGCGGAGAATGCAATCAAGGGTTTCAAAGGTCGCCACTAAAAGCAGCTATCCTGAATTAGATGACGGTGGTGAGAATGTCGAAGGTGATGGTAAAGATGATGGAAAGCGTACCTCGAAGAACCAGACCAGCAGACAGAAGAAGAGGGCCAAGATTGAAGGTGTGCCTGGTGCCAATGACAAGTCTCGAGGGACAATAAGACGTTGCGACTCCACTCAGCAGCTGGAGACTCCTGACGAGGACGGGACATTCGTGGCTGCGATCTATCATAATGACGTCCGCGGGCTCTTGATCAACCAAGCCGATACTGGCACTTATACGCACGGGCGTGCTCGAGGTCCACGTTCGTTTGATGAAACGGCTTTCCATCCTGGGCAACGAACCTGGGGACCAGAGAGAGCGGACTGGCCGGATGTTTTGCATCAAATCGAGCCTACCAATCATCCGGCCTCAAACAGCAACGTACCGTGGATGAGGGTTAATGGTCGGATTGTCCTTGATCACGACGATCATCATGTCAGAGATTTCCCTGAGCTACCGTTGACTCTTTCTGCTGAAGCGGAGTGGTGGCTACTTGAGGCCATTGGACGCCTCAACCCCGATATTACTACCATGGACATAAGAGCTAGGATGCCAGCTCTTAAGGGAAAAGAAGGATGTGCTCGGCCAGCATTACAAACTCCAAGCGCTATCACCAACCGAACAATGCGAGGTCGACTAAGTCAGGGTTTGCTGAGTTGGAAAGCACGCGATGGGACGAAGTCAGTAAACGACCATCTGCGGGCGAGGTTACCAGCGGAAGCCAGACGATTGAATTCGACAAGGAATGTTCAAGTTGAAGATCTGACAAGGGAAGAAAAGACAAAAGTCAAGGAAATCAACAAAGGAAAAAACCCCAAGCGTGCAGGAAACAATGCCTTAAGCCCAGAAGAGAGGAAAAGGCGTGAGGCTGCAGCTACCGAGAAAGAAAAAAGGGATCGGAAAGCGGAGAAGACTAAGACGGGGAAGCCATCTCCGGCTGCAAAGACGACGGATCAAAGCCGACCGAACACGCAAGCAAACGACATAGCTTCTGTGCCACAAATACCGCTAAATCCTGGACTAACACCCTATGAAATGTGGCCTGACCATACACAATCTCAGATGCCACCAGCCCATGGGGAGTTCAACACGCCACCCAACCCAAACGCAGACCCACCACTCAATTACAACATGAATGAAACTTCTTATGAAGTGTATCCAGAGCTTAGTCCAAGCCCGCCCTCAAATCAAGTCAACTACGGATATGTAGTGAACAACCCGGCTCCTGCAACACATATGGGAACATTCCAACCCGCTAGCCCATACGGAGTAAACAACGCAGCCCCTAGCCGGCATGTTTATTCGTTTCAGCCGGCAAGGCCGTCTCGATTAGATCTTCCAGGCCCTTCCTTAGATCCAAATGCACCGACCACGACCTATAGAAATGATTTTACGCATCAGATAAATCCATACGGACCAGGAGGTGACTATCATGACCCCAATTTAGACCCTGCATTATTTCAAACACAGGGTGTGCCAATGAACCAAAGTGGTACGTCCCTGACACATGCTTCGTCAGATTTGGACCCAAACCTTCCGCCCGTCAATTACGATCAGCCACAATTGCAGCCTACACAGCGTTCTCGGCCCTTGAATCGAATGCATTTCCCATCGAGAGCGCAGAATCAAAACGACGAAAACGATTCGACAGAAAATACCAATTCTCACCGGCAGAGGCGATCAAGCAGGAGCCATGAAAAGCCCTCGGACTCTACCGCGTCTCCGGCCAACACCACTAGACCATCAAGAAAGCGAAAGGCTGAAGCAGAAAGCACAGAAGAAGACAAGACGGAAGCGCCAGACGATGAAATACAGTCAAAGCGACGACAGTTGGCCTCTGGAGTGCCTGCTTCAGCACATAGAGCGATACGCAATGATGGTAGCGATTCTGAACAACCAACGCTCGGGCATAATGCGAGTCAAATAAATTCCTCTAATGCTTTAGGGCTTCCGCAAGCTAAAGATCTCGTATCAAATTGTTCGCCAGTTGCTCCTCGAGCCCCTGAATACGATTATCCAGATGCCGTGGATTTCCGGACAGTTGCTCCGAGCAACGAAGCGGAACAGGCTCAGGTTCACCGTGCCTTACGACAGACTAGGAGAGACTACAGCGCCTGGCTGGGGATGGCGCCCAAGGGAAACCCAAGGCAAGAGTCAAGTTATATTACTCGGTGGTGGGAGCTCCAGAACGCTTTTACGCCACAATACAGGGCGATGTACCCGAATGGTACTGAAGTGCCGGCCCTGTCTTTCTTGGGAGCTTGGGCGGATAGTTTCGACAATTTTCAGGCTTCAGACAATGTGCCATGCGAGGCACCAAGAGGGACTTTGTATGGCCAGGAAGTACCTGGTTCCACCGTCAATACCCAATCGCCATCAATTGGACAGCCTCAAGCTACTGCTCCGCTTGTGCAGGAAGCAGAGCCTTTTCAGCCTGCATTAGATACGGAACTAGCCCACGCATCGGGTGCAATTACATCAAGTAGAGAGCGTCAACCTTGGCAAACCACCCAGAATCCGCAGCCACCAATTGGGTTTGGCCAACAGAGAAACAATGATGATCAACGTGGAGGGTCGGCACCATCAATTCAAGCTGACGGTGCATCCAGCACAGTAAGAAATCCTCCAATGCATCAGCCATCGACCCAGATTAGCAATGATCAAGACATCGCAATTCTAGCAAACTTAGTTGATGGCTGGACTACCGAGCAAATACGAAATGCACCGCCGCAGTTTCTGCAATGGCTACACTCACTCTCACCGCTAGAGTACCCAACACTGCCCACTGGTATCCTAGGCCGCGTGCCTGAGATTTTGGCCGCTCATCCTCGCCCAGTTCGTGCTCCGATCCAAGGTAGCCCTTCATCTAGCTAGAGGTCACGGCCTGCGTCACCCGTATGATAAGTTGAGGAGGCTGTGAGGGCAGGGTAAAACACTTGGCCAGCTTAAATACTAGAGCTAAATAGCAAGAACCGGAAATCGTCCTCGTCTGTAGGATATCATTAGGAGGAGAATGCATCGCTTTCATGGAACACAAAGGCACATACGTTACCTGTTACGCATTTGGTAGAGTAATCCGCGTTGATGTATCGCAAATACTGTAAGATAGCGTTTGACTCATGAATGTTTTCAGAGATTACGTTTCCCACAACTAAATTCTCCGTCCCTTAATCCAAGTAAATCAATGGTTTGACTTCGATTACCCTTTGAATGCAGTTAAACTAATCTACCGAACATTCATCCGCTAAAGGGCCATTTGATCCGTGAGATGACTGAAAGAAATGAATTTCCGCTTCTGTAACGACGTTTTGATAATGAGTTACTACGTAAAAGTTATGTACCTAGAGTATCTCGCTCGACCCTGTACATCAGAAAACCTTAAATTGAGCTTGCCTGTTGTTTTAGAGCCAGGTGAATACCTTTGACTTGCTTTGAAATTGGGGTATATGGACAAGTCTGACGAGGTTTTCTGGTTATTAAATTCCTGAACCGTGAGAAACATCGGGCAATGGTCACCCGTGTTTCCCGTACTTGACTTCATGCCTTTTTCCAACTCGGAGAGGACCCCATTGGTATGCCAAAACCGTTCGTCGTGGTTACAGCCGGATTATTGGAACCCGTTGGAGTTGCTGGTCGCGTTCAGGACTCTCCACCAGTAGCTATCGGGGTCACTACTCTGGTATTGGCTTCCTGTGATTGGATACACAAGCCTTGGTTTAGGGAAGCATGACCACTCTGGTCGGACATATAGTTGGTATTGTTCTGTCACTTTTCAATTCACGGCTCAAAAATTCCGCCCTCGCGCTCTAGACTTGCAAACCACTCCCAAAGTAAACAAAGCGCAAGAAGCCCCATCAATATGCCCAGAAAGGTGACTCCGTACAGATACCCATTGATCGGCAGACACAAGGCCACAATGATCAAGATCAGGCGAGGCAACAATCGAATATAGCGATTTGTCATCTTGAGGGTTCCGGGTTTGTCCAAAGAGCGGCTGAGAAGGGCGATGATTGATAGACATAGTGTCGTGACCGAGAAGGACACTGAGACGCACCATTCCGCTTTGGACATCAAGACTGCTAGCGTAGCTGCACTCTTCTGGTCATCGGAGGGGTCGGGAGGAAGTTCCGGCTTGATGGCGTTGTTCTGGGGATGTTGAGTCAAGAAAAGGACACTGACGCCAAGGACTATGGTTGCATGAAACATTGATGTGTGTGCACTTTCAACGACATACACGTCAGTGCGACCTGAAATGAACCAGTATAGCAGTGACGACTTACGAGAACCATACAAACTTCCTCCAGGACGACCTCTTCACTGCATGGATGTACGTTCGCGACTGGTCACCATTAAAGTACAGTCCACTCAAGAAATAAAATTGGGTTAGCGCAAGGACTCCAGTTCCCGCACTTGCACCAAGTCCACGTCCCAGTGGACTACCACGGACCAGGTTCAAAACGGCCTCGCCTAGAATGATGATGAAAAAGTCTTGAATCCGCTCGACCCAGTGATCAGCATCGAATGGTTTAATGCCCTCCGCCCCGAAACATCGACTGAAAAAGGGCATTTCGACGAGCGCAGCGACTGTGAAATCAAACATCACGGCCCCAGCAAGTAAGCCCGCTTTGGCCGCGTAGGGAACGTTTATGGCTCCGACCCAAAGGCCAACACCTGGCAGAGCGACAAGGAGGCGGACAAGGATGCCTCGTCGCTGGAAAGGCAGGTGAATCGAGTAGGCTAGTTCGATGGTGCTGAAAGAAGCCTTGGATATTATGTAGATGACGATGCCGATGTTGGACTGTTGATCTGGTGACTCGCTTAGTATGTATGGAGCATTGTTTCCGTAAAGCATTGCCAATATCAGGATCCAGATGACGAACATTCGCTCAACGAGGTCGTTTGTGTGATATTTGCTCATGAAGTCCTCAAGATTCTTCCACATGCGCCAGGCAATCAAAAACGTGAGGACAAACTCTCCCAGGGCTGTACCTATGTTGGTTGTCGATTCTAGAGTAAACGCTTGCTCTGAGAAATGCTGAGCCAGATTGCCGATGATACCGCCCCAGATTAGATCGATAAAGAGTTGCAAACGTCCTATGTCATGTCAACATTCGCAGTGGTGCTTTGATGGAAGTCGTTTCACTTACTCCTCTCCACCGAAGGATTGTCGATGGCTTCAATCGTCTCTCCATTTAGTCGCCAACGTTCTCTAGAGTTTGAGCTTGTATGGCTGATAGTAGTGTTGGTAGAGAGGCTCTCGTTGATGACTGGCCGTTTCAACAAGTATCTGTGGGCAAACGGGGTTCTCTCGGCATCCTCAAGCCGAGTATTCGACCGGACAAGCCTTGCCATATTGTATGCTGCTATCATACTCTCCGAATTAACGCAATCCTACGAGGCGGTCTTAAAGTCAATGACTTAGGTTACGCGCTTTGATCAGTATAAAACAGTCAACAAAATTTGTGCAGAGAAGGGTTCTTTCCAGCATGCCGCATTGCTCTGCCACCAACATTGAAGTTTCACTTTCAGCTCTTCATGCCTGTCAGCTGACATTGCCCCTGTTTTCGCTTTTCAGCCCGTTTTTCCCATTTTGCTTTCTCTAGGGTCATTTGGACCCTTAGGCATACCACCAAAACACCACCATCACACCACTTATTCTCCACTTTATCAGGCGAAGCAATTGGTATGAACTAGGGTCTCATAATCATGTTTATTAGGGTGCTGTGCACCATCATTTATCAATCAGACGATTTAGCCCCGAGTGCATCTGACAGAGTCTAATCTCGCGGAGCTTCCTTATCTCGTAAGTCGCTTAAATGTTCGACGCTAATATCTTACATTCGGAAAAGTCCAAATTAATAATTTTCATTTGGGCCTTAAATTAGACCCTCGGGCGAATTGCTCACTATTTCAGCAGGTACTTGTCTGCAAGCCACGCAAATGCCCGTGCAATACTCGATCCTACGACTATGCGGTTCCTCCTCTTTCGGTGTCCTTAATGCTAGAAACTGGATTTCACTAGTTTTGGCAGACTGTGCTTCAATTGAGTCTATACTTATAATATGAAAACAAGTCATTCTGCCCGCTGTGCTGTGCTATCCAGAAACGGATATGGATGACCTCAAAGGAGCGCTCTGTAGCTCAAGCCTCCGAGAGTGGTCAAATTCATTTCTGGCAAGAATCTAAACGGGAGGACGCGACGCCAAGAACCCATATTTCAACGATGCAGTCTCACTCTATGATATCGAGAATACCACATGTAGCTCTAGTAAGCGATGCCTAAATCGTGTCACCTGGGGTGCTGGTCCTAGTAGGTAAACAATCTGAGTCGTGAAGTTAAATCAACCCACAAGGATACAATATCAATTTCTTCCACCCTAAAACTCATACCACCGAGCCCCAAAATACATTGACAAAAGGAATCTAGATGTGCAGAAAACATACTCAAGCCAAAACATTCTCCACAAACCTTAACGATTCCACAATCTTCTCATCCTCCATCAAGGTAAAGTGATTAGCACTCTCCAAGACCTCAATAACAACCTCTCCTCCTCCAAGCAACCCAACCCAGCCGTTCGGTCCAAAGTCAGTCCTGTTGTCCAATAACCAGTTCATCTCCCGCGGATCATTTCCCATGGGCTCCGGCCTTGGATCCCCTTGGTGTTTGCAGACTTTACCCTTAGCGTAAACAACGTGTGTCTTTGGACCCCACCCTGGGGCAAATGGCTTCGCACTATGTTCGTCCAGGGAATCGACAAAGGTGAGGAAGTAAAGAATGAGCCATTGAGGTGGGCTTTTCGCTTCCTTCGCCCCGTACATGCCAATGGTACTAAAGAAATCATAGAGACGCGGTGGCAGCTTTTCAAAACCGACTGTAAATGGCGAATCGATGAGAAGAAGGCGAGCCACGCTCTTGCCGTAGCAGTCGAGCTCTTGAGCTTCGTCGAACGCGCATATTACTCGAGTGGACCATCTACCTAGATAGCATGGGCCGTAAGGCTGACGGCGGCGGAATTTCGCCAGGTAGGAGGGAGTGATTTCTTCCAGGATGCACTTCATGTTTGGGGAGCTCAGGGTCTTTGGTGGACCGATGAGAGTCAGGGTTTTCGGAGTGACAGCACTCAAATGTGGCTGGGAGCTTCGGGAGTAGCCTTGATTTGATTAAAAATGCCTTAGAATCTCCAACATCGAGAGATCATTTACTTTTGCTGCCGAAAAAAAATCCAGCTCTTTCTTGGCTTGGCATTCTTCCACTCCAATCATAACAGACCCAGCGGCTGAACTATTCGATGAGCCCCGCTCAATTTATCTCGAACTTCAATGGACCGAAGTCCTGTCCCCAAGGCCATTGTTACTGCTTCGATAGCAGCAGTTCGATAGCAGCAGGACTCAGTCAAAAGACAGTAATTGATGTGCTGATGGCTGCAGCCGCCAGCGATCCAGTCCAGACACCAAGAACAATGGTATCTGACGAGATTGGGAATATTCGTGACCCTTCACTATTGTATCTTGGGGGTATCAGTATTGCGTGGCTTGAAATGTTTTTCTGGACACGTACTTGATAAAGCGAGCAAGCTGGGTTAGACAAAGCAGAGCCACTTCGAGTGTCGAATGATTTCCGGAGTCACATCTCCTAGCCATAAGTTCAATGACTGACAGACATGGTGAGAACCATTGTTGTCTCGAGGTAGGAAGTCGCGAGATCTCAAGACGTAAGTCATAGTGTATCTGGTCAAAGAAAGAAGATGCAAAGTGACAGTCTCTGACGTGGAGGAGCCTGGTCAAATCTGACTCAAACGAATCTGACTGATCATCAAATAGGTAGATATTGAATGACGAGTTTAGGGTCCCCCCTGTGTAGTCTAAGTCGACTAATGAGAAGCAGGTAAAGGAATGAAAGCCCAACAGAGAGAGCCATGATGTGTTGAAAGGATTACTTGGATTGAGCTGCAAGAGTCTACTATGTAACCTACTGATTCCACTGATAAATCTAGATCGAAGATCATTCTTCTCAGCGGTATAATGCTCCATCATGCCAACCACCGCTGGGGCCAAAGACTTCATACAGGTGGGCTCAGAGCAAGTCCATTGTCCAAAATTCATTTTCTTGAGGACCCGGTGCTACTCTGGCTTTGCTATCATATTCTCGTTCAGGGGACTCATATTGTGGAAGCTTTTCCCGAGGAAAAGTTGACGAGAATATCGGGTTCCGAGCCTAAACTATCATTATAAGCTTTACATCTCATCAGCAGGTGAACACGAAATTATCATGACCTAAGACGGTAGGTGCTCCAATGCCACACTGCACTATTTGAAATGCTTTTAGTAGCCTAGGGCAAACTCGATAGTATGCAGTATGATCACCAAGACTTCCACAACACGTGCAAAGACCACCTTCCTGCACCACGATTTATTCTCATGGCGCGCGGACATGCCGCATGAAACAACGATCCGAAATGCAGGATTGTTTCAGCCTCTATCCCATAGAGACAGCTGACGTAGCCCCAGACCGTCGGGTTGTGACACTGCACATGCCGCTGCTGGTCCTAGCAAATTTTCTCATAAGCTGACGGAACAGAGTGTGAGGAGAAGACATGTGTAAGATACCATGTGGAGTGTCATCACTGTACTCCTTGTGTAAGGTTCATAGACATTCAGAGATTTCACAACCAAACCTATTCAAGATGAACCCCTTTGGGTTCTACAATTCCTGCACGCGATCCAACATTTATCAGGGAACGCTTACCTCCGTACAATTCAAACCATCCGAGGATAATGCAAGTCATCCAGAAGCATAAAGCAAAACATTCTCGTCAACCTCTTAATCATACCAGTGTGTAAACCCACCAGCAGTCGTCACTTTCTGCGCAGCCTCTTTTGGTCCTGCGCCCGACATTTATCAGTCCTGCAGCTATCAAGGTGGCCGGTGACTCCCGCTGTGACTGACAGGTTGGTATCGACTTCTTGTTTGCACTCAAGGGCTATCTCTGTCTGCAATGCCATAGATACACGGCAATGCATGTGGAAAGGCTATGAGATGGTGTGAGGGTGAGATTGTGAGACGGAACGCCATGCAGAATGTCTCGCAATAGTTCGCGGAAGGTAAAAGGGTTTCTCGCTGGAGCGCTGCCTGTTGTAGGTTCTTTCACAGAGGTATATCCGAATCGCGTTACAAAAGCATAATTGCAGATTGAGGATGTTTTTTTTCGAATACCGCGAAACCAATGAATTTGAAACTTTATTACCTTAGTATATGCTTACCGCAGGCCGCGGCTATTGTCATCAGGTTGCTGCGCATTATGGCATTACCTCCAAAGCTAAGACACCGACAAAGGTCTTTTGGCATATCTAGGCTCTGTGCTAAAGGTGGCTCAGGTACTGAGATATGATCTACTACTTTATCAGGTTATGGACTGCTCCTAAATGGAGCGAGCGTTATAAAAAGCAGACCGATCGTAGATACTACTCTCTCGATCCAGATCAGAAACAATCATTTCTCTACCCATCTATTCTCATATTAGACCGACCGCCATGAGCACTGCGAACCTCCAATCGTCCACGTCCCGAAGCAAGCAGGAACGCATTCGAGCGCAAAAGCTCCGAATGTCCTGCGACGCATGCGCCGGTACCAAAATAAAGTGTGATCAGATTCGACCGATCTGCATCCGTTGCCAGAACTCTGGTCTGAAGTGCAACTACAGCGTTTCGCAGAGGAAAGGCAAACCTCCTGCAGCAGCTAGGAATCCAATGAATCCGGTCAACGCACGTAGAACTTCTCAGCACACACAGTCGATCGAGCTTCAATAACTCGTCTTTTCTGGACAAGGTCTCCATCTCCTAGGGGATGATCCCAGTTTTCCCTTTAATCAAGACTTGTCAATGATAGATATGACTTTCCTTACGTACGACGATACAGTGCCCGCCCTGTGGTAGAATCTTATGAACAACTCGAGTGATCACATACCTGGCAATCTGTCTACGACGCCCTCCGACTCCTTCGACCAGACTTACTTCTCTCCAGATGCCTGCACCGCCATGATAGCCCACCCTATCCAAACGACCCCGAGTGAGAACATCTTCAATTTCGAAGACGAGTATCCTTTACTGGAAGAAACCAATAAGCAAAAAACTTCATGCCAGGACGAGCTCCAGTACTGCCGCTGCCCACACCCGCATCCAGCCGGATCAATTCACCGTTTCGACGTTACGACTGCACCAAATTAGCAATCTCCACCCTCGAGAGCCTCAATCTCGATTGCCAAGCTCGCAGTACCTGCATGTCCGAGAATACCAGCTCCGAGGAACCAAGCAACGCGTCCTTTGATCAAATTCTGACAATCAACAAGTCCGCCATCGAAACCACCCAACAGCTTCTCTCCTGCCCTTGCTCCCTCACCGAACATTCCAGTCTCGCGCTGTCTCTCATCATCGGCAAGATCATCGCCCTTTACCAGACCACCCTCCGTAACGACGCTCCGTCCCGGCTATCATCACCTCCCTCCAACACCTCGAGTAGTAACAGATTGATCCGGGGCACTCCCATCACCGTTGGCTCATACAAGATGGACGCCAAGGATGAGCAGCGCATGCGGATGCAGCTTGTCTCCAACGAATTGCGCGAGGCAGCAGCGCTAGTCGAGAAATATGCGGAGAGGTAGTGCAATCTCAAATGCCAGGACCGAGAGGACGCGGGTATCTACGCGGCATTGGTGAGCCGGTTGAGGAAGAGGCTGAGGGAGGCTGTTGGCGACACTGTGAATGCACCGAGGGAATCACGAATCTGAAGGCATAACGCGAGACTGAGGGCCAAGGGGAAGATGGCAGATGTGGCGTTCAGGCGGTGAATGGCCGGTGTCTTGACGTTAAGCGACAAGAAAAGGGTTTCTATTCTTGCGTGTTTTTCTTTTGATAGGCCTTCTTATTATGCATGTATCCTAACCTTGTCCTCGTATCCAATATGAACCACGATAGCATAGCGATGCAGTCATCATCCTAGAGGACCGGTAAAGTACATGCCTTTGTTCTTTGTAGCTTAGCCTCAGCCATTAGCGGAGTCCTTTGCTCCATGCGCTCCTATCAGCCGCGGTAGCTGTTATGCGACAGTGAGTGTGGCGCTGCTGATGGACTTTGGCGTACAAGCATTTATTAGTAATTACCCCTAATTGCTTAAGTGCCACATGGGCGGATTCAGCTCGTGAGACTTTCCGGGTCAGCGTACAGAAGGATCGGAGCAGTGATGGGTGTTTTGTGCAAGTAAGAAGGGCAGACGTTAGAAAAAGCATAGGGGGTAATATGCTGCCAACGCCGTGGCCGAAGATTTAGGTTTCATCTGGATTCCAGGTACCTTAAATTGACGCTGACAGATGGTACTAAGGTACTTTAGTCTTTTGAAGCTGAGTGTTAATCCCGAGGGTCTCGGCCGAGGAAACTCTGCTGTCAACTTTTTCCCGGCAAATAATACACCTTTTGCAAACGTCGAACCCCCAGCAGCCTCATCAATTCTCATCTCCACCCACAAGCCACAAATTTCAAAGATCTCCCGCGGCCCCACCTTGCTGCCAGTCACGCCCTGCTCCTGAAGCCGCGTAAATCCCTCCAAAGATGCCACATAAGCTGGCCGGATGCCCGCGAACGAGGATACCATCAATTTATATCCCATCGCCTCAGCCTCAGAGGCCGTGATGTTGGGACTGTGCCAATTCTCGATATTGTTGTAGCACAAAGGCCATGGCGCAAGATCCTGCACGGCTTGCGCAGCCATTGCCTTGGAGGGTACGCCCTCCAGGACCGAGGTCACGGGCTCGCCGTAGCCGCTCGATGCACTCCTCGTAGCCACGAGATTGCAGAGCGTCAGTGCGCGCAATAATAATGATGTCACTACGGATCCGAGCGCGGGCGTCGAGGTAGGCTCTGATACGCCCAAGGTAGGTGGCAATGTCCACGACTTCTTTTCCCGACAGATGGCCGCAGCGCTTCTCGGGCACCCGGTCTTCAATTTGGAAGGCTGCCACGCCGGCACGGGCGTATTGTTTGACAGCCCGTGAGATTATCAAAGGTCCTCCATAACCAGTGTCCATGTCTGCGATTAGAGGAGGGCCGTCGGGTTGCAGGTTCTCTATCATCTCGGCGTTGGTTCGCATATCATGGAGGTGAGCGATCCCTAGGTCTGAAGCCCCAAGGCAGGATGCTGTTGTGCCTGCGCCGGTCATGTACATGGCTTTGAAGCCAACTTGAAGGGCAATACGGGCTGATAGGTCATCATACACGCCAGGACAGAGTCTGATTGACGGGGAGCTCGCGATTAAGTGGCGAAGCCGTGTCGATGGAGGGTCGATCCTACGATAAGTTTTATGAGAGATTGCCATTGATGGCGTCTGAGTTGGTGCTACCATGAGGATGCTTGTTTGACCATCTTCAAAGATATCCGAATCTGTGTTAACGGCAGTCTTTTTGGCAGTCGCAGGATCCTCGATTTCCCTATTGACGACAGCATCAAATTCATGCGTTGTGAAAGCCTGCTGTGTTCGTTTGAGTGAAGAGACCATCCTCCAGACGATTATCTTTTAGACTTGTATCTTCAGATGACACCGACCCAGTCAGACTCTTCTCCTGGCTGCTGCTGATGTCGCTCGTCTCGGTTTTTGATCGTGATTGTGGAGCCAAGTGTTGCAATGGTGGCAGGCAGAGAACCTGCGGCCAGGGTGCGTCTTTGTCGAATGCCAGCTCCTTGGTGTGCTCCACCTCGCCAGTATATATTGTCTAAAAGACAATTGATATTGAGTTGTTGACTGAGTTGCAAAAAAAGTTAGAAGGTGAAGGGAGTACAGTTTGGAGATAAGACATTGTTTCAAGGATGGGACGATCAGAAATCTACCCGATTTCGGCGGACGTTGGTGTTGACTCTGCAAATTCGGATCTATCTCATGGTCGCTGCACTTGATGCGGAAGTACCCCTGATTTGGAAACCATAAGAACCACATTTCGCACACTGCTCCCATGTCTAGGCACAGCGCTTGGGTGGATGGAAGGATGAGTCGAGACCTAACCGGATAATAAGTCCATTTTTAGGAATCAGATGCCGGATGTCGCCTTCCGAATACTTATGAGAATCTCCCGAGATTTCATCATACCGAGGATAGCATAAAACTTTGAGGCTCGTGAAGATCCTGGACTTACTCGGGACTCGAAACGGCCCTTGGATCTCTGGTGTGTACTGTACCTGACTACGCCTCAGGGGTACAAAGAGAAATTTGCACGGCCTGCCCCCATCTTCTTATTCAGGATCTGGATGCGACTGCTGCGACGCAAAAACAAGATGGTAAAGCGAAAAAATCGGGCAGGTGGCTAGACATAGAGAGTGCTGCACCAAATCATCGTGCCCAATTGGTAGGTATAAATAAAAAGCTGGACAGTCTAAGAAAAGACGCTCAAAATTACTTACACACTGTGATCTCCATCACCCTTCGCTATTGCAGAGTGATTGACTGCTATAACAGTATCAGAGAGCAAAGCTTGCTACATCCAAATCCTTACCGCGCAGTCCGCAGCACATCAGCACTTTTTGCCCGAGTAAAGCCGGATCCGGCAACAATCTCGGCAAAAATCCCTCAACCACCCATCCCCGATGCTTCTTACTTCGGCGGACAACATGTCGCTATGCATGGCTCGCCTCGGCCTCTACGTAACATCCCGTATCGGGACTCGGCTCCAGCTTGCGGAATTGTTGAGGCTGCCCAATTCTGGCGTCTGCGCGCGGAATGCAGAGCGGGCCCTACGCCATTCTCTACTTGCGGTGTGTATTCCATGGATATTTCAGGGACTTTATGAATAAGAGGATGTGCTAATTTTATGATGTGTTTAAAGGCAATTATTAAGTCTAAATGCTATTTCGGGGGAAGGAAAAAAGAATAAAAGGGGAAAGAAAATGAATTCAAAGCTGTGGTGTTTTCTTGCTAATCATGCAACTCGGGCTTGGAACTCGAGATGACAGATTTTTTTGAAAGTACTATCCACGAATTAACTATGTGCAGCCATCTATTTTTGCTATCACTTATGCGTCAGTCTCCGGAATTCTTGATGAAGGGTTGTTTCTCTGCAACTACAGGAGAGACTATTCACAGAGCATGTTCATTGCAGAAGGTCAAGAAGGCTGCAGAATACTTCAAATGCATCAAAGAGCAGGATCCTATCATACAACAGAAGAATTCTCTTTTTGTTAGAGACTCAATCTCTGTCGAACACCAAGCATCTTCGTAAGTCTCTGACCCAAGCTGCGTCGTACACCTTTCCCCTCGACCACCTCCGTCTTCTCGTCTGTAACCTCATCTATGATACCCATCGAGGCGAATGTGACCGAAGGCGACGCCCTTGGGGCCACGGATGCCGTCTCAGCAGCAGCTTGCGCTTTGACCCCAAGCATGGTCTGCGCAACCAGGAGTTGCTGCACCTTGCCAGTGGCAGTCTTAGGCATCTCCTGCGTATATAATATCTGCTCACCAAATGGTCAGCTAATATAATGGAGGGAAATCTGAAGCCATTTGGGCTCAGCATTGACCACCAAGAAGCGGACAACGTACGTGTTGAGGGACTTTGAAGGTAGCGACTATCTCTGCCATCCAAGCCAGGAGCTCCGCAGTTGGCAACTCCGTACCTTCCTGGAGTACAATGGCAACAGCAACATTATGCCCATAGAAATCATCGTCAACAACCAAACTTTCTGCCTCTGCCACCTTAGGATGTTGAGCCAAGACATTAAATTTCTCGATCGGACTGATCTTTCCGCCTCCCTCGTTCAACAATTTCTTGATCCTGCCCGTGAGAAACAAATATCTATCTTCATCCAGATATCCTTGCTCACCGGTGCGCAGAAATTTAATCGCTGCAAAATGTGTTTCGACATTTTTCGAGTCGCCCAGAGTACTGGATGTGACGTCAGGGTCTTTGATGCTGACTTCGCGCATCTGGCCATAAGGTAGCATGTCGCCGGCTTCGTCTTTGATCTTCAGCTTGAGACCTTGCACAATACCGACGGATCCAGGTTTGCGGACACCCGGCGGCAGAGGGTTGAAGGTCATCTGGTGCGCAGGTTCGGTCATTGCGTAGGCTTCGATGACTGGGGCATTGAAAGTTGATTCGAGGCGCTGATGGACAGTTGGGGCGTAGGGCGAAGGGCGAGATTGGACAAAGCGGATTTGCGGCGTGGGCAAAGGCTGGGGACTCTTGAGGAGGTTTTGGTGGATGGTGGGAACGGTAGTGAACCATTTCGCTTTGAAATTGACAAAGTGTTGCCAGTAATCAGATGCTGGGAGGCGCGCTGGGTTGATGAATGAGCCATTGCTTATCAATGGAGTGGGAAAGCAAGCGAGCAATCTATGGAAATGGAATAGTGGTATTACTAGGAGTGCTCGATCAGATTATGTCAGGGTGTACGTCTTTTGAATACTAATCACACTACTGCACAGATTCTTGTGTGCCAAAAGTAGCTACCGCATGTTAGTTGGAAGTGTGCGGCTAAAAAACGGCACAGAAGAAGCCTACCGCTTTTGGTCGGCCGCTAGTCCCGCTCGTCTGCAGAATGTTGGAGAATGGCTGGGGCAGTCTCTCCAGCAGCACTAAGCCAAATCAGGTCTAGCGTATCGCAATCCTAGGATCACTGTCAGCCAGGCTGTATACCGAACAACAAGGGCTATGCTCAGGGCATATCAGCTCCACTAAATGCCTCATTATCTATAGGGCCTAGATTGATCAGCCGAGTATATAGATAAGCCTGTATTCCTAGGTAGATAGAGCAATTGAAATCTCCTAAGCCAACACAGAATCAGAGCAACATCATGCGCATGTGGTAAATGGACAGTCGCTTGCACCCGACTCGAAGAACCTCTCAGCTTAACTTCCGGCAAAGACCACTCACACCAGTCCCATACTACCTCAGCCGCAGGAGTATTGCACTTCTCTGCTGCCTTGATGGCCTCGCGGTTCTCCGCAATGGCGCCTTCCGGTACGAGGAGAAAAGCAGTGTCAAGGTTGTTCAAGTAAAATTCGAACTCATTATGCTTGTATCCAGGATTGAGCAGTGCGCAGATGGCGCGCTGTGGTATTGTGGCGAGAAATGAAACAAAAAGTTCGAGACCGTTCGGAAGTGCAATTGCAACGACATCTCCGTAGGTGATACCGATGGCGACCAATTTCTTTTGAAAGCTGAGGACGCGCCTAAGCAGCTCTCGATGCGAAAGGACGATAGGGGCTGGGTCCCACGGTACAATGAATGCTCCAGAATTGGTCTCGTGCGAAAGGCGTTCTGAAAAGGCTGGGGCTGCCATGGCTGTCTGTATTTGAAAGAATGCGGACTGTGAGAGAATTGAAGAGGCTTGTCTTTAGAAGGTAAGTTGATTGAACTAAATTATTTACTCTTGAGACTTAGAAATACCAGGGTGACCCAATTAGATATCCCGAGGTGGTGGAGTTGTAGAGCTTCGGGTTCCGAGCCGGAGTCCTTGCTGACAATCTTACTAATTGTTCGTATTTTGTGCTCCTGAGCTGTGTCTCGTGACTCTGTTCCTGCAAGATGTAATGTAATAGGAGCACATTAGTGGAAAAGGCCACAGAAACAGTAATCATTTATGTTCCTACTCCCCTGAGGCTCCGCAAACATTGCCTGCTTCCCCAATCAAGTCCAGTGACCACTCCGATCTGGCTTCTTAGTCGGCATCTCGGAGCTTACAATTCAAAATCTACAGCAATGTCGAAGCGATATTGCCTAATAACATTGCAGTTGCGTGTCGCGTCACCCCTAACTCACCTAGCTCCCTTGCGAAAAGGGTAACGCCCGCGTGTGCTCAGAGTGAGCCCGGGGAACATTCCTATTTGCTTTCACTACCAAGTATTCGCATAGGAATGGTCCGAGCTAAATAATCTTTCTTGCTACTTTGTTCAACTTCCCTTTTACTACTAATAGAGACGATCGTTGATCAAACATCTAACTTTCGGGAGGCTAGCATTCATTCATCTTGCGTCCCAGCAGATTTCAACTCGTACATAACGCTCTCACACATGTTCTCAGTCGCTAACCGCAAGGCTGTTGATCCGGAAGCGTCCTTGGCATTTATATCTCCGCCATTCTCGACTAGAAGTTTGGGGATGACTCTGTGCCCGCCTATCAAGACATCAGCTTACGATCCTTCATATATAGAATGGCGAAGAGCAGAGTAGAAGGCACCAAACACGGGTTTCATCTTTGTAGAATTTTAGGAATGGAGCTTACCCTTCGCGGCAATGTGAAGCGCCGTCCATCCCTGGGGACTACACTTCTCCTTCCCTTCCGTCTTTGCTCCCGCCTTGATAAGCGCTTGGCAGATCATGAGATTCCCGTTCTTGCAAGCTTGCATTAATGGTCTCCACCCGCTCTGCTGCACTGCGTTGGGGTCTGCCCCACGATTGAGCAGTAAAGTCACCGCATTTTCTTCCTGCTCCTCAATGGCCATGTGCAAAGGGTTTCTGTCTTGACTTCCAGTCTCAGGATCGTTGAGATCCAAGCCCCAATCTAGTAGCTGGGTAATGGAGTCGACGTTCCCAGCTTTCGCGGCAAAGTGGAGGACAGTGATGCCCTGTGTCGTCACATGAAACGGATCAGCGCCGTGGAGAGGAGAATGCGGAGCATGTTCGGATGATTGTTGGCAAAGACAAGTGGTGTCAAGCCCAAGCCGTTGGGTATTTTAGGATCGGCGCCCTTTAGTAATAGCAAATGGAGGGTGGACGGGTGATCGTACTTGATTGGTTGATCTATTATCGACATTAGGGATTCTTTGTGCCGGTAGTTGGGGTCGGCGCCGCTGTTTATCAGAAGGTCGACCATGTCGTCATGACCGTTCTCTGCGGCGAGGTATAACGGTGTGCGGCCGATGTTGTCGGTGGCGTTCGGATCAAATAGAGGTGATGTTCTGATTGCATTGAGATGGTTCTCGAGGAGGATTTTGGCGACATTGAGGCTGCCGGATGAGGCAGTCGCATGAAGGCCTGTCCAACCTTTCTCGTCACGACTCGATACCTCTGATCGATCGGATATTAAAGACTCGACAGTGGCTTGTTCGCCGTCATAAGCCGCGTTAATGAGTCTGTGTTTGCCATGGCTGCGATCTTGACCCAGATTAATACGGACTTGTGATATGAATTTGCCACTAAGATAGTGCTCAGAAATTGGGTTTTCAAGTATGATGAGCCACTTGTTCTCCCAGCTCGTGGCGTTTTCCTGTATGACTGTGACTGCGACAGTCAAAATGACAAAGGCTTCGTCATCATGATCAAGTTCTACTCTTTCAACTAGCATTGCGTTTTTAGCCCAGTCACCAATTGGGTGCAGCGGCACGTCTGAAAGTAGGTATGCACAGCCTGTTCCAATAGCTTTCGAGATGCCATCCATGGTTGCTTGACTTTCTCCTTCGCTGACCTGACATCCACACAATGGAGATTGCCCGGTGGACGATATCAAGGCAAGAAGCAAGCCCTGGGGCTTGTCGGTCGGTATTTGTCGCTCTACTTCAGTTGTGTACCAGCTTCTTCTGATTCCTCGAGATTCATATGGAATTGGCGCGAGCACAGGACCTTCAAGTCCCTTTGAATATGATGGTGCCCAGCCTGGGAAGATGACGGCCCGAGGGGATTCATGTTGTAGTACCAAGCGCGTCGCATGCTCTCTCTGGGACTCATAGACCATCTTCATTGCTTCTTCCCGGCTCAATCCAGTCTTCCATGTAAGTGTCAAAGCTGGAAAGTATGCCCGCGCATAGTCGATGTCATTGCCAGTCCGTCGGCCTTGCGAGGACAACGCGATGTCTGGAAAGGAAATACCCACGTCATCTTGCCTTGGAAGGCGGGCAACGGTCATCCACAAATTGTAGAATTTCTTATCGGCCATTCTAGTCGGGAAACCTCGCTGGTAGTGTGGACTTGGTCCAACAGCAGCTTGTACTCGAAGCGTTTCAAACATCTCATTCCAGTGGACGATCGAAGTAGCAGTCAATATCATCGCTTTCCGTGTCAGAATGATTTCTTGCCAAGTCTACACCCGAGTCGCCCATTTCCTACAGATCAGAGTTGTGGCGGTTTCCATATGAATGTCAGAGCGAAGATGCATGGTTAATGCGTCGAAAACGAGGACCGCCTCTCATCTTTCGTATGTGTCAGCCAGAGAGTTGATGATGGCTGTCTTTTGTTCTTCCTCCTTGAAAGTGATTGCCCTGTTCCCATTTGGAATGGCTGGACCATCCAGCCAAATCCATTCCGCTTCGACCTGGGCAATACGATCAAAGATCTGCTTGATACGGTGCGTTGGAATTCCACGATTTTGATCTGCGTCGGCGCGGACCCCCTCCTCCCAGACATGTGATATGCAGAAGTACCCTTCTTGGCGAAGAGAAAACTGTCCGTCCTTGTTGATACATAGAGCAAGACACTCCTTGACAGAGGCTTCAATTTTCTCAGCTGGGGCCTTAGTCCAGTATAGCTTATTCGTAGTCCCTTCCGCGATGATGTCGAGAAAAGATTCCAGCCAGTCAGTCTCAAGCGACCTCAAGTCAGGTTGCGAAGTCGTCATTTTTGAAAAACATTGACAATTTCATCAAGCGACCAATTGGAAAGCTCGCTTGAAGCAGCCTGACGTGCAGATTGTGGATTGACTCCTCGATCCACAAGATATTGTTGGATGCGGCTATATTTGCCGATGCGGAGAGGCTGCTCTACAATGTAACGTCCACTTGATCCCTTCGTAGAAGTAGATGCCATTTAAGCCTTCAGCTTTCACACCTAGGGTCTAGAATCAGAGGCATAGGATGAAAATTAGGGAGAGAATCAGGCAGTTGCTCGATGGTTAGGAAGACAACTAGGATCTAAGCCGCCACATATACTATCAATGCAAACAGGGAGATAGGAAAGGTCAATCAATCTGCTAGGAGCTGTCAGTATGTTAGTGGAGGACGGACCGCAAAGCAGCCCATGCGCTGTCACGTCTATCATCCAAGGCCGGTGCCTAAATGATTTTGTGAGTGGCCAACGCATGGGTCTTGGCGCCGTGACCATTTTCAACGCATTTTCAAGGTTGAAGCGATTGCGAATTTTGGTTGGTGCAGTTGATAACTTTGACATTAAGTTTTTGAAGAATTTATATAAATTCTTTAAAGGCTTGTAAATAAATAAAACATTTTAATTAGTTTGACTCACTTGAATTCTATATATCTTTGTAATATTAATATATGTAATTTTTATAATTATTAAATGTTGCAAATTTAATTACATAATGTAACAAAATTAATATTATATTTACAAACAATAATTTTCTTTTTCAAAACAATATAAATCCAATTTGAAATAGTAAATTGAAAGAAAGTTTCTTAATAATAATAATATTATTTTCAAAATTATTTTAAAAGTTTTAATTTTAATTTTATAATTTAAAATTATTTAAAATTATATAAATTGTTTAAAAGTATTTGAAATTAAATATATAAATAATCTTTAATTCATTTAATTGTAATTAACAAAATTTAAATTTTGAAAATAATAATAAAATAATTAATATTTTATTTTTCAATTATATTTTCATTATATATATTGTTTATTATATATATTGTTTATATATATATTGTTTATTATATATATTATAATTGTTCCACAATTGTAATCAATCAAATTTGGTAGCCGCGTTGAATTGCCGATTGAAATCATTCTCCCAAATTGCAATGCTGCTCCACACCACTTGTTTGAGTCATCCCATGACCTTGTATGATTATGATGCTCCATGTTGGAAATATGAAGATTGAAGAGGCGTGAGGCGTCGTTAAATCTGCTCGAAAGGCACTAAGCTTTTCATGGCTAGTACTTGCAGAGATTGCATTACGTCCGCTTTTGCGGCTTCACAACCATCGAAAATTTGTTAGGTGCTGATAGATAATGTCGTTCATGGTATTTGATAATGTAGCACTAGCAATCTGATGAAATACACATCGATGAAATCTCTGTTCTAACTAGCAGCTTTCTTTGCTGGCCTCAAGCCATGGCCAATCTCGATATTAAGTCAACGCTGCGGATGAAGTCTGGATTTGACATGCCCGTCCTCGGCTTTGGTGTGAGTTGCAAACCTCAGATGGGAAGATGAGACACTGACTTCTATCAAAGGTATTTCAATCTCGATATGACCTCCTCAAGCACTGGGGCGTGAGTCTAGGCTTCTAACGCGCTCGGAAGGCCCCCCAACGAGACCGAAGCCGTTTTGGGTCACGCCCTTAAAACAGGTTACAGGCATGTAGGTTGCCCGTCTTTTGGAACCAGCGCAATTCTCATAATATATCGGTACCGTTCATCTCCACTTGTGATTGACTCCCCCTTGCATCCTGCGCACCCGGTCGTCCTTGTACGTCTTGAAACAAATTGTTAGAAAGCGGTAGTGTTTTTTGGGTTTGCTTTTCTCTTCAAAAGTCTCAGCCAACAAAGACAGATTGATACCGCCGCTTGCTACTTCGATGAAGGACCCTGCCCCCCCGCCATGACATCCCCCGGTATACTTGGCTCGTCTCTCTTCTTGACGTCCAAAGTCTATTCCAATGCACTTTCCTATCGCGACACAACTCAGCAAGTCGACTGAACGTTGAGGGCTACTGGATTCGAACATATCGATCTAATGCTAATACACGCTCCCTACGGCAGCTCTAATGGATTCAAAGAAGCTTGGACAGCATTGGTCGATGCCCAAGAGGCAGGCAAGGTTCGAAGTATTGGCATCTCGAATTATGGAGTACATCATCTACATGAATTGGAGGCGCAAATTGGGGAGTTGGAGGCTGAGCGTGGCCCGGGAAGAGGCGGGGTCGTCTCCGTGGGACAATGGGAGATGCAACCCTGGCTTGCGCATACTGAGATTTTCTCATGGTGTCGAGAGCGGGACATAGTGATCCAAGCCTATTGTCCACTTATAAAAGCCAAAAGGCTCCAAGATCCTTTGTTGCAACTGTTAATAAAGAGAACGAAGAAGACAGCGGCGTATATATTGATGAGGTGGAGTTTGCAAATGGGGTTTTCCCCCTTGCCGAAAAGTGTGAGGCCGGAACGGATTGAGGAGAATGCGGACATCTATGATTTTGAGTGAGTGATGAGGAAATGATGTCGCTTGATACGCAGAATTATGAGCCTTGTGCATGGGATCTCACTGGCCGTCCTCTGAGCCAGTGATTGCACCGCGAGAGCAACGCATTTCTTCGAGATCATCCGCCGAATTGAGATGACAATGGAATTCACACCACGTACTACTCACTTCTCGGGGATCCATCTACCCGATCGATTCTGGCACATAGCTGGTATCAATTGTCGCGTCGTTCCCCCGATTTTAGATGCACTCCTTACAGTGTGCTATTTTCGACAAAGTTTCACAACGAGAAGGTCAACGATGAACGGTTGAACAACGTGAAAAGCAATGACAAAGCAAAGGCTACTGCAAAAGTCACATACGCAGGTCGGCAAAGTGAAAGGACCACCAACAGCATCGAGCCACTGTAAGCAACACTCCGGCACCATTTAGAAGATAATTGAGAAGTTGAGTAATAGTTCCTGTGGGTACTTCCATAGTGGTCTCCCTTTGAATGAAATTCAGCATGTTACGCCTGGGTGGAAAACTCTCCGAATCAATATTTGAATTGATCGAGATCAGTTTTTGGTGCTATTCACTCTGTCAAATGTTCTGCTTGCGTTGGAACTGACATACTAGAGCAACACTAACAAGGCAATAGGTAGACCTGATTTTCAAGTCACAAGCCTGCAGATTGGTGCTGCAATACGTTCATTTGCTTCAACAAGACGCAATCCTCACAGATGACGATTTTTCCAGCGTCACAAGCCTCTGCTTCAAAAAATCAATCTCAGTCATCATGCTTTCATTCTTTTGCTCTGAACGTCTGACATAATCGGTAGCATTGGCTAAGATGTCGGATCTCTTTCTCTTTGAAGCCGCGTTTTCATTCTCATTCTGCCCAGAGAAATAGCCGTCTTCTTCTTCCCTTCCTGGTTCAGCCTTGCAAAGTAATTGGTGCAACTGGTCTATCTTGCAGTCCAATTCCTCGCGATACCTGTGCTCGACGGCTGAATGGGACTTCTTGCGGCCACCGCGCGTCAACTGGGGACCATCTTCCTCTCTTTCCGCCCTTCTCTTTGCTCCTATCGTCATCTTGGCTGTTGTTCGTGCACTCTCTCTTTCCTTCTTGGTGGCAGAATTGTGGGTTCTACATGGATCCGATGGACCATTCTCAATCGGTTTTGCGCAAGACGACGATGTCTCGGTAGACAGCGAGCTCGACAATGGGAAAATTTCGGACTCAATGTCTTGATTATAGAGTGTTTGGATTGAATGGTGCTCTGACACACTACGCATACTGATTGGAAATTGTGGAGAGGTCTGAAAGCTGGAAGATCTGGCGAAGGCAGGTCGCTGGGGGCTCAGGGCCAGCGCCTCGGAGGATACAGGGTCTTGGGCTACTGCCGGCGGCTTTGGTATTGTCCCGGGTGATGGCTTGTTGTCCCATGCTGTCTCAGGTGAGAATGGATTGCTTGGTTCGGTTAAATTTAAGATGTCATCAATATCATCCAGGGATGTAGATGAAGACGACATTGTGGGCGGCAAGGGCTGCGCAGCAACTAGAAGAACCTGCGTCGACTTTGTTAGGGGTTGCGACCAGACAAAGATGTTTGCAAAGATGAAAAAGCCAAAGACACTGACCATTTGCCAGTCTTCGCTTGTTGAAGAGGGATTCGAAAGGTAGGCGATATCGCCCGTATTCCATAGAGATCTACAGGTTCTGGGTAGATTCTTGTTCACTACACAAAAGACGTTGGTAGGACTAGTGTGATCTGTCTCTCTACTCAGAAAAAATGAAAGTCGAGGATAAGTAGTAAATATATAAGACTACCGGGCGGGAACGCGACGAGAGAGATTGAGATGTAGATGACGAAGATCGAGATGTTGGAACAAAAGCATTATTTTAGCATCGAGATTCTCCATTTTGCGGTGAATTTGGCGCAGTCTAGACCGTTCCGAGGTCAAGTTGTGCAGATACTGAAGTAAGCTGCGGAGAGACCTGGAGTTTGCCTACCTTAAGGTGGGCAGGTAAGGAATATTCTCAGGGTGCGGTATTGGAAAGCGTGTGGTGGTGGAATGATCAGGCCACTTTCTTGACATGCGCGGAATATCAACGGAGATGCCCGCTATTCTTCCCCTCCATATTGTTGTGAATCTCCGATCTTATTCAAATGGAAGCCTTCTGCCAGACGCAAATATAAGCCCAAATAACGCTCTTCAGGTGCGTGCGCGTTTTTATTCGTTGTGGGGTTCAATTTGCTTCCAACACGTCAAAAAAAAAGCCGCAAATGTAAAATAAATATTTGGCCAAGAACTAATCCATGTTGGCAAATATAATGGAGAACAGCCCCGCAAGTTTCCCCAATACTCATACTCTCCGACGAATCCTGACATAGCTGATAATCCTTGTTCGGGAAATTGGATACGCAACTTGACCTGCAGCCGCCCAGCAGCGTATCCTAGCCTCTGAGAGCTGGAAAGATGCTTATGCAAACAAAGCAAAGTAACCAGGTCGAGCACATCTATCGTCAAGACGGGCGCGCAATACAATTCCGAGAAGAGTAAAATGGGGCAAAGCTCAAATGTGTCTAATATGATATACCTCATGTAATGACGTATGGAGCTTTACTGATTTAAGGAAGATGTCCAGCGACAAAAAACACTGTTTTACAACAAACCCTGGGAGAGTTGACCCCGACGGGCAATGTTTCTGCCTTTAATTTTCCCCAAGCCCGTTCGCGGTACAGTGGATGGCAACAGTGGTCTTTGGGGAACTAGCGATTAACGTATATCCTATTCAAGACATAATGACACATTAGTCCCCTAGCATCCTCTTGTTCGCTGAGGATTTAAAAATAAAAATAAATCCTTTTAAATTAAAATTAATTATTAAAAGGACTTCTTTTAAATACGAATTTATTCTCTTTAAGTGAATAAAAGTAATTCCTTTTAAATTAAGATTAATTATTAAAAGGACTTTTTTTAAATACAAATTTACTTTTTTTAAATAAATAAAAGCAATTCCTTTTAATTTAAAATTAATTATTAAAGAAATTCTTTTTAAATATAAATTTATTCTTCTTAAATAAATAAAAATATTAAATTTTCAATATTATTTATAAATAATATTAATTATATAATACAAACTTTTTGGATTTAAAAGTTTTTTTAAAATATAAAGAAAATTTTATTTTTTATAATAATTTTAATAAAGTTAAAAGTATAATTCCTTAAATAAAAATATAAAGCAAAAATTGTAAAATTAAAAATTATGAATAATATTCCGAAATTAATTTATATATAGCCCTGAATAGTATTATATATTAAAGAAAATGCCTTTAAACGTTATATATTATTTATTAATAAAAATAAGGTTTTAAAAAAAGAAATTATTATAAATAAAAATAGTATAAAAATAAAAAAATAAAAGAAATATAAATTAAAGGAAGATAAATAATATATTATTAATAATTTTAATATTAATATTTATATGTTTATCGTCTTTAAAGTCGTTATTGAAAAAGAATAAATTGTTAATAATTTTATTACTTTAACTAATAGTCTTAAGGAGTAATATTTCGTCTTTAACATTTTTAATATTTAATACGTAATAAAAGTTGGGGGTTATATATAACGAAACTTTAAATTAATAAAGAAAAAATAAAAAAATGAAAAATAATATATATAATAATACAATTTTAATAAAGAAGTTAAATAACAAAGTTATTAAAAAGGATAAATAAATTTTATATAATTTTAAAAAATTTAAATTAAGTTTTAATATTACTTAATAATTTATTTTTTATTTAATTTATATAATTTCAAAAAAGAATATGAAAATTATTATTAATAAACTTATAAATATTATATTTTAAAATATAAAATATAATAATCTTACGGAAATAGTTATATATATCATATATATTTAATTAAACGTTATTCGTATATAATTCGAAAACGGCAAAAGGGTCGAAGGTATAATATATAATTTATTCGGCGAAGTAAAAACTATTATTATTAATAATAAAAAAGCTTGAAAATATAATAATTTATATATATAAAAAAAAGTCAATTTTTGATATAAAAATAAGGTTGGAAATTATAAACGAAAATCAATTATATATAAGCGAAGTAATAATAAGGCCGGGAAGAGTAATAAAAAGGAAATATTTATATATAAAGAAAAGCAAGTCAATATTAATAATAATAAGGAAGCAAGAGTAATTATATGTTATTACAAAAAATAACAAGAAGCAAATTAAAGCTAATTAAGGTTTATATATATTAATAAGTTTAAAAAATTAACTATTTTAAATAAAATAAGCGAATAAAGTTAATTATTTATAATTGTTATAATACGAAGTTGTATTGATTTCGATATGATCTTAATAAACTTTATTAAACTTTATTAAGAATTTAATAAACTAACTTTTATGTTAATAATAAAAACAAGTTATAAATATTACGATTGTTTTTTATTTAAAAGGTAATTAGCCTTATTTTAATTTGATTCTTTTATCTTTTATTTTGACTTTACTTTTATATTATAATTTAATTATAATGAATTTAATTTTTAAAATATATCCGTTTAAAATAAGCTATTTATTTTGAATAATTTATTTGCTTTAAATGACTATTTATCCCGTCCTTTAATATTATAAAAGATTTTTATTTAATTAATACTTTTAATATTAAAATAATTATTATAAAAAACTAACCTTCGGATTATAATAATTATATATAATAATTCGTTATTAAATAATAAAATAACCTTATTAATTTCCTTTATATTTTTAATAATTTTTATATTTAAGTTAAGACTTTTTCTATTGAAATTCCTTTTATATTTATATTTCTTTCTATTTACGAATTTTGAACCCTTATTGTTATAATAGTCCAAATAGTAATTATAATTATATATAAAAACTCTTTGGTTTTAAAAGTTTATGTCCCTTCCCGAATTAAAAAATTCCTTAATATTTTTAAATATAATAAGAATATAAAAAAATTAAATATTTAAGAATAAACTTTAATTCAATATATAAACGTTAATTATAATTAATACTTTATAAACTATATTAAAATCGTTTATACGGAATTTAAATTAATTATTAATAAAAAAGCTTATATTTAAATAAAAACTTATTATTTTAATAAGTTTTATATATTATTTAGCTTTAAAGAATAATATTATATATTTCGCTTAGTTTATATTAATTAGTTCGAATAAGAAAATATTCGATAATATATTCGGGAGCTTAAATAAGGCTCGAAACCCTTTAATAAATATACGAACTTTATTATTTTTAAAAAGATATATTTTAAAATAGAAAATGCTTTTTTAATTAACGTTTTAAAATATTAACGTTAATTATTTAACTTAATAAGCTTCTATCGGTTAAAAAGACGTTAATAAATATATTAAAATATATTTTAAAATTAATTAAGAAATTTAATAAATTCGATATTATTTACTTCGTTAAAACTCCGCCTTTATTATAATAAAATAGGCTTAAAGAAAGCTTATTTTTATAATTTTTTATATTAATACTTTTATCGTTATAACCGCTCCTTTATCAATAAGTAATTTAATATAATTTAACTTTATTTAAATTATTGTTAAAAGTAAATTTACAAAGATTCCGGCTATTAAAGCTATTTATTAAAAATAAAAATTATATTTCTATTATAAATTTCTTAAATATAACGTAAATATTTATTTAATTAAATTAATTAATTTAATAATTATTTTTCAATTCGATATAATTATTAATATTAATTAAAACGTTATAAAAGGAGTTTTTTTAAATATAAAAAAAGTTTAATCTTTACGCAAAGTCATATATGAGGATAATAAGTATTTAAAAATTTATATTTATTTTTTAATTTGTTAATTATTTCGTTTCATAAATTTTTATTAATTTTAATTAATATTAAAATTAATATAATTATTTTTTTATTTGAAATTATTAAATAATAATTTGAAATTAATTTTATTTTTTAAAATAAATATATAATTATTTTTTATTAAATATAAAATAAAAGCTTTTATATTCGAATTAAAATTTTAATAAATATTAATATATTAAATTACTTTTTCCTTAATTCCAATTTCGTATATATTTATAATTTAATTTTTTATCCTTTTTAATATTTTTATATTATTCGACTTTTTAATAATGTATTTACTTTTTTAAATTAAATTATTTATATAATAAAAGTTATTTTAAACATTAATAATTATTAAAAACGAATTATATTTTTTATTATTAATTTATTTTATTTTTATCGTTATAAAGTAACGGTTAATTTTTCGAATATAATTATTAAAACCAATTTAATTATTATATTACCAAAATCGATTTATATAAAAGTATTATATTTGAAAGCTATTTTGATATAAAGCGGATTATATATAAATATAAAAATATTAATTATATTTTTAAATATTTTAACTTAAAAAAGGCTCAAATTAATTTTATAATTATATTTTAATTATATATAATTAATATAGAAATATATTAACGTTTTAAATCCTTTATTATTATTATTCGTATTTATTATTAATTTGTAAATAAATGTTATACTTTCGTTATTAATAATATCCGCCTTCCGGTTTTTTAACGTCGTAATATTATATTTTTTATTAATGTTATAAAAGTAATATTCCGTTTGGTTTAAGGAAAAAAAGATTATATATATATATTAATAAATAACGTTTCGTTTAGTTTAAAGCAATTTGATTTAAAAAGGAAAAGAATAATATATATATATTAATAAATAATATTTAATTTAATTTAAAATAAAATAAATTTAAAAGGGAATAAAATTATATATATATTTTTAATTAATAAAATTATTATAATATAATAAAATAAAAGTTTTTTTATATTTTTAATTATCTTCTTTAAAACTATATATAAAGTTTAAAAGTAATTGCGAAATATTGCTTTATAAAATAATGTTTATAACGTACGTAGAATATAATTTTATATTATATAAAATAAAAAAAACTAATCTCTTTTATTAAATTAATAAAAAATTTTAAACTTATTATTTTAATTTTAATTTAATAAATAATTTTATTTATATACAAAGTTTATAATTTACGTTATATATAATTATTTTAAAGTTAAAATAATATAATAAATTAATAAATAATAAACTTTTTATTATTAAATTTAATTTAATAAAAAACGAAATAATAAATAATTTTAATAATTATATATAAACGTATAAAGTATTATAAAATTAATATATACGAAATTAATATATAATCGTATATGATTTAACGGATTTAATTAATCAATTCTTAAGCCCTTAAAGAATTTACATAAATTCTTTAGAAACATAATATTAATTAATTAAATTTATAATTTATTAATTATAAAAAAATTTATTTATTTTATTTATTTAAAAATATAAATTTATTAATACATATAATAAATTAATTTAAGCTTTATAAATAATAAAGCATTTAATAAAGCTAGTTTGCTTTAAACAAAGCTTTTGTTGTTCAACATACAGCCTGGCTGACAGTGATCTAGGATTGCGATGCGCTAGACCTGATTTGGCTTAGTAGTGCTGGAGAGATTGCCCCAGCCATTCTCCAACACCTTACAAAGGATAGACATACAAACGGTGTTGGGTTGACTCTTTGGCCAACGCTTTCCCCACATCCAACCGAATTAGGATGAATCTCTAGCCATCGCTTTCCTCACAAAGGATAAACAGGTCTTTCTTGGCCCAACACTCCCCACAACAGGGGGAACAACATAGGAGCACTCAGGCCTTTCTGGCCTAACACCTCCAAACAACATCCAACCGGGTGTTAGGCTTGATCCTTATGGACAAACGCTTTCCTCCCCATACATTGTTGGCTTAACGAGACCTTCCTGGCCCCAAGAAACATTCCTGGCCCCACGAGACCTTCCTGGTCCCAAACCTCCGTCATTTGCGGAGGCCCTCCCAGCAGGGAGGTAGTAGGCTCTTCTGGCCTAAAAACTTGGCTTCCTACTCTTTCTTATACCCTGTCCGTTTCCTTTCCATTCCCATATCTATATATCTTTCTAGCTTGGGTTGTTTATTGGCTTTCGGCTGAGTAGGTAGGAACGGATATCGACAAGCTGTTTGCTGAACTTCTTCTCGTCGAGAAGCTCAGTACGGAGTATACACGTTATAACGGGACGATTGCGCGTAACCCGGGCTCATAACCTGTTGTAAATAATGGAGGCTAAAAGGGTGCAAGAACTATCATCTATTCCTATGCAGGTGCAGATATTTTATCTGCTCCTGATACTAAGCCCAATTGGGCCCAGTTGGGGGCTGATTCACAACAACATCCACCAAATCAACCCCAGTTGGGAACAACATAAGCATACGCCTCCTTCCTATAGTAGCATTTATCATGTATATAAACAGGTCATCCTCCTAGTTAGATAGAGCAATTGAATCCTCCTAAGCCAACACTTAACGCTCTGCTAAACAGAAGGCCGTGGGCAAGATGAAACTCATGGATATTACAACTATGCTTGCGCTAGCAACCATGGTATTCGCACGAGGGATCGACCCTAATATTGTCAAACGAGAAGCCAGTCCCCTTCCTCGAAGCCTTGAGACTGGGGATGTATATCGTGTTGTCGATCCCCATTACATAGCCAGGTACGGGAATCTAGTACATTTCTCGTACTTCTCTACCCAAACACATTAATACTAACTCAAGCGGAAAAGGAACAGTACTACATCCAAGCGAGACGGACTAGTCAAGCGTTTCACCGACGAACAGAAGCGACAGTACAACAGGGAGCTTTATCAATGGTACATTGATCACTGCCAGCCTCTTCGCGATACCTACAACGTTTTGTTGCAACAATACTCAAACCCTGCACGTCAACCTTTGACTCAGACCCAGAGAAATGTGCTTGCCGATTACGCAACCAAGGCTAGAGAGTGTGAGGCGTACTATCAAAATGCTTATTTGACCTAGGTAAGGTCAGGGCCAGGGACATTCTCATCGTGAGGATGCGAGTCCGGTGTTACGTACCAACCCGCCCACTCATTGATTGGATTACACAAGCGGCAAGCTGCATGCGGATATGCAGGCTTGGCGGTCGTCCTCTATAGCCGATAGACGTGGACGACCAGGTGGACATACGGACGACTATAGTCATAGCTATGACCGCTGGATATGCTATGATCGTTAAATATAGCTATAACCCAGTACTTTCCTTGGTCTATTGAAGTTTATATAAGAACCAGTCGTTCCCTTCGAGATAAGCTCTTCAGCAGTCAATTCAATCAAGTTCTTACACTTCAGTAACGATCACCTCTTGACTAGTACAGAGCTTCTGAGCATAGTACCTCCGTCAAGAGCTCCTCTTACCTAGAATCGATACCTTCGGCACTCACCTTGCGTTGCACGACCCCACGACGGTGAGGACGTTACAATCAGGGTCTAAAGGTGCACGCAGTATTCCTGCCCCAGCAGTGTTGACGCTCCAGCAGTATGTTGTGAATCAGCCCCCAACTAGGCCTAATTGGGCTTAGTATCAGGAGCAGATAAAATCTTTGCACCTGCATAGGAATAGATGATAGTTCTTGCACCCTTTTAGCCTCCACTATTTACAACATAATCCACCACATCTCAACACTATTCTAGCGGCTGATCACTTTTGCATAGTGAAGACATTTTTTGAACCTCTGTTCGAATGTGCGATTAGTGACCTTAGTAGCCAAGCCAGACCATAAAGATGAGGACTGACGTTTCTACTGCTCAAAGCCGGACCTGAAGCCTTTTTTTTCCCAAACACGCTCAGCCGCTACACGAAGGATCGAAGGACCCTCAGCCCCAATACATGAAGATCCAATCTTCGCTAAAACGCTATGGTGAGCTGTCCGCACCCAATCCACAACATCATCTACCACCTCCCTGACCCTTCCTCAACGCCTCTCTCCCTCACCTCCTTAGAACTACCGACTGTCAACCCATACTAATCACCAACAACGGTAGTATGACCATCTCTGAACCGGCCAACATAGACTACCTGTCAGATACACTCAGGGCTAAATCGTCTGATTAATAAATAATAGTACATAGTACCTTAATATATATAATTATAAGGCTTTAAATAAGGGCAAATAAATATTTTTAACTTTGTTTTATATTAATTGGTTCGCTTAGTAAAATAGAAAATAAATAATATAATAATAATATTTTAATATATAATTAAAAGTTTAAATAATTTTGAAAAAAGTAAAATAAGAAAAACAAATTAATAAAATAAAATGAAAGTAATAATAATTAATATACTTTTTAAAATAATAATAATTTAATTATTATTATAATTTTATTTCATTAATAAATAAAATTATATAATTATTTAAATTAATAAATTATAATATATAATATATAAATAAATTCTTCGTATTTCTAATAAAAAAATGTTTAATAAAGTTATTTATTAATATTTTAATTATAAAAACTTTTTTAATTAT
>JAABUQ010000898.1_pt1 | contig 67828 bp, 52 predicted proteins | sample 5560001 | NCBI WGS metagenome assembly JAABUQ01 (sample SAMN10711888, study PRJNA513371) | rock metagenome | isolation source: Antarctica rocks | place: Antarctica: Victoria Land, Finger Mt nord | collected 2015-12-18
AGCGTCCTGCGCACGCTCTCTCGGACCACGTCGGGCCCCGCCTTGATCGATGCCGTCGTCCAGCTCGCACATCCCGCCGTCCCCATCCCCGGCTGAGTCCCCCTCCGGGGCGCTAATCAGTTACGCCTGTCCGGCCGGCGTGCGCCGCGCCCTCGGGGTCGCACGGCCCATCGCCGGGCTCCCCGGCGGGTCGGGTCGGCCGGGGCAACCTGGCCTCGCCCCGGCCCGACGCGTTGCACGGGAGGTGTCGTCGGCCGTAGACTCGGCGTGTCGACCTGTCCATCGTCGTGCGGATCGCGTCGTTTCCCCCGGAACCCTGGCCCCTCGGGCACGAGGCCGATGGTGGAACTCCTCGTCCTCGGGCTGATCGCCCTGCCCCTCTACCTGATCGTCCGGTTCGGCTCGGCGGCGGTGTCGTGGTTGACGGGTCGGCGGTTCCGAGCCTATCGCCAGCTGGCGAGCCGTTATCGGGGCCGGTACGAGAACCGGGGGATCTCGGACCCGCCGACGGTGAGCTTCGTCTACAACGGCTCGACGGTCCGGGTCGGCCTCGCGCCCCCGGTCCCGGGTCAGCCCTCGCCGCCGAGGACGCGGGTGGTCGCCCGATTCAACAAGGGGCTCCCGTTCCGGCTCGAGCTGGCCCCGGTGTCGCGGCCGGCCCCCCCTCAGCCGCCGCGCGGGACGCGGCCGGTGGCCTGCGGCGACCCCGCGTTCGACCACGGGTTCGTGGTCCGGGCGAACGACCCGGACATGGCCCGCGACTTCCTCGGCCCCGACGTCCGCCGCGCCGTCGGCCTGCTCCAGCGGCTGTCGCCGCCGGGGGGGATGCTGCTGTCGATCAACCCCGAGCGGATGCTCGTGCAGGTCGACCGCAACCTCGGGGTCCAGTTCGAGGCGCTGGCGACGGCCGTCCGCGAGGCGCTGGTGGTCCACGACGGGCTGGTCGCGGGCGTCACGGCGAAGCTGGCCGAGGGGGTCGAGGTGCTGGACGCCGGGCCGGCCTCCCCGGCCGACGCCGGGCCCCCGCTCTGCAAGGTCTGCGGCCAGCCGATCGAGGACGGGCCCCGGATGACCTGCGGCCGGTGCCGGGCCCCCCACCACCGCGACTGCTGGGAGTTCGTCGGCGGCTGCTCGATCTTCGGGTGCAGCAGCAAGGAAGGCGTGCCGGCCTGACGGACGGGCCGACCCGTCGAAATCGCCGGCCCGCCGGGCAGGGCATTCCCGGCCCGGCCCCGGGGCGATTATCCTGGAGGCATGCCGACCGGGCCGTGGCCGAGGAAAAGACCGATGCCCGGGCCAATAACGCCGCCCCGTTGACGAATTGTGAGCAGAGGAGGGACACCGATCATGTCGTACGGCGGGAATGCGGACCCAACGGGCATCCAAGTATCGTTCCTGGACCAGACGGGGGCGAAGTCGGTGAAGGCCGTCATCGCGTTCAGCGTGCCGGTCAGCCGGATCCTCCCCAACATCATCACCAAGATGACCCTTCCGACGACCAGCCCGGACGGGCAGCCGATGAGCTACTCGCTCGACCATAAGGAAGGGGGCCGCAGGCTCCTCGAGAGCCAGACGCTGCTCGAGGCCGGCGTCCAGAACGGCGACCACCTGATCGTCTATCCCGAAGTCGTCGCGGGCCGGCCCCGCTGAGCCCGGCCGCGTCCCCCGGGAGACCCCCGCCATCGCGGCGCGGGCAGGTTACGGATGGGATCGTAAGCCCATGTATGAATCGCCGAGGATTCGCCGACTCAGGTCCGACCAGGCCGCGCTCGAGGCCCTCCGGGCCGAGAGTTCGGTCTTCCAGTTCAAGCCGATTGGCGGGCCGGGGCAGCCGCCCGGCTACCTCCTGGGCTTCCGGGGCAGCAGCCTGGCGCGGGAGCGCGGCAAGGTCGCGGTCCGCGACTTCCACGAGGTCGAGGTCAAGCTCGGCGCCTCCTACCCGAGGACGATGCCCGAGCTGCGCTGGCTGACGCCGATCTATCATCCCAACATCTCCGAGATCGGCATGGTCTGCCTCGGGGCCTACGGGACCCACTGGGTCCCCAGCCTGGCCCTGGACGAGCTCTGCGTGATGCTCTGGGACATGGCGCGGTACCAGAACTACGACATCCGGAGCCCGTACAACCGCGAGGCCGCGCTCTGGACCGCGAACCAGACGACCTACCGGTTCCCGATCGACACGCGCCCGCTCCGCGACCATCGGGCCGCGCTCGGGCGGTCGGCGGCCGGCCTCGCGCTCCTCGGCCCCGAGGCCCCGGCCGCCAAGGCCGTCGACGGGGGCGGGTCGATTTGCATCCTCGACATGGAGATCGACCTCGGCCGCCCGAACGAGGTGCGGAGGGGGACCCCCCCCCCTGCCCCGCCCCGACCCCCGGACGAGGTCGTCTTCATCGATTGACCGATCGACCGACCCGAGGCCGCGATGGACGACCCCTCCCTGACGTTCCTCGACGACCCCGACGCCGCCGATGCGCGCCCCGACGACGTCGCGGAGGACGGGGAATCGGCCTTCGTCATCGACGAGGACGACCGGTACAGTCGCCTCCGCCTGATCCCCTGGTGGCGGCAGGACCGCCTGAAGGCGGCCAGCGTCCTGGTCGTCGGCGCCGGGGCGCTCGGCAACGAGGTCCTCAAGAACCTGGCGCTCGTCGGCGTCGGGACCATCTACGTGATCGATCGCGACTCGGTCGAGACGTCGAACCTGTCGCGGTCCGTCCTCTTCCGGGCGGGCGACGGCGGCAGGCCCAAGGCGGAGGTCGCGGCCGGGCGGGCGAAGGAGATCAACCCTGAGGTCGACTACCGCTGGATGCACGGGGACGTGATCAACGACCTGGGCCTCGGGCTCTTCGCCGACGTCGACGTCGTGATCGGCTGCCTCGACAACCGCGAGGCGAGGCTCTGGGTCAACCGCCAGTGCTGGAAGGTCGGCACCCCCTGGGTCGACTCCGGCATCCAGGAGATCCAGGGCGTCGTCAAGGTCTTCGTCCCGCCCGACTCGGCCTGCTACGAGTGCGCGATGACGGCCCGCGACTACCAGCTCCTGAACGTCCGGTATAGTTGCCCGCTCCTGAGCCGGGACCAGATCCTCGAGGGCAAGGTCCCGACCGCGCCCACGATCGCGTCGATGATGGGGGCCCTCGAAGTCCAGGAGGCGCTCAAGATCATCCACGGGATGCCCGTCGCGGCCGGCTCGGCGCTCGTCTTCAACGGCGTGACCAACCAGTTCTACCGGACCCAGCTCCCTCACCGGCCCGACTGCCTGAGCCACGAGACCTACCCCGAGCCGGCCCGGGCCGCGATCGGCCACGCGCACCCCGCGGCCGACCTGTTCGCGGTCGCGGCCCGCTCGCTCGAAGGCCCGCTGGTCCTGGCGCTCGAGCGCGACGTGGTGACCTCGGTCGCGTGCCCGACCTGCGGCTGGTCGATCGAGGTCTACCGGCCGAGGACCCTGGTGCGGACGTCCGAGGCGACCTGCCCGAATTGCAGGGCGCTGGGCCGGCCCGAGATCGTGAGTACGGTCGAGGAAGGGTCGCGACTGGCGGGGTTCCCCCTGTCCAAGCTCGGCGTCCCGGCGGGGGACATCGTCCGGGTCGACGGCTCGGCCGAGTCCGGCTTCTTCCGCCTCGGGGACGACGACCTGAGTGGGGCGTCCGGCTGGACCGCCGCGGTCTGACGGACTTGCCGGACATGGCCGGCTCCCCGATAGTAGGGTCGGCCCACGCCGCCTCAGCGTCCGAGGCGACGGCCGGTCCGGCCTCCGAGGAAACCCGGCCTTGAGCAGCGACGACATCGTCTTCGGCGAGGTCAGCTATCGGGAGCCGGTCCGGATGCTCCGGCCCGACCGCGACCGTCGGCTCGCCTGCGTCGCGTACGAAGTCCCCGGCGCCGGCGACCTGCCGATCTTCCTCGACCGTGCCCCCGCCGACGCCATCGAGCGGCACGCCCTCCGCGACACGACGGTCGAGCTCGGCGGCATCCTGCTGGGCCGCGAGTGCCTCGACGAGGTCTCCGGCGAGCCGTTCGTTTATGTGACCCAGGCGCTCGAGGCCAAGCATTACGAGAACACCCAGGCGAGCTTCACGTACACGCACGACTCGTGGCAGGAGATCACCCGCGAGCGGGATCGGCTCCACCCCGACCTCGACATCGTCGGCTGGTATCACACCCACCCCGATTTCGGCGTCTTCCTGTCGAGCCACGACCTGTTCATCCACCGGAACTTCTTCGACCAGCCGCTCCAGGTGGCCTACGTCGTCGACCCGATCCGCCAGACCCGCGGCTTCTTCCGCTGGAACTCGGGCGGGCTCGACCAGGTGGGCGGCTTCTACCTGACCGGCGACCGGAACGACCGGGCCGCCCTCGCCCGGCTGGTCAACGACCTGGAGGGGATCCCGAACGCCGACGCGGCCGGCGCGGGCCTCTCCCCCCGTCTGGAGGCGGAGCTGATCGCCATGCTCACTCGACCCGCATACCAGGCACCGGCCGCGTCCGACCGCACGACGATCGCCGCCGTCGGGAGCCTCGCCGGGCTCATCGTCGGCGTCCTCGGCTTCGCGGCCGTCCTCTGGATCAACGGCCTGAATCAGCAGGTCCGCGAGCAGGGGGAGAGCATCAAGACCCTGACGGACGCCGTCCAGGGCAACACCGACATGCAACGGATGGCGCTGGACTCCCTCGTCCAGAAGGCCCAGGCCGGGACCGCGAGCGGGTCCAACGACCCATTCACCCCCGCCTACAAGAAGGCGTTGGCGGACAAGGACCGCTACCATGCCAGGGCGGACAACCTCGCCTTCCTGACCGACCAGCTCGCCGCCGAGAACAAGGCCCTCAAGGCGGAAGGCGAGGTCCTCAGGCAGAAGTCCGCCAAGTCGGACGCGGAGGCGAGCGAGAATGCGGCCGAGGCCAAGGAGGCCAAGCTCCTCCGCGCGGAGGTCCGCAAGGCCAACGGCCAGATCACCGCGCTGAGCAACACGCTGGCGCGGAAGAACGAGCTGCTGGAGGCCGTCGACGAGGACAAGGCCGCCTCGCTGATCCGACGATCGCGGGGCTGGATGTACCTGGCGATCGCGGGCTGGGCCGTCGTGGTCCTCGTGGGCATCGGGCTCGTCGCGCTCTGGGCGTCCGGCAACCCGATCCCCCCTGAAGAGTCCTCCCCTGCCCGGCCGGCGGAAGACCCGCCGCACCACATCACGTGACCGTCCGCCGGTCGAGGCCCCGATGACCTGGCTGATCCTCGCCCTCTCGCTCGCGACAGCCTCGCCCGACGCGACGGCCCCCTCCCCCGCAACCGGGCCCGCGGGCGCCTGGGACCCCGCCGAGCTCGTCCCCGTCCCGGTGCCCGAGCCGTCCGGCCGCGCGGTGGACTATTACCGGAGCGGCCTTCGGCTCTGGTTTCTGGTCCACGCCTGGGGCCTCTTCGTCCCCGCGGTGATCCTCTTCACGGGGCTCTCGGGGCGGATGCGGGACCTCGCGCGGCGGGTCGGCCGGACCTGGTACGGGACGATCGCGGCCTACGCCCTGCTCTACCTCGGGCTCACCTATCTGATCGACCTGCCGATCGACTACTACCTCGGCTACGTCCGCCCGCATGCCTACGACCTCTCGCGTCAAGGCCTCGGGCGCTGGCTGGCGACCGGGCTGAAGTCGCTGGGGATCACGGCGGTCGCGGCGGTGGCCCTGCTCTGGGTGCCGTTCCTCCTGCTCGCGCGGAGCCCGAGGCGATGGTGGCTCTGGGCGGGCCTCCTGATGCTGCCGTTCGTCCTCTTCGCGACCTGGGTCAAGCCGATCTGGATCGATCCGCTCTTCCACACCTTCGGCCCGATGCACGACAAGGCGCTCGAAGCGAAGATCCTCCGCCTGGCCGAGCGGGCCGGGGTCGAGGGCGGCCGGGTCTTCGAGGTCGACATGGGGCGCGACACGAGGACCGTGAACGCGTACGTGACCGGCCTCGTCGGGACCAAGCGGATCGTGCTCTGGGACACGCTGCTCGCACGGCTCGACGAGAAGGAGGTGCTCGCCGTGGTCGGCCACGAGCTCGGGCACTACACGCTGAACCACGTCGCCTGGGGCGTGACCATGTCCGGGCTCGGCTCGCTGGTGCTCCTGGCGCTGATCGACCGGGCGGGCCGGGGGCTGGTCGCCCGGCACGGCCGCCGATTCGGGTTCGACCGGCTGTCGGACGTCGCGGCCGTCCCCCTGTTCGTGTTCCTGATCCAGGGGTTGAACCTGATCGGGGCCCCGATCCCGCTGGCGGTGAGCCGCACGATCGAGCACGAGGCCGACCGGTTCGCGCTCGAGATCACGCGCGGGAACCGGTCGGCCGCCTCGGCCTTCGTCAAGCTCCAGGGCGTGAACCTGTCGAACCCGAGGCCCGGGCTGCTCTCCGTCCTCTGGCGGTCGAGCCACCCCCCGATCGGCGATCGGATCGATTTCTGCAACGATTATCATCCCTGGACCACCGGCATCCCCGGCCGGTTCGATCGCCTGTTCGTCCCGACCCCGAGGCCGTCGGGCCTCGCCGGCCCGGCCGGCGCGATCCATGAATCGAGGTGAATGGTCCCTCGTTTGCTTCGGGATTGCGATCTCGTGACGAGGATGCTAGGTTTTTACGATCAGGCGAGGCGGGAGGGCGTGCCGGCAAGAGGCCGGCCCCGTCCGTCCGAGGAGGATCGGCCGACCTCGTCCCATCCGCAAAGGGATTCCCCGCCCGGCGGGGTCGCGGACCGGCACGAGGGGTCATGGGGTGTCGGCTCGTGCCCGGAGTTGCGTCCATGACGTTGGATACCCTGCGCGGGACGGTCACCCGGCGGCCGGTCGCCGTCATCTGCGCCTGGCTCGGCCTGGCCGCGTTCGTCGTCCTCGCCGCGCCCGACCTCACGCGACTCGCCGCCGAGGGCCAGGCGCTGCTGATCGACGAGCGGTCGGAGAGCACCATAGGGGCCGAGATCGTCAAGGCGGCCTGGCCCGACCAGTCGTTCGACTCGCTCGCGGTCGTCGCCCTGCATCGGCCCGAGGGGCTGACCGTCGGCGACCGTGCCTTCGCCGTCCTGCTGGCCGAGAAGTTCGAGGCGCCCGATCGCCCGACCGCGATCCTCCGCGTGCTCGGGCCGAAGTCCGACCCGAGGGTCGCCGCCCGGCTGATCAGCGCGGACGGGACGACCCAGCTCGTGGCCGTCCCGCTCGCGAAGTCGTTCGTCGACCCGCTGGCCGCGGAGGCGGTGGCCTGGCTCCAGACGCTCTCGACCTCGGGCGGCCCCGCCCCGCGACCGGGGTTGCAGCTGCTCTGGTCGGGCGACGCCGTGATCGGCCGCGACTACATGGCGAACGTCCAGACCTCGCTCGACCGCGCCGCGATGGTGACCGTCTGCCTCCTGCTCGTGGTCTTGCTCCTGGTCTACCGGTCGTTCTGGCTGGCGATGATCCCGCTGGTGACGATCGGGGTCAGCCTCCTGATGGCGCGCGGGGTGCTCGCCTGGCTGGCGACCCTCGGCTGGGCGATCTCGCCGCTGGTCGAGCTGTTCCTGGTGGCCGTCCTGTTCGGCTCGGGGACCGACTTCTGCCTCTTCGTCTCGTGGCGGTTCGCCGAGAACTGGAGCGCGGCCAACCCGGCGGGCGCGATGCGGGCCACGCTCCGCCGGGCGATGGAGGCCCTGCTCACCAGCGCGGGCACGGTGATCATCGGGCTGTTGCTGATGGGGACGACCCGGTTCAAGCTGTTCTCGAGCACCGGGCCGAGCGTCGCCCTCGGGCTCGGCCTGACCGTGATGGCGACGCTGACGCTCACCCCCGCGCTGCTCGTCCTGCTCGCCAGGGTCCGGCCCCGCTCCTTCGCCGGGATGACCCGGGGGACGAGCGGGGTCTGGGATGCCCTCGGGCACCGGGCGATGGCGCGGCCCGCCTGGAGCTGGGGCCTGGCGATGCTGGTCATGGTCCCGCTCGCGATCCTCGGGAGCCAGACCGAGTTCCTCCAGGACACCCTGAGCGAGATGCCCGGCGGGACGGCCTCGGTGGACAACCTCCGGTTCATCACCGCCAAGATGGGGCCGTCGGTGACGGCGCCGCTGACGGTGATCCTCGAGTCCGACACCGACCTCAAGGGCTCGCCGGGCCTGGCGCTGATCGACGACGTGAGCCGGCTGCTCTCGCGGCAGCGCCGGCTCGCCGAGGTCCGGTCGGCCACCCAGCCGCTCGGCTCGACCGAGCCGCTCGACCGCGCCCGGCTCGCCTCGCGGCTCGGCGAGGTCAACAGCGGGTTCGACCGGATCGCCGAGGGGGCCGTCCGGCTCCAGGACGGCCTGAGGCAGGGGCTCGCGAAGCTCCAGGCCGCCCGGTTCGTCGAGCGCGCGACCGGGCTCCGGCTCGCGAATCCATCCCCGACGACCCCGCGCGAGGCCGAGGCCGCCCGGGCGGCGGTGGCCTCGGGGCTCCGCCGGGCGACCTCGACGATCTTCGGCACGGGCCGATCCGGGGTCATCCCCCAGCTCGAGGCGATCCGGGCCGACGCGGCCGCGCCGAAGCCCGAGGCGTCGCAGCCAGCGACGGCCAAGGCCGACGACCCGACCGGCCCGATGGTCTCGCAGCTCGCCGAGGCGGCCGACGGCGCCCGGCAGCTTGCCGACGGCGCCCGCCGAGCCGAGCGCGAGGTCGCCTCGATCCTCCGCGATCCCGTCGGCCGTCGCGCCCTGGATCGCCTGATGATCAACGACGAGACGATCCGCGACCACCCCGAGCTGCTCGAGAGCTTCGCCGCCTACATCACGCCCGACGGCCGGAAGGCCCGGCTCGACCTCGCCCAGTCGCCGCGGATCTTCTCCGACGAGGCCCTGAATCAGGTCGAGAAGATCCGCCGTCGGCTCCGGGATCACCTCGAGGAAGAGGAAGGGATCCGGGTCCGGTCGCTCGTCACGGGCTCGAACGCCAAGGCCGCCGACACCCGGACCCTCACCCGGAACGACCAGATCCAGACCTGGTTCGTCGTCCCGTTCGGCGTCTTCGTCGTCCTGATGTTCGCGCTCCGCGACCCGCTGGCCTGCCTCAACCTGGTCGCGACGATGATCCTCACGTACCTCTTCGCGCTCGGGGTCACGCACCTCGCCTTCGTCACCGTGCTGGGGGCGGAGGGCCTCGACTGGAAGGTGCCCTACTTCCTGTTCGTGCTCCTGGTCGCGGTCGGCGTCGACTACAACGTCTTCCTTATGTCCCGGCTGAGGGAGGAGACCGGGGTCCTCGGCCTCCGCGCGGGGATCAGCCAGGCGATCGCCCAGACCGGCGGGCTGATCACCTCGGCCGCGGCGATCACGGCCGTGAGCTTCGCGTCGTTCCTGTTCAGCCCGCTCAGCTCGCTGAGGCAGCTCGGCTTCGCCCTGGTCGTGGGGATCGCCGTCGATGCCGTGCTCGTCCGCCCGCTGCTCGTCCCGTGCGGCCACTGGCTCCTGAACCGACGTCGCGAATCGCGGCGGCTCACCGCCCTGCTCTCCCCGACCATCCAACCCCTGTCGCGGATCTCCGACTGAGCCAGGGCCGGCCGGTATGCCCGACCCCCCGGCCGTGCCGGGACCGTTCGCCTTCGGCCGGGGGATCAATTCGCCCGGCCGAGATACTCGCCGGTCCGGGTGTCGACCCGCACCTTGACGCCCTGATCGAGATGCTCGGGGACCTGGATGACCGCCCCGGTGGCGAGCGTGGCGGGCTTGGTCCGGCCGGTGGCCGAGTTCCCCCGGACGCCGGGGGCCGTCTCGGCGATGACCAGGTCGACCGCGTCGGGGATCTCGATCCCGATCGGCTCGTCGTCGACGATCAGCGCCTCGACGCCCTCCATGTTCTCGGTCATGAAGAGCGCCTGCTCTTCGAAGTCGTCGGCGGCGAACGAGAACTGATTGAAGTCGGCCGAGTCCATGAAATGGAAGCCGTCCGGGTCCCGGTAGAGGAACTGGACGGGACGACGCTCGAAGCTGGACTCGCTCAGGGCATCCGTCCCGCGATAACTCTTCTCGACCCGGGCCCGGGTCTTGAGGTTCCGCGCCTTGATCTTGTAGAGCGTCGCGGCCCCCCGGGCGCTGGGGGTCTGGACCTGGATATGCTCGATCATGTGCGGCGCGCCGTCGATCTCGACGACCATCCGTCGCTTGAAATCCTTGGCGGGAACCACGGTGTCCGGTCCTCGAGTCGGAGGGGGATGGGGAGGGCCGTCGTCGCCTGCTCCGACGGCGGACCCGCCCATGATAGCCGCCCGTGCCGGACCGGGTCAAAGCGGGCCGCCGCGGTGCCGCGCGGCCGGTTGACACCGGGCATCGGCAGGGATAGCCTCAACCTTGGTCCCGCGATCCGACCACTCCCTCTCGGACCGCTCCATGCCCGAACCCGGTCCCCACATCGAGGAAGACCTGCTGGAGTATTGCCAGGACCTTCTCGACTACACCTTCGCGAACGCCGGCTACCTCCGCGAGGCGTTGACCCACGCCTCGGGCGCGGACCATCGGCTCGCGTCCAACGAGCGGCTCGAATTCCTGGGCGACTCCGTCCTCGGCCTGATCGTGTGCGACCTCCTCTACCGGAAGTTCCCGGACTACCTCGAAGGCGAGCTCACGAGGATCAAGTCCGTCGTCGTCTCCCGGACGACGTGCGCCAAGATCTCGGAGCGGCTCGGATTCGAGAAGTGCCTCATCCTGGGCAAGGGGATGGGCATGCAGGGGCCGACCCCGTCGTCGCTCCTGGCCAACGTGTTCGAGAGCCTGATCGGCGCCCTCTACCTCGACGGCGGGATCGAGGCGGCGCGGCGGTTCATCGTCGAGCACATCGAGGCCGAGATCGACGAGACGGTCGAGGGGCACGGGTTCGTCAACCACAAGAGCATCCTCCAGCAGACCGCCCAGCGCCAGTTCGGATCGACCCCGACCTACCTGCTCCTCGACGTGAAGGGCCCCGACCATTCGAAGTGCTTCAAGGTCGCGGCCCAGATCGGCCGCCTCCGGTATTGCCCGGCCTGGGGCAAGAACAAGAAGGACGCGGAGCAGCGGGCCGCCATGAACGCCCTGAGCGAGCTGGCGGAAGAGCCCGTCCCCTACCCCGCCGATTGATCGGTCCAGCCAAGGCCCGGGTCGTCGGCGTGACTTGTGGGTTTGGGGCAAAGTACGTAAGATCCCAAGGGCCATCGGAAACCGGCCGGGCGCGCGGGAGGTTCCTGGCGAGCCCGGCCGTTGTGCTTCCTACCTCGCGAGGTTGCCGTGGGTGCTTCTCTGGTGGCCGACCTCGGCGTCGGCCCCGAAGTCTGGCTGTTCCTGACCCTGCTGGGCTGCCTGACGATCTTCTTCAAGTTCAGCCGCTTCTGGAGCATCCGCAACCTCGACCTGCTCCTGCTCTTCGCACTCGCCCCGGGGATGATGATGCTCGTGGGGACCGCGGGCGCGCAGCCCTGGATGGCCTACTTCTGGCTCTTCCTCGGGACGACGCTCTGGCTCGGCCGCTGCCTGCTCGACCTGGGCCTGACCCGGCGGCCGGTGCTCGAGCCGAACCTGAACGCGGCGGGCCTGGCCTGCCTCTCGATCGGGGTCCTCGCCCTCTTCGTGGTCGAGACGGTGAGCCTCTCCGTCCGCGAGGGCACGGCGCGCAATCCGGCCGATACCAACCCGTCCCAGCGCGAGAACGCCGATCCTCCGGGCTCCGCCGAGCCGAACGCCCCGCTGAACCTGGTCGTGAAGAATGCGCCGCTGACTCAGGCCTTGAAGGCCACTCCCCACCAGGGGCTCGCGCGGCTGCTGGCGTCGCTGGCCCAGGTCGGCCTCGTCGTCGGCCTGATCGCGGTCGGCTGGAGGCATTTCGATCGGCCGATCGCCGGGCTGTCGGTCGCGACCTGCTACTTGCTCCTGCCCTATGCCCGGTTCGCGCTGGTCGACAGCGGCCAGCTCGTCCCAGCCGCCCTGATCGTCTCGGCCCTGGTGGCCTACCGGAAGCCGGCAGTCGCCGGGGCGCTGATCGGCCTGAGCGCGGGCTGGATGCCGGCGAGCTTCGGACTCCTCCCGCTCTGGACCGGATTCTATCGAGGCCGGGGGATGCTCCGGTTCGGGCTCGTCTCGTTCGGCGTCCTCGGGTCGTGCATCCTGCTCGGGAGATTCGTCCCGGGGATGGCCCAGTGGGCGACGGCCCTGGGGGCGCGCCGCGTCCTGGATGCCGGGATCTGGCCGACCTCCGACGCACCGCCCACGGGGAGCTTCTGGTCGGGGATCGACATGAGCTATCGCTTGCCGGTCTGGATCGGCTATCTCGCCCTGGTGATCACGACGACCTTCTGGCCGGCGCGGAAGAACCTGGGCGAGCTGATCTCGACCTCCGCCGCCCTCCTCGTCGCCAGCCAGTTCTGGTTCCTCTCCGCGGGAGGAACCCTGGTCCTGCTCTACCTCCCGCTCGTCATCCTGATGATGTTCCGGCCGAACCTCGGTCACCGGCGATCGTCCCCGTCCCGGCCGAGGCGGGAACGCGCCGAGGGGGCGGTCCGGTCCGAGTCGTGAGCGATCCCGGTCGCCGCGGTCAGAGCCGATCGGGATGCTCGCCGACCCCGAGGATGCTGCACGCCTGGATGATGTTGAGTCCCAGGGACTCGGCCCTGGCGACGACCTCGCGCGAGGCGGTCCCCGGGTTCAGCCACACCTCCGCGGGCGACTTCCGGGCGACCTGATCGAGCAGACCCACCACGACCGGGGCCGGCAGATAGATCGTGACCGCGTCGAGGCGATCGAGGGGCACCTCGTCGAGGCTTGCGTAGGCGGTCAGCCCTTCGATCTCGCCCACCTTGAGGTTGATCGGGTAGACGTCGTACCCCGCGTGCTTGTACGCCCGGACGGCCTTGTTGCCGAACTTCCTCCGCTGCACGCTGGCGCCGAGCACGGCGACCGTCGGTCGTCCCATCGAGCCCTCCGGAGCCTGGCGAGTCCCCATCCCTAAGGCCGGGGCCGTCCCCTTGTGCGGGGCCGGCACCCCGGCCAGAATCGAACGCCGTACCCGACGTCCCCGAGCTGCCTCCGAGGTCCCGATGTTACTGACTTACGAAGCGATCGCCAAGCGGATCGACCACTCACTCCTCGGGCCGACCCTGACAACGGCCGACCTGGAAGCCGGGTGCCGCCTCGCCGCCGATTACGCCGTGGCCAGCGTGTGCATCAAGCCCTACGCGGTCGGCCTGGCGAAGAGGCTGCTCGCGGGCAGCGGCGTCGCCGTCGGCACCACGATCGGTTTCCCTCATGGCGGCCACTCGACGACGATCAAGGTCGACGAGTCCCGACGCGCCATGGGGGACGGCGCGACCGAGCTGGACATGGTCATCAACATCGGCCACGCCTTGGGCGGCGAGTGGAAGGCCGTCACGGCCGACATCGAGTCGGTCGTCGAGGTGGCGCATCGAGGCGGGGCGATCCTCAAGGTGATCTTCGAGAACTGCTACCTGAACGACGAGCAGAAGATCCACTTGTGCCAGATCTGCGGGGAGCTGCGGGTCGATTACGTGAAGACCTCGACCGGCTACGGGACCGGGGGGGCGACGCATGCCGACCTGATCCTGATGCGTCGGGCCGCGCCGGCCCACGTCAAGTTGAAGGCCGCGGGGGGCGTCCGCGACCTCGACGCGGCGATCGCGGTCGCCGACCTCGGGTGCGACCGGATCGGGGCCAGTCGCACGGCCGAGATGCTCGACGCCCTCAAGGCCCGGCTCGCGGGCCAGCCCGAGGTCGCCGATCCGGTTCCACGTGGAACGGGCGGCTACTGATCGGGCGCCTCCGCCGGGATCAGCCCCCTGCCCTCCGGCCACCGACCTCGATCAACTCGGCCCGTTCGGCGTGGCCGATGATCAGCGCGTCGCAGAGGCCGAGGAAGAGGCCGGTTTCCAGGACCCCCGGGACTCGCTTGAGGGCGGCCTCGAGCCCCCCGGGGTCGTCGATCCCGGAGGCGAATCGGCAGTCGATGATCCGGTTCCCGCCGTCGGTGACATAGGGATCGCCCGAGCCGGCGACCGTCCGGATCGTCGTGACGGCCCCGAGCTTCCCCAGGGCCCGCTCGGTGTGCGAGAGGCCGAAGGCGCTGACCTCGACGGGGACCGGGTAACGCTCGCCGAGCCGCTCGACGTGCTTGTCCTCGCCGACGATGAAGACCCGCCGCGACGCGTAGGAGGCCACGATCTTCTCGCGGAGCAAGGCGCCGCCCCGGCCCTTGATCAGCCGATACGATCCGTCGACCTCGTCGGCCCCGTCGATGTCGAGATCCAGGGTCGAGACCTCGTCGAGGTCGACGAGGCGGATCCCGACGGAGGCGGCCAGGTCGGCCGTCGCCCGGCTCGTGGGGACTCCCACGAACGCTAGCCCTTCCTCGACGACCCGCTGGCCGAGCCGCTCGATCATCATCCGGGCGGTGGTGCCCGATCCGAGCCCGACGGACATCCCCGACTCGACGAGGTCGGCGGCGAGGCAGGCCGCGTGATGCTTCGCGGGGTCAGGCGGCGTCATGGATCGATCTCGGGCTCGAAGGGTGCGTCGTCGTCGCGGCACGATCCGCGGAATCGGGGCGACCAGATTCGAACTGGTGACCTCCTGCTCCCAAGGCAGGCGCGCTAACCAGGCTGCGCTACGCCCCGCCATCGCTCGCCGACATCGTAAGGCGGGCCCTCGCCTCGGGTCAAGCCGGGGCAGGTCCCGCCCGGCGCCGGGGCCATCGCATCCGGACGCAGAGCCCGCCCTGCCTCGAGATGGCCAGGCTCCCCCGATGGGCGGTCATCACGCGGGCGAGCATCGGCAGGGCCAGCGAGATCGACCGGCCCTCGCGTCCCTCCAGCGGGCCGGAAGGGACCGAGACCTCCTCGATCCATTCGAGCCGCAAGTCGACGTCCTCCGCCGACCAGGCGATCCGCGCCGGGTCGCCCCGCCTGCCCTGGGTGGCGCGCCAGGCGATCAGGGCATCCAGGGCCTGGATCAGCGGCGTCGGGTCGAATGTCCCCACGACGCCCGTCATCGGCCCGTCCCAGGTGAGCGGACGCCCTGCCTCGTCGAGCCAGCCCGTCCAGGCCCCCATCCGCTGGGCGAGCCACGACCCGAGGTCGGTCGTGATCGGCGCGAGCTCCTGGGGTCGACAGACGACTGGGTCCGTTCGACGAGATGCTCAAGCCCCAGGTAGCTGTGCTCGATCTCGCGCCAGACGTTCTCCTGCTCGTCGCATCCGTCCCGTCGCGCAAGATAGAGGCCGATCTTCAACGAATTGAGGCGGTTCCGGGCGTCGTGGATGAAGGCCCTAAGCGAGTTGTAGATCTCATCACTCCGGCTAGGATCGGTCGCGACGCGGAGAAAGTCCCGCGTGAGGGGGTCGACATCCACATCCTGCAGCATCGCGTGATCCTCAACGACGTCCCCCTCCGGCGATCGTCGCCGACGAGGCCTCCGGTCCCGCCATGCCACACCATCCCGATCGTCTGCGTCGAGGCTAGCAATCGTGGTGCCCGGGCCCATCCGGAGTGGGAGTCCCGACAAGAAGATTGAAGGCTCGAACGGGTCCTGGGCGTCCTCGGTGCCTCGGCCCTGCGTATCCGGGCGGCGGGCCTGAGGAGGACATTTCTCATTCCGCCGCCATCGGCCGAAAAAGGAGAATCCAAGTAGCACTCGACGCCGTCCGACCTTGGCCCCGCTCCACGACGCAGGGCCCGCCCCTGCCACCGGAGGGACGGGCCCCGACGAATAGTCACCGGCCGAATCGGCCCGACGGTCAATGCCCGCGGATCATCGACGAGACGCGTTCATACTCTTCCTGGGAATTGAAGTCGATGACGATCTGGCCGCGGTCGCGTGCCTTCACCCGGATCAGGACCGGGGTCCCGAACCGACCCGCCAGGTGTTGCTCGAACTCGACGATGTGCGGAGCCTTGCCCCCCCCGGGTGTAGATTCGGTCGAGCCCGGGTCTTTGCGGACGCGGACCCGCGCGGGCGTCGGCTCGCCCGTGGTGACGAGCGCCTCGGTCTGGCGGACCGACAGGTTGTCGGTGATCACCCGCTGGCAGGCCCCGACGATGTCGGCGGGATCGGCGAGGCCGAGCAAGGCCCGGGCGTGCCCCTGGGTGATCCGCTTGGCGAGCACGGCCTGCTGGACCTCCTCGGGCAGGTCGAGCAGGCGGATCAGGTTCGAGAGGGTCGAGCGGTCGATCCCGAGCCGACCCGCCAGCTCCTCCTGGGTCCCGCCGTAGTTGCCGAGGTAGTCGCGGAACGCGACGGCCTTCTCGATCGCGTTGAGGTCCTCGCGCTGGAGGTTCTCGACCATCGCCAGCTCGGTGACGCGCTGATCGTCGAGGTCGAAGACCCGCGCGGGGATCTCGCGGAGCTGGGCCTCGATCCCGGCGCGGAGCCGGCGCTCGCCCGCGATCAGCTGGTACCGGTCGTTCACCTGGCGGACGATGACCGGCTGGAGCATCCCGTGCTGCCGGAGCGAGTCGGCGAGGGCGGCGATCTCGGTCGGGTCGAACTGACGACGGGGCTGGAACGGGTTCGGGTCGATCTGGTCGACCGGGATGTGGACCAGCTCGGCCGCCTCGAGCCCGCCGGCCTCGTGGTCCCCCCCGTCCCGGCCGAGGAGGGCATCCAGGCCGCGCCCGAGTCGTCGCTTATTGGGATTCACGGTCGATGACCTCCATGACGAGTTCCGCGTAGGCCCAGGCGCCCCGGGCTCGGGGCGAGTAATCGAGGACGCTGACGCCGTGGCTCGGCGCCTCGCTGATTTGCACGTCGCGAGGGATCAGGGTCTCGAAGACGGTCGAGTCGAAGAAGCCCCTCACCTCGTTGGCCACCTCGTTGGCCAGGTCGAGCGCGGGGTCGTACATGGTCAGGACGATCCCGCCGATCTCGAGGCGATGGTTGTCCTTGGCTTTGGTCTGGCGGGCGAGCTCGATGATCTGGGAGAGGCCCTCCATCGCGAAGTATTCGCACTGGATCGGGATGTAGACCTCGGCGGAGGCCCCGAGCGCGGCCCGGGTCAGCTGGCCGAGCGAGGGCGGGCAGTCGAAGAAGACGTAATCGAAGCCACCGAGCTCGGCGGAGAGCTGCTGCCGCATCGACGAGGCCCGCTGCCGGTTCGAGGCCGAGAGCGCATCGGCGTCGGCGAGGCTCTGCGAGCCCGGAAGGACGCTCAGCCTCGGCTGAGTCGTCGACGCGACCGAGCCGGAGAGCGGCTTGCCGGCGACCAGCGGGTGGCGGTCGGCGGGCTCGACGCCGAGGCCGCTCGTCGCGTTGCATTGCGGGTCGATGTCGATGACCAGCGCCGTCTTGCCCGCCTTGGCGAGCCCGGCGGCGAGGTTGATCGCCGTCGTCGTCTTGCCGACGCCGCCCTTCTGATTGGCCACGCTGATGATCTTGGCCAACGGTCGGTGCCTCCCCGCGCCCTTCGCTTCGGTCGGCGAATCGAAGGGCGACGACGGCGGAGGACGGTCCCGGATCGGGTCGGGGGCGTCCTTGCCCGCCAGCTCCCAGAGAATCGCTCGGTCAGGAAAACCGCGGGATGGTATCCCGGGCCCGCCGGGGTGTAAAGCTCAAGATGGTCCCGGGCGTCCTGCCCCGCTCGACCCCCGGTGGATGGGGAAACGCTCGGCTCGGCCTGCGGCCTCGGATCGCGTGTGGTTGCCGCCTCAAGGCCGGCGTCGGAGCAGCAGGAGGGACTCGGTTCGCGCCGAGACCACTCCCTGCGCGGCAGCCGGATCCACGTCGAGGATTGTGGCCGGAGAGAGAGTTGTCGCGGCCTCCGAGACGATCGTCCATCGAGCGAGCAGGCGGGCGCGTGCAGCAGACACGTCGGCCTCCTGCCCGAGGATCACTTCGTCGACGATCGCCCATCCGGGTCCGGGCCTCAGGATCTCGTCCAGAGACCCCGATCTTAGGTCGCCGATCCGACGGGACGAGAGGGGGCCGCTCGCGTAGAGCGAGAAGGCAGGCCTGGCAAGCGTCCTGACGACCCGGGCCTCGGAAGGCACGTCCTCGACGAGACGAGCGGCCGCCGTCCGGAACGAGTCGCGCGGCCCGAGGAGGCCCTCCAGCGGAACCGCCCGGGGGGTCGCGAGGAACGCATGAAGCGTGCCCGCGAGCAGGCCTATGCCGACCAGGGCGGGAAGGACGGATCGGTGTCCCGTCCCCGGGGATACAGCGCCTTCGAGGGGACTCGCCCACCCATCGACGAGGCGGATCACTGCCATCGCCTTGAGGAACCAACCTGCGGCCTCGAGCGGCAACCAGAGCCGTGCATACGGGTGATAGAACGGCGTGAGGATCGCCATCAGGAGCCACCAGGCTCCGAGGGCCCGGGCTGCACCCCCGGGCCGCGAGACCAACCACCCGGCCAGCGCGAGGCCGAGCCACCAGCCGGTTGCGGCCGGGGCGATGGCCAGACAGGTCAGGCCCACCCCGGCCCGGGCGCCTCGTCGCCAAGAGATCGGGTTCACCTTCGGCCGGAGGGCGGCGGCGGCCACGAAACCGATTGCGACCTCCAACCACCCGACGGCAGCGCCGCCGGACAGCGCGGCCGACTGCCGAAGCTGCAACAGCCAGTTGCCGCGCCAGGTCGAGAGACCTCCCAGGTACGACCTCTGATGGCGGAGGAGAGCCGCGTAGCCCCCGTGGGCCTCGACGAATCGAAACCACGGCACATAGACGAGAGCCGCGACCAGGGCCGCCAGGAGGCCGTAACCGAGTGTCCGGAAGAACCGGGGAGAGGTCAGGATCTCGCGTCGAAAGACAGGAGCGGCGGAAGCGGCCACGATCACGATGGCGCCCACGAGCCACCCGTTGTACTTGACCAGTTGAGCCATCCCGACGGCCAGGCCGATCCCCACCGCCCGCCCGAGGGATGGCCGATCGAGGAACCGGATCGAGACCGCGACCCCGACGAGCCAGGCGAGGAGGAAGAGGACATCCGTCAGTGCCATCCGCGAGAAGATGATGTGATGTCCGGAGAGCGCCGCGAAGACCGAGGCGACGACTCCCCCGGCGGGGCCGAGGAGCGACCGGCCGATCCAGGCCACGATCGGGATCGTCGCGGCTCCCGCCCCGATCGAGACGGCGATCGCAACCAGGTCGGAAAGCCCGAAGACCCGGTAGCCCATGCCGACCAGGATCGGATAGCCGGGCGGAGCATACGGGATCAGGCCGGGATCGATGCCGGCGAGTCCCGCGGGGCCGAGGGACCACGTCCCGGACATCGCATAGATTCCCTCGTCGAAGTGATCGAGGCCGAGTCGACCCAGCCCGATGGCGCGGATCAAGGTCGCGAAGACGGTGATCGCCGCGGTCGCGATCGCCTCGCGATTCGACCACGGGGTCTGCTTAGTGGGGATCATGGTCCGACGATCGTACCCCCTGCGGGTCGGTGACTCACGGACCTGGACCTCGAAAAGCCGGGTTCCACGTGGAACCGATCGCAGCCTTGACCGACCCGTTGTGGGGCGTGCGTCGGGTCGTTACGGTCGAGGGGCGAATTCGCCGTCCATCTCGACCGGGGTCGGCCGTCAGGAGACCATCCCTTGCTCACCCTGTTCACCGACCCCAGGATGATCGCCCACGCCCCTCCGCGATCGCACCCGGAGAAGCCGGAGCGGCTCGAGGCCGTCCTCCGCCACCTGGCCCGGATCGGCATCGCGCAGACCTGCCCACCCGGGCCGGTCCGCGAGGCGACGGACGAGGAGATCCTCCGCGTCCACACGTCGGCGCACCTCCAACACCTCGTGGAATTCCTGGGCGGAGGCGGCGGGCAGATCGAGGCCGATACCTGGATCTCCCCGGGGTCCCTCCTGGCCGCGAGGCTCGCCGCCGGCGCGGGGATCGAGGCCGTGACGTCGGTCCTGGCGAGCCCCGGGCGGCGTGCGGCCTGCCTCGTGCGTCCCCCGGGGCATCATGCCCTGCCGGACGGGCCGATGGGATTCTGTCTCCTGGCGACGGTGGCGATCGCGGCCGCCCATGCGTTCGAGGTCCACGGGCTCGAACGGGTCCTCGTCGTCGACTTCGACGTGCATCACGGCAATGGCACTCAGGCCATCTTCGAGTCGGACCCTCGGCTCGGCTTCCTCTCGATCCATCGCCATCCGTTCTACCCCGGCACGGGGCAGGCCTCGGAGACGGGGACCGGGAAGGGACTCGGCACGAAGCGGAATATCCCCGTGAGATACGGCACCAGCCGGGCGGACTACCGGGACGCCTTCCGGGATGGATTGGAGCGGATGGCCGACCGGATCCGTCCCGAGCTGGTCCTGATCAGCGCCGGGTTCGACGCCCACGCCGAGGACCCCGTCGGAGACCTCGGGCTCGAGGTCGAGGACTTCGTCGACCTGACGACTCAGATCCTCGAGGTCGCCGAGACCCATGCGGGGGGCCGGGTCGTGAGCGTGATGGAGGGGGGATATAACCCGTCGATTCTCGCCGGCTGCGTCGCCGCCCACCTGGAGGCCCTGGGAGCCGAGCCCCTGCCCCCCGGGTCCCGCTAGGGTTGGCTCGCGGCCGGAGACGAAGCGATATGGACGCCCCCACCGCCTCAAGGCGGCGACGACGCCTCCCGATCGCCGCGCTGATCCTGATCGCGATGCTGCTGGGCGTCGTCGCGGGGGTCGCGCTTGGCGACCGGGCCGAGCCGCTGAGCAAGCTCGGCTCGATCATCATCGACCTGATCAAGGGGCTGGCCGGGCCGCTCCTCTTCTTCGCCGTCCTCGACGCGTTCCTGAGGACGCGGATCGAGGCGCGGTCGGGCGGGATCCTGGTGGCCATCTCGCTGACCAACGCCTTCATCGCGATCGGGATCGGCCTGACCCTGTCGAACACATTACACCCGGGTCGGTGGCTGCGGGTCGACGACTCGGCCGCGGTGTCGCTCGCGAGCGGCGACCTCTCGAAGGCCGGCCGAGGCCTCGATCCCGGCCGGCGGATCTCCCTCGTCGACGAGGTGGTCGGGCTCGTCCCGACCTCGCTGTTCCGGCCGCTCGTCGAGAACGCGGTCATCTCGATCGTCGCGATCGCGATCCTGCTCGGCGCGGCCTTGCGGACGGTGAAGAACGATCAGATCGCGCGGGGGATCTCCGATTACACGGCGATCGAGCGTTGCATCGCGACGAGCTACGCGGCCGTCGAGGTGGTCCTGTCCTGGGCCATCCGCCTCGTGCCCCTCGCGGTCTTCGGGGTCGTGGCGCGGACCGTCGGCCGGTACGGGTTCCGGCCCTTCGGCGGGCTGGTCGTCTACCTCGGCGTGGGGATCCTCGGCCTGGCGCTCCAGGTCGGAGTCGTCTATCAGGTCTGGATCAAGTTCGTCGCCCGGATGCCTCTCGCCCGATTCTGGTCCGGCGCGAAAGAAGCGATCGCCTACGCGATGGGGACGGCAAGCTCGCTCGCGACCCTGCCGGTGACCTTGAAGACCCTGGACCGGATGGGCGTCTCGCCGCAATCGGCGCGGCTGGCCGCCTGCGTCGGGACCAACCTCAACAACGACGGCATCCTGCTCTACGAGGCGATGGCCGTCCTCTTCCTCGCGCAGGCCAACGGGGTCGACCTCTCGGTCGGCCAGCAGGTCGTGGCGGTGGGCGCGTGTGCTGTCGCGGGGATCGGGATCTCGGGAGTCCCGGAGGCGGGGCTGATCTCGCTCATCATCGTCGCCCGGACCGTGGGCCTGGACGAGAGGTACGTCCCGATGCTGCTCACCGTCGACTGGGTCCTCGGGCGGTGCCGGGCGATGACCAACGTCGCGAGCGACATCGTCGTCGCCGTGCTCCTCGACCGGTTCGCCCGGCCACCCGAGTCCGTGACCCTCGCCCCACAATCGAGCGACCGGACCGATGACCCCGACGGGATTTGAACCCGTGTTGCATGCGTGAAAGGCATGTGTCCTAGACCAGGCTAGACGACGGGGCCGGTCCAATCAATCTAGCGATCGGCGGGCGGGGGGGTCAAGCCGACCGGCCGCCATTTCCGAAGTCCGCGGGTGCCGTCTTGCGGCGCCAGGGTTCCGCAGGTAGCCTGAGCCTAGGTCGCTCGGACGAGATCCCCGGCGAGAGAGCCTGCCATGACTCGCATCCTCCTGATGACCGGCGACGCCGGCGAGTCCCAGGAGATCTACTACGCCAAGTATCGCCTGGAAGAGGAGGCCTGGACGGTCGACATCGTCGCCCCGATGCGACGCGCCTTCCTGTCGGTCGTCCACGACTTCGAGCCCGGGTTCGACACGTACACCGAGAAGCCCGGCTACCGGGTCGAGGCCGACCTCGGGCTCGACGATGTCGAGCCGACGGGATACGCGGGCCTGGTCCTCCCGGGCGGGAGGGCTCCCGAGTACCTCCGGAACCGGCCGAAGGCGGTCTCGATCGTCCGGCACTTCGTGGAGGCCGGCAAGCCGATCGCCGCGAATTGCCACGGGCCCCTGCTGGTGATCGCCGCCGGGGGGGCGAAGGGCAGGACGATGACGTGCTTCCCCGACCTCGAGCCCGAGGTCCGGGCTGCGGGAGGTGAGTTCGTCAACCGCGATGTCGTCGTCGACGGCCCGCTCGTCTCGGTCCGCGGATGGCCGGACAACGCGGGCTGGATGCGCGAGTTCGTGCGGCTGATCCAGGCCGCGACGCAACGTTGATCGAAGCGCCGGGCGGGCCGGCTCGATCCTCGGACCCTCGCGGTCGGCTCAGACTCTCACTTGTCGGATTCGGGGCCGACCGGCTCGCTCTCGGCGTCGACCTGGGCCTGCCGGAGGATGGCCTCGTAGACCTCGCGACGATGGACCGAGACCTCCTTGGGGGCGTCGATCCCGAGCCGGACCTTGTCCCCGCGGATCTCGACGATCGTCACGCGGATGTGGTCATTGATGATAATGCTCTCGTCCTTCTTCCGGGAGAGTACCAGCATCGTCAGTCCTCTCAGAAGCGTAGCACTCGGTGTCGGCCCGTGAGCTTCCGGCGGCAGGCGGTGTGGTCGGCGAGAGAGACGCCGGCGCAGGCGATCGCCGCAAACTGCGAAGTCATGTAACTTTAACTGAGCGAACTTGTCGGTCAAGTGGCTGGGTGATTTTCGCCATCCGTCCCGGATGCCGGAGATGGGCGACGTGGGGAGTTGGGGCGCGGCGGGGCGCGGCCCGGGGAGGGCGATCGATCACCGATCCTGACTGCTGGTCTCGGCGGAGTAGCGTCGGTAGAGGTGGCCGAGGCCGAGGTCGAAGATCTCCGCCTCGATGTCCTCGGGGTTCGAGGGATGGATCGTCTCGCGCAGCTCCTGAATCAGGAGTTCGAGGAACTTGCCCCGGGCGCGCTGGAGGGTCTTGCGGAACGCTTCGGGCGAGATCCGCGACCGGGTCTGATCGCCGAGCCGCTGGGCGATCTCCTCGATCGACGCCTTGGGATTGCCGACGCGGAGGTGCAGGACGCTCGCGTAGCGATTCTTCGGCGTGCTCGCCTCGTAGGTCTCGAGCCGTGACCAGACGCGCTTGACCACCGCCTCCCTCCAGACGCGATCGTAGTCGGCATCGGGCCGGGTGGGATCGAGCAGGTCGCCCGGGGGGAGCGACTGGAGCTTCCGGCCCCGGAAGTGATCGATGATCAGGCGGTGCAGCACGGTCCGCAGATAGTCGCGGAACCGTCCTTTATTGTGGTCCGCCCCCGCCAGCTTGTGGGTCAGCAGCTTGGTCCAGAACTCCTGGAAGACCTCGTCCGCCAAATTCTGGTCGCGGAGCTTGAGCCGCAGGTACCGCTCGACCGCGTCGTGGTAGCGGCCGATCAGCTCCCGCATCGCCAGCTCGCCGACCGGGCCCGGCGTGTGGGCGTTCCGGACGGTGGTCCAGCACGTCTCGAGGTCGGTCAGGTGGATGCCGTTGTCCGGCTCTTTCCCGTCGTCGGAGAGTTCCATGGACCTATTACCGCCCTGCGTCGGCAGGAGGTGCGAAGGGGAGTTGGACGGGCTCCACAGGCCGTCTCAGATCCGACGCAGTCGGAGGCCCCCGTCGTCGACTCGGCCGGATCCGTTCCACGTGGAACACCTCGAGGGTCGCGTCCGGATGGCTCCGCTCGCCGCGTCATCATCCGACCGAAGTCCGTCGCTCCTGTCAAGGGGAGGGGGTAGGGGCCTTCGATCGCGGAGGGCGGCGCTTGTATTCCAGACGATCCTAGGATCAATACGCCCGGCAGGATTCGAACCTGCGACCGACGGTTTAGAAAACCGTTGCTCTATCCGCTGAGCTACGGGCGCGAGCATCGGCGAGCGGAGGGGTCGGGAAGTGCGCCCGGCAGGATTCGAACCTGCGGCCTACGGTTTAGGAAACCGCCGCTCTATCCACCTGAGCTACGGGCGCAGTCTTGTCGGACGAGTCCCCGTCGATTCTCTCCGGACCCGACCCGCCGTGTCAACTCGGACGCATCCGGACCCCGGGGCGTTCGTCGCCGGGCTGCCCCGGCGTGTGTTTTTCGGCGAATCGTCGTAACAATCCGGGTTCGGCCGTAGAATAGATTGCGTCCGATCGACTCCGTGTCCTCCCCCGGTCCGACCCGGGGGTACCAGGGGCCGCTTCCTCATGGCCGTCTCGGAACCGGGTGCACGGGACAAGGGCCCCCCGAAGATCGGGAGCTACCTTCTCCTCCAGCCCCTGGGCGCCGGGGGGATGAGCTCGGTCTTCCACGCCGTCCACGCGCAGACGGGGCATGAGGTCGCCCTGAAGGTCCTCCCCCGATCGCTCGCGAAGAACCCGACGCTCCTCCAGCGATTCCTCCGCGAGGCCCGGAGCGCCGAGTCACTCGAGCATCCGAGCATCGCGGCGATCTATGACCGGGGATTCGACCAGGGGCGGCATTACCTCGTCCTGGAATACGTCGAGGGGGGCGACCTCAACGACCGGGTCCGCAATCGGGGGCCCCTGGGCCTGGTCGACGCCGTCCGCGTCATCCGGGCCGTGGCGGAGGGGCTGGTCTACGCGTCGGGCCGGGGGCTGATCCACCGCGACGTCAAGCCGGCGAACCTGCTCCTGACGCCCCAGGGCCGCGTCAAGATCATCGACCTCGGCCTCGCCCTCCAGACCGAGGCTGAGGACGAGCGGGTGACGCGCGACGGGACGACCGTCGGGACCGTCGACTACATGGCGCCGGAGCAGGCCCGCGACAGCCGGGCGACCAGCGAGCGGAGCGACATCTACTCGCTCGGCTGCACGTTCTACTATCTCCTCACGGGCTCGCCCCCGTATCCGGGCGGCGACGTCCCCGACAAGCTGGGCCGGCACTGCACGGCGAAGATCCCGGACGTCCGCGGGCTGCGCCCCGAGTGCTCCGAGCCCCTGGCCCTCCTCATCCAGCGGATGATGGCCAAGAAGCCCGAGGGCCGGTTCGCCGACCACGCGCACCTGATCGCGGCGATCGACGACCTGCCCGAGCTCGTCGGCTCGTCGCCGAACCAGCCGCTGGATGCGCTCGTCGTCGACGATGACGAGGACGAGGACGATGGCCTGCCGGTCGATCCCGCTCCCGTCCCTGTGAACCGGGGACGATCCTCGAACCCGCCTCCCCGCGCCGGGTCGCCCGGGCCCCGGGCCGAGGCCGCTCCGATCGAGGTCTCGCTCGCCGCCCTCGCCGCGCTCGACGCCGACGACGAGGCACCCGACCGGAGGTCGACTCGCCCCTCCCGAGGTGCCCCTCATCCACCCGGCGGCTTCTCCACGGCCATGCCGACCGTCGAGGCGGGCCATCGATCCTCCGCGCCCGACCTGCCGCTCTCGACCTGGATCGCGGCCGGGGCCGTCCTGGGGCTGGCCATCGCCCTGATGGGCGTCGGGGTCATCCAGGCCCTCACCCCGGCCGCCGACCCCTCGGCGAGTTCCGTCGCGGTCGAGGAGGGGCAGGGCGGGGAGGCCAACGACCTCCTCCCCGTGGTCGCCCCGAGGGGACGGGCCGCCGACCGGGATCGTCCCCCGACGAAGGCGGTCGGGGGCCGGGACCCTGAGCGTGTCCCGGAAGTCGTCGCGTGGTCCGAGCCCGGGGACCCTCCCTCCGCACCCCCGCCCGAGGCGGTCTATCCTCCCGAGGTCGAGGCCGCGTCGCTCCCGGATTGGGCGAGGCGACCGGTCCGATCGACGGTCGAGGGCCCGATGGTGACGCTCCGCCGCGTCCCCCTCGCGACCGACCCGGCCGATGTCGCCACCCTCAGGCAGGCGCTCGACAAGCCCGGCGGGGTGGTGGAGGTCGCCGACAACGGCCCGTTCTTCGAGGACGACTGCCGCGTGGCGGGCAAGGACCGGCTGATCCGGGCCCGCCTCGGCTTCCGGCCGATGCTCAAAGTCGAGCCTTCGTCGCTCGCCCTGGTCCGCGACCGCCCCGCCGTCTTCGTGCTCGACGGCACGAAGCTCATCCTCGACGGGATCGACGTCGTGGTCGACGCGGGCGAGCTCTCGCCGGTCCAGACGACGCTGTTCCTCCTGCGAGGCTCCGAGCTGACCCTGAAGTCGTGCACGGTCACGATCCTCAACGCCGCCGGCCGGTCGTTCTCGCTCGCCCGGGTCGAGGAGCCTCAGGACCAGCGTGCCGTCCGTTCGTCCCAGGTCCGGCTCGAACAGACCATGATCCGCTGCCCTTCGCCGACGGTCATCGAGCTGGCAGGCCCGGGAGACCTCGCCATCAATCGATCGCTCCTCCTCGGCGGCGCCGAGGCCGTCGTCAGCCTCCGGGCGGCCGCGGGCCGGGGCGACCGTCGCCTCTATCTCGCCCGGAGCGTGGTCGCCACCCGGGGGTCGCTGCTGATGCTCCCGGTCGGCCGGGCCCCGGTCCCCCTCGTCCGCGCCGTCGGCTCGACATTCGCCCGGACCGGCGGGACGGACTCGTCCCCGCTGGTCGCCGTGAAGGACCCCAACCCCGTCGGCGTGGGCGGCTCGTTCCTCGACTGGTGGGGATCCGAGAATGCATATCTCGGCTGGCCGTCGTGGCTCGGCCCGGCCGATCGCCCGGCGCCCATCCTCCTCGGCCTCGCGGCCGTCCAGGAGGCCTGGCCGAAGTCCGACGCCTCCAGCCGCGAGACCAGGCGGGGGTGGCCCGCTTCGGCCCTCGACCCGACCGCGCCCGACGGGGCGATCCGGGAGTTGCCCGAGGCGCGGCCGTCGACCCTCGGGCGGGTGGCGTCCCCCTCGCCCTCGATCCTCGCCCAGACGGTCGGCTCGATCGACCCGCAGCCGACGCCCGAGCTGCCCGGCCGGGCCGGGCAACGTTCTGCCTTCCTCGGCGGTCCGCCCCCCTTGCGGCCGACGAATCCCATGAACTCCCGGGCGCGGGCGGACGATCCGACGCCCGGCCCGGCCGCGGGGAAGCAGGCCGCCGGGAGGGAGACATTCCCTCCCGCGGAGGTCATCCCGTTCGACCTGGCCGACCCAGCCTGGGGCGGCGACCTCGGGCTGTTCCTCGGTCGCGTCGTCCGCGCGGGCTCGCCCCGGGTCCGGATCCGGGTGATCGGCGGCGGGTCGCGGCCGATGACCCCGGTCCGGCTCCCCGACGGCGCCTCGGTCGAGATCGAGGCGAGTGCCCCGGCCGGGGCCGGCCCGCATTGGGTGGCGAAGCCGGGCTCATCGGGCGCGGCGCTGCTGGAGGTGGAAGGGGGAGACCTCTCGCTGAACGGCCTGAGCTTCTCGAGGGCCGGCTCGGCGGGCGTACCCTGGATCGTCAAGGTCGTTGACGGACACCTGCTCGTCGCCCGGTCGACCCTGAGATCCGACGAGTCCGCCGCCTCGTCGGGCTCCGGCCTGATCCTGTTCCGGGCCGCGGGCACCAGGCCGCTGCCCCCCCGGCCCCATCCGTTCGCGTCGCCGACCGACCGGCCGATCTGCCGGGTGGTCGACTCGGTCCTCGCCGTGGTCGGCGGCGAGGCGATCGCGGCCGAGCTGGGCCGGGGGGTCGTCGGCCTCGACAACACCGCGGTCCTGAGCGAGTCCGACGGGGCGGCGATCGCGCTTCGGCCCCAGAGGGTCGCCCGGTCGCGGTTCGAGGCCGACCTGACGCTCGATCGCTGCTCGATCGTCGCGGAGCAGAGCCTGGTCCGGCTCGGCCCGTGGCCCGGCTCGGACCCGGGGCCCGCCCGCCCCTGGCTCGTCGAGACGACTCGCACGGCCTTCTTCGGGGTCGCACCGCGCGGGAGTCGGGGCGCCGTCCTCCTGCGATCGTCCCAGGAGGGCCTGGCCCACGGGGCACTCTTCTGGCAGTCGTCCCGCGACGGCTACGACCTGGCGAACTTCACCGCGGCCGACGAGCAGAAGCCGGCGCCCGGTCTGCCACGGCCCGACGTGAAGTCGCAATGGATCGACTTCTGGGGTGCCCGCCACGTCGAACGCGCGACCGGCCCGAGCCCCAGGAGCACCGAGCCTCCCTTGACGCTCGCCTCGCGGGGCCGGCTCCGCCCCGGCGGGCTCACCGCGGAGGCCGTGCGGCTCGATCCCAGGGCCCACCCGGACCTGGGCATCGATCTCCGCGTCCTCCCCTCGGGCGGCACGCTCGCCGCCCCGCCGCCGCAACGATTCTAGGTCCGACGGCCGGGGCGGCGTCCGGGCCGAGCGATCATTGCTAAACCTCCCTCGGCGCCCGATAATCGAGCAGGGCCTGTCGACTCCAGGCCGGCGGTCCGATCGAGAAGGGCTTGACCATGGCCTCCGCCGTCATCCGCGTCGCGTCGCTGCTGGGCGGGGGGCTCGCGGCGATCGGCCTCGGGGCGGGTCACGGGCATCACGTGGCGCACGCCCCGGCACCAACCCCCGGTGTCCATCATCATGGTGGGCCGGTCCCCGGGCCCGGAGGGGGGTGGGCACCCGTCATCTACGGCCAGCCGTACCTTCTCGCGCCGCCCCTGATCTTCGCGGGGCCGGTCGGGGGCTACCCCACGCCGCCTCCGCCCGTCGTGTCGTTCGGGCCGATCGGGGGCGGCCTGATGCTCCCGGACGCGGTCCCCAACCGGGTCGCCGAGGCCCCGCAACGCCCCCGGGTGCGTCCCGTCTCCTCGCCCGCCAAGGCGGACGGATACGTCGCGATCGGCGACAACCTGTTCCGCGCGGCCAACTATCCCCGGGCCGAGCAGCGGTACCTCCAGGCCCTCCGGGCGAATCCGAACTCGGCGACGCCCCGGGTCAGGCTCGCCCAGGTCTCCCTCGTCCGGGGCGACTACCGCGACGCCGCCGAGATGATCCGCGCCGCGAGCACGGCCGAGCCAGGCTGGCTGGTCAACGCCTCCGACGTCCAGGCCCTCTACGCCGAGCCGGGAGACCTCGCCAAGTCGCTGGCGAAGCTCGAGGCCCATCTCCAGGGACATCCCAACGACCGGGACGGCTGGCTCGTGCTCGGGGCCGAGCTGTTCCTCTCCGGCAAGACGAGGCAGGCGAGCGACGTGTTCACGCGTTTGAACGATCGGCGGCCCGACCCCACCCTCGCCGCCTTCCTCGACGCGGCGACCCCGGACGCCCCCGCGCCGAGCCCTCGACCGTCGCCCGCCCCTTGAGGCGTCGTGCCGCGACCGCCGAGGTCCGGTTCCGTGACCCGGAGCCGGCATGGTCGGACGCATTTCGTCCGATGCGCATGCATTTGTATCAGAACTTGAGGGCCGGTTTCCAACGGCGATCGCGCGAAATCGCGTATTCAAGGAGATAGCTCCCTCGTCATCGTCCGTCGCCATTGCGGAACCGGGCGGCGGGGAAGATAATCGAATGGGGCTGTTCTCGTTCCGTCTCGGCGGTCGTCGTGGGAGTCGCGTCGCCATGTCAACCGGTCTCGCATGCGTCGCCAGGTTCGTGGGCCTCCTGTCGCTCGGGGCCGGCCTAGTGCTGACCCGACCGGCATCGGCACAGACCGTCGTCTCGCCGGGCCAGAATCCCGAGCAGGCCCCGAATCACGACGGCCGGCCCAGGCCGCCCGGCGACGTGCGCCCGGGCAATCCGCCCCCTCCGACCCATCGACCCTCGCCCGGCGTCCCCCCGGCCTTGCCGTCGACGCCACCTCCGCCGCAGACTCCCGCACCCAGGCCCGCCCCCGCGCCGAATCCGAGTCCGCCCGGACAATCGGGGCAGGGCAACCCGGGTGGGGGCGGCGGGGGCGGGCGAGGCCCGGACGACGATGACGACCGCCCGATCTTCGTCGTCCCCCCTCCGGTGTTCGTGTTCAACCCGCCGCCGGTCTTCCTGCCTCCGTCGGTCCCTCCGGGAAATGGCGGTGGCGGTCTCATGCTCGGCCCCGGCCCGGCGGCGGCCCCCGACCAGCGCCGGCTAAAGCCTAAGCCCGACCCGGCCAAGTCCCAGAACCTCGTGGCCATCGGCGACCGGCTCTTCCGCGCCAACAACTCGAAGAAGGCTCGCGAGCGCTACGACCAGGCCCGGGCGGCCGACCCCACCGCGGCCAGGCCCCACGTCCGGCTCGCCCAGCTCGCCCTCGTCAAGGGCGACTATAAAGAGGCCGCGGCCAGGCTCCGGGCCGCGACCTCGGTCGAGCCGGGCTGGCTCGTCAACGCCGAGGATGTCCAGGCGCTGTTCGCCGAGCCCGGGGATTTTGCTAAGGCGCTCACCAAGCTCGAGACCCACCTCCAGGCCAGCCCCAAGGACCGGGACGGCTGGCTGGTCCTCGGCGCCGAGACCTACCTCTCGGGGAAGACGAGGCAGGCGTCCGACATCTTCACCCGCCTGAGCGACCGCAAGCCCGACCCGACCCTCGCCGCGTTCCTCGATGCCGCGGCCGGCGATGCCCCGGCCCCGGCGGCTCCGCCTCGCTCCCCGTCACCGGCACCTGCCTCGACGCCGCCTCCGCCCAAGCGATGATCGTCGGGGGTTATCCTCCAGCGGGACCCTGATGGCTGCCCCTCTCCGCTACTACGCCGCCGCCTGCCAGACCGACCTCCCGTGCCCGCGCGATCGCGCCGAGATCCCCCGGCGGGTGACGACCCTGCTCGGCATGATCGACCGGGCCGTCTTCGGCTACGAGCCGTTCTTCGACATTCGGCTGGTCGTCTTCCCCGAGTTCGCCCACTCCGCGCCGGTCTACGAGACGGTCGCCGAGCTGTCCGACCGGCTCGCGGTCCCGGTCCCGAACGAGCACACCGACCGCTACGCCCTCAAGGCGAAAGAGCGGGGCATCTACATCCAGACCGGCACCTTCCTCGAAGTCGACCCGAGGTGGCCGGGCGTCGTGTTCAACACGACGTGCTTGATCGGTCCCGACGGGATCCTCTCGAAGTATCGGAAGGTCAACCCGTGGCTCCCGTGGGAGGTCCACGCCAGCCCCCACGATCTCGCCGGCTACGACGAGCCGCTGTTCCCCGTGGTGGAGACCGAGATCGGTCGCCTGGGCGCGGCGATCTGCTACGACTGGCTCTTCCCGGAGCCGACCCGGGCCCTCGCGTTGGCGGGCGCCGAGGTCCTCATCCGCGTCTCGGCGTACATGGACCCGTGGGGGGCGACTCCGCCGATGGACTGGTGGACCCTGTTCAACCGGGCCCGCGCCGTCGAGAACATGGCCTTCGTGGTCGCGGCGAATCAGGGCGCGAGCGCCTCGAACTATCCGCCCTTCTCCTGGCCGGGCGGGAGCATGGTCGTCGACTACGACGGCCGGATCCTCGCCCAGGCCGACCCCGGGCCGGGCGAGAAGATCGTGGTCGGGCCGGTCGACATCGGGGCCCTCCGCGCCGAGAGGTCGCGGCGGCGGGGCCATGACCTCCTGGGCCATATCCGCGCCGAGGCCTATACTGGCCTCTACGCGCGACCCATCTATCGCCCCGACGGCCGTGCCTGATCGGGCCGGGGCGACGGCAGCTTCCCTGACCGACCGGCCCCCCCGTCGCGCGGCCGGTCGGATTCATCCTGGATTATCCTCTCGGGACGGCATCCATGTCGATTCGCATCGTTGTCCCTCTGTGCCTCGCCGCGGCATGCGCGGCCTTCGGCGGCTGCGGCGGGAAGGGCAAGCCCGCCGCAACCCCCCCCGTCCAGGAGGCCGACCTCCGCGACGAGATCCCTCCGTCTCATCTCGGCGAGGTCCTGGCCGCCAACAGGCTTGGGATCGGGCATCTCGAGCGGTTCGAGTATGCCGAGGCCGGCGAGCAGTTCCGGATCGTCCGGCGGCTCGCCCCGGGGTGGGTGGCGGGATCGATCAACCTGGCGATCGCGTTGCTGAATGACTCCGGGACCAAGGCGGAGAAGCAGAAGGAGAGCGGGGCCCAGGCCGATGCGTTCGCCTCCAACTTCGACGAGGCGCTCTCGGTCCTCGACTCCGTCATCCGCCGCCAGCCGAAGAACCTCCACGCGCACTACTGCCGGGGGATCATCCTCGAATATCTCCAGGCCGATCCGAACCACCCGGAGAACCTCGTCCGGTCCAACGACGACTTCCGCGCCGTCGTCGCGGGCGATCCCGGCGACGCGAACGCCTGGTACAAGGTCGCGATGACCCTCTACGACCCCAAGACCCGCGACGACCCCGAGGGCGCCCGGCCGTTCACGGCCGAACAACTGCCCGAGAAGATCCAGCATCTGGAAAGGGCCCTGGCGCAGAATCCGTACCTGGTCCCCGCGCTGTACGACCTCCACCTCTCCCACGGCCGGCGCGGCGATCGGGCGACCCAGAACCGGCTGATCGCCCGGTTCCAGCGCCTGAACCCGAGCGGGAACGCGGCGAACCCGGGCGAGATGGTCGCCAACTTCTACGGCGATCAGGGTCGCTATGCCCGCGCCATCGATCCGGCCCCGACCCCGCCCGATCCGGGCAAGGCGGCACTGCCACCGCGGTTCGACCCACCGCGACCGATCGCCGTCAAGCTCGCCGACGGCGATCGCTGGGCCCGTCGCTCCGACTTCACGGGGAAGCTCGCGGTCGTGGGCCGGGTCCGCGATCGGTTCGGCGCGGCGGCCTCCGCGTTCGACGCCGACGGGGACGGCAAGCTCGACCTCTACCTCGCGGCGGCCGTCGCCGGCCCCAAGGGCGTCCGCGACGTCCTCCTGATCAACAAGGGCGACGGGACCTTCGACGACCGGACCGAGGCGTTCGGCCTCCCCCTCGACCGTGCGAGCCTGGGCGTCGCCGCGGCCGACTTCGACGCCGACCGCCGCGTCGACCTCTTCCTGACCGGCGTCGGCGACAATCGACTCTTCCGGAACGGCGGCAAGCCGGGCTTCGTCGACGTCACCGCCGCCGCGGGGCTGGCCAGTCCCGCAGCCCTCTCCCTCACCGCGCGGTGGATGGACCTCGACCAGGACGGAGACCTCGACCTTTATGTGATCAACTACACCAAGGCCGAGCACGCGGACGAGGCCTTCGCCAGGGGCGCTCCTCCGGGGCTGGCCAATGCGGCGTACCGGAACGACGGCAAGCCTCCCCGCGCCTCCACGCCCGAGAATAACTGGGCTCCTCTGGCCACCACGACCGCGGAGAATGCCGCCACGGAGGGCCTGTCCCTCGCCTTCTCTCCCTGGACCGACTCGGCGCAGGTCGGTGGCGGGGACGGGGCCCACACCGGGATCGCGCTGCTGGACGTCGACGACGATCGCGACATCGACCTCGTCCTGACGCGCGACGACCAACCCCCGCTCGTGCTCCTCAACGACCGCCTCGGCGCCTTCCGCGCCGTGCCGCTCGAAGCGCTTGGCGCCGAGCCGACGAACGGACTCCTGGCCGCCGACCTCGACAAGGACGGCCAGGTCGACCTGGTCGCCGTCGGCCACGGCGGCAAGGTCTCGGCCTGGCGGAACGCGACCCCGCGATCGGGCGAGGCCGCGAAGCTCGCCTTCGCGGCCTTCCCCTCGGACGCCCGTGACTGGCGGCTCGCGGTGGCGGCCGACCTCGACCTCGACACCTGGACCGACCTCGTCGGCATCCCCGCCGGGCCGAAGCTCACGCCCCCGGCCTGGGAGCGTAACCTCGGGACGAAGCTCGTCCCGCAACCGCTGGCCCTCGTGCCGGACGGGGAGGGGGCGAGCGTCGGCATGCTGCTCGCCGACGTCGCGGGCGATGCGCTCCCGGACCTCCTGACCGTCCGCGACGGCGAGGCGCCACGGCTCGCGGTCAATCGCGGGAACGGGCATCGATGGGTCGCCCTCGGGCTCGGCGGTCGTTGGAAGACGAGCCACGACCAGATGCGGACGAACTCCGAGGGCCTCGGCACCCGGATCACGATCGAAGGGGAGGGGCTCGACGTCGAGTACAGCCACACGACGCCCGACTCCGGGCTCGCCCAGTCGGCGGCGCCTCTCGTCCTCGGGCTTGGGCCCGCGAAGGAAGTCACCCTGCTTCATCTTCGCTGGCCCGACGGGGTCCTCCAGTGCGAGCTGAACCTGCCGACCGACACGCTCCATTCGATCGCCGAATACAACCGCAAGACGGGGAGTTGCCCCGTCCTTTTCACGTGGAACGGGGCCCGGTTCGAGTGCCTGGGCGACTTCCTCGGCGGCGGCGGCCTCGGCTATCTCGTGGCGCCCGGCGCCTATGGCCAGCCGGACCGGGACGAGTCGGTCGCCATCGCTCCCGAGCAACTGAGGGCGGTCGACGGGGCCTTCCGCCTCTCGATCACGGAACCAATGGACGAAATCGCTTATCTGGATCGGTTAACCCTGGAGGTCGTCGACCGCCCCCCTGGGGTCCGCTCGACGCCCGACGAGCGCTTTGCCCCGGAGGGTCCCCGGCCCTCGGGGACGACGTTCGGCTGGTCGCAGGCGATCGAACCCATCAAGGCGACCGACCACTCGGGCCGTGACCTGACGGAGACCCTGAAGTCCTGGGACCGCAAGACGGCCGACGGATTCCGTCGCCTGCGGGGCTGGATCGGATACGCGGAGGAGCATGCGATCACCCTCGACTTCGGCGATCGCCTTGCCCGGTACCGGCCCGGCGACCGGCTCATGCTCTGCCTGGCCGGCTGGGTCGAATACCCTTATTCCCAGACGAATTACGCCGCCTCGACCGCGGGGACGGCCCTCCAGCCCCCCGTCCTCGAACGGCTCGGGGACGACGGCACGTGGACCCTGCTCGACCCCCATCCCGGCTACCCCGCCGGCCTGCCCCGGATGATGACCGTGGACCTGACGGGGAAGGTCGCCGGGCCGAGGTGCGTCCTCCGACTCCGGACGAACATGGAGTGCTACTGGGACCAGGCGTTCGTGGCCGTCGTGGAAGATCCGTCCCGGTTGAGGACCACGACCCTGGACGTCGTGCGGGCCCGGCTCGGGTATCGCGGATACATGCGGGAAGTCTCGCCGGACGGAAGTATGCCTTTGTTATACGATTATGAGTATGTCGATCCGGCCCCGCTCGCACGCCTGAAGGGGAATCTCACCCGATACGGAGACGTCGTCGACCTCCTGCGGGCCGACGACGATCGGCTCTGCCTGGTCGGCCCGGGGGACGAGGTCCGCCTCGAATTCGACTCCGTCGGGCTGCCGACCCTCGCGGCCGGCTGGACCCGGAGCTACGTCCTCCGCGCCGTCGGCTACTGCAAGGACGCCGACCCGTTCACCGCGACGAGCGACCGCGTCGGCCCGCTCCCCTGGAAGGGGATGCCCGCCTTCCCCTTCCGGCACGGAGAGACCCGTCCCACCGATCGGGCCTACGAGGATTATCTCCGCGACTACCAGACCCGCCCGGCGGCCACGCGATGAGCCGCGGGTCGCGGCGGATATCGCGTCAAAAACGAGAATATCATCGTCATTGTGATCTCTGAGATTAGACGCTCACGGCCCCGGGTTCGGCTTCGGCGGCGGGCTGTCGCGACGCTCGACCCAGGTGGGGATCTTCGCCCTCAGGTCGCGGGCGACCTCGTCCGGGAGCCGCTTGTCGGGGTGGGGGGTGAGGGCCGAGAGGGCGAGCGCCTGCTCGGCCTCGACGACGGCGTCGCCGAACATCCCGATGTCGGCGCTCGCCTGGGCGAGCTGGGCCCGGAGCGGGGGGTTCGTCGGATAGAGGCCGGCCCCCTTGCGGAGAGAGCGGACGAGCTTCGTCTTCACGGCCAGGATCTCCAGGACCGTCGCCCCCTCGGGCATCGCCTGGAGGATCAGCCGGGCGTACTGGGCCTGGAGCCGCCGGACGGCCAGCGAGTTCGGGTCGCGCCAGGGGGCCTCGATCGCCTTGTTCAGCGCGAGGAAGACGCGCTCCTTTAGCTCGCCCCGCATCCTCGACTCGGGCGACCGCCAGTTGGCATATTCCAGCTCGGCGATGTCGAGCCAGGGGCGGACGTTCGCCCTGTCGGCCTCGGCCGCGCGGAGGTACTCGGCCCGGGCGATCTCGAAGGCGGGCGGACGCCGCGCCATCGCCGCCTGTCCGCGGGCCTCGGCGACCTGCGAGAGCCAGAACGGGACGACCGCGCCCGCGAACGCCCCGACGACCGCCGCCCAGGCCAGCGCGACGAGGGCGACCGGGGCGATCCCGATCGCCTCGCGGAGCGTCCCGCACCGGAGGTCGTCGCGGAGGTTCAACGCGAGGGCGAGCAGGACCCAGAGCGGCAGCGCGACGGAGGGGATGCCGATCCCGCCCGCCGCCAGCAGGTTGATCGCGATCGCCAGCACCCCGACCCCCGCTCCCGCCGCCGGGATCGGCCTGCGGGTCCAGATCAGCCAGCCGAGCGCGACCGTCGCGATCCAGGCGGACCCGAGCACGAGCCACCGGGCGAGCAGGTCGGCCGCGAGCCCGCCGACCGCGAACGGGTTGAGCTTGCCGAGCGCGACCACCGCCACCCAGGCCCCCGCCCCCCACGGGATCAGCCAGCCGGGCGAGACCGGGGGCGCGTCGGGGCCGGTCCGTCCGTCCGGCTTCGTCGCGAGGGCCGGGGCCCCGTCCTCCTGGCCATGTCCCCTCCGGAGCGCCTCCCGGAGGCCGAGGCCCAGCGCCACCAGGAGCGCGATCGCGGCGGGGAGGCCCGCGGTGCACCAGACTTCCAGGACCGCGTTGTGCGGGTCGAGGATCTCCTCGCTCGATTCCGGAAGCTTATGGCGGAGGTACGGACCCGCGAAGTTCCCCGGGCCGAGGCCTCGCCAGAACGCATGGGCCTCGGGCCAGGCCGTCGGCGTCTCCTCGCCCACCTGGATCGGCCCGGACCCGCTCGTCGCGAACGGGATCGGGGCGTTGGTGATCACGGCCCAGGCCCCCCGCCAGTATTCCAGCCGGTAGCGGAGCGACTTGGTCGACTCGGTGACGACCTGCCGGTCGAGCTGGCCGAGTCCCGCGAGCCCGGCGGCCAGGACCGCGACGACGATCGCGAGGCCCCCCGCCGCGAGGGCGATGGTCCGCCCGGAGAGCGTCCCGACCGACCGCCAGGCGATCACCAGGCAGGCGACGGCCAGGCCGGCAGAGGCGCTCCGGCTCTTGGTGAGCAGGAGGCAGAGCAGCAGGCCGAAGGCCGGCAGGGCAGAGGCACCGTAGGCGACGATCCGCGAGCCCCGGCCGACCCGGCGGAGGTTGTCCGCGGCCACGGCCAGCCCGAGCGCGAGCGGGCCGACGAGGAAACCGGCCAGCGAGTTGGCCAGCGCGAAGGTCGAGAACGGCTCCTTCGACCCGAGGACGCGGTCGCGGAACATCGCCTCCGCGGGCGTCCCCGGGGCGATGTTCATCTGCTGGAGGATCTTGGACGTGTTGGCGAGGAACTCGCGACGGACCGCGGGCAGCTCGACCGTCGCCTGGTAGATCCCGTAGACGGCGACGGCCACCGCCGTCGCGGTCAGCGCCCCGGCGAGGACGGCCGACTCGCCGCGGGTCCTCGGCAGGTTCCTCACCAGGAGGAACACCAGGCCGAGCCCGGCCCACTCCCAGGCGAGGTTGATCGCCCCCCGGCGGTCGTCGGCGACGGTCGCGCTCAGGCCGACGAGCAGGACCAGCAGCAGGAACGTGGCGTCGACCCGCGACCACCGGAACCGCGCCGTGCCGCCGACGAGCGCCGCGATGATGGCGACGGCGGCGACGACGATCGTGGCGGCGACCCAGGTCAGGCCGGAGCCCGTGGCGGCATCCTCGCTCGGCCAGTACGCCCGCATGACGATGAGGGTCGTGGTCAGCCCCAGCGCGAGCCTGCGGAGCGACTCGCCGGCGCCGGCCCAGCCCTCGCCCGTCCCGGAGTCACGCGGCTCAGGGGCGGTCGCCGACCGCGGGGACTTCGCGGGAGGCCGGATGCTCGGGGTTCGCCTCGCCATCGCGACGCTCCGACGGGGACGTGGACGTGGACGTGATCGGGGCAGGGGGCTGCGCGGGGGATGCCGACTCGAGGATCGCCACGACCCCGATCAGGCAGGCGGTCTGGGCCAGGACGGCCGCGGCCCCGAGCCCGCCGAGGAACGGGAGCGCCAGGGCCCCGAGCCCGCCGGCGAGCGTCACCAGCTCAATCGTCCGGACGGCCAGGGGCGGCGTCAACCCGCGGTCGACCAGCCGGTGCGAGAAGTGCCTGCGGTCCGCCTGGAACGGGCTCCGGCCCTCGCGGAGCCGGATCAGGACGACCGACGTCGTGTCGTAGAGCGGCACGGCCATCACGAGCAGCGGCGACAGGACGCCGAAGGGCGAGGACCCCTCGCCCGGCCGGGCGAACGTCCCGGCGACGGTGAGCGTCCCGAGCATGAAGCCGAGGAAGTTGCTCCCGGCGTCCCCCATGAAGATCGAGGCCGGGTGGCGGTTGAAGACGAGGAACCCCGCGAGGGCCCCGACCATCACCAGGAGCACGGCCGGGACGAACAGGCTGCCGACGATCGCCTGCGCCGCGGCGAAGAGCAGGGCGGCGATCAGCCCGACTCCGGCCGCCAGGCCGTCCATGTTGTCCAGGAAGTTGAACGAGTTGGTCAGACCGACGATCCAGACGACCGTGATCGCCCCGGCGAGGACCGGGTGGTCGACCGGCCAGAAGAGCGTGACCCGGACCCCGGCCATCACGACGGCGACCGCCAGCCCAGTCTGGACCGCGAGCCGGACCCGCCAGCCGAGCCCGACCCGATCGTCCGCCAGGCCCATCGCCATCACCACGGTCGCCAGCCCGAAGAGGAGCAGCAGCCTCGGCCCCTTCGACCAGAGCCCGCCCGCGTGGACCGCCAGCTCGGGGGGGAGGCTCGACCGGAAGAGGCTTAGCGCGACCGCGCCGAGGGCGAGGATCAGGCCGGTCGTGGCCCAGATCGCGACGCCCCCGCCCATCGGCGTCGGGGCCTTGTGGGCCTTGCGCCCGCCCGGCCGGTCGACCAGGCCGACCCTCGGCGCGACCCGCCGCGCCAGCGCCGTGAGGGCCGTCCCGACGGCGAACGCGGCCAGGGTCAGGGCGATCGCCGCGACGAGACCGGGCGCGATCACGGCGACCCCCGATCGGCCTCGCCCCCGGCCCCGAGGTCCTTCGCCGCGCGGGCGGCCAGGGTGGCCCGTCGGGCGGACTTCAGCTCCTTGTAATTCGCGACCCAGATCGACCCGAGCAGGAGGAACGTGACCAGCACCGTCGCCGAGACCCCGACGGCGGCGACCCACTCGACCGGGCGGTCGGGGGGCCAGCCGCGATGGTCGCCGCCGCGGAGGGTCGAGCCGATCAGGAACGGCCCGCCGAAGCATCCGACCGACAGCAGGGCGAGCAGCGCGTAGGCGCGGCGGAGGACTTTCGGGGCGATCATCGGCCGCCCGCCCCGGCTCGGCGGGCCCGCCTCGCCTCGACCTCGGCCTCGTGGGCCGCCATCGCCGCCTTCAGCTCGCCGACGATCGCCTCCGACGCCCCGTCGCCGGGGATCAGCCGGGCCTCGCGCTCGGTCCGCCACCTCACCTCGATCGTCCCGTCCTTCAGCCCGCGCTCGCCGACGACGACCCGGAGCGGGATCCCGATCAGGTCGGCGTCCTTGAACTTGGGCCCGGGCCGCTGGTCGCGGTCGTCGACCAGCACGTCGAAGCCGGCCGAGGCGACCGCCGCGCGGATCTCCTCGGTCGCGGCCATGACCGGCTCGCTCGCGACCTGGAGCGGGACGATCAGCAGGTGATACGGGGCGATCGGCAAGGGCCAGACGATCCCGTTGTCGTCGTGCCCGGCCTCGACCGCCGAGGCGACGATCCGGTTCACGCCGATCCCGTAGCAACCCATGATCATCGGTTGCTCTTGCCCCTTCTCGTCGAGGACGGTCGCCCCCATCGCCTTCGAGTACTTGGTCCCGAGCTTGAAGACGTGGCCGACCTCGATCCCCTGGGTGACGTCGAGCGGCAGGCCGCACCGGGGGCAGGGGTCCCCCTTGGCGGCGTTGCGGAGGTCGAGGACCCGGTCGAGCGGGAAGTCGCGGCCGGGGACGACCCCCGTCAGGTGGACGTCGGCCTCGTTGCCGCCGACCACGACCGCGGGCATCTCCGCGACCGCGCGGTCGATCGCCATCGGGATCTTGATGGCGACCGGCCCGAGGAACCCCATCGGCGCGCCGGTGAGCTTCGGGATCGACGCGGGCTCGGCCGCGACGAGGGCGGTCGCCCCGAAGGCCCGGCGGAGCTTGGCCTCGTTCAGCTCGTGGTCCCCGCGGATCAGGGCGGCGACCGGGCGGTCGTCGGCCAGGTAGACGAGGAGCTTGGCCGAGCCCGACTCGGGCAGCTTGAGGAACGTGCAGACATCCTGGATCGTCTTGCGGCCCGGGGTGGGCACACGCTCGAAGGGAGGGGCCGAGGGGTCGGGGCCGGGCCCGGCGGGGGCCGTCGACTCGCCGATCTCGGCCTTCTCGACGTTGGCCGCGTAGCCGCACCCGTGGCACTGGATCACCGAGTCCTCGCCGGTCGACGAGGGGACCATGAACTCGTGCGAGCTGTCGCCGCCGATCGGCCCGCTCTCGGCCTCGACGATCACGTAGGGGATGCCGCACCTGTCGAAGGCCCGGCAGTAGGCCTCGTACATCGCGTCGTAGCTCCGGCCGAGCCCCTCGACGTCGAGGTCGAAGCTGTAGGCGTCCTTCATGAGGAATTCGCGGGTCCTCAGGATGCCGAACCGGGGCCGCGGCTCGTCGCGGAACTTCGTCTGGATCTGATAGAGGGTGACCGGGAGCTGCTTGTACGACCTGAGGAGGCCGCGGGCGATGTCGGTGACGACCTCCTCATGGGTCGGCCCCAGCGCCATGTGCCCCTTGCCGCCGATCTCGAGCTGCATCAGGAGCGGGCCGAAGGTCTCGAACCGGCCGGACTCCTTCCAGAGCTCGATCGGCTGCAAGGCCGGCATGAGCAGCTCCTGCGCGCCCGCGGCGTCCATCTCGCGGCGGATGACGGCCACGACCTTGTTCAGGACGCGGAACCCGAGCGGGAGGTACGAATAGGCGCCGGCGTTGAGCTGACGGACCATCCCCGCGCGGAGCAGGAGCTTGTGGCTTGGCGCCACGGCGTCGGCCGGGGTTTCCTTCTGGGTCGGGATCAGGGCTTGCGACCAGCGCACGGCGGGCTCCTCGACGGACACGGGGGCTCGATCCGCCCCGGCGGGCACGGTCCCGATCCGGGCCGTCGGGAGGAACGTCCCCGTCGACGCGAGGCCGACGGCTCGGGATCGACCGCCGACGGCGGACGGGGCGGTGGGATGGCGATCAGTCTAGCAGATCGTCGCCGGGCCGGAGAGGGGAGATCGCGACGAGGGAGGGGCGTCGGCGCAACCGTCGCAGCCGCCCGAAGCGGGACGGCCGTCGCCGCGGGCACGCCGCTCACGGCCGGAACCCGGGGCGGCCAAGATGCCGGGAATCACGACGCTACAGCGGTCGTGCGGTCCGAGTTATGATGCTGAGCAGGCCCGCCATCGCGGCGCCCGCCCGATCGGGGGCGGGGGTCCGGGCGGGCCGAGGGTCCGTCGCTCGCGCGTTTCCACGGGGAATCTTGGCCGATTAGGGATGGTCAGGGGGACTCGGCTCGTTTTCCGGCCGACCCGGGAGGCCACGGGCCCTCGACCGCACGGAGGTGTGTGGTGCCGCCAGTGAATGCTCGTTCTCCACGCCGGGGCGGCCGTGCCCGCGGGGGCCCGGCCCTCGGGCCGATCGAGGCCCTCGAGCGGCGTGAGGTGCTCTCGTACTCCGCCCTGGGCTACTCGCTGCCGGACCTGACCGTCCGGGCCTTCTCGGCCCCGATCGCCGCCTACGGCGGCACGATCTCGGTCACGGTCGACGTCTTCAACCGCGGGGCCAGCTCGTTCGTCGAGCCGCTGAACCTGACCCAGGGGGCGGGCAGCACGGCCGACGCCCCGCCCTCGGTCGTCAGCGTCTACGCCTCCCCCAGGCCGGGCCTGAAGGGCGCGGTCCTCATCGGGACGATCAACGTCCCGGCGGTCCGCCAGAACGACGTCGACGTCATCTCCGCCGACCTCACGCTGCCGAACCGGCCGGCCGGCTTCCCCGCCAACGGCGGCCGGATCTACCTGACGTACGTCGTCAACGCCAACGCGGCGATCCTCGAGAGCGACTACACCAACAACACGTTCGTCTCCAATCAGCCCGTCGTCATCCGGCAGGCCTTGCCGAACATCCAGGTCATCGGCTTCGAGACGCCGAGCCCGCTCCAGCCCGGCGACACGATCCGGCCCTCGATCCGGCTCCAGAACATCGGCACGGCGCCGACGAACGTGCAGGGCCCGCTGATCGTCCAGCTCGTCGCGTCGCAGGACCAGAATTACGGCCCGGGCGACGCCATCCTGGCGACCTACATCGTCGACAACGTGCCGCCGAGCGCGGCGACGACCGGCGGGATCAACGTCGGCAACGGGAATGTGACTGCCGGGGCGAACATCGTCACGCTGAATACGCAGTTCATCACCCTGCCGCCGTCGCCGCGGACGTACTACCTCGGCGTGAAGGTCAACCCGCTCAGCACGATCGCGGAGCTGGGCAACCACACGTCGCCGCGGTTCGACGCGGTCGTCCCGGTCGGCCCCCCGATCGCCGGGCTTCCGCCGTCGGTGCTGCTGCCCCCCACCGACGCCAACGGCAACGTGATCCCGGGCAACCAGTTCCCGTTCAAGCTCGGGCCGTCCAACGCCGGGATCACCGTCGGCGGCGCGACGGCGGCCGACGCGACGACGGGCGGGGCCGGCCTGGTCGCGCCGCGCGTCTCGCCGTTCCTCGCGACCTTCGGCACCCGCAGGCCGACCGGCCCGGCGTCGTTCCGGCCGACCGGCCCGTCGCAGGGGGCCGGCCCGCTCCTGCTGACCGGGTCGAGCCCCGCCGATGCCCCGGCCGAGGGGCAGACGCCCTTCACCGACCCCGGCACGATCGACGGGCGGGCCCCCGTCACGGGGCTCACGATCGGCTGATCGTCGGGCCCGGCCCGCCGTCGCGGAGACTCGAGCCCGGCCGCCGCCCGAGGGAGTTCGGCTCCCTTGACCCCGGCGGCGGCCGGCTCCTACAATCGGGCTCGTGGTCGGGCCGAGGGGCGCGGCCGGCCCCGTCCCGCCGCACCTCCGATCGGCACGACACCGCGAATGATCCGTCGCTACGTCAACCAGTTGGCCAACGGCGACTCCGTCGACGAGGTCTACCTCGTCGCCGACAAGCAGCTGAGGGCCAACCGCCAGGGCAACCTCTACCTCCACCTGGAACTCCGGGACAAGTCGGGCAGCGTCGGGGCCCGGCTCTGGAACGCCACCGAGGGCCTCGCCCGGACCTTCGAGCCCGGCGACTTCCTCCGCGCCCGCGGCAAGATCCAGGTCTTCCAGGGGGCGCTCCAGGTGATCCTCTCGCACATCGAGACGATCGACCCGGCGCAGGTCTCCGCCGAGGACTTCCTGCCGCAGACGACCCAGAACGTCGCGAAGCTGACGGCGAGGCTCCGCGAGCTCCTCCTAACGATCGGCCACCCCCACCTCCGCGCCCTGGTCGAGTGCTTCCTGATCGACGACGAGTTCCTCCGCAAGTTCACCACGGCCCCGGCCGGGATCAAGAACCACCACGCCTACCAGGCCGGCCTGCTCGAACACGTCGTCACCCTGCTGACGGTCGCCGACCGGATCGCCGACCTGTACCCGGACCTCGACCGCGACCTCCTGATGGCGGGGATCTTCCTCCACGACGTCGGCAAGGTCGACGAGCTCAGCTACGACCGGGCATTCGCCTATACCGACGAGGGCCAGCTCGTCGGCCACCTGGTGATGGGCGTGGAGATGCTCCGCGACAAGGTCGAGCGGACCAGCGACCTGACCGGCGGGCCGTTCCCGCCCGAGCTGCTGCTCCGGCTCAAGCACATGATCCTCAGCCATCACGGCACGCTCGAGTTCGGCAGCCCGAAGCTGCCGATGACCCCCGAGGCGATCGCGCTGCACCACCTGGACAACCTCGACGCCAAGATCCACGCCTTCACCCGGGAGATCCGGGACGACCCGAGCAAGGAGACCTCCTGGACTCCCTACCACCAGAACCTCGGCCGGCGGATCTTCAAGGGGTCGGCCAACGGCCACTCGGGCGGCGAGGCCGACGGGGAGTGACCGGTCCGGGTCGCCGACGGGCCCGAGCCCGAGGGATCTCTCACCCCAATCGGAGGCGACCGAGCCGATGGACGACGACCTGACCCGCCGGGTGCTCGAACTCGTCTCCGCGGCCGACTACCGGCCGATCACCCTCAAGGCGATCGCCAGGCGGTTCGAGGTCGGCGCGGAGGCGTACCCCGAGTTCCGGTCGGCCGTGAAGGCCCTCGTCAAGTCGGGCGCGCTCGACGCGGCCAAGGACAAGACCCTCACCAAGGCCGACCCGACCGGGGGGCCCGGCAAGGGGAACGTCGTCGGGACATATCGGCGGACGTCGAAGGGCTTCGGCTTCGTCCGGCCGTCGCGGGGGTCGGGGGCGAAGTCCGAGCAGATCTACATCCCGGTCGACGCCGGCCGCGACGCGTCGTCGGGCGACGAGGTCCTGGTCCGGATCACCCGGAAGGCCAAGGGGCCCGGGTACAACGCCGAGGGAAGGGTCGTCCAGGTCGTCAGCCGGGCCTCGGGGGTGTTCGTCGGCACCTACTTCGAGAACGGCGACGCGGGGATGGTCAAGATTGACGGGACGACCTTCCGCGACCCCGTCTTCGTCGGCGACCCCGGGGCCAAGGGGGCGCGCGTCGGGGACAAGGTCGCGATCGAGATGGTCCGGTACCCGACCCCGTTCCGCGAGGGCGAAGGGGTCATCACCGAGGTCCTCGGCCCCCGCGGCCAGCCCGGCATCGACACCCTGGCGATCATCCGGGCCCTGAGCATCCCCGACAGGTTCGACGACGAGACGCTCGACGACGCCCGCCATGCCGCCAAGCGGTTCTCCGAAGACGATCTTGAAGGGCGGCTCGACCTGACCGGGACGCTCACCCTCACCATCGACCCGGCGACCGCCCGCGACTTCGACGACGCCATCACCCTCACGCGCGACGAGAAGGGCTACTGGAACCTGGGCGTCCACATCGCCGACGTCTCGCACTTCGTCCGGCCGGGCTCGGCGCTCGACCGCACGGCGCGGAACCGGGGGACGAGCGTCTACCTCCCCGACCGCGTGATCCCGATGCTGCCCGAGGTCCTCTCCAACAGCCTGGCCAGCCTCCAGGCCGGGCACGTCCGCTACACGGTCAGCGCCCTGATCGAGTTCGACCCCGACGGGATCCGGACCGGGCGGAGCTTCGCCAGGTCCGCCATCCGGGTCGACCATCGGTTCGCCTACGAGCAGGCGATGGCCCTGATCCGGGACCCCGAGGCGGCGATGGAGGGCGTCTCGCCCGAGATCCGCGCCATGATCACGCGGATGCACGGGCTGGCGACGATCCTCCGGCGGCGGCGGTTCGCCCGCGGGGCGCTCGAGCTCGACATGCCCGAGGTCGAGGTCGACCTGGGAGAGCAGGGGGAGGTCGTCGGGGCCCACCTCGCCTCGCACGACGAGAGCCACCAGCTGATCGAGGAGTTCATGCTCGCGGCGAACGAGGCCGTGGCGTCGTACCTGACCGAGAAGAAGGTCGGCTTCCTCCGCCGGGCCCACGCCGACCCCGAGCCGAGGAAGCTCAAGGAGTTCGCCGACTTCGCCCGGAGCCTCGGCCTGACGATCGAGGACCCGCAGTCGCGGTTCGACCTCCAGAAGGTCCTCGCCGCGACCAAGGACGCCCCCGAGTCGTACGCCGTCCACTTCGGGCTCCTGCGGAGCCTGAAGCAGGCCGTGTACACCCCCGAGCCCGAGGGGCATTACGCCCTGGCCAGCGAGGACTACTGCCACTTCACCTCGCCGATCCGCCGATACCCCGACCTCCAGGTCCATCGCCAGCTCACCAGCCTGATCGAGGGCAAGAAGCCCCGGAGCGACTTCGAGGAGCTGGCCGTCCTCGCCGAGCACTGCACGAGGACGGAGCGCCGGGCCGAGCAGGCCGAGCGCGAGCTGATCAAGGTCAAGCTCCTGACCTTCCTCGAGACGAAGGTCGGCCAGCGGTTCCACGCGATCCTCGTCGGCGTCGAGGACTTCGGCCTGTTCGCCAGGCTGGTCGAGCTGCCGGCCGAGGGCCTGATCCACGTGACGAGCCTGCTCGACGACTTCTATTACCTCGAAGCCGGGACGCATACCCTGGTGGGCCGGGCCTCGGGGCGCCGCTACCGGCTGGGCGACCGGATCGAGGTGACGATCGGCCGGGTCGACGTCGACCGCCGCGAGCTCGACCTGATCCCGGCCGACAACCCCGGGGCCATCCCGGCCCCGCGCCCCCCCCCCCCCCCCCCCGCCTTCGAGCCGGGCCGCGCCCTGGCCGCCAGGCCGGACCGACCGACGAAGGGGAAGCTCAAGGGCAAGCCCAAGGCGAAGGCCAAGAAGAAACGGAAGTGATCCGATCCCGGGAGGTCGGTCAGGGGCCCACGTCGGGGACGTCCCGGTCCGGCCCCCCCGGGCCGAGGTTCGCCAGCGCGTCGAGCGAGACGACCGTCGCCCACAACCGGTCGGGCGACGACTCGACCAGCGACCACTCCCCGCATTCGTCGCAGGTGGCGATGAAACGCTCGGGGAGGTTCGGGTCCGGCTGGCAGAGGTCCAGGGTCACCCCGCACCGGCGGCACGGGATCGCCCCCAGTCCGGAACACGCGATCGCGTCGACCCGGACGGTGACCACGAGGAAGGATGACCGCTCACGGCTCATCTCGTATCCTTGCCCGATCGAATCTGGAGAATCCTCGACGATTGCGACTCCCGCTCACGACGTCGTGGGGCGAGGGTCGTCGGCTCGCAGTCGGTGCCCTGCCGAACGGTGCGTTATTATAGCAGGTTCTCCTACTAATAATAGGCCTGGGGGATGATTTCTCGTCGACGGGTCGAGGCTCGTCGATGACGTCCAAGCCGCGGGTGTGGTCCCGCCGAAGCGATCGGACGGTCCGGAGTGCCCGGGGACTGATCTTCCCAAAACCGACGGCTCGGCGGAGAATCCCCGCCGGCCGACAGGCCTCGGCGATCAGGCCGCAGGCCGGGGTGGGCCCCACGGACGGCAGGTGAGCCCGTCGATCGGCGACGGAGGAGCAGTCATGATGACGCGGACGTCTTTCTCGAGGCTCGCGGGCCTCGCCCTCCTGGCGTGGGGGGTCCCGGCGCCGGCTTCGGGGCAGGTGGTCGAGCGCGACGTGTCGGTCACCGGGCCCCGGGGCAACACGATCGAGCGGCACACGAGGACCGAGCGGCACGGCAACTACGTCGACCGCCAGGTCGACATCCGCCGTCCCGAGGGCACCTATCATCGCGAGACCGAAGTCTACGCGCCGCCGCCCCGCCACGGCCACCCGCAGCGGCCGATCCCGGTCGGGGGCGGGGCCGGGTTCGTCGGCGGCGGCTTCGTGGGCGGGCCCCGGGTGATCGAGCGGGACGTGATCATCGAGCGCCCCGCGCCGGCGGCGGCCTTCCTCGGGATCGGCGGCCCGTCGTTCGGCCTGTTCCTGGGCTCCCCTCCGCCGCCGCCGATCTACTACGGTCCGCCTCCGGTCGTCTTCGCCCCGGCACCTCCGCCCGTGGTCGTGTACAACCCGCCGGTCCGGTACGCCCCGCCCCCGCCGCCGGCGACGGTCGTGGTCGACCCGGTCGAGGACGCCGCCGGCCGGCTCCGGAGCCTGCACAGCAACAGCCGACGCGAGGGGGCGATCACCCTGGGCAAGCTCGGCGATGCCCGAGGCGTCCCGCCGCTGATCGACCGGCTCCAGCACGACCACGAGAAGGAGGTCCGGATGGCCGCCGCCTGGGCCCTCGCCGAGATCGGCGACCCCCGCGCGATCGTCCCGCTCGAGACGGCCGCCCAGTTCGACAAGCGGGCCGACGTCCGCGCCGTCGCCGCGAAGTCGCTCGCGAGGATCCCCGCCGACCTCGGGTCCCCCGCCGATGCCCCGGTCGACCCGACGGCGAGGGTCAAGCCGAGTTGGAACCCCCCGGCCTCCTCCGCGGCCCCGGCCCCCGGCCCCAACCTCGACGACCTGCCTCCGCCCGACCCGACCCCGGCGACCGCGCGGGCCTCGAGCCCGGCGCCCCGTCGGGATCGCTGAAGCCGGTCCGACATCCTCCGTCCTCCGCAACCTGCTGGACCGAGCGGCGACTTCGGGGGTGATCGGCTCGCCGAGGGGTCGACTCGGGGCGGGCGAGGTCCCGAACCCTGAGTGTTCCCCGGGGACCAGGCGATCCGACGGCTCGCCGCCGCGCGAGGCCGACCCGGATCGCCGTCGTCCCCCGAGCTTGCACGGCCGGAACGTCGCGGGGGCTTGGCCTCGCGATCGATCCCGGCGTCTCCTCGCTCACGCCCGCCGCCGCAACCCGGATATTCCCCCGGATTGTGTCAGGTTCCGCCGGCCCCGAACCGATCTACCTCCGATGGCGGGCGCGTTGGACCCCAGGTCGAGGCCGGATCACGCTCCCGAGGATCCGGGCCCGAGCGATCGGCGGATCGGCAACGGTCGAGGTCCGGCCGCCCAAGGCTTTCGTCCCCTCTCCGGGGCTCACGTCGATGGCGGGAGTCTCGTGGTTTCCCGATCTGAGGTCGGGGATCGCCGACGCCCGCGGGGGTCGGCTTCCCCCCGATCGTCGCGCGCCGGGCCCTCCGGGAGACGGAGGGTGAGGCTCCGCCGCGGTCGCGCCCGGAGGGATCGGATGAAGACGTGGACCGCCTTCCCGGCACGGCCCAGTCCGGCTCCGGGCCGAGGGCCATCGCGACGAGTCGTCGCGGGCCCGGAACGACTCGAGCCGCGGCTCGTCCTCTCGGTAGACGTCCTGTCATATCGCAACGACCTCGCCGGGACCGGGGTGAATGCGTCCGAGACCGAGCTGAGCCCGAGTAACGTCAAGGTCGGGTCGTTCGGCAAGGTGTTCACGTCGCCCCTCGACGCCCCGGCCTATGCGCAGCCGCTGATCAGGTCCGGGGTGACCATCGCGCCGGGCGTGAATACGGCCGCGGGTGCGTCGGGGGTGCACGTTGTTGTCTTCTCCGCGACCGAGGGGGACAGCGTCTACGCGGTCGACGCGACGACCGGGGCGATCCTCTGGCGGCGGAGCTTCCTCGACCCCGGCAACCCGGGCGGCGACGTCAACAACACGATGGGGGCGACCGCCCTGGGCACGTCGAGCGGGTCCGACGTCAACTCGCGCGACCTGAATCAGATCGGCATCACCGGCACGCCCGCGATCGACCCCAAGTCCGGCATCCTCTACGTCGTGGCCGAGACCAAGGAGACGATCGGCGGGACGTCCCACGACGTCCAGCGGGTCCACGCCCTGGGTCTGGCGGACGGCACCGATAAGGCGACGCCGTTCCAGGTGGGCGACACCGTGGCGAAGGGCGTCGACGGCTACTCGAACAACACGCCCATCTATGTCTACGGCACGGGCGAAGGCAGCGGGCCCGACACGGACAACCACACGGGCCGGCCGGTCGTCGCCTTCAACGCCCTCCGGGGCCTCCAGCGCGCGGGCCTCGACCTCGTGAACGGGACCCTCTACGTCGCCTGGGGGTCGAACGGGGACAACGACCCTTACCACGGCTGGGTCGTCGCCTGGGACGTCTCGCAGCTCGCCTCGTCGGGCTTCCGGCTCTCCGGCGTGTTCAACACCACGCCCAACGGCGGGGAGGGGGGCGTCTGGCAGGGGGGAGGGAAGCTCGCCTTCGTCGACGACGGGTCGGCGATGTATTACGCCGTGGGCAACGGCCCCGGCGGCCACGGCAACCCGACCCTCGACGCCGAGGGCTTCCCCGAAGACGCCGACTATTACGACGCCCTCCTCAAGGTGGTCGCCGACCCGGCCTCCTCGCCCACCCACCAGAACCCCAACGGCTGGGGCCTGAAGGTGGCCGACTATTTCATCCCCAAGGACCAGGCGGCCCTCGACGACGCCGATCGCGACTTCGGCTCGGGCGCGCCCGTCCTCCTGCCCGACTCGGCGGGGATTGCCGGGCATCCCCGCCTGCTCGCCATCGCCGGCAAGTCGGGCAAGGCGTACCTCCTCGACCGCGACAACCTGGGCAAGTTCGACCCGGCGGCCGACCACGTCGTCGCCGCGCTGAACCTCCGCGACGGCATCCTCAGCACGCCGACCTATGCGAACGGCAAGCTCATCTTCGTCGGCGGCTACGGGACCGACGCCGAGGCCTTCTCGATCGCCCCCGACGGCTCGCTGGTCCCGTCGTCGACGACCCCTCCTGGCATCGACTTCGGCTTCCTCCCCGGCGGCGCGACCGTCTCGTCCGACGGCCCGGCCGCGGGGATCGTCTGGCTCCTGGACCGGACGTCCAACGCCCTGCGGGCCTTCGACGCCTCGACCCTCGCGACCGAGCTCTGGGACAGCAACCGGCGGGCCGACGGCGGCGACGCGACGGGACCGCCCGTCAAGTTCGCGTCGCCGACGGTCGCCAACGGGATGGTCTATGTGAGGACGGCGACGTCGCTCGTCGGCTACGGCCTCACGCCTCCCCCCGGGGCCCCTCCCGCGGCCCCGACGAACCTCTCGGCCGTCCCGCTCTCGAGCACGTCGATCCGCCTGGCGTGGACGGACCCCTCGGCCGCCCCGGCGGTCGCCAACGGGTTCGTGGTCGAGGTGTCGACCGACGGCACGAATTACGGCCGGGCGACCACCGTACCCGGGGGGGCGACGACGATCGACCTCGGCGGCCTCGCCGGCGGCACGGCCTATCGGTTCCGGATCCATTCCTACAACGGCGTTGGCGACTCGGGTCCCGGCAACGTCGCCTCGGCGGCCACCGGCGTGGGCTCGCCGCAGGCCCCGGCGGCCCCCTCCGGCCTGGGCGCCTCGCCCGCCTCGGCCACGTCGGTCGCCCTGACCTGGACGAACAACGCGGCGAACCAGTCGGGCTTCGCGCTCGACCGCGCGACCGACCCGGCGTTCACCCGGGGCCTGACGACCCTGACCTTCCCCGGGTCCACCACGTCGGCGACCGACGCCTCGCCCGGCCTCGTCCCGGGCGGGACCTATTACTACCGGCTGCGGGCCACCAACGGCTCGGGGGCGTCGGCCTTCGCCAACACGGCCGCCGTGAACATCCCGCCCGCCCCGGCAACCCCGACCAAGGCCACGGTCACCGGCGTGACGACCGCCTCGGTGAGCCTCCGGTGGACCGACATGGCCGGGCGGACCGCCGAGGGCTACCTGGTCGAGCGGCGGGTCGACCGGGGCGTGTTCACGAACGATGCCTTCCTGCCGTCGCTCAACACCGCCGCGACCGGCCAGGCCTACACCTGGACCGACACCGGGGTGACGCCCGGCACGCGCTACGAGTACCACATCCTGGCCTACAACTCGTCGGGCAGCAACGACTTCGCCGGCACGAACGTCGCCACCATCCCCCTCCCCCCGACCGGGGTGTCGGCCGTCCCCGGGCTCGGCCAGGCGACGCTTTCGTGGACCGCGGCGACGGGGGCGTCCTACTACAACATCTACCGGGGGACGTCCCCCGGGGCTGAGACGCTCATCGCGGGCTGGGTGACCCGGACGAGCTTCACCGACACCGGGATGGTCCCCGGCACCCCTTATTACTATCGGGTGTCGGCGGGCAACGGGAATGGCTCGTACGTCCCTCCGCTCCAGGCCGAGGGTGCGGCGTCGGCCGAGGTCTCCGTCGTCGCCGGCACGCCGGTCGTCCTGTCGGCCTTCACCAACCGGACGGGGACGGTCGCCGACGGGGCGAGCTTCCCCGGGGGCGGGCTCGACGGGCTCGGAGACGCCTTCTCGGCCAACCTCCTGGGCGGGACCGTCGCGGCGGGCGGCGTCACCTATTATCTCGGCCGGGCCGGGACGAACAACGCCGTGGCCGCCCTCGGCCAGACCGTCGCCCTGCCGACCGGGCGGTTCCACACCCTGAGCTTCCTCGGCACCTCGACCGCCGGCGCCCGGCCGGGCCAACTGTTCGTCGTCCACTATGCCGACGGGTCGGGCGGGGTCTACTCGCAGGGGATGAGCGACTGGCGGGCCTCGTCGGGCTTCGCGGGCGAGTCGACGGCCGCCGCCACCCCGCACCGGGCCCGGCGGAACGGGACCGTCGATCCCCGCCCGGCGAACCTCTACCGCTACAGCTTCGCCCTCGACCCGGCCCGGGCCGTCGTCTCCGTCACCCTCCCCAGGAGCCCCGGGGTCGTCATCCTCGCGGCGGACCTGCTGGGGATGCCGACCCCGGGCGCGATCCCCGCCCGCCTGTCGCGCGGCCCGGCCCCGAACGCCTCGGTCCTGTCGCGTCACGCCGTGCCGAGGGGGCCGGCGTCGAAGCCCGCGCCGGCCCCCGGTCCCCGGGCGGTCCCGACGAGGCCTCCCCTGATCAGGCCCGCGCCCCTCCCGAGGCCGAGGATGCCGGCGCCGGCCCGGGGCAAGGCCCATCGGTAGGGAGACGGGGGCTGGACCACGACAGGAGGCCGGCCCGATCGGCTCAGCGTTTCGGCCGGCGATAGGCGACGAACGAGGTTGTCTCGCGGGTCGTCACCCCGCCACCGACGGTCTGGACCGTGTCGCGCGAGAGGACCGAGCCGACCGGCTCCCACCCCTGGCGGGCCAGGTCGTTGATGGCCCGCTCGTAGGCGACGGCCCGCCCCTCGTCGCCGGTCCGCTCGCCGGGGTTGTAGGTGAGGACGGAGACCTTGTACTCCCACGACGACGGCTCGACCCGGGCCTTCTGCGCCCGGACCTCGGGCACCCGCGGGGCCGCGACCGCCCCGAGGCCCGCGAGGCCGACGACGGCCGACCCGATCCAGAGTCTTCGATGCATCGACGCGCTCCGCGGGGACGGGATGGGGATGACACCGGGCCGGGGATGCCCCGGGTCCTCGTCGATAGCAGACCCGGCGCCGTCCGGCCAGGGGATCGCCGGCCGCCCGGCCTACTTCGCCGACTGGACGCACCGGAACCCGACGTGGCAGGACCCGCCCGTCGGGTCGCCCTTGCCCCGCCCGCCGGGATCATACCGCTTGCAGTACGAGTCGCTGCAGAGGTACGACCCGCCCCGCTGCACCCGCTTCGGCGTCCTCGGCTCGGCCGGGTCGAAGCTGTCGGGGGGGCCGGTCGGGTCCCGGGCGTGCTCGCTCGCGTCGTAGCCGGGGCGGTACCAGTCGGCGCACCACTCCCAGACGTTGCCCGCCAGGTCGTGCAGGCCGAAGCCGTTGGGCGGGAAGGTCGCGACCGGGGCGGTCGAGCGGAAGCCGTCGGCCGCCGTGTCGGTCGAGGGGAAGTCCCCCTGCCAGGTGTTGGCCATCCACCGGCCGCCGGGCCGGAAGTCGTCGCCCCAGGCGAACTCCTTGCGGTCGAGGCCGCCCCGCGCGGCGAACTCCCACTCGGCCTCGGTCGGCAGCCGCTTGCCGGCCCACCGCGCGAACGCCGTGGCGTCGTCCCAGGAGACGTGGACGACCGGATGGTCGGCCCGGCCGATCAGGTCGGTGCCGGGCCCCTCCGGGTGCCGCCAGTCCGCCCCGGGGACGAGCCTCCACCATCGGGCGTACTCGTCGAGCGGGACGGGGCCCCGGGGCGGCGTGAAGACCAGGCCCGCCGGGGCGAGCTCCCCGACCGGGACGCCGGGGAAGTCCTTCGGGTCGAGCGCCCGCTCGGCCGACGTGACGTGGCCCGTCGCCTCGACGAACCGGGCGAACTCGGCGTTGGTGACCTCGGTCCGGTCGACCCAGAAGCCGTCGACCGTGACGCCGTGCCAGGGCCGGGCGTCGACCATCTGGGGGTCGTCGCACCCCATGGCGAACGTCCCGCCCGGGACCCAGGCCATCCCCACGGGCGGGGCACCGGGGGGCGGGGTCGAGGCAACCTCCGTCGCCGGCAAGGGGAGGGGCGGGGCGTCGAAACGGACGGGCGGGGGGCCGTGGTCGGGATGGGCGGCGCCGGTCGGTCCTCGACCCTCGCCGGTCGGCACGACGAGCGAAATCAGGACCGCCAGCCCGATCGCCCCCGCCGTGATCGCTGCGGCGAGCACGGAGGGACGCCAACGGCCCGGCGCCGGGCGGGACGGGGCGGCCGGGCGGACGATCGGAGGGGGTCGGCGGCTCATGGAGGTCGGCGGTCTCCGCGCGAAGGTCGGCCGGGGCGGGACGAGGGGCCCGGATCCGTCATCGTCGATCGTACCGAGGGCCGGACGCGGCCGTCATCGGGGTCGTCGGGTCCCGAGGCCCCGGGTCGCGGTATCTTGTGCGCTTAACCGCAGATGGAGCACGGACATCGGGACAGGACCGGGGAGGGAGGACGGCCGCATCCGAAAATCGTTGCAGCCGGCCTGCACGGATGCCGATACACAAACTACCGGAAAGGATTCCGGCCCGGCCAGGGATGGCCGTAGCGGGGACTCCGCATCGAGGTCGCGTCCAAGGATGGACTCGCGGCCCGCGGACCCCCGGGATCGGATGACCGACGCAATCGGATTGTGAGCCGATCGGGCCCAACCCTGGGCCGGGATCGGGCGACAGGCCGCCCATCCGCCAGGTCCCCGCGACGCGGGATCGGGTGCGACCCGGGCGGCCTGAATTGCTTCAGGAGCAGCGACATAACCCCTGCCACTCACCTCGCCCCGATGCCGATGACCAGACGATCGCCGTTTGGGAGCATCCGGTTGATGAAGAAGGTCTGGTTGGGCGGGGTGGTGACGATCGTTTGATACTGGCTGAAGCCGCCGACGGAGAGGTCGAAGCGGAGCTGGACCTTGCCGTTGATGTCCAGCGCGTTCTCGAGCGCCGTGGAGGCGACGAAGCCGTCGCCCAGGTCGCAGCGGACGATCCCGCCGGCGATGGCCCGCTTGCTCTCGACCTTCAGCAGCTTGAAGCTGTGGTTGGGGACGAGGTTGCGGAGCTGGGGGAGGACCGCCTTGAGCTTCGGGTCGTCCTTGGCCTGCCCCGGGGTGGCGAGGACGCCGAAGACGGTCACCTGACGCCCGTCCGGGACCGCCAGCGCCTGGGCCCGGGCGGGGGCCGCGACTTGCCCCAGGCCGGCGGCGAGGATCAGGATGGCGAGGGTCGCGGGGGGGCGGGGGTCAGTCATTGGGAGAGCGCTTCCCAGCCGTTGAGCATGTCGGAGTGGTTGTCCGCCGGCACGTCGAGGTTGAACGCCAGGGCGGGCCGCCCGTCCTCGGGCCGGAGCAGCGAGGCGTCGACCGTCCGACCGGCTTGGCCGAAGTCGATCCGGATCACCAGCGTCTGGCCGTCGTCGACCTTCAACTCGGTCGGGGTCGGCGGATGGGCCGCCATCGGCGACGGGGCGGCCGGGCCGACCGGCCGGGACAGCGTCCAGGCCGCGACGGCGATCGCGGCGGCCTGCGCCAGGCCGAGCGTGATGAGGGCGAACGTCCGGCCTCGATGCGGGGCGGGCCTCATCGGCAGGGTCGCGGCGCCGTCGTGGGCCCGCTGGACCTCGGACCAGATCCGCTCGAAATCGGCCGCCGACAGCACGGGCGGGCGGGTCGCGGCCCAGGCGCGGTCGAGCCCCGTCGGCGATTCGGGGTCGTGGGTCGTCGAGTCACGCATGGCCAACTCCTCGGGGCGTCCGCGGCCCGGATTCTAGGACGTCCCCGGATTGGGTTCGTTCGGTCGATTCGCGGATTGGGTTCGTTCGGTCGTCGGTCATTGGGTTCGTTCGGTCGATTCGCGGATTGGGTTCGTTCGGTCGTCGGTCATTGGGTTCGTTCGGCCGGCCGGGCCTCGGGACGTCGATCGGGACCGAGACGGCGATCAGAGACCGTCGACCCCTTCGAGCGATGCCTGGAGCTTCTGCCTCGCGTAGTGGAGCCGGCTCATGATGGTGCCGATCGGCTTCCCCTGGATCGCGGCGATCTCCTTGTAACTGCAACCGGCTTCGGCATAAAGGATGAATGTCGCGCGGTTTTCGGGGCTGAGTCGGTCGAGGGCGGCGGCCAGGGTCGCTTCGAGGTCCTTGCGGCGGAGGCCGAGGGTCGGGTCGTCGTCGACGGTGGGCTCGACCCCGCCGGCCTCGCCGTCGCCCAGCCCCACGGTCGGCCTCCGCTTCCGCTTCCGGCCGGCGTCGAGGGCGGCGTTGGTGACGATCCGGAGGAGCCAGGTCCGGAAGCCGCTCCGGCCGTCGAAGGCGTTGAGATGGATCATCGCCTTGAGCAGGCCGTCCTGGACCGCGTCCCTCGCGTCGTGTTCGTTGCCGAGGAAGCGATAGGCGACCCGGTAGGCCACCCCCGAGTGGCGCCGGAACAGCTCTTCGAGCGCGGGGCGGTCGCCGCCCCGGGCGACGCCGACCAGCACCTCGTCCGGGGCACTCGTGTCGACGGCGGCCTCGGGCATGACGTCCTCCCACCCACTCTAGGATGACGTCGCCCGCCGCCTTCCTATTCGATCCCGGGCCGGAGCCGGCCATCCGACGGCGGGGGCCCGACTCCGCCTCAGATCCCGGCGGCTCACCGGCGGGCGAATCGTCGGCCCGGCTCCCGGGAGGCCTGCCCTTCGAGGATCGCGGCGAAGGCGGCGAGCTTGTCGGCCGGGGTGCAGCCCGCGGCCACCTCGTGGGCGTGGTCGAATCGCGACCGGTCGGCCTCGATCCCGGCGATCGTCAGGAGGGCCCGCGAGCGCGGGCCGGGATGATCGTCGGGGATCGACCGGGCTGCGGCGAGCGCCTCGGCGACCCGGTCGGCCCGGCCGACGACCTCGACCACGGTGGCGATCGAGTCGGCCCGATCCCCCGGGTCGGCGACGCTCATCGACGCCGCCAGGGCCCGCTCGGCGGCGATCGCGGCCGGGCCGACCCGGCCGTCCCACCCCCAGCCCCCCAGGGTGTCGGCCAGCGCCGCCAGGGCGTTCGCCCGGGTGGCCGGGTCGTCGATGGTCGAGGCCAGGTCGACGGCCGCCTCGGCCGGGAGGGCCTTGACCAGGGCCCGGGCCGCCCGGGCGATCGGGCCGTCGTCGTGGTACGGGCTGGACCGAGGGTCGGAGGCCGAGGCGATCAGCGCCTCGCGGGCGGCCTCGGCCGACCTCGGGCCGGGCTCGGCCTTGGCCCGGGCCCCGGCCGCGTCGGCCAGGGCGTAGGCCCGCCTCTCCCGATCCTCGACCCGGAGCGACGAGGCCCGGGCCTCGTCCGCCGCCCGCACCGCCTCGCCCGACCGCCCGGCCTCGGCCAGGGCGTGCGAGCCCGCCTGGTACGCCTCGGCCCGCTCCGCGGGGTCGGCGACGGCCCCCGCCGCCGCGAGCAGGGCGGCCGACGTCTCGGCGACGGGGTGGGCTGCCCCCGGTTTCCCCTCCCCGGAGGCCGCGGCCATCGCCAGGAGCAGGTTCGTCAGCGACGCGGATCGCGTCCGCGGGTCCGGAATGGCCCGCGCCATCTCGAGCGCCTCGGGGGCCTCGCCCCCCTGGACGAGGGACTTGACCATCCGCTCCAGGATCTGGCCACGCCGGTCGGGGTCCCCGATCCGGGCGACGGCGATCCGGGCGGGCCCGGGCCGGCCGACCTCGGCCAGGACCGTCGCCAGCGACGCCCGGGCCCCGTCCGGGGGCACCCCCGCCGCCCCCGCGACCTCGACGGCCCGCTCGGCGGCACGGACGGCGCCGGCCGCGAGCGCCTCGCGGTCGGTCGGCGTGCCGGCCAGGTTGGATGTCGCGTCGGCCCCGGCCTCGACGACCCGGCTCCGGTCCGCCATCAGGCCGGCGACGGACGTCAACGCCTGGACGCGGCGGGCCGGGTCGACGACCGCCTCGGCCGCCTCGATCGCCGGGCCGACCCGGCCCCTGAGGGCCAGGGTCCAGGCCCGGTCGGCCTCGGCCTGGTCGCGGTCCTCGGGGTCGGAGATCCGAGCGGCCGCGGCCCGGGCCGCGCCGGCGTCCTGCATCAGCCCGAGCGTCCTCGCCGTGTCGACCAGCCCCGCGTCGCGGCTCGCCGGGTCGTCGACGGACGCCGCGGTGTCGACCGCCTTCATCCCGCCGGTCGGGCCGAGGGGCCCGACCATCGAGGGCAGGCCCGGGCCCCCGTCCGCCCCCGGGAAGGCGAACCCGAGCGCGACGATCCGGAGCGTCATGTCGCGGGTCGACGGGTCGGGGATCGTCCTGGCCACGGCCAGGGCCTGGGCGGGGTCCTGCCCCTCGAAGAGGCCATTCGCGAGCGACGCCAGCGCCCGGCTCCGGCCATCGAGCCCGACGATCGCCCGGGCCATCCGCTCCCCGTCGCGGCGACGGCCCGTCTTGCCCAGCGCCTGGAACCAGGCGATCTGGCCCGGAGAGATCTCCTGCCCGGGGATCGGGCGGATCAGGCTCGGGGCCTCGGCGATCATCCGGTCGGCAAGCCGGTCGGCCCGCGATCGGAAGAGGGACCGGCCCCCCGCCGACATCGCCAGCAGGCCGAGCAGCAGGGCGATCCCGGGCAACTGACGTCGGAGCATCGCGGTGGACCTCCCCGTTCGATTCCCCTCCCCGGGCGCCGCCGGCCGCCGGGCCTTGCATGGACCTCGGTCCCATTCTGTCGACCGAGGCGGTCGGTCCGCCAGCGGGGACCGGGGGGCGAGGCGGAACCCATCGATGCCTGCGTGCGCGAGTCGTCCGCGGCCGACTTGACCGACCCGCCGCCTCTGCCGGAGAATGCCGGGGCCGCCGATCGGGGCCGGCCTTGCCCCTCGGGGTGGGCCGGCGGCCCTCCGTCCGACACACCTCCCTCTCTCGCCGACGGGGGCGCCGCCGTGGTCGAGATCCTGATCCCCGAGGCCGAGATCCTCGACCGGGTCGCCGCGCTGGGCCGCCAGATCGAGGCCGACTATCGGGGCAGGCCGCTCACGATCGTCGCCGTCCTGACCGGGAGCCTGATCTTCCTCGCGGACCTGATCCGCAAGGTCGGCATCCCCCACCGGGTCGCGCTCCTCCAGGCGAGCTCGTACAAGGGGGCGACGACGGCCGCCGGGGCCCTCCTTGTTAACGAGTCGTTCGCCCCGGACGTCGCCGGCCGGGATGTCCTCCTGCTCGACGACATCCTCGACACCGGCCACACCCTCGGCACCCTCGTCCGCCGGATGGGCGAGCGCGACGCCCTGAGCGTCCGGACGGCCGTCCTGCTCCGCAAGGTCGGCCGCCAGGAGGTCCACCTCGAGCCCGACTACTGCGGGTTCACGATCCCCGACAGGTTCGTCGTCGGCTACGGCCTCGACTTCGACGACGACTACCGCCACCTCCCCTACGTCGGCGTCCTCGACCCGGGGCCGTGACGGCCTTGCCTAGCCTTCGACCCGGCGTCGTGAGTGGCCATCCCTGATGCGAGTCGCCCTGATCACCCGGCGGTTCCCCCCGCTGATCGGCGGGGCCGAGGCGATGCTCCGCTACCTCGCCGTGGCCCTCGCGGCCGAGGGGGCCGAGGTGACCGTGGTCACGTCGCGGGCGCCCGGACTCGCCGCCGAGGAACAGATCGACGGGCAGGGGCCCGACCGGCCCGGGGTCCGCGTGGTCCGGCTGGCGACGTCGGCCGCCCGATTCGTCGGGACCTCGCTCTACATGCTCAACCTCCGCCTCTGGCTCGCGCGCAATCCCGTCGATCTCGCTTACGTGTCGATGCTCAAGCACGATGCGTTCGTCGCGGTTGGCGTCGGGCGTCGTCGCGGGTTCCCGGTGGTCCTGAGGCCCGAGGGAGCCGGGGCGACCGGGGACGTCGCCTGGCAGGGCTGGGGCCGGGGCGGCCGGGCGATCGCGCGCCGGTGCCGCCGGGCCGATGCGATCGTCGCGATCTCGGCCGCCGTCTGCGATGAACTCGCGGCCGCGGGCTACGACCCGGCGATCGTCGTCGACCTGCCCAACGGCGTCCCGATCCCCGAGGAGGCCTGGTCCCCGGGGCCGGGCCGGGACGCCGGCTCGCCGCGCGCGGTCTTCGTCGGCCGCCTCGCGCCCGAGAAGGGGCTAAAAGCCCTCGTCGAGTCGTGGCCGATCGTCCGGCGGTCGTTCCCCGGGGCGAGGCTGACGCTCGTCGGCGAGGGGCCCGAGCGGCCGGGGATCGAGGCGGTCGTCGCGGGCCTGGGTCTCGACGGGGCCGTCGACCTCCCCGGGCCGGACCCCGACCCGACGTCGATCCTCCGACGGGCCGACCTCTTCGTTTTGCCGTCGCGCGAGGAGGGGATGAGCATCGCGCTCCTCGAAGCGATGGCGCTGGGGGTCCCGGTGGTCGCCTCGGCGATCCCGGGCAACCGCAAGCTCGTCGACGACGGCGCCCACGGCCGGTTGGCCCGGCCCGACGACCCGACGGACCTCGCCCGCGCCGTGGTCGCCCAGTGGTCCAACCCCGAAGCAGCCGCCCGGATGGGCCGCGAGGCCCGCCGACGGGTCGCGGAGTCGTACTCGATCGCGGCCGTCGCCCGGTCCCACCTCGACCTCTTCCGCCGCCTGGATCGCGCGTCCGAGGGCCGGGTCCGATGAGTGACCGGCGAGTGTACTGTCGATCCGGTAAGTTACTGACCTCGGCGTTGCGACTTGCCGGCGCCGCCCCCCGGCCCTAGAGTTCCTCGGGGCTTTCCGAGGAAGGGGGCGGGACGATGAGCGTCGTGACAATCAGCGCGGGACGTGTGGATTCGGGCGAGGCCGCGAGCGTCGGCGGGGTCGGGCGGAGGGCGTCGGCCGATGATGGCCTGCTCGACGCGTATTCGAACGCCGTGATCCGGGCGGCGGAGCGGGTCGGGCCGTCGGTCGTCCATATCTCGGTCTTCCACGGCGGGAGGGGCCGGCGCGAGGACCGGGGGAGCGGGTCGGGGTTCGTCTTCACGACGAGCGGGTACATCCTGACCAACAGCCACGTCGTCCACGGGGCGACGCGGGTCGAGGTCACGCTGGCCGACGGCCGTAAGCTCGACGCCGACCCGATCGGCGACGACCCCGAGACCGACCTGGCCGTCGTCCGGGTCCACGCCGACGGCCTGTCGCCCGTGACCATGGGAGACTCCAGGGCCGTCCGGCCCGGGCAGGTCGCGATCGCGATCGGCCACCCGTATGGGTTCCAGTCGACGGTGACGGCCGGGGTCGTCAGCGCTCTCGGCCGGACGCTCCGCGCCCGGTCGGGCCGGCTGATCGACGACGTCCTCCAGACCGACGCGGCGCTGAACCCGGGCAACTCCGGCGGGCCGCTGGTCGACTCGCGGGGCGAGGTGATCGGCGTGAACACGGCCGTGATCCTGCCGGCTCAGGGGATCTGCTTCGCCATCGCCGTGAACACGGCGAAATATGTCGCGGGGCTCCTGATCCGCGACGGCCGGGTCCGTCGGAGCCGGATTGGTGCGGCGGTCCAGTCGGTCGCCTTGCCCCAGGCCGTCGTCCGCCGCCACGACCTGTCGGGAGAGGGGGGCGTGCTCGTCGCCTCGATCGAGCCGGGCGGGCCGGCCGACCGCGCCGGGGTCGAGGAGGGGGACGTGATCGTCGACCTCGACGGCCATCCGGTCTCGGGGATCGACGACCTCCACCGCCTGCTCACCGAGGACCGGGTCGGGATCTGGACCCGCCTCGGCCTGCTCCGGGGGACGGACCGCCTGGCGCTGGAGATCATCCCCGGAGAGGCCGACGGCGGCTGACGCGTCGAGGACGCGGGGTCGAAGGCCCGGGCACGCCGGGCACGCCGATCAGAGTCAACACGACTGATAAATCACCATCCCCTGACGGCCCCCGCGCTGCTTGAGCGTGCTCGGCGGGGCCCCGTTCCCCTTGGCCGTCACGGTCGCCGGCGGGGCGGACTCGCCGCCGCAATCGGGGCAGATCACCGTGGTCGGAGCCGGGTCGGACGTCCCGGAGGCCAGGGTGTCGAGCGTCGATTGAAGCTGGATCGCCATCCTCGCCCTGGCCCTCCTCTTCTTCTTGAGGGCGATGGTGTGCTGGAGGTCGGCGAGCCTCTCGGCGCTGGGCTGGTCGGTTCGTGTGGCCGAGGCTCGCTTCGAGTCCCCGGCGGCGGAGGCCGCCGCGAGCACGAGGCCGAGGAACGATCCGGAGAGCAGCATGGGCCATCCTTCTCTCGGTGGGTCCGGGGGCGGTAGCGGGCGTTCCCGCGATTAGTCGCCCGAGTCGGCCGGGCCTGACGGGCTCCGTGGCGGGACCGAGGTTGGGCCCTCAATCCTCGGGCGGAGATTTGCCTCGGCCCGGGCGGGCGCGAAAGATGGGGCATGGGCCGGGCCCGTCGCCCCGCGCCGAGGACCGAGGGGCCGAGCCGGCCGATGGGCGAGGACCGATCGATCGAGCCGGAGCATTGGGTCGAGCGGCACGGGGACTACCTGTTCCGCTTCGCGCTGCTGCGGCTCCGCGAGCCCGACCTCGCGGCGGACCTCGTCCAGGAGGCGTTCGTCGAGGCGCTCCGGGCCCGGGGATCGTTCTCGGGGCGGTCGACCGAGCGGACCTGGCTGACGGCGATCCTCAAGCACAAGATCATCGACCGGCTCCGCAAGGCCGCACGCGAGGTCTCGAACGTCGGGGCCGAGGCCCTCGGCGAGTCGGCGCCTCCCGACTTCGATCGCCGCGGGCTCTGGCGGAACTCGCCGAGGGCCTGGCCGGCCGGCCCGGGCGATGCGCTGGAGCGTCGCGAATTCTGGGAGGCGCTGCACCGTTGCCTGGCCGGGCTGCCGAGGGCGTGGGCCGAGCCGTTCATCCTCCGGGAGCTCGACGGGCTCGACGGCGAGGAAATCGGTAAGCTGTTGGGGATCACGCCGACGAACCTCTGGGTCCGGCTCCACCGGGCCCGCCTGGCGCTCCGGCGCTGCCTCGAGGCCGGCTGGTCCGACGCCGACCCCCGCCCCTGATCGGCCCCCGTCCGACATCCGGCACCGTCTCCCCCCTCCGTCGGGAAAGGCATGAGTCGATGGCCAGGTCCCGGTCCCTCGTGCACCTGCTCTTCGCCCACTGCGACGAGATGACCGCCGTCGCGTCGGAGTCGTTCGATCGCGACCTCTCGCGCGCCGAGCGGTTCGCCCTCCGGCTCCACCTGCTCTACTGCTCGGCCTGCCGGCGTGCCGGCGTGCAGATGCGCGCGATCCGTCGGGCGATGGGCCGGCTGGCCGAGGACGTCGACGCTCTGGGCCGGGCGTCGACCGTGCCCGGGCTCTCGCCGGCCGACCGCGACCGGCTCCGTCGCGTCGTCGAGGACGGGCTCCGCGACCCCGGCTGAGGCGACCGCGCCCCGATCGATGTCGTCCGATTCCCGGTCAGGATTCGCCGGGGCGGACGACTAATCGCCGCGGCCGGGGCGGGACGCCCCGCGTCGCCCCCCTCTCCGCGCGGGGCCCCAATGCCCCCGCGCCAACGCCTACCCAGGAGCCAGCAGCCGATGACCCGATCCGAGACGACCGTGCTTCCCCTCCTCCGCCCCGTGCGGGCCCTCCTCCGGGCGGGCCTGACGCTCGCCGTCGCGCTCGCCGGGGTCGCGCTGCCGGCCGGGCCGGCGACCGCCGGGGACGTGGTCTACGTCGAGAGCAACGTCGCCACGGGCCGAGGCAACGAGATCCTGGCCTTCCGCCGCGACGCGGCCGGCAAGCTCACGATGATCCCCGGCAGCCCCTTCCCGGCCGGCGGCAACGGGGTCTCGCCCTCGTTCAACCTCGGGCCGTACGACTCCGACCAGGAGATCGCCGTCAACGCCGAGAAGACGCTCCTGTTCGCGGTGAACGGCGGGTCGGACTCGATCGCCGTCTTCCACATCCGTCGGGGAGGCGGGCTCGTGCCGGTCGCCGGGTCGCCCTTCTCCTCGGAGGGGACGAACCCGGTGAGCCTCGGGATCTCCGGCAACATCCTGACGGTGGTCAACAAGAATCAGGACCCCGGCCGCCCCGGGCCGTTCCCGCCCAACTACACGACCTTCCGGATCTCGGATGAAGGCGAACTGACCCCCGTCGAGGATTCGACGGTCGCCGTCGAAGCCGGCGCGTCGCCGTCGCAGGCTCTGGTCTCCCCCACCGGGCGGCTGGTCTTCGGCGCCGACTTCATGGGCGGGCTCCTCCGGAGTTTCACCCTGTCGAGGCGGGGCGACCTCGACCCCCGCGCGGCCGTGCGCCTGCCCGCGTCCGAGTTCGCCGACACCAATGCCCCGCCGTTCCCGCTCGGCCTGGCCGTCCATCCCCGCCAGCCCTACCTCTATGTGGGCTTCGTGACGATCAACCGGATGGGGGTCTATCGCTACCGGAGCAACGGCGGCCTGGAGTTCGTCCGGAGCGTGACCAACTCGGGCAAGGCCCTCTGCTGGATCTATCCCAACAGGGCTGGGACTCGCCTCTACACCTCGAACACGGCCGACAACAGCGTCTCGGTCTACGACCTGGAAGACGCGGACGAGCCGCGCGAGATCCAGAAGGTGACGCTGAAGGGGCCGGGCGAGGCATACCAGATCGCGCTCGACTCGGCGGGTCGATTCCTCTACGCCGTCACCCAGAGGAACGCCGCGACGGAGCCCGACGACTCGAACGCGCTGCACGTCCTCCGCGTCGGCCACGACGGCAAGCTCGACGAGGTCGACTCGTCGCCGACGGTCCTCCGCGTGCCCGCGGGGACGAGGCCGCAGGGCGTCGTCGCCCCGTGATCGCCGCGTGACGGCACGGCGGGGGCGTCGACGCGAAGACGCCCCGCCCGACGCCCCCGCCGTGCGCCTTCGATCCCCCGGCCCTCGCGGCTTTACTTGTTCAGCTTCAGCTTCTTGATCTTGGGCGTGATGTACATCTGGCTGTAGTCGTCGTAGCGATGGTTCCGGTAGTAGTCCTGGTGATAGGCCTCGGCCGGATAGAAGGCCGTGAATGGGACGATCTCGGTGACGATCGGCTCGCGGAAGGCCTTGCTCGCGGTCAGCTCGCGGTAGAGCTTCTGGGCGGCCTGCTTCTGGGCCTCGCCGTGGTAGAGGATGATCGACCGGTACTGCGTGCCGAAGTCGGGCCCCTGGCTGTTCAAGGTCGTCGGGTCGTGGCTCTTGAAGAAGACCTTCAGGAGCGCGTCGTACGAGACCTTGTCGGGGTCGAACTCGATCTGGACGACCTCGGCGTGGCCGGTGAGCCCGGCGCCGACCATCTGATAGGTCGGGTTGGCGACGTTGCCGCCGGCATAGCCCGAGACGACCGACTTGACGCCGGGGATGCGTTCGAGGACGGCCTCGGTGCACCAGAAGCAGCCGCCGCCGAAGGTCGCCGTCTCGACCTTGGCCGGCTTCGGTGCGGCCTTGGGATCGGCGGGGTCGCCCTTGGGCTGGGCCGAGGTCGCGGCCTTGTCCTCCGCCGTCGCGGCCTTCTCCTGCGCCCGGGCGAGGCCCGGGGAGGCCAGGGCCAGCGCGACCGCCAGGCATGCCGCCGCGTATCGCACGATCATTTCATCGCTCCTCGGGGATAAGGACGGGCCGGCACCCGTCGCGAACGCGCGGACGGCCCTCGGGCTCCACGGCGCTTATTGTAGGACGCGGGGGCAAGGCCGGTCGACCCGGAGGTCCCCGGCCGGGCCCCGGGCCCGCCGATCGGTCAGAGCCCGCCTTCGAAGAGGTTGCGGGTCGTCGGCAGGTATTTCTCGGGCGAGGCCGTGTTGACCAGGACGACCCGGTCCCCGCGGCGGACCAGGCCGAGGTCGGCCAGGGCCGGCAGGACGGCGAGGGTCGCGGCCCCCTCCGGCGACCAGGCGAACCGACGCTCGTGCCACTCGGCGCGGATCGTGGCCCGGATCGCGTCGTCGGTCACCGACAGCGCCGTGCCCCCGGTGGACCGGATGATCTTGAGGACGTTGATGTGGCCGACGTTGCTCGCGACGTTCAGCCCCGTGGCGATCGTCCGGCCCGGGGGCAGGGGCTCGATGTCGGGGGCACCGTCGGCGACGGCCCGGACGATCGGGGTCGTCGCGTCGCTCTGGACGCAGACCATCCTCGGCCGGTCGGGGCCGACCAGGCCGAGGGCTTCGAGCTCGTCGAACGCCTTGGCCATGCCGACGACGCCGGTCCCCCCGCCCGTCGGGTAGACGATCACGTCGGGCAGGCTCCACGTCCGCGTCGCCAGGCGGTCGTCGGCGGGCTCGGCCATCTCCAGGCCGAGGGTCTTCTTCCCCTCGGTCCGCCAGCCGGGGTCGCGGAAGGTCGCGACGCTGAACCAGCCACGGGGGACGTAATGCTCCGCGACCCGTCGGGCACAGTCTATGATCGTGCCCGGGACCAGCTCGAGCGTGACGTGCTCGGGATGGAGCCGGGCCAGGGCCGCGACGTTGCCGAGGACGGGGCGGTCGGTGTCGGGCGACATCACGATCGCGGCCTCGATCCCGGCGGCGACCGCGTACTCGGCCAGGGCGTCGCCGGCGTTGCCCTGGGTCGGGACGGCCAGCCTCGTCAGGCCGAGGGCCCGGGCCATCGAGACGGTCATCGCCATCCCTCGGTCCTTGAACGAGAGCGTCGGGTTCGCCCCGTACCCGCCGGGCGACGGCCGCCCCTCGTCCTTCACCTCGAGCCGGCAGCCGATCGCGTCGGCGAGCGGGTGCTCGTACGGTCGGCAGGGGGTGTGCCCCTCGCCCAGGCTGACGATCGACGGCCGGTCGTCGGGGTCGTCCCAGTCGAGCGGGAGCAGGCCGCCGAACCGCCAGAGGCTCGGGCGGTCGGGGGTCCAGAACCCGTCGCGGCCGCGCTCGGCCTTGAGGCGCTCGAGGTCGAGGACCACCCGGACCGGCCGGTCGTCGGCCGGGCAGAGGTTCATCGGCCGGTCGGCCGGATAGGTCGCGCCGCAGGTCGAGCAGGCCAGGTGGGAGACGAATCGCATCGGGGTGGCCTCGACTCGATGGCGCGGGATCGCTCGGCGACGTCCCGACTCTATCCGTCCCGGCTCGGATCCCGCCAGTTCCGCCCGGGAATCGCCGCGAATCCGGGAGGGAAATCGGCGCGCGTGCCGACCGGACGGGCCCGACCTCATGACGCCCAAGTTTTATCATGATCAAGTTTTAGGCAAGGAGCCTGCGGGACTGCGGTGTCGGGACGCTGCTTGACCTCGGGTCCGTCGAATACGCGGGGGGCTGCGGGCGTCTCTGAATAAGCCGGGAGGGCATGGTGTCCCGCGGGGGATGCGGCGTCGATCCCGGCCTCGGGCCCGCCGACGGGCCGCCTGCCTCCAGCCGTCCGACCGCGACCGGACACCCTCGGGTCATCCCGGCAGGCATGCCGGGTCGGGCCATAAGGCTCTCCAACCGTTTCCTCACCATTCGTCCTTCGACTCTCCAGGTTCCAGAGGTCAAGACCCCGATGAAGAACATGGTTCGACACCTGGCCGTCTCCGCCGCTGTGCTTGGCGGCATGTTCAGCCTCGCTCCGCTCGGCCATGCCCGGGCCGACGACAAGAAGAAGACCGTCGACGTCCCCGAGGTCGGCCTGCTCGACGCCGTCCGGTCGGGCGACGTGAGCGTCAACGCCGAGGGCATCGGCGACGGCCGGATGACCCTCGCCGTGACCAACAACTCGGGTCGCCAGCTCAAGGTCGTCCTCCCGCCCGGCCTGATCGCTTCCGGTGCCTCCGGCCAGTTCGGCGGGATGGGCGGCATGGGCGGCGGGATGGGCGGGATGGGCGGCGGGA
>JAABUQ010000899.1_pt1 | contig 67804 bp, 53 predicted proteins | sample 5560001 | NCBI WGS metagenome assembly JAABUQ01 (sample SAMN10711888, study PRJNA513371) | rock metagenome | isolation source: Antarctica rocks | place: Antarctica: Victoria Land, Finger Mt nord | collected 2015-12-18
TTTCCTCCTCGCTGCCTTCTAGCATCGAGGATCGTCATCTCGGGGAGGGGGACCAGTTTTACGGCGGAAACTGGACCAGTCTTACGGCGTAATCAACACGCCATGGTCGATCGCCTCGCGGCAGTGGATGATCGTCTTCGGCCACTGTTGTTTGTGCCGCTCGTTGCGTTGCGGAAGGCGCGTCCCGACACATTCCAGGCATACGCGGATCAATGGCTCGCCGATGGCCGGAGAGACCTCTTGCGCCACGTAGCACAGGCGCTGGCGTTGACCATGCCGTGGGGTGTCATACGACCTGACGATCTCGATCTCGTGCGTGCGCTGGTCGATGTGGATGACCCGGCAATCGACCGAGCTGTCATCGCATGCTTGCCCGTCGTGGGCGAGCAAGACGGCACCGAGGCGGTCGAACTGGCCAAACGCATCGCTGGACGCGGCGACCAACGGTCGCTCGGCGCCCTCGCGGCTGTGCTCCCGACGCCGCACACGCGGCAATATGCCGGGACGCAGGTGATCAGGAACGTCCCTGTCGACGATTACCTGACGCTCGTGCATGCCCTGGAGGGACTCGACCAGTTGGACTATCATGTCGAATGTTGCCTCGAACACGTCGCAGGCATCGTGCCCGACGCGGTGATCGATTTCTTCGAACACCGCATCGCGCGTGCGGCTTCAGCAGGGCCGACGGTCGATCCCATCCCTCATACCCTGGCGGATGGGCAGCTCGTGGACCATCTCCAGGCCAGCGGACGTTATGCTGATGTGCTGCGTCGCGTGCGCGACTTGACCCTACAAAGTGGCCAGATGGAGCGATGGCGCGCACGCGCGCTGTTTCACCTGTTGAGCCCGCGACGCGACCGTGCAGGGGGAATCGATGATCCCATTATCGACGACACGATCGCGGGTATCCTGCGCGAATGGGTCGTCCCCCGTGATCGTGAGCGGTTGATCGCGGTGGCGCTTCTCCTGCGGGAGTACGCAGTGACGGAGCGGTACCTGCAACTGGCCCGTGATACCATCGCCGCCGGGCGCGGCGATAAGGACGTGGAAGCCGAGGTAATAGCTGCCTTTGGGACAACGGGCGCCCAATGCGGGCCTCTCAGCGACACGTTCAGGCAACGGGCAGACATGGTCCGACACTGGGAGCAGGACGGAAGCCTCTACGTGCGTCGATGCGCCGAAAAACTGAAGAGGAGGCTCCTTGGGCATGCCGATCAGTCCGATGCCGTGACGGAGGATCTGCTCGAAGAGACCCTGTGACAAATGCAACCGTTCATGTTCTGCCCACTGCGCGTTGGAGGTCGGAACAGTCGTGACGATCGGCATGCGCACAATCGTTCATAGCGCATAGCTGCAACTGCAAAAATAGACTATGACGGCCGGCAGTGCGCCAAGAGCCTAGTACATACGTGCTACCCTTATGGTGGCCGCAGAACTGTATGCTTGTGGATCAAGCGGGGTACAGAGTGGGCAGGTACGATCAGATTCGGGTCGCAATCGAACATCTCCCGGGCGACATCTTCGCGCAATTCGCGACGGCGCTCCTGCGGAGTGTGCTGTACCCTGACCTCAATCCCACCTCAGACAGCCATGACTTGGGAGAGGATGCCCATACCGAGGAGTCGACCGTTCACTTGTCCGGTGGCGAGCGCGTCGCGGTTCTGATGTCGAAGACCGCGACACTGACCAAAGTGACGCATGATTGTCGTAGGCGTCGAGAGACGGGGCGCGCGTCGGCCATCGTTGTGTTCGCGACCGCAGGCTGCCCACGGACAGACGTGCAGGAGGCATGGCGCCGCGCAATTGCCGATGAGTTTGGCTGGTCCCTCGAAATACGAGCCCTCGACTGGTTTGTCATGGTCGCCAGCGAGCCGCGCCACGATCGCCTCGTCGACGCGTACCTCCAGGTTCCGCCGCCGCACGGAGACGCGGCAGACCACATTGATGCGGAGTTTGCGCGCCACACGCAGCAAGCATTGCGCCGGACGTTGCTTGTCATCCCCGGCATCCCCGCGTCGTTTCCGCGCGAGGAGGTTGGACGGATCGAGGACCAGCTCATGCACGGCACGCCGGTTATCGTCGTCGGAGACGCGGGCAGTGGCAAAAGCGGTCTCGCTGCTCTCCTCGCACGAAGCGCGGCGGCGAGTGACAAGACGTCGCTCCTCCTCGATGCCAGAACGGTCGCGTCTATCACGAACGAGGCCGGCCTGCGCGCCTATTTGTCGCTGCACAGTCCTGTCGCGGCCGCGGCCGAGCGCGCGGGCCGCTCTCGGAGTGGATGCAGGCTCATCATCGACCACTTGGACAGCTGCATCGGGCTCCCGGCGGCGGCGGTGCTGGTGGAGATGGCGCAAGACTGTTCCGAGGCCGAGGGCATCGAGGTTGTCATCATCTCCCGGAAGAAAGAGGCGCACGAGGCCGAGGTCGTCGCTAACCTGATCAGGGGTGGCTTCGTCGAGCTGACGTGCCATGTCCTGGACGAGGACATGGTCATCGGGGGACTGCGAGACCTGCGTATCGACGATCCATCGGCCGAGTTAATCGCACTCGGGCGGAACCTGCTCAGCCTCTCGTTGATCGGCGCGATCAAGCAACAGCAGCCCGACTACGATTTCTCGGCCGTCATCAACGAGGTGGATCTCTGGGAGCAGTATCTGGATGTGCTGGTCCAGAGCGAAGAGGTGGGCCGCGGCAGCGAGGATGCGGAGCGCATTGTGGTCGAAGCGGCGCATCTGGCGCGCAGGGGCCTCAACAGCCCCGATCGCGCCGTGCTGCTCAGCAATCCCCTGTCGTATAGGGAGCGGCGCCTGATTAGTTGGGGGATTCTGACCCTGGAGCATGGACGGTCGTCCCACTTCCGCCATGACCAGCTGCAAGACTATCTCTACGCGCGTGAGGCCGCGGAGCGCTTAGCAATGCCGTCGGTCGTGCTCGGCGAGATCGACACCTACAGGACGCGCGGGGTGTTCCAGTGGATCGACAAGATCTACGCTCGTGGCGACCAGCAGGTGTACGAACGATTTCTGGAGGAACTGTTCGATGTTACCTTCTAACGTACCTTTCTACACACAGGTGGCCGTCCTCGACCGGTACGTGCATGCCGATCATCCTGATGCCTCGCCGACGGTCGTCGACGTCATCATGAAGGTACTACGTTCGCGCGAGGACCTGCGCCACTACTTCTTCCGTAGCGGGCCGTCCGCGGGGTGGGCCCGCGTGTTATGGAGCAAGGGATTCTTCGAGACACCGCCGACGCCGCTGGAGGCCGATGGCACGCGGGCCTACCCGTACTGGGACGTCCTGGAGTACCTGATCACGGTCGCCCATGACGCGGCGGACATCGTTCTCTTGCATGTGCAGACAGTCGAGGGCGCTCCCGCCTACCTAGCCCGCGCGGTGCGCGCGCTTCGCCAACTCCCGTCGCACCAGGTGGAAGAGGTCTTGCCACGCATCGTTGCGTGGCTCGGGGACCCGGCTATTGCAGACGCCATCGCTGGGGAGTGCTGGGGCCTGCTGCACAGGCTCGCTCAAGATGACAGGCTTCCGGCCGCGTTCGCCATCTTCCGCGCGTTAACAACCCCGGTCCGCACGCTGGGAGCACGTGGACGCGACGACGTGATGGCCCCGATAGAAAGGGTCGCGTCGTCCCACCGCTTGCTTGGCGACATCCCATCGCTTGCGGACGGGCTACAGGTGCTCAGGGAGCGGGACATAAGGCAGGTCGTGGCTCTCTGGGAAGACGCGCTGACGACGGCGGAAGGGCTCGCCGAGCACTCCTCGAGCCCCGCCAGCAGTTCATGGTGGCGATCGGCCGTTGAGGATACAGAGCACGAGCAGCACGAGACATATCGTGACATGGCGCTCCGTGCGCTACGTCAGTCTCTGGAGGAGTGGGTCGCGCGTGATGCCGCGGGGGCAGAAACCGTCGTGGAACGGTACCTACGCGCCGATTATGCGATCCTGCGCCGGCTTGCCCTCCACCTCCTCGGCCGCGCCCCCACAGCGTATAGCGCCCTCGTCGCCAGCGTTCTGACAGACGGTGAGAGCTTGGACGACGTCGATGCGCGGCACGAAGTGCTGCTACTCCTGAAGCACGGGTACCCCCACCTCTCTCCCGCCGATCAGCGTCGGGTCATCGTTGCTATCCTGGACGGGCCACCCACCGACGCGACGACGAGGTTGGCGGAATGGGCACAGCACGCTTACGGTGAGGACCCCGACGCCTACGCGCGCCAGCACGCGAACAGGTGGATGCGCGACCGGCTATGGATGATTCATGAGCATCTCACAGGCCAATCGGCTCGTGTCTTAGAGACGTTGGTCGCCGGGGTGGGGCAGCCAGATCGGCCCGAGTTGATTCACCGCGCCGTGGGCGGGTGGATGCAGGATATCAGCCCGCTGACGGACGAAGAACTCGCCGCCTTGTCTCCGGACGAGTTAGTGGAGTTCGTCCACCGATGGCAGCCGACGCCCACGCAATCGTTCGACCTGCGGCCGGTCTCGTACGTTGGCCTAGGGCGCGCCATCGCCCACCTCGTCGCCGCGGATCTCGAGCGCTATGGCCAACATCTCTGGCCTATCGCACGCCATCGCCCCGAATACGCGTACGCGATCCTGGAGGAGATAATACAGGGAGCGAAGACAGGATCGCTCGCGTGGGATGTTGGCCTCGCCTTCTGCGAACGTCTCGTCGCCGACGAGACCGTCCGACGGGACACCACCAGGGGCGCCAACGCCGACTGGGTCGCCGTTCGCCTGTCGATCGTGCGGCTGTTGACAGTCGGGCTGGAGGAGCCCACGCGCGCGATGCCGGTCGCCTACTTGCCGACGGCGCGCGACCTCCTGTTGCCGCTGGTCGACGATCCCGATCCAGACCTTCGCGGTGACACCCCTCCGGAGGGGTGGTTCGGGCACGGGGACCCGGCGACGGTCGCCCTCAATCACGTCCGCCCCAGCGCCTTGTCGGCCCTCGTGCTGTACGCGTCGCAGGCAGCAGAGGTCAACCGCGCCGCAGTAGAAGAGGTGAGGGGGCCTGGTCCCCAGCGGCTGGAACGGGTGGTGCGAGAGACGCTGACGCGCAAGTTGGATCGCCACGAGGATCCGAGCCAGGCAGTCCATTCGGTGTATGGGCGTTACCTCACGCCGCTGTACTGGCTGGATCGAGGGTGGATAGAAGAGCACATCGAGGACATCCTCCCCTCTGAGGAGGACGAGCAGGCCACACAGTTCTACGTCGCGGCCTGGGATTCCTACGTCATCTTCAATGATCCGTATGCGCCGACACTCCCCTTGTTGCGTCCCAAGTACGAACGGGCGATCCTGAACCTCGCGCGTGGCCATGTGACCAGGACCCATCTGGAGCCAGAACAAAAGTTGGCCGGCCACGTCTTAGCGCTATACCTGCATTCTGACGACGAGGCGCCGGATCCGGATATGCACCGGAGTTTGATCGCGCTGTTCCTGCGCCAGGCCCCTGCCGAGGCGCGCGGGAGCCTGGCATGGTTGGCTTGGCACGCCTGTGAGGACACCGTCTCCGACCGCGCGCGCAACTGGCCCAAGATACGCGCATTATGGGCCTGGCGCGTCAGAGAGTCTATCGTCGCCGAGCACCCGGTAGACTACGACCCAGAGATGGACTGGTATGCGAATCTGCTGCCGATAGCCGCCGAGCGGGAAACAATCGCCGATCTATGGCCATTGTTGGAAGGAATGGTGCCGCATATCGCGCGTTCGCCGCATCATGGGATCGGGCGCGACGCGGTCGAGCGATATGTGCGGGTGGAGGTGGACCGTGATCCCGTCAGGGCGATACAGCTGTATCGCCTGCTACACGAGCGAGAATCAGACTCCCCCTGGCCATACGTGTCGGACGTGCGGCGGGAGATCATCGAGAGGGCGGCCACCGACGCGCGTTCTCGACGGGATGCCCTCGCATTGATCGACGCACTCGCGCGGCGGGGCGACTATCAGTACCAAGACATCTACGATCGCCATGTTGGGTAAGGCGGTGGCGACGCAGCAGCACAGGGGAGGTGTGACAGCGGATCAGCCTCACAACTCGTCGGCCGACCCTCCGGGCGGATGCCATCCCGCGGAGACCCACCGCTGGCGCGCCCGGACCAGCAACGACCGGTTCAGTCCCAGGGCGTCCACCGTTGCCCGGCCGGTCGGCGTCTGTCCGGCGATACGCGCGCCGTCCTCGACCCAGGCGAAGTGGTCCTCCCAGGCCTGCCGGCGCGGGTCGAAGAGCAGAACCGTCTCTCCGCTCATGGGGTCGTTCGCACGCATCCGGTCTCCCTTGAGCGCATTGCACTGTCGGCAGGCCGCCCAGAGATTGTCGCGGCGCGTGGGGCCGCCCAGTGCCTCCGGCACCATGTGCTCGATCTCGAGCGGCACGCCCATAATCTCCTCGCTCGACCGGCAGTAGCCGCATCGGCCACCCGCATCCGTCAGCACCTGGGCGCGGAGGCGCTGTCCAACCCGCGTCACGCTCATGCGCGGGCGACGCGCTCCCTTACGTCGATGCCCCGCGCCTGCAGCAAGGCCACGGCCTCGGCACGCAGGGCCATCGCACGGTCATGCCGGTCGATCAACGTGGCCAGCATCACCTCTTCGCCCGACGTGAGCGCCCGTCGGCGGCGGGTATCGACAAGAGCGTCGAGGAAGACGCCATCTTCGACCGTCGGCTGACTGTAACTGACGCGCTCAAGAGCCTCGTCGTCGAGCGTGATGAGGGCGCCGAGAGCCGCAGATAGGTCGTCCGGCAGGGCGTCCTCGGCGACGACGGCCGCTGCAAGCGTAAGGGTCGCCTCATCCTCAAGCGGGCGCTGATGCTGCCGGGCGCGCCGCTGGAGATATTGATACACCCTGGTGGGCAGGGTTAACGTCACGGTCGGATCAATCATTCTAGCCCTCTGTTCGTTTCGTCCAAGTATACCGTCTTCTCAATCGCAGTATCCAGCGGCGGACCTGAACCGTATCGACAGAATGACCGTCCTCTTGCTCGCGCGCGTTCACCAACGCTGATGTGTATGTGACAACGCGTTCCGGCGAGACGTGCAGGTGACCCACAGTCATCGAGCGCGGCCCCTGCGGGCGACGACGGAGGCGACGCGACGACTCGCCCTCATAGGTCGAGCCACTGCATCACATCGGCGAGGATGAAGCGCGTCCCCTCGTGCAGCGACTCCGCCTGCCCATGGAAGTGACCGTACACCCAGATCGGGATGGGCGTACGCGTCCGCACCACCTTGTAGAGCTGCGTGAGTGCGACCCGCTCGCGGCGCAGATCGTCGGCCAAGGGCGGGTCGACGTCCAGGTAGCCGCGCACCGAGGGGTCGATCGCGAAAGGCGGCGCGATGTCGGGTGCCGTGTGTGTGATCACGCCCCACAGGTCCGTAAGATTCAGCGACGCGAGACGCCCTTCGTCGAGGACGACGCCCTCGTCGGGCCAGTAGCCGTGGTTGCGTCGCCGTAGGATGCGATCGATGGAGAGTGCCCCACCAATGCACAGGATACGCGCCCCTTGGACCGATAGCACGGTATAGTCTGGGACGAGGCGGATCGTGTCATAATGCCAGTCGTGGCCGTGGCCCGGCCGCCAGTAGGCGGGGTCGTCGTGGTTGCCCCGGATGATGTGGAGCACGCTCTCGGCGGCGACGAGTGCGCGATGCAGAGGCGCAAGTAGCTCGTGCTCACGCTGCGGGGTGTTGAATCCGAGCCCGAAGTCACCAACCTGGATGATGTGGGCCCCGTGGACGCCAGATGCATAGACCTTCTCGGTTAGGTCCCGCCAGTTACCATGCACGTCACCAACGACGATCATCGCTATCTCCTCCTCACCGCTCGGATCGACGAGCCAAATAGGAGCATAGGGCACGTGGCAGCGGGTCCCGAAGCGCCAGCAGGGCGCGAAGCTCTGGCGAGATCGTGCAGGAAGGCATCCTGCACCGCAGGTCTTCTCACTCCCCCTCCTCGACATAGTAGCCCAATGGTCGGGTACCGCTTGACTGCCTGGGAGACCGACAGTGTCTGCCCAACGGTAGAATATATGTCCTAATTGTACCGGGCCGAAGGCGACGGCAACAGGTACTATTTCCGCTGTACTGGCAGCCAGGACTTCCGATGCGACGTACGTCGACGGACGCAGCTTGCGGTGGATTGCAGGACTGGGTGTCGCGATACGTCACGTCGCCCTCGACACTCTGCCGCCGCCCCCACCGCGATGAGGTGAGTATAACAAACACCGCTACTGTCGACTACTGCCGACAATGTATTGGCCGAATGGGCGTGCGAACATGACCTGCTTGCAGTGGGCAAAGCACTATTGCAAAAATATAGGTGTGTATGATACATTGATGTCAATCACCGACGCACAGAGCGTCACCAGCACGTCGTCACCTACCCCCAGCACCGCAGCAGATCGGGAACGCACGTCGGCGGTTCCCATCAGGACCTCTCCGCGTGTCCTTGACTGTTAACTGCCTCTCCGGTTTGTCACGGAGGCACGATGCATGCGCACGTCCCGCCCGCCCACGATCCCAAGGCCACCCGCAGGGCCATTCCTGCCCACGGCCCTGATAGGTCCGGTGTACGCTCTGCGGTGCAGCATACGCGAGACGCACCCCTGTGCCGATTCGCGGCGCACGCGGCGGAGCAGGCCGAGCGCGGTGACACTCTCGTCCCACCTCCATCCCACCGTGACTCGCACCATCAGAGCGACTCTGGCAGCAGGACGATGCTCGCTGCTGCGCCCATTCGCACGTGAACGCCATCACGGTCAGCCCACTCCTTACGTATCCCGTCTTGCCACGCCTCGCGCCTCCGTCGCCCTCCCGCCGTCCTTCTATCATCTGTGCTGCCGTGGATACATCGCGTGTCCTGCCACCGACACCGGTTGTTCAGCGGTGACGCCGTAGAAAGGTGCCTCATCATGCCGCGCTTGGGGTCGTCCGTTCGTCGCGTCGCGCTCGTGATCATGCTCGTCATGGGATGGACCGTCGTGGAGCCCGTAACGGCGCCCCAGGTCGCCTCTGCGGCGCAAGACTGCGCAACCGTCGCAGGCAATCTCGCCCAGAACTGCAGCTTTGAGACGCCAACCGCGACACCGACGAATACATCGGCTGCCACGACCACGTCAACTGCTACAAAACAGCCGCCTAGCATAGTCACCGCACCAAGTACGGGAGCCAAGCGGCCTACGTCTACGGCACGCCTGCCACGCACGGCAACCCTGACGCCAAGCGGCGGTGGCTGTGGGGAGAGGGTTAGGACAACCAACATCGGGCCACAGACTCATCCCTGCGTGCCGCAGCCGATACTGCCACATCCCATCATTCGCATCAGCCCTACAACGCTCAAGAGCGGCAACCTACTCACGCTTGAGGTAGAGACAGTATCTGATGTCCATATCGTCGCTAGCATTTGCTGTGTCAGTGGCCTCCAGAAGGGAAGTGTTAAGAGCGACACGGGCTATATGTGGATGGGCGGTGCTGCTGTTGGAAGGAAGGGTGGGTACACATGGCGAATCGGCAGGCTTGCCGTCGTCGAGGATACCAAGATGCATATACACGTCACAATAACGCGGGAAGGTTGGCGTGCGACAACAGCGGAAAAGGACTTCACTATCAGCTTTAACAATCAGAACGGACTGCTTCTCAATCCTTTTCAGTCCACTGCTGCCCTATATAATCCGTCACCCGGCATGGGCTATATTTTGCCACAATGTGGACCATTCAGCCATGTTGGACAAATACTGTACGCACCGCTCGATGAGGAGGGGAGGGCAACCGGTGCGTGTGCTGAACTCGCGCGCCCTTTGGGCGGTGGTACCCATGTTGATCCAGACCTTCGACGGTCCGGTTGCTATCCCAACGACCTGCGTACCACATGTGATACGGCGCATCTCATCGCCGATTTCCTCGGAGGAACTGGGAAAAAGCGAGAGAATCTGACGTACACGACGTCACAAGCAAACAAATCTGGCATGAAAAAATGGGAGTTGCAGGTCAGAACTTTCCTGAAGGAGAAGCGCATCGTTATATTCAACGTGACGCCCTATTATGATAGTAAGAAGCGCATTCCTATTTATATCGACATGTATGCCGAGCAAGTATACGATCATCCCCAAAATGTCATGATCAATGGTGTGCTGATGACGGTCGATGGCTGTCGCCTGTTTCTCAAGCGGGTGTACAACACGCCTGAGGTAACGTCGCAGGACCTACCAGCAGATTCTCGGACATATTGGTGTCCGGGGCTACCTAGAGCGCCATTCAAGTAATCGGCCAAGTGGCTAACGAGGGCGTTTTTGGCGGGTGCGAAACGCCCCGTTAGGCGTACGCAGGGGCAATGCGGCCACCGCTATGCACGAGTTATTAGGACAAGTGTGTTAAGTGAATGGCGCTCTAGTGATTTTCATTCCGCTTCAAAGCATTAATCGATCCGACGATAGCCCAGGCTCTTGAAGGAGGCGAGCAAGGGACTAAGGCGAGCGAGGGGTCGCGCGGTATCGCAATTGACGACGATAGGCACGCCTTTTGCATCGTGGTGTGAGGACACCAAGGTATGCACGTCGGCGAAGCAGTCCTTAACGAGAAGCTGAAGATGGTGATCCCCATCTGTATCCTGCCGGAGCACGCATGTCGTCGTATCCATGTTCTCCTTGGCAAACGATGTGAAGATGCGCTGTACATCGTTAAACGTTGTGGTTGGTGGGCCGTCAAAACTCATCTGACGCCGGTCAACGAACGACTCGAAGGTGTAGAAAGAACGCTCAACAAAATGCCCCGAAGCACCGAGCACATACGTGTGCTCCCTCATCATCAACATGCTTGCCGTGCAGGCCCACTCGAGTGCATCCAGCAAGCTTCCACGTAGTGTGTAGATCTGCTCTTCACTGCGTGGGAGGACGTACATCGTCGTGGAGTCATCTGGGTGAAAGACAATATCGTCACCGTTGAAAGTCGTGAATAGGAGGATCGATTCGAGCAGTCGAGGCAACGGAAGCGGGGTGAGGTCAAAGAAGTCCGGCGCATCCCCTGCCCACCGTTCACGTTCTCCCGCCAGGTCGCTAACGATGCGTGCTGGCATGAGGACGTTGACTAGAGAGTCCAGGGACCCATTTCCGAGCGTTGTGACGTATTCTCTGTAACCAACAGGAAACTGCGTCTTAAGGCTTACTTCCGCGATCGCGACATCTTCAGCCGTTGCTAGATCGAGCTTGTCGCTGATCCTGTAGATAGTGCCGAGCACGAGAGATATCTTTACCGTCCTTTCGTCTTCTCTGCTACGAAACTAAGATCAGACCGGCGTAGGACCTCCCATGGTTAGGGAGACATAGGTTCATACAAAGAAGCTCTCAAGAGGTGCAACGAGATATCTACTCATATCCGATAGTTATGCGGATAGATCCTCTCGATTGCGACGTGATGGAACGCCCTTTTGTGTGCAACGAGAATGGAAGGGATGGGCAAGATGGTCATTGTGCGACGTGTCTTGATGTGGATTGTATGCTTGACCTCAGTAATCATACCACAATTCGTCGCTGGCGGCAGGCCTGTGCGTGCAGCTTCCGGCGGCGGTGCTCCCGGCAGCGGCGGCCAAGTAGTTGACGGTGGAACACCCGTATCTGACCGAAACTGCCTGGTAATTAGCAGTAAATTTGAAAAGGATGAAGAGATAGCTAATATGCGACACCTTAGAACCGAGATCCGCAACGCATGCGGGCATAGAGTAGACAATATCTTCGTATCCGTGAACATTTTTACGATTTGCATTACGCCGCCCAATCCTAAAGCTCTGCCTAGACGCGGCTCCAATCTTGTGTCTAGCTTGCACCATTTAAGGTCTTTGGATAGTCAGCGAACGGCAGGCGGTGATGACGCTTATCGTTTTGCATGTGGCTGGTGTTTCGGGAAGGACTTTCAGTCAGTCGGAAGAGATGTCCTAATCGCCGCGACCGTTGCTCAGGATGGCGGTTTCACAGCCCGTTCTAACGTCGCGCATGCACTTGGTACTGTACCAAGTGGATCTCTTGGTGGTGAACATCCCACCCCATGTACATAGCAGACTATAATCTGCACGTGAATCATGCTCCTCGCCTCCGGCAGCATGGGGCTGCGAGATCCATGCCAAACTTATGCCTATGTGCTTAGTGCTCATGCGGATCGCGCGTCATGCGTCGCGTTGGCGTCGGTAATGAGCAGGTCTCCTGCGGCGAGTGCTCGCTCGAAGGCCACGACCACGTGGGGCGCGAACTGCGTCCCGTTTCCCTCGCGGATGCGCCGGACGGCCTCGCCCGTCGGGAGCGCGGGCCGGTAGGTACGCGTGCTGGTCATGGCGTCGAAGGCGTCGGCCACGGCCATAACCAGAGCATCGAGCGGCAGGGCGGCACCAGCCAGTCCGTCCGGGTAGCCGCGCCCGTCCCAGCGCTCGTGATGTAACCGGACGGCGGGCAGGATGTCCTTGGAGAGGTAGGGCAGGCCCGAGAGCATGCGCTCGCCGGTCACGGGATGCTCCTTGATGACGGCGAACTCCTCGTCGGTGAGGCGCTCCTCCTTCTTCAGGATGGCGTCGGGCACGGCGATCTTGCCGACATCGTGCAAGAGACCGCCCAACTCCAGGCGTTCCAGATCGGGCACCGCCAGGTCCAGGGCACGTCCGACGGCGACAGAGTACCGGCTCACGCGCCAGGAGTGGCCCTGGGTATAGGGGTCTTTGGCGTCGACGGCGGCGGCCATCGCCTTGACCGTGGCCAGGTTGGCGTGGACGAGCTGTGCGGCGACGCGCGTCACGTCGCCGTCCAGGAGCCCCGCGCCGTCGTCCGGCTCGGCGATGCGATCCTTGCCCAAAGCCTTCGCGCCGGCCAGTGCTTGATGTGCTGCTCGTACCAGGTCATCGCGGGTGGCGCCATCCTGGGGAAGGACCGCCACCCCAAGCGATACCCGCGCACCCGTCGGGGTCCCACCGCCGGCGCGGATCGCCGCCTGGATATGGTTGGCGGTCGCGATGGCCTCGTCACGATCCGCGCCCGGCAGGAACACGGCGAACTCATCGCCCCCATCGCGAGCGACGATATCGCCGACGCGCACGGTGTGTCTGACTGTGGCGGCGACCGCGGTGAGCGTGGCGTCACCCAGCACGAGGCTCCCGACGCTATTGATGGCGGCGAGGCCGTCGATGTCGATGAGGATGAGACCGGCCGGCTGGCCTGTGCGACGGGCGCGGGCGATCTCCTCGTCCAGACGGGCATGGAAGGCGCGGTGGTTCAGGAGGCCGGTGAGACCGTCGATCGAGACCTGGGCCAGGACACGGTCGTGGAGCGCGGCGTTCTGGAGAGCGACCGCGGCCTGATTGGCCAGCAGCGCCAGAGCGTGTCGGACATCCTCGTCGTCGTCCTCGATGCCAAGCAAGCGCAGTTGCCCCACGACGTGGCCATCCGCTTCCAGCTGAAGACACAACGTCCCCGGATCTGCTACCGCTGTATCAGCGCACGGTGTCGTCCCTCCGTCGTCGGACGAACTGGGTATGCGGTCGAGCGTGCCACGGCTGTCAGGCAGCGCCAACACGCGCCCCAGCGCTGCCGGGTCGTCCGCATCGCTCAGGTACACCACGACGGTTGCGGCGCCAGCCGCGGCGCGAGCAGCTTCAGCGAGCGGCTGCAGGAGTTCGGCGCGCGTCTGTTGCAAACGCACGTGGCGCCCCGCACGGACGACCGCCTCCAGGCGTTCGCTCCGCCGCCGCAGCGCCTCGGCGCGCACCGCCTCCTTCTCGATAGCCTGGAACGTCGCGCGCACGGTCAGGATGGGCAGCAAGGATAGGAGGAGCACGACGGGGCTGTACGCCCAGGCGACGGCGGAGACGACGCCCATGCCAATGCCGACGCCTTCGAGGAGACACACCGTGCGCATGGCCGAGGGCTCGGCCGGTCCGCCGCGATCCGAGAGGATCGTGACCGCATGGACGCCGCCGATGTCGATCACGGCGTAGACGATGCCGAGGAGCGCGAGGGCGGCGAGATGGTCGGCCAGGTGTCCCGGCGCCCAGTGTGGCAGGGGAGGGGCAAGCCAGGCAAGCGCGAGGCTCGACCCACCGGCGAGGATCGTCGTGTGGGCAACGTTGAAGATGCGCTTGTAGAGCGGGGATGGGCGCGTGAGATCGCTCGCCATCGACGCCCCGAGGGCCACCAGGACCGGATACGGCAGCGGCAGGACGAGGACCGCCGCGACGAGTATGACGTTGTTCATGCTGGCGAAGACGTCGGCCCCGACCCGCGCGGTCATGCGCTCGGTCGCGTAGGCCAGCAACAGGAAGACGAGGGCAGGGACGAGGCGGTCCGGAAGCCACACTCCCGCAGCGAGGAGAGCAACCACGGAGTAGCCGGCCAAGGCCATGGCAACGAGATAGACGCCTGCGAGGTACAGACGGAGGGGCAGTCGTATGTCGTCCATACCCCTCCCGACGTCCAGCGTTCTGCGGCGAGGACACGGCCCCACGCGACACAGGCATGCATGGACCATCTACATATGCATCTGTCCTGTCCTTAAATATGATGAAACGGCACTTATCTTTCGTTCAGCGGCACAAAAAAAAGCCGCACAGGCCTCTCAACGCGCGCCGACCACATGACACGCCACGCACTAATAGGTACCAGACGCCTTGTGGGGTCAATACGGGGCGTGGGAAGAGTCATGCTCTTGATCCTCCCCTCGCCCCATACCGACGACGTGTACGAGCAGCTACCTAGCCCCACTTCAGCGAGTCAGGCTGGATGTGGCCGCCCGATGCAACGGCGACCGCCACCGCGAGCACCGGGATGACGAACGAGACGACACGGAGAGCGGTTTGCAGGCGAATGGAGGCGCGAACCACCAGTTTCATCGGGTGTACTCCTTGCGCGAACAGGTCCATGCAGCGGCCCAAGTAGGCCGACACTATCCTACTACAATGATGCGTCCGCGTAAAGCGAAAGTAGCGCAAATTTGCTATTGAAAGATAAGTGCCGTTATATTTCATACTATAGATGTTAAATAAAGAGAGTTTGCACCTATAATTCGCGTGCAGATCGGCATGGTGAACGGCGATGGATAGCAGCGTTCAGGCTCCCCTACCTTTTGGCATCGGCGTTGCGGGTAGCGCTCCGGAGGCCGTGGTGTCTCTGGGTCTACAGCCGGGGGATCGAGCCATGCTCGCGCGTTGGCTGCATGGGCGGCCGGACAGCACGCAGCGCGCCTATCATACCGATATCGCGCACTTCCTTGCACACGTACGCAAACCGCTCGCGGATGTCACCCTGACCGATCTTCAAGGCTACGCCGACGTGCTCACGGCCCATGACTTGGCGGCGAGCACCCGCGTCCGGACGCTGAGCGTCATTAAGAGCTTGCTGACCTTTGCGCACGAGACGGGCTACATACAAATGAACGCGGGACGTGCCCTGCGCCTCCCCGCCGTCCGGTCACGTCTGGCCGAACGCATCCCGTCCGAAGAGGATGTCCTGGCTTTGCTCGCGCACGAAACCGATCGGCGCAACCATGCGCTGATCCGCCTCCTCTACGCCGCCGGTCTCCGTATTTCCGAGGCGTGCGCGCTGTGCTGGCGCGACCTCAAGCACCGCGGCGCGTCTGGCCAAGTGACGGTGTGGGGGAAGGGTGGGCGCGAGCGCGCTGTCTTGCTGACCGGCGGGACCTGGCGTGAGCTACTGTCCTTCCGGCCACCCACTGCCGGCCCCGATGACCCTGTGTTCCCGTCAAGTCGGGGTGGGCCACTCTCAACAACCCAGGCGTGGCGCATCGTGAAGGCTGCGGCAGTGCGCGCCAATCTGCCGATGGCACGCGCGCTTTCGCCGCACTGGTTGCGCCACGCCCACGCCAGCCACGCGCTCGACCGTGGCGCCCCCGTCTCCCTCGTTCGCGACTGCTTGGGGCATGCCAGCCTTGCCACGACCTCGCGGTACACGCACGCGCGGCCAGACGACAGCTCGAGCCGCTATCTCCCCGTCTAGGCAGAGACGACGCATGGCACGAGGCCATGCTGGGTCCGTCGGCCACGGCCACGCAGGGATTGTTGTCCCAACCAGCATGCGCACCGCCGCCCAAGCCCCACGCTATTCCCTCAGAAGTGACCCCTGTGACCATCTGCCGCACCACCTCCAGATCCGCAGGCGATAACCGTTCGGACTCGTCGCCATATTGATGGGTCGAGCCGCTGATCGACGCGTCTAGCGCCAGCGCCCGCTGGTGGCCGTACATGGTAAGTGCTCTGGCGCACGGTCCGGACCGGCAATCATCTATAGTATGTATGGTGCATCCACGCGACAGGAACTTGTCATTTGTTGCGCGGGTTCGCCAAGACGTAGAACGCGGCCGGACGATGATCGGATAGCGCGATCGACACGGGGACGGGCTCATGGATAGAGACGCATCGATGACCCTCGGCGCATGGCTCGTGTACCTCCTCAAAGAGGCCAAGTGGACGTACCAGACGTTGGAGGAGGAATCCGGCGTCTCGACCGACACCATCAGCCACATCGTGAACGGCGTGGTGCGCGCCAAACGCGGGTCGGGGCGCGGCCCCACGCGCGCCACCCTGATGAAACTGGTCGTGGCGCTGACGGCTCGCTTCGACGACATGGTGACGGACAAGGACACGAGGCTCTCACAAGAGGAAGCCGATGAACGCAAGGAGTGGACGCGCAACCTCCTGACCGCGCCGCTGCGCCCCGCGACGCCGCTGGACACGCGCGCCCTGCTCACCGTCCCCCCGCACCTCACGCCGCTGATCGGCCGCGTAGATGACGTCGCGCGGGCGGTGGTGCTGTTGTGCCAGTCCGACGTGCGCCTGCTGACCCTAACCGGAGCTCCAGGCGTGGGCAAGACGCGGATGGGCGTGGCGGTGGTCACGGCAGCGCGCGAGGCATACTCGGGCGGCGTCTATGTCGTCCCGCTCGCCCCGCTCCGAGCGCCGGAACTGGTCATCCCGACCGTCGCGCGGACGCTGGGCCTGCGCGAGGAGCCCGGCCGGCCCATGGTCGAGACGCTGGTCACCTACCTGCGCGACCGGCGCATGCTGCTGTTGCTCGATAACGTCGAGCACCTGGTCGCGGCGGCCCCACAGGTCGCGGACCTGCTGGCGGCGTGTCCTGCGGTCGACATCCTGGCGACGGGCCGGGCGGCGCTGCGCGTCGACGGCGAGCAGGAACTGTTCGTCCCGCCGCTGGCCAGCCCCGCTCCCGCGGAGGTGGCGCTGGAGGAGGTGACGCGCTACCCGGCCGTCAACTTGTTCGTGCAGCGCGCCCGCGCGATGGCGCCGGACTTCGTCCTCACGCCCGCGAACGCGCCGACCGTCGCGGCGATCTGTCGTCGCCTGGACGGGCTGCCCCTGGCCATTGAGCTGGCCGCGGCGCGGATCAAGCTCCTCCCGCCGCGCGCGCTGCTCGACCGGTTGGATGACCGTCTGCAGGTCTTGTCGGGTGGGCCATCCCACGTGCCGGAGCGGCAGCGGACGCTGCGCGGGGCGCTTGACTGGAGCTACGATCTGCTCACCACCGCCGAGCGGGAGCTGTTCGGGAGGCTGGCCGTGTTCGCCGGCGGCTGCACGCTGGAAGCAGCGGAGGTCGTCTGCGCCATGCCCGACCTCTCGCCGCTACCGATCCTGGACGGGTTGGCGTCGCTCATCGACAACAACCTGGCGCGCGTCGAGGACGTGGTGGACGGCGCGGACGATGGAGAGCCGCGCGTGGGGATGCTCGAGACGCTGCGCGCGTACGGGCTGGAGCGTCTGGAGGCGGCCGGGGAGGCCGCGGCCGTGCGGAGGCGGCACGCGACGTACTACCTCGCACTGGCGGAGGCGGTCGAGCCGGAACTCACAGGGACGGAGCAGGCACGGTGGTTGGGGCGGCTAGAGGTGGAGCACGATAACATACGCGCCGCGCTCGACTGGGCGCGGGAGGGCGGGGAGCCCGCGGTCGGGCTGCGGCTGGCGGCGGCGCTCTGGCGGTTTTGGCTCATCCACGGGCACCTCAGCGAGGGGCGGGGCTGGCTGGAGGGGCTGCTGGCGAAGATGGAGGATGTCGGCGGCGACAACGGGGCCGCCGATGGGAATGCGCCGGTGCCCGAAGGAACCAGGCGGGAGCGAAGCGCTGTGCGAGCGAAGGCGCTGCGCGGAGCGGGAGGGCTGGCCACGGAACAGGGCGACTTTCGGCGGGCCAGAACGCTCTACGAGCGCGCGTTGGCGGCGTACAAGACACTGGGGGACACGGAGGGCGTGGCGGCAGTGCTGAATAACCTGGGCGTTGCGGCGGATGGACACGGTGAGTACGGGCGGGCGGAACGGCTGTACGCGGAGAGCCTCGTCTTGAAGCGAGAGAGGGGGGATAGGTGGGGTATCACCACGTCGCTCAGCAATCTGGGCCGCCTGGCGCTCCAACGAGGCGACGACGAGCGGGCCGTGGCGCTCTATGACGAGAGTCTGGCCCTGTCTCGGGAGTTGGACGATACAGGGAGCATCGCCCTCTCGCTCAATGCCCTCGGCGAGGTCGCGCTGTATCAGGGCGCGTACACGCGAGCGACGCCATTGCTGGAGGAGAGCATCGCTCTCGCCCGCGCGGTGGGGGACAAACGGGGCCTCGCCTTCGCGCTCAACAACCTGGGCGACGTGGCGCTGCGGCAAGGAGACTTTGCATGGGCGACGGCGTGCCAGGAGGAGAGCGTGGGCGTGCGACGCGCGTTGGGGAACGAGGAGGGTCTGGCCGTCTCTCTCGCCGGCCTGGGCGACATCGCCCGCGCCGAGGGCGACAGTCGGCGCGCGGCGACCACATACGCCGAGAGCCTCACTCTGCTTCGCGCCAGCGACGATACGGTCCTCCTCATCCCCCTCCTGGAAAAGATCGCGGCCCTCGCGGGTCTCGGGGGAGATCCATCGGCACGGCGGCGCGCGGACGTCCTGACCCGCGCGGCGCAGCTCTTCGGGGCGGCAGCGCGCCTGCGAGAAGAGACCGGTGCGTCCCTGTTGCCCGTGGCGCGCGCTGAAACTGAGCGCGACGGGGCAACCGTGCGCACGGCTCTGGGCGAGGAGGCATTCGCGGCGGCGTGGAGAGAGGGACGGTCACTCTCGCGAGAGCGGGCGATCTCTGCCGCCCTGGACGCCTGTCACTCTTGGCTACCTTGACGAAGCGACCGCATGTCAGTGGCGGTGATATGTCCTGCTATCTGTCCTAATTGTCGGTACGGACCGCGCGCCTACTGTGGTTCAATAGGACCATGCTAGCGAGAGCGAGTACAGTGCGGATGACATCAGGTGTCACTTCATGCTGCTGCTGCTGCGACCATAGCGGCGTCTTAACCGATCCTACCCGTACACCACAAAGTTAGGGGCAACCAACCTTCGCCAGACCCTCCCCCTTGTTCCTCGTCGCTGGCATATGTCCGGGCAGGATCTGCTTTGGGGTCACCGCATTGATGTAGAAAGGGAAGAGTATTGATCTCACTATTGCAATTGCAAGAGGAACATGGTACCGTAGATGGCGGTTAGCTCTCGTACTATCGGGCTATCGCTGGGATGCGCCCAGCAAGTACTGCGATCACGCGTAGCGCCACAGACCTACGGATAGCGTTCAGGAGCCGAGCGACCATCTCCCCGTTTGTCGTATAACCGCGTCCTGTGCATCAATGATGCTCGAAGGGGTCTTATGTCCATCATCCGACGCGTGCAGACTCTCCTCCGACAGACGAACGCCGCGGGTGGTCACCGAGCGGCGCGACCGTTTCTCACGGCTCTTATCCTCATTCCTTTGCTCATGCCGCTGTCCTACAGGCGTGGACACGCGCTAGCTGCTCGGTCTATCCCTGTCGGCGCGGCCCCGCTCCTTATCGTCGCGCAGATGAATCGCCTCTACGTAAGCAACTTCGGTGACAATACGGTATCGGTCATCGACGGCTCGACAGATGCGGTTATCGCGACCATCCCCGTCGGCACCAATCCCACCGCGCTGGCCGTCGATACCGCGACGCATCGCCTCTACGTAGCCAACTCCGTCGACCAGACACTCTCGGTCATCGACACCAACACCAATCAGATCGTTGGTGCTCCCATCCCGATCGGCGTCACCGTCGACGCGGGACTGGCCGTCGACGCGGGGCTGAACCGCGTCTACACGGGCGATGCCAACGGCAACACCATCACCGTCGTCGATGGAGCGACAGATAGCGTGATCGCGGGCGCCGCCGGCACGATTAGGGTGGGGAACAGCGTCGAGGGCATCACGGTCGATCCCGCGGCGCATCGATTATTCGTGTCCAACTCCGGCGACGGGACGCTCTCGATCGTGGACGAGACGAGCGATGCGGTGAGCTCTCCGATCTCTGTCGGCTCACAGCCGTATCTCTCGGCCCTCGACGCGACGCGGCATCGTCTGTACGTCGCGGACACAGGGAGTAACGCGGTCTCGGTGCTGGACACGAACACCCATACCCTCGTCGGCGTGCCGATCCACGTCGGGACGATGCCCCTCGGGATCGCGGTCAACGCAACACTGGATCACGTCTATGTGGCGAACCAAGGCGACAACACGCTCTCGGTCATCGACGCAAGCGCGGGGACGGTCGGCGCGACGTTGGCGACGGACGCGACCCCGACGGGGGTCGCTTACAACCCGGATAACGACAGCGTCTACGTTGCCAACCAGGGCAGTAACAACGTGCAAGTGTTCATGGAGCCTCTCATCGCATCGGGCACGGGTACGAGCACACCGACAAGTACGAGCACACCAACAAGTACGGGCAGAAGCACGCCGATGGGCACGAGTACGCCGACGGACACGGCAGTCCCTTCTACGCATACCCCAACCAACACACAGAAGCCGACAAGCACAAATACCAGCACGGCAGGACCTCCGACAGACACCAACACGAACACGGCGGTCCCCTCCACAAGCACCTCAACCCGCACGGCGGTGCCGTCGACGAGCACGAGCACGGCGATCAATACGCCGAAGCCGACGGGTACCAGCACGAGCACGCCGACCAGCACAGCAGTGCCGTCAACGAACACCAGCACGGCAACGAACACCAGCACGGCAACGAACACCAGCACGGCAACGAACACGCCGAAGCCAACGGGTACAAGCACGAGCACGGCGAAGCCTACAAGCATGAGCACGGTGACAAGTACTAGCACTAGCACGACAGTGCCACCTACGAGCGCAAGCACGTCGGCGCCATCTACGGGCACGCCAACCATCACGCCGATACCGCCGACACGCACCAGCACGAGCACGGCGACAAGCACCAGCACGCCAACGGGCACCAGCACCAGCACGCCAGGGACCACGAGCACGCCAACGACGCATCCCTGCGTGCAGGTGCATGCGAGCCCCATCTTGAAACGCGTCAGTCGCGGTGGCTTGGAGGTCCTCTACGTGGTAGCCCCGGCAGACTCGAGGATCCAAGCCGACATCGTCACAACCTCGACCTATCCACGGGTGGCGATAGTTCTTGCTCCCGATGGGCAGAACGGCTTGCGACGCCGGACGCTCAGGGGACAGCATGTACGCGGCACGGGGACCGGCGCGGGCCCGCCCAACGCCTATCGGTACCGATTCACGACCGGCGCGTATCGGGGCCGCGGCTATGCTCTGCTGAGCTTTGTGATCGCGCGTCACGCGCCGCTGGGGACGGTGGTGGTCCCGATAACCGCGCGTGAGCCGGGCGGATGCGTCTCCACGCTCACGGGGGCCAAGGCGCCGCGCTTTCAGGTCGTGCGCGATGACGCCTCGTCGCCGGACGATGACGGTCGCCTACTCATCAACGTTAACAGGATGTCACCCGGACACCGTGCCGCCCGCCTACCCGCGTCCATCGCGGTGACTACCGCCCAATAGGCGCCTGCAACGTGCGCCACGACAGCCCACACCAGGAGAAGGATCGATGACCATCCGGACGCGAGGCCTACCGGTCGCCCTCATCGCACTGTTCACGCTGCTCGTCAACGGCGGTCTTGTGCCGTCCGTCGGGGCTTCGATGGCCACAGCGGCGCCCGCGGGGCCCGGCGCACAACGCCGCGCCACCCATGCGCCGACAGGGCGGTTGCGCCCGCGCGTTGCGGCGTCCTCGTCGTCCGTCCTCATCGTGACCACGACCGCCGACGATGGCCGCCCGGGTTCGCTCCGCGACGCCATCGCGAACGCCCAGCCCGGCGACATCATCTCTTTCGTGCCGGGGTTAGGGACGATCACCCTGAACGGCACACCCCTGGCGTTCGACAACATTCACATAGACCTCACTATTGTCGGGCCGCTCGGTAGCAGTCAGACGATCAGCGCCAGCGGTCATGGACGCGCCATCGTGGTCGGCACGTACGCGCACGTCACGCTCCGTAACCTGACCATCACCGGCGGCCAGACCGCCGTCGGCGAGGACGGCGGCGGCATCGCCAACGCGGGTACCCTGTCCATCGTCGACAGCACCATCACCGGCAACGCCACAAGTCAAGGAGCCGACGGCTCTCCCGGTACGAGCGGCACGAACGGCGGCGCCGGGGGCGGCATCTCCAACAGCGGCGCGCTCACGCTCCTCGGCAGCACGGTCTCCGACAATCGCGCCGGAGACGGCGGCAAAGGCGGCGACGGGAACCGGAGATGTATCGGTCCCTTCTGCTCCGGCAATCCTCCCGGACTGGGAGGGGCCGGCGGCGGCGGCGGCGGCATCGTCAACAGCGGGACGCTGACCGTCACCGATAGCACCATCGCGGGCAACGCGACCGGCAGCGGCGGCCACGGCGGATGCCAGAACGGGGCGTGCTCTGGCGGCGGCGTCGGCGGCTCGGGGGGCGGCATCTCCACCGGCGGGACGCTGACCATCACCAATAGCACTATTACCGGTAATCGGACGGGCGCGAAGAGCAACGGCTGTTGCCCGTTCGACGGTCAAGGGGCCGGGCTCGCCCTGACGTCCGGCTCCCTGGCGCTGACGGATACCATTGTCGCTCTCAATAACACGCCGACTGCTCCGAATGACGTCGCGTGCGACGCCGGATTTCCGATCTCCTCGGGCGGCTACAATCTGATCAAGGACGTCGTGGCGCCCGACAGCCAATTCACCTGCTCGTTCACGGGCGCCTCCAGCTCCGATATCACCGGTCACGACCCACAACTCGGGCCGCTCCAAAATAACGGTGGCCCAACCGATACGGAGCTACCCGCCCTGGGTAGCCCGGCGGTCGGCGTCATCCCCGCGTCCGCGTGCGACGTGCCGGTCGATCAGCGCGGCGCGCCGCGTCCGGGCGCGACGGGGCGCTGCGACATCGGCGCGGTCGAATCGACCTCCGCGGCGCCACCGCGCATCGCGTACCCGACGATCAAAGAACTGGGCAGCAAGAGTACGCTCTATCACGTGCCCTGCGGCGGCGACCCGGTCGACTGCGCCAGCGGCGAGTTCACGCACAGCGCCACCGATGTCTCTATCCCCGGCCGTGGCTTGGCGTTAAACTTCGTGCGCACCTACAAAGCGTTCAACGCCGCGCAGGACGGACCGCTCGGCCACGGCTGGACCGACTCCTATGCCATGGGGCTCACGACCGACGCCTCGGGGACCATCACCGTGACGGAGGAGGGCGGCACGGCCGTTACCTTCGCCCTCTCGGGCACAACATACGCGCCGCCCAGCCGCGTCCTGGCGAGCCTCGTGGCGAACGGGGACGGGACGCTCACGTTCTCGCGGACGGATCAGACGCACTACACCTTCAGCGCGCCGACGACCGGCACGGTCGGGCTCCTCCTCTCCGAGACGGACCGCAACGGCTATGCTACGACGCTGGGCTACACCGGCGGTCAGCTCACGACGATCACCGACCCGGCCGGCCGGTCGCTCACGCTATCGTATAGCGGCGCGCGCATCAGCGGGATCGTCGACCCTATCGGCCGTACGGTGGCGTTCACCTACAACGCGGCGGGCGACCTCACCGACATGGCGGACGTGCGCGGGCACGTGACGCACGTCACCTACGACCCCGCGACGCACCTCCTGCTGACCATGACCGGCCCGCGGGGCGGCGTCGTGCGTAACACGTACGATAGCGCCGGCCGCGTCGTCTCGCAGGTCGACGCCCTCGGGCGCACGACAAGCTTCACCTACACGATGGACGCGACGGGCGCGCAGACGAGCACGCTGACCGACCCCAACGGCAACGTGATCGTGGAGCGGTTCCAGGGCACTCTCTTGCTCTCGCGCACGAAAGGGTACGGCACGCCGCAGGCCGCGACCTGGACCTATACCTATGACCCGACCACCCTCGGCATCGCGTCCGAGACCGACCCCAACGGCCATACCACGATCAACACCTACGACGCGCGGGGCAACCTCCTCAGCCGCACGGACGCGCTCTCGCGCACCACGACCTACGCCTACAACGCGCTGAGCGACACCACGGCGATCACCGATCCGCTCGGCGTCACGCTGGCGATCACGTACGACGCGCGCGGCAACGTGCTCTCGAGCGCGCGCCCGCTGACGCAGACGGGTCAGGTCGCGCTGACGACGTACGCGTATGACCCCGCGCATCCCGGCGACATGGTCGCGAGCACCGATCCCGATGGGCATACCACGACGTACGGCTACGACGCGTTCGGCGATCGCATGAGCGTGACGGATCCGCTCTCGCACACCACGACCTACCGGTACGATCCCATCGGCCGCAAGACGAGCATGGTGCGCCCGAACGGCAACCTCGCCGGGGCGAACCCGATCAGCTATACCACGACGATGACCTACGACGCCGCCGGCAACACGACGGCGATCACCAGTTCCCTGGGCTATACCACGACGTACGGCTATGACGCCGACAATAACCGCATCACGACCACCGATAGCCTAGGCCGCCAGACCATCACCGGCTACGACCTCGGCGACGAGCGGATCAGCGTCCAGCAGCCCGACGGGGGCATCGCCCGCGCCAGTTACGATGGGGACGGCAACGTTATCACCGCCACGGACCCACTCGGCCACGCGACGACCTACGGTTACGACCCGCTCAATCGGCGCGTCGGGAGCACGGACGCGCTGGGGCGCCCCGGCGCCACCGGCTACGACCCAGCCGGCAATGTGATCACGATGACCGACGCGCTCGGTCACGCGACGCTCTACGGCTACGACGCGGCCGACGAGCGGACAAGCGTCACCGAGGCCGATGGGGGGATGTCCTTCACCGGCTACGACGCGGACGGGCGCGTGATCAGCACGACCGACGCGCTACGCCGCACCACCCTCACGGGCTACGACTCCTTGAACAGGCGGACCAGCGTCATCGACCCGCTCGGACGCACCACGCTGATCATCGATGATCTGGTCGGTAACGTGATCACGACGACCGATCCACTCGGACGCTCCACCATCAACGGGTACGACGCCGCGAACCGCCTCATCCTGGTCCGTCGCCCGGACGGCAGCACGATCCGCACCGGGTACGACGCGGACAACAACGTCATCACGACGACCGACCCGTTGGGCCACAGCACGGTCGACGGCTACGACCCACTCGACCGCTTGGTGAGCAGTACGGACGCGCTCTCGCACACGACGACCTACGGCTACGATAGCGTGGGCAACCGCGTGAGCAGCACGGACCCGCTCTCGCACACAACCACCTTCGGTTACGACGCGCTCGACCGCGTCATCACCACCACCGACGCGCTCTCGCACACGACGCTCGACGGCTATGACCTGGCGGGCAACCACGCGAGTCATACCGACGCGCTCGGGCACCTCACGCTCTACGGCTATGACAGCGCCAACGAACGGACGAGCGCCACGCAGGCGGACGGCAGCGTCATGGGCACGGGGTACGATCTCGCCGGCCGGGTCATCAGCGACACCGACGCGCTGGGCCGCGCCACGATCTACGGCTACGACGCGATGAACCGGCGCACCTCCATGACCGATCCGCTGGGGCGCACGACCGCGTACACCTACAATCTGGTCGGCGACCGGATCGCGCTCACCGACCCCATGGGGCGCACGACGCGCTACGGCTACGATGCCGACGACGAGCCCGTCACCATCACCTACGCGTCCTCCTCGACGCCCGACGTGACGATGACCTATTATGCGAGCGGGCAGCGCGCCTCGATGGCCGACGGGACCGGCACGACGACCTATCAGTACGACGCGCTCGACCGGCCCGTCACGGTCACCAACGGCGCCGGCCAGCGCGTCGGCTACGGCTACGACCTGGCGGGCAACCTGACCGCGCTCTCCTATCCCGACTCCTCGGTCATCACGCGCACGTACGACGCGGCCAACCGCTTCGTCGCGGTGACGGACGCAGGGGGGCATACCACGCGCTTCGGATACGATGCGGCGGATCGGGCCATCACCCAGACCTACCCCACGACGACCCCGATCACCGTCAGCATGACCTACAACGCGGCGGACCAACTAACCGACATCCGGGACAGCGCGCCGCGGCGGACGCTGCTCGACGTCGGGTACGGACGAGACACACTCGGGCAGGTCAGGACCATCTCCGACACCATGGATGGCCCCGTCCATAGCTACGGCTATAACGGGCTGAACCAACTCGTGGCGGACCGCCAGGGCACGAGCGCGGTGACCACGACGACGAGCTGGACTCCGGACGCGGCCGGCGAGATCACGGGGACCATCAACGGCCTGCAAGGCTACACGGGAACCGCCACCTACGACCTGGCGGGCGAGGTGACCGGCAGGCGGCTGACGGGCGCGCTCTCCACGACGTATACCTACCCCTACAACCCCGACGGCGACCGCACGGGGATGCTCGATTCGTCGGGCGCGACGGGCGCGTCCTACAGCTATGATCAGGTCGACCGCCTCATAGCGGCCGCGGTGACGGACACGACCGGCCCGCGACAGGCGACCTACGCCTACAACGGTGACGGGGTGCGCATGAGCAAGGTCGTCTCGGGGACGGCTGAGGGGTTCTCCTGGGACACGTCCGGCGGGCTGCCGCTTTTGGTTCAGGACGGCACGGCGCGCTACATCGACGGCCCTGACGGGCTGCCGGTCGAGATGATCAGCGGGACGGCGACGCTCTACTTCCTGCGCGACCAACTGGGCAGCACGCGCGGCGTGTTGAGCAGCGCCGGCGCGCTCATCGCCTCCTACGCCTATGACGCCTACGGCAACCTCAAGCTACGCCAGGGCATCATTAAATCGGTGCGCGCGCCGCTCTACACGCCGTTCCTGTACGCTGGGCAGTACACCGACGCCGAAACAGGATTCCAATATCTACAGGCGCGCTACTATGACCCCGCGACGAGTCAGTTCCTCACCATGGACCCGCAGGTCGCCCAGACCAAACAGCCCTACGCGTATACGGGCGCCAATCCGGTCAATGGGACGGACCCCACTGGGCTCTGCAATTTCCCGCAGACGACATCTCCGCTCGATCCGTACGAGTGCGTCGGATACCCGACGGCGGCTGTTCTCCAGTGGGGTCTCGATCATCCGAACGCGGCGCATCAGGTCGCACAGTGGGCTGAGACGACGAACGCGGATACCGAGCGCTGGCTGCTGACGACGCGGACAGGTAAGCTCGTGAACTCCCTGGTGGTCGAGCCGGCCTGTATCCTCGCCGACCCCAACGCGAGCGACGCGGAGAAGCTGCTGGCGGCAGGGCAGCTCGCCCTCCTCATCCCTGGCTCGGGGGCTGTTGTGGGCGGCGTGGCGCGCTTCGTCTTGCGCCCAATTTTGCGGGGTGCCGGGAAGCTGGTTGGTAGATTACCAGGCCTTATTCGTGGGGCGACGGGACCCGGCACGCCTACACGCATCCTGGTCATTGGTCGCGGCGAGGATCTTGAGGCAGTGGGAGCCTTACAACCTGGAGAATTTACCCTACTCCCCAAGTTAACTCCTAATCTTGGGGATCCTCAGTTGAACTGGATACGGAACAGCAGTCAACTCCGTCTCACGATCAGAAATGGAGTAACTCAGATTCGAGATGCATCCCCATTGTTCAAATATGTTCCTGGGGAGCCCGGCCAGTTTCTAAATGCTGAGAGAAACCTGTTGCGGAACCTTGGCTGGACGTATGATGAAACTACATATCTATGGTCAGCACCGTAACGAAAGGTAGAGCCATGAGCGATCCTTCACACAATGGTCCATCATTTGTGGATACTGTGAGGGATGCGTTTAGTTTTCTAACTGCATCGCATCGTTTTCGTATCACGATGACCGACGTTACGTTTGTTCGTTTTGAGTCATCAAAGGTCTTTGTTAACGTGTATCACGGACGATCGTCCTTTGAATTGGGTGTTGAAATTGGTCGTTTCAAAGATCGCAATGAGAGAGAGCAGTACTTTCATCTAGGAGAGGTTGTTCGTCTACAGGATGCTCGTGCATGGCAAGATTTCAAAGCATACCAAACAGCCGATCCAAAACTGGTTACTAAGGGAATACAGTTGCTCGCCCAACAGCTCAAACTATGGGGGAACGATGCACTCTGTGGTAACGCCGATATATTCGCTACTCTGCGCCAACAAAGAAGAGAAGATGCAGCTGAGTATGCACACGAATTACGTTTAAGTCGAGCAAGAACAAAAGCGTATGAGGCGTGGAAACAGAGCAACTATGTTGATGTAGCACTCTATTATGGTCAGTTCGAGGGCGACCTATCCTATGCAGAAAGAGGCAAACTTCAATACGCGCGGAAAAAATTACTGAAAGCCGAAGAGGCCATCCAAAGTTAGTTATCTGTCCAGTGACTATTCAGGGCCGTCCCTCCGCTTTGTCGTCTTTGTCCATTCCTGTCTCGGAATAGTACATTCTTCAATGAAGCAACGGTTTCCCTTCGCGTACTTTATTTATGAAGCAACGCGGGCAAACCTCGCCGCAACATGCTTGACAGATCAGCGCCATATCTTTGGCCGAAAACCTCTGTATCATGACAGGCAATTCGCCTGCCCACACACTGAACAGAGGGCACTGTCACGTGCATGCCCCCCGTTTATTCGGCCACCGATGTAGCGCTCAAACGTCAAGGATGATACGGCGAGGTTTGCAACGCGGGCGCTTGCCGTAGTCACCTGTCACATGTTATAGTACACATGTTTTATAAAAAGGTGCGCGATACCGCATATACCACTCTGGCGACGGCGAACGCACTGGGCGACCCGGGGGGTATAGCGTCCGGGTGCGAAGGCATGGCGCACATGGCGGCACAGGTAGAGAGCGCGGCGGCCGATCCGTTGCGCGCGGTCCGCCTCCTCGCCGCGGCAAACGCCCTACGTACCGCCATTGACCTCCCCCTCCCGCCGGCCGAGCATAGCCACTACTATGGGCAAAACCTGACCACCCTGCGGCAGGCGCTCGGTGACAGCGCGTTCGAGGAAGCGTGGGCAGTCGGGCAGGCGTTGGCGGTCAAGCAGGTCGTCGCTGAGGTGTTGGCGAGCGTCACGTAGGCAGCCACGATCGCCGGAATGAGGCAGCTAGCGCGACGCGGCGGCGTGCGCGTGGCCCTGGGCGAGGGGGTGTTCGCGGCGACATGGAGAGAGGGGCTGTCGTTGTCACGAGAGCGGGCGATCTCCACTGTCCCGGACGCCTGCTGTGTTCGGTCTGCCCCAACAGGGTTCGGGGCGCAATCGCTCTCCCTATACGCGCGGAATACCGACGATGCGCACGTAGTATGGGGCGTTGTACGCCCCCTTGAGAATGACGGTCTGGCAGATCAAGCGCCTCCGCGATGATGCTCAGGACGGGCTCGCCGGTGTATGTGCGTGCCGTGTCGATCGCTGTGCTCACCGCCATCTTGAGCGTGTCGGCCACTGTCACCTGGGGGTGGCGCCCTCGGGCGGTTCGGGCAGCGGCGCGATGCGCTCCTGCTCGCCCTGGTGGTGCCGATCACGTCCAGTCGCGATGTACGGCTCGAGGCCGTGGCGTCGCGACGCGATCCCGCCGAAACAGGCGTGACGGAGGTACGTCACCCATTGGCCAAGGGCTGGGGACGGCTCAATGAACGTGAGCATTCGTCCGTGAATCAAATTGTCCTTATTGTCGGTACTGTCGGTTTACACCGGCGGCAAAGTGTGGTTTAATAGCCACATAGTCGCCAACGACGCAGGACCGTACAACAATCTTTGGTCACGCAGGCGTTCGATTTGATGTTACCCAACGCATCTACAATATCCCGTCGTCGATACTTATTATGAGCACGGCTACCCTAGCCGATCTTAGACAAGGTTCGTGGGCGTCGTACACTGTGGCGCCTGCGAAGTGTCCGAAATTGTAAACCTAAGACCGCTCTGAAACGATCCTTGTCCGACAGTATTATATTCCCCCTACTCTTCCCCCAATCTTCATTGTCATCTTGCTCCTAAATTAACCGTCACCCTGCAACGACTACATAAAGGAATGGCGCGTTAATCGGTTTACATCTTTGTTGCCGCACCCGCTATTTGTCGTGTGCAGCGAACTACGGACCGACGCCTGTCATTCTCCATTGCCTCACGCGTCCTGTATATCGCCATCCCGTGAGAGTGAAAGGCGCCCCCCTCATGCCTCGGTCAGCCCATCGATACAGTGTTTAGGCGATACCACGATGACACGAAAACCGCAGTGTGTTGAGTTTTCAACACACTACTCTTGTTCTCAAAGGACAGGTACAGTGAAAACTCTTCTCTCTCAGGTGACGTCGGTCGCGCTGGTCCTAGTTCTGTTGGTAGGGGCAACCCTGACAAGTGCGCCTGCAGTCAGAGTAGTAGGGGCATCGTATCCTGACGGAACCTTCCTCGGTGCAACCGACACGGGGCGAACCTATCGAATGGCCGGCGGTGCCCCACTCTATATTACTAACTGCGCGCCCTTCAACAACTGCGCCGGCCGCATCGATGTCGACCAGGCTACGATCAATAGTTTAGGCCGAGTCCCTGTCGATGGCACATTCCTCGGTGCCGCTGATTCAGGGCGCACCTACGAGGTGGCTGGCGGCGCACCCCTGTACGTGACGACCTGCGCGCCGCTCAACAACTGTGCTGGTCGCATCGATGTCAATCAGGGGACGATCGATCAGCTGGACCACCTCAACGCGCATCCGGCGAACGGGACCATCCTTGGCGCCGCCGATTCAGGGCACACGTACGTCGTGGCCGGTGGGGCTCCGTTGTACGTGACGACTTGTGCGCCGCTCAATAACTGTGCGGGGCGAGTCAACGTGACGCAGGGCACAATTGACCAGTTGGACCACCTCAACGCGCGTCCGACCGACGGCACGTTCCTTGGCGCGGCGGACTCTGGGCGCACGTACGTCGTGGCCGGCGGCGCGCCACTCTTCATCACCAGTTGCAACGTGGTGAATAACTGCGTTGGACGGGTCAACGTCACCCAGGGGACGATTGACCTGCTCGATCACTTGGATGCAGTGCCAGCCAACGGGACGCTTCTAGGCGCTGCCGACTCAGGCCGCTCATACGTTGTTGCAGGAGGAGCACCACTCTACGTCACGAGCTGTGCGCCATTGAATAACTGCCTGGGCCGAATCAACGTGGCGCAGGGGACAATCGATAGCCTCGACCATCTTTACGCTCGACCTACAAATGGGACGTTTCTAGGAGCTGCTGATTCAGGTCGGACTTACGAAGTAGCGGGTGGTGCACCATTGTTCATCACCAGCTGCAACGTGGTGAACAATTGCGCCGGTCGGATTAACGTGACGCAAGGCACGATTGATCAGCTCGACCACCTGAATGCCCGGCCGATAGACGGCACGTTCCTCGGAGCTAACGACTCAGGCCGAACCTACGAGGTCGCTGGTGGAGCGCCCCTGTTTATCACTAGTTGTAACGTCGTCAACAACTGTCCTGGGCGGATCAATATCACACAAGGGACGATCGACAGTCTCGACCATCTCAACGCTCGGCCAGTTGACGGGACGTTCCTTGGAACCGCAGACTCGGGGCAGACGTACGTCGTGGCGGGCGGAGCGCCACTGTATGTCACAACCTGTGCGCCTTTGAGCAACTGTGCCGGACGGGTTAACGTGACGCAGAGGACCATCGATCAGCTGGATCATCTGAGGGCTGTACCAGCCAATGGGACATTCCTTGGAGCTGTAGATTCAGGTCGAACCTACGAGGTGGCGGGAGGAGCGCCGTTGTTCATCACCAGCTGCAACGTGGTGAACAATTGCGCTGGGCGGGTCAACGTGACGCAGGGCACGATCGACCAGCTCGATCACCTGAAGGCCGTACCAGCCAATGGCACGGTCTTGCGGGCCGACGATACAGGGAACGTTTATCTTGTCAATGGTGGAGCGCCTCTGTATCTCTCCGGTTGCGATCATCTCTTCCTGAGTGTCTGCAACGACACCTACTACGTCCATGTGGCGCAGTGGGATATCGATCACCTTGACCACATGAATGCTTCGCCCGTCGGAGGCTCGCTTAATGCTCATGTGGAACAGCTCATTACGATCGCGTCTCCCTACATCATGATGTCTGGAGTACACGCTTCGATCCAACCAGCGCTACAGAGCGTTATCAGCTCGCCAGACTATGCTATAGTATCGGGCATGGTCGCCAGCTATAACTCCCTGATGTCGATGCCCGCAGCCCCTGCCCAAACTCGCTATCTGACCGGTATGCACCTACAGTCTCTGTCCGGGACGCAGGCCATACTAAACAGCAGTTGTAGGGGACAGCGGAACTCGTACTGGGTCATCAACTGGTATGGCCCAGCGTTCTATGCCAACGAGTGCATGGCTACGTCAATTCGCACCTCGCTGGATGAAGGAACACAGGGCGTAACGTTCGTCGGTTTCATGTGTGCAGGAGCTGGTCCTGCCGCGCCTGTCTGTGGAGCAGCAGCAGGCAGTCTCGTCGCAATCGGAACCTTTACGTCCAAAAGAATAGCAGACAACGATCGTGGACGCGGCGTGTGGCTCACCTGGATTTGGGGGGTCAGCGGTGCTCTCCTTCCCGAAGGCGTGAATGCCGCTTGATCAGTACTTGCTGGCAAGGAGGGTCTAAGTACTTAGTTCCATGCTATGGAGCGTCAGGTGCATCGCGAGGTCATGATCGTGCGGTGCATCTGACGTATCCTAGCATGATTCAACGGAGGTTCTGGCTTTCAAGAGGCTCGGACCCACAGTCTACCTGGTAGAGTTTTCGAGGGGCATGTCAGTCCCTTATATGCCATACTCCCTTTTGTCAGCATGACTGATGTGTGACAAAAAGGATACGACCACTAGTAGCGACGTCGCAGGTAGGTCTCTACACCAACTATTTTCATAGCATAGCTATACAAAGGCCGGGCCACTCACAAGGTACGTACCATTGCTTGCATCGCTTGTTACATGCATAATACGTTCTACGCAGTAGACCGAGACAATACGATTACTCAAAGATTGTATTGTGTATTGACAAACTGTTGTATTCTCCTTATATAAGCTATTTATGAGGAAAAAGGCTGATAGCGTGAGACAACTCTACCTTTGCACTTTTTGTTTGCCTACCACATATTGTGGTTATCCTGACGTCAAAACTACAACATATAGATAGCAAAGGCCGTTTTACTTGACCATAATCGAAAAGTGCAAAGATAGTGGAGACAATTGCCTCTCTATAACCGGATAGCTGTTCTGCGGACAGAGCATGGACTTTCCCGTCAGCATGTGACTGCAGCTCTCGGAGTGAACTGCCAGACGATCGGATATGTTGAGCGCGGCGAGTATAACCCCAGTTTTGAACTGGCTTTCCGATTAAGCGAGTTATTTCGGGTGCCGATTGAAGCTATCTTCTCACGAGAGCCCTTCAAACCTCCCAGTGCGCAGGTGTATTCGACATATCCGGACACGTCCAGTTAGGATAAGGAGTCACAATGGTTTCTCCCAAGTCATTATCACGCACGATACATGGACAATGGCGAGGTATCTTTGCGCGGCAGCGTGCACGCCGCGTCCTTGTCATTTCTAGTCTCTTCAGTGCTCTAGTAGGCACTCTCCTTGGGGCATATATCGTGTTCTTTAACGCATCCTCGTGGCTCTTTCTCTCCTCTTGGGCTCTCATTATCGCCCCGTTCTTCTCAATCATGGTTATACATGACGTGACCCGCAATATAGCCTATGACACGGGCCGACGCGTTGACGAGCGGGAACAGACCATCCGTCACGAAGCGTATCGCTCGTCTTACTATCTCCTGCGCAATGCCACCATAGTGCTACTCGTTCTCGTCATGGCTGTCCTTATCTGGGGTAATCCCGAGATGCTGCAAACTGCGTTTGCGCATCTTGTCCGCCACGGCGACCTGGCTATTCTCGGCCTTGGCTGTGCGTATCTTGTCTCAGGTTTGCCATCCTGGATGATCGCATGGCACAAGCCCGATGCTCCGGTCGATGAGATGATTCTTGCTCCAGGCCTCAGGAGCGTTCTCCTGCTCGTCCTGCCGCCCATCATCATCGGCGTCTCTCTTTGTGGGCTCCTTGTTGAACTCATAGGCCTTTGACGCGCGTCGAACTCTTTGTGTTGCCACTAGGGATCTGACTTTGCAGCATCGATCCCGGTTGTGTGGTGGAGATCCCGTGCGGATGATGGGCCCGTCGTTCGACGGACAACCGCCGTTCAATGGTGGCGGCGCTCAGTGAGAGAACCTGGGTGCGAACCGCTGCGCTCACCGTCACTGCTCCTTCTCGCTCCAAAGCCGGAAGGAGGTCTGGGAGTGCCGCGACGAGGCGCTTACTACAGATCCATCCCGTTGCCTCAGCCGCGACGAGCATCACGTCCATCACCGAATGTTTGTAGACGCGGGAGCGACCAGGACGGCGCGAGCCCAGACGCTTCGTCGGCGGCCCTCGATGCAGCACGCGACGTGCATACTGGTAGTCGTACCCCGTCAACTCCACCGCTTGGGCGATCAATGCTCCCTTCTCCACGCGCGTCCCTCCCAGATATTTTCGCCTCACTGTGTCAATGACCTCATGCCGACTCTCCCGCCTCACATTCATGGTCCTCCCCTTTCGGAAAAGTACATTTATCTATGAGGCAACGACTTCCGTTCGCGTACTTTATTTGTGAGGCAATGCGGATACTTGCCAAATGTCCTATGTCTCCTGTAATATAGAACATATATTCTACTTTGTGCGCCGCCCTTTCCCACAATACGTGAGACGGAGCCGCACAGGGGATTCACTGTTTAGGCTTCACTGAAACCTACACAGTGACAACCGGACAGTCGGGGCCGCGCCCAAGACGACTGCCGGTTGGGCAAGTCTCGGCGATACACGCGGATGGGCTGCGCCATCTCCCGCGCGTGTCGTACCCCATACGAGACGACTCCTTCATCGCGGGCGCGAGCCTGCCCGGCACAGCGATGGGGAGGGCCACATCCAGCGCATGGGGCGATCTCCGAGGTTGCACCACCAGCGCTGCTTGCCGCTGTGGCTCGGGTGTGTTGAACATGATCCAAGTCGGAGAGGCGCTGGCCGATGAGACAACCCAGCATCATCTTTGAGGCGTGCGTGCGCTTTGACGTGCTCAAAGCGATCGGCGTCTCGCGCTATCACCTGCGTCGTAGCATCCGCGCCGACGCCGCCCATCGTGGCGTGCCGCTGCCCCCGCTTGCCGGCTCGACGGGGCGCATCCACGCCGATAAGACGCTCGACACCTATAAGGGCCTCGCGCTTCGTTACGTCCACTGGGCACGCGACCTGCACGGCGTCCGCCGACTCGCCGACCTTGACGGCGACGCCGAGCGCCTGGTCGCCCTGTACCTCGTGGCGCGCCGCGACGCCGGCGACAGTCCGTCGACCCTCAAGACGACGCGCGCGGCGCTGCGTATGTTCCACCGGCCGGCCTACGCCCCCGAGGAGCGGGAGGAGCGTGTCCGCGCGCTCGGTGCCTCGGTCGATCTGCCGCTCCGCCGACGCGCCGCCATCACCCGCAGCCGCGCGGTCGTGGCCATGGACGACGAGATCGTGCTGGATCGCTATATCGGGATCGTCACCTTCTGCTGCGCCACCGGCCTGCGGCGACGTGAACTCGCCGCCCTGCTGGTCAACGACGTGTACGGAGCCGGCGATGACCTCGTCGTGGAGGCGCGCAACGGAAAAGGCGGCAAGCGCCGCCTGGCTCCGGTCCTCCCGGCGCTCCAGGACGCGGTCCTCTGCATCGTGGCGGTGCGGCTGCCGGAGGAGCGCCTGTTCCCGCGCATCCCGGTGCGGCTCGACATCCACGCCTACCGCCGCGCCTACGCCCAGGCCCTCTACCGCGAGGACGGCGCGCGCCTTCTGCCACCGCGCGAGGGACGCTTGCCGCGCGGGAGCGTCGATCGGGAGCGCGCTCTCTACGTGAGTCGCGCTCTTGGGCACGAGCGCATCGATATCGTCGTGAGGCACTACCTGCGATGAGTGATCCAGACATGCCACCCACGCACAACTATCCCGCGCTCTATCGCCTGGAGAAGACGCTCGTCGGCGAACGGCTCATCCCGGTCGCGCGCCTCGACGACGCCACGCATGTTGCGCTAGCGTCCGTGCAGCACATCGTGGATGAGGCCACACGCCAGCAGCAGGCGCTCCAGGAGGAGGCGCAGCGGCTCGTCCGGCACATCCAAGACCTGGAGGTGCAACTCAGTCGTGCCCTGCTCCGCGCGGAGCAGGGCGAACTGATGGTGGCCCAGCAGCAACACGAAGCCGTGCAGCACGGCGCGACGGTGCGCAAGCTGATGGCCAAGAACGTGGCGCTTATCGGCGAGAAACGCCGCGTCCGCGACATGCTCATCGCCAAGCACGCGCCCACGCCGATCCACTACCGCGTCGACATCGACCGCGAGGATCAGGCGCGCGAATCCATCGTCATCACCCTCGACGCATTCCCGGACAAGAGCCATGCGCGCGCCGCCCTCGCCGAGGCGCGGCGCGCAGCCGAGCGCCGCGATGGCCAGCTCAAGACGCTCCGCCTCGATACAGTGGCCTGGCGCGCCGTCGTGCAGCAACCGATGAGCGAGTAACCAGGCCGCATCTACCAGGACCGCGCGCCGCTCTAGACTCGCGCTCTCGCTCGGCCGCGATACCAACTGCACCCGACCGCGCCAACGGACGGACTGCGGCCGCCCGCTCCTCCCGCCATCTTTGCGCAGCGCAAAGAACCCCGCCGCATGGAGTCACGGCGCTGTGCCTCCGCTTCCCGTGTGCAATCCGTGACCGTGGGACTGCGCATCTCACCCACGCCCTCCGGACGGACGAAGGCGCGAGTTTCCGTCGCATCGTGGCTCCGTGGGCCCTCTCTCCCCGTCACGAGGCGCACGACACGCCAGTCATGGGCCGCTGGTCGGTGCGATAGGGAGAGATCCCTGTCAGCGCGGCGGCGTAAGACGCGGCCACCTGACATCATCAGGAACGGCCATCATCGCCTCGCCCGGTGCTGAGGCGGACGCCTCACCATCCTCCTCTCGTCCTGCGGCCTTATGCGGGTAGCCCGCGATGATGGCCGCACATCCCCTCTATCAGCGGGTCACTCGGCCCGCATCCTCTCGGCGACACGACGGCTATATCCATGCCTCACTGCGTCCACGATTGCCATGAAGGAGCACCACACGATGAAACGAGGGCAACGCGATACCGGGGCCGTGGCGCGGCACGCGGCCGGGACATGCCTCGTCGGCGCCCGGCCCCCGCCCGTGCCGAGCGTCACGGACGGCCACCTGCGCAGGGCCAGCGGCGACAGGGAAAGGAGCCTGCATGTCCTGACGCGGTCGGCACGACGGAGCGGACGGAGAGTGTCCCGGACGGTGACAAGCGCCCACAGAGGTTCGAGGGCACACAGACGGGAGATGGGAGCCATCTCTCGAATCGGCGCATGGAGGGAGCCGACAACTATGAGCGAGATTTTGGAGGGGGTGCCGCTACCCGTTGTCCGGGCGTGCGGCGACGAGACGAGCGGCCTCTTCACGGTGGAGAGCAGCACGCGGCGCGGGCTGATGCACGACGTCTCGGTGCTGGAGGAGGACCCCACGAAGCGCTGTACCTGCGAGGCCGGGAGGCACGGCGTGGACTGCTGGCACCTCGACTATTGCCGCGCCGTCTACTACATCACCCGCTACGCCCACAAGGCCGCGCACTGGCCGGAGCGGCGGGCACGGGTCGCGCGGGCGGCGCAAACGGCGCAGGCAGCGCACTTCCATGAGACCGACGGCTACAAGGGGCTGATGGAAGCGTACGGCTGACGGGCGCGGCCACGACGGCCCGCGGAGAGACAGGGCGCCGAGCGCGCCGATCACGCACACGAACGGGGGCGGACCGGGTTAGGCCCCGGTCCGCCTCCCTCACAACGGAAAGGACGAGAACCGATGCAGGCCATCAGATCCGTTGCTCTCCCCAGTATAGGGGAGGCCACGCGCGACACATCCGTGATCCTCACGTTCAACCCCGCCCACCCCATCGGGTCCCTCGCGGTGGACTCCGACGCCGACGACACGATCGAGGCTGCCCGTGACGCGTACGCGCGCCTCGGGGTTTACCTGCGCGAGTACGACGCCGCCGAGGAGCATGACGCGCGCCACCTGGTCGGCTACCTGGTCAACAGTCGCCTCTTGATCTGCCTGCCCTGCTTCTGGGTGGCGTATCGCCACGACCCAGGCGGGTCTGCCCGGCGTCACGGCGGGCGCGAGACGACGGACGCCGTAACGCCGGTGTATACCATCGACGGCGACCTCACCTGTGCCCTCTGCGGGACGGTGCGCCCATGAACCCCACGACCGAGAGCCTGGGGCGCATCGACGCCTGGCTTGACCGCCTGGCCGGGGAGACCGACCAGGCTCGCCATAGCGCCGAGTTCACCGCGTATCTCGTGGCCATGTCACGCTTCTGGCGCTACTCGCAGGCCAACACAGCGCTGATCTGGCTGCAACGCCCCGCCGCGACCATGGTCAACAGCAAGAAACGCTGGGCCGGCCTCGGGTACCGGCTCAAGGCCGGGGAGTGGAAGAACAGCATCCATATCCTCTGCCCGCACTTCACAAAGATCAGGGACGCCGAGACCGGCGAGGAGCGGGAGACCCTCGCCTATTTCACCACCGGCTACATCTATGCGCTGGAGCAAGTCGAACCCGGCCCCGACGCGCAGCCACTCACGCTGCGCTGGCAGACCATGGGCGACCACCACGGCGCGCTCTACCGCCTGCTTGAGCACGCCTGCGCCCACCTGCACGTCCGCGTCGAGCTGAGCCTCGACCTGCCGCGTGGCCTGGAGGGGTTCTCGGACGGCCGCGGCGTCATCACCCTGAACGGCCATGCGGGCATCGGGGACCGCGCCCAGACACTTGTCCACGAGTTGACCCACGAGATGCTCCACCCGACCGCCCTGCGTCCCCAGTTCACCAAGCGCGAAGTCGAGTGTCAGGCGGAAGCCACCGCGTACTGCGTGCTAACGGCGCTGGGCGTGGAGGTGCCCAATGCGCCGCAATACCTCGCGCTCTACGGCGTGTCGCGGGACGACCTCAAGCGGAACGCGCAGGCTATCCACATGGGCGTCAAGCGGATTCTAGCGGCGGTCGAGGCGGTGTCTCAAGCCGCCTCACCCGGCGCGGTACCGGGCGAGGGCGACGCGGAGGACGGGCGTGCGGCATGAACGGGCAGCATGACGCACAGGCACGCGTGGCGGCGGCGCGAATGGATCTTCTGCGGCGGGCCTTCGCGGGCGCGCTGCACATCGTGGTGACGCCTGGCGTCCTGGATCTCGCCGCGGGCGAGACGGTCGACCTGGCGCTGCTCCTGGGGCGGCATTATAGCGGCGACTGGGGCGATCTGGACACGCACGACCGGGCGCTGAACGACCACAGCCTGCTCACGGGCGATCGCCTCTTCAGCTGCTACACCGTCGACGCGCGGACCACGATCTACATCATCACCGAGGCCGAGGACGACGTGGGCACCCGTCAGGCCACGACCGTGCTCCTGTCGGACGAGTACTAGCGGGAGGGGAGCGATGACCCGGCCGAATGAGGAGACGGCGGCGCGCGCCGCCGTCCGACGGTTGCAGGCGGCGCAGGTGCGCGAGGCCGAGCGCGTGATCGGTGTCGTGGCCAGGTACTACGGGTACGGACCCGCACAACTGCGTGGGCGGGGACGGCGCAGCGATCTCGCCGAGGCGCGGCAGGTCGCCATGTACGTGGTGCGTCGGTCGCTGCACTGGCCGACCAGCACGGGGAACGCCCCGTTCAGCCTGGAGCGCGTCGGGGCGGTCCTGGGGCGCGATCACGCCACGGTGGCGTACGGGGTCGGCGCGGTGGCCACGCGGCGGGGGCGGGACCCCCAATTTCGGCGCTTGATCGACGAGGTCCTGGAGCTGATCGACCGGGGCTATGAGGACGATGAGACCATTGTGTCGGGACATGAGACGGACGACGGGGAGGGGACAGATGGACGAGAGGATAGGGGCAATCGAGGCGGCGGGGTCACCGGGGACGCGCCTGCTGACGGTGCCGGTCCGCGACATCGCGGTGTCGCTGGACAACACGCGGCTATTCGAGAAGGGCGATAAGGACCAGAAGGAGGCCCTGAAGGGGTTGGCGGCATCCATCGCCCAGATCGGCCTGCAACAGCCGCCAAAGGTGCGCGCGGCGACCAAGGAGGACAAGGCTGCGGCGCCCTGGGTGCTGGTCTACGGAGAGCAACGACTGCGCGCGGTCAGGGACATCCTGAAGTGGACGCACGTCACCGTCCTGGTCGACCGTGGCCTGGACCGCACGACCGCGACCGAGGCCACGGTGGTAGAGAATCTCCAGCGGCGCGACCTGCATCCCATGGAGGAGGCGCGCGGCATCGCTCTCCTACGCTCTCAGGGCAAGACGGCCAAGGAGATCGCCAGGCGGTTGGGCCGTAGCGAGGGGTGGATCGCGGATCGCCTCAAGCTGTGTGACCTGCCCGCCCCCGTGCAGGACCTCTACCGCCGTTCGCGCCGCCTCACGGTCGGGGTCATGCTGGCGCTGCACGAGTATACCCACGGCGGACGCGACAACACGGGGTTCCCGGCGCTGATCGCGGCGCTGGCGGGCGACATAGAGGCGGGGATCAACCCGAACGGCTACCTGGGCGGCGTCGCTAACAGCGCGGAGCACGGGCCGCTGGTGCAGCGCATCTTCCATCCGTACAACAACACGCAGGGCACCTGGGGCGGCAACTATTTCGACACCAAAGACATCTGCCGGCGCTGCCCCTTCGCGGCCTATCGGCCTGGGACCTATGAGGGCGAGGGATTCTGCCTCGTGCCCGCGCACTACCGCGACCTGCAGGACAAGGGGAAGGAGAAGTACGAGAAGGAGCAGGCGGAGCGGGCCAAGGACGCGCCCGCGCCGGTCGCAGCAGCCCGAGCCACGTACCAGGCCCCGCCCGTGCCCTCGGCGGCCCAGAAAGGCAAGGAGACGCGGAAGCGCCACCAGCGGCAGAAGAGCGACTACCAACCGACAGTGCGGGCGGTCGAGCGCGTCATCGATATGATCCCTGCGGTCGACACCATCGACCTGGCCGTCCTCTGCGCCTACACGTTGACGACCAAGAACGTGGATAGCGACACGATCAAGGAGGTCATCACACGGCACGGCCTGGCCAGCTTTCCCAGCACGGAGCCGACGCCGACGGCGCGGCAGATCGACCGGCTGCGCGAACTGAAACCCGTGGACCTGCTGCGCTACACGCTGGAGGCGCTCCTGCTGACCCAAGCGCGGCGGGCGCGGGACTACGACCCTGGCAAGAACCACGCCGATCCGGTCCTGGGACTCTACATCGGCTCCCAGGCGCCGGTACCAGCGGCAGCGGTGACATCAGCACCCGCGTCCCTGCCCTCAGGAGAGGATGCCCACGACGCCCACGACGCCCACGACGCCCACGACGCCCACGACGCCCACGACGCCCACGACGCAGCATAGTCTGCGCGAGATGGCCGCGGAGGCGCTCTGAGTGCCTCCGCGGCGGCGACGAAGGAGAGGACGACAGTGGTAACAACGCAGGACACACCGCAGGAGCGCCGTCACAGACGCCTCACGCGCGACGCCATCGCGGCGCTCGTGCGCGGAACGATCGACGACGGGATCAACGCCTACCGGATGACGTCCAGCGTCCCGGGCTACAGCCTGGAGGCCTGGACCAAGGACATCGTCAAGCGCAAGACCGGCGAGATCGAGAGCTTGCTGACCGACGCCATCGGGCGCGTGGGCAAGCATCCCGCGTGGCCGGCCATGGTCGCCGTGGTGGAGGCGACGGGCCGGCCGTCGAGCTACGTCAAGGATTTCTACTACCACGATCGCGAGACGTTGGAGCGGCGGCAGCCGACCGTCTTCGCCTGGACCACGCGCGCCACGGGCACATGGCTCCTGGCGCCAGGCACGGGGACCGACGCCTGCCTCCCCCTGGCCACCGGCGTCGCGAACGGCGGCGAGGCGCATGCCTGGTACTGGTGGAATGGGCGGGAGCTAACCGAGGTGACGGCCGCGGTCGCGCTCCAGCGCCTGACCCGTGCGGAACGAGCCCTGTCCAGGGCGGACGAGGAGCGTGGAGAGGAGGCACTATGAAAACCTACAGGGCCTACACTGATCGGGAAGACGCCGCCGGCGATGTCTCCTACGTCATCCAGGGCGACGACGGCCAGTTCCGTCGTCTGCGCCATCTCAAGGTGCATAGCGGCACATCCATGAACCATGGCTATTCAGGTTCCGGGCCCGCCGACCTGGCGCTGGCCATCCTTGCTGACCACCTGGGCGAGGCTGACCGGATTCCGGCGCACGACCGGTACGACCACGACATCGCAGGACAGATCCAGCGCACCACGGCCTGGCGCCTCCACCAGGACTTTAAGCGTGCCCTCATCGCCCCGCTGGACCAGGACAAGGGGTTCGCGCTGACGGCCGCCGACATCGACACGTGGCTGGGGCCGCGCCGGGCTGCGCTCGAACGGGAGGAGCGCGCCGAGCGCGCCGCCACCCTGGTCGGCACGCGGGTGCTGCTGACGGACGGACGCCTCGTCGATGTAGCGGACTACGACGACGAAGGCGTGGCAGGCATCGCGCTGATCGTCCGCCAGGCGGATGACGGAGCGTGGGAGCGGACGGCGCTCTCGGCCGTGGTGCGGGTGATCGACCCTGCTCCCGACGCGGCCGAGAGCGCGGGTAGCCGAACCTGAGACCCTGATGGGGACTAACTGGGTTCCCGCTCACTCCCAGGTCGCCGGGAGAGGGGCGGGAACCCGACCTCAGCACCGCCGCGCAGGCTGAGCGCGATCGCCGACGACGCGCGTGCCCGTCCGTACAGGACAGTGCGTCAGGTCGTCCGGCGCCACCAATCGTATACCATGGAGGAAGACGAGATGCGAGGGCAGCACGGATTAGGGAGGGGACGCGTGACACAGGAGCGGACCCGGTTCACGACGACGCAAGTGGCCGAGGCCCTGGGAATCGGCTACGACGCGGTCTGGAGCATTATCCGGCGCGGCACGCCGGAGGCCCGGAAGATCGACTCGCGTCTCAACATGGCGATACCTGAGGCGGTGGATCGCTACCATATGCAGTTCCTGGGATAGGGAAGTTTCGGCTCGCTGGAGAGATCCGGACGCGCCGCCGACCAGGGGCGCAGCCTACGCTCGTGCCTACCGTGCGGCACACCGAGAACGGTTTGATGGTTAGATGACTATGTGGGACCTGTACGACACCGATGAGCTGAGTATAAGGGCCAGACGACTAATAAGCGAGTCAAAGACCGAGCGTGATCGTTCGGGGTAGGGCGCAGCGGCTCCATGAGGGGTGATAGACGTAACGCTCTTGGTGCTGTTTTTCATCACCTCATCCACTTGACAACAATCTATATAGACTGTTATAATAGAGGTGTGAGGGGCAAGAGGCCCCTGGTCCACATGGTAGAGGAGGAAGACGATGAGCCAGATGATCACGAGCGCCGACGCCATCCCCGCCGCGCCCTACTACGTGCTCAGCGATGACTCGTTCATGAGCGATTGGGGCGAGGCCGAGGGGCGCGTCAACACCATTATCCTACCGGCCGCCGACCGCGCCGAGGCCGAGACCGTCGCCGCCAACGCGCGGAACCGCGACGAACAGCGCAACGTGCGCATCCTCGACCGTCTGCCTGCCCTCTCGTCCGGCGTGATCTACAGCCTCATGGACAAGGCGGATGCCGCACGCTGGTACACGCCGGGCGCGTTCCAGCCCGAGCCAACCGACCAGCCCTACAATGGATGGTCAAATTTTAAGACGTGGGCGACCGACCTATGGCTCACGAACGATGAGGAGGGCTACGATGCGGCGCGCGCGGCGATCGCCACGGGCGGGGCTGATGCCTTGCGTGCCTACGTCTCCGCTCTCCCCGACATCGCGCGCGTGCTCCAGGGGCAAGGCACCGTGCCCACCTCCGGCTTGGCAGCAGACCTCTACGAGGACGAGCAGAAGAATGCTCGCGAGACGCGCGACCGCTCCCACGTCATGCGCGACGCCCTCGCCAAGATCGATTGGTCGGAGATCGTCGAGGCCTTGAGCGAGGAATGATGAGCGCGTGGGGCTTGGGGCAAGGACGGCCAATGTGTCGCCTATGCCCCTCTCTACGTCCGATCCAGATAACCAGGATCGGGCGCAGAGAGGAAGCCATCGCGGCCGGAGCCGTCGTTAATCGACGATGAATGGGTCAGGGCGGATCGGGTCGCGGCCCTAGCCAGGCGCGAGAAGCGCCGCAACGAGGGGAGAGAAGGTGAACAGAGGGAGAGGTACGTGCCACTGACCATTGACGGCACGACCTACTACACGACCAGGGAGGCAGCCGCCGAGTTGGGTATCGAGTGGGCGACGGTGCGCGACGCGATCCGGCGCGGCGTGCTAGAGAAGCGTCAACTCACCCCGCGGCTCAACGTGGTGCCGCAGTCCGCGCTTGAGGAGTACCGACTGGGGCACCTGGGGCACGGGAGCCAGGCGCGGCGGCTCGACCCGAGCCGGCCGGTCAGTAAAGGGGCCGCGTACGCGCGGGCCTACCGCGAACGGAAGAAGGCCACGGCTGCGTTTGCATCGGTGCCGGCAACAGCGTGCGACGCGATGACCTCAACGGGGCAAACCGACGAGGGCAACAAAGAGCACGATACATGCAAAGAGGACGAGGGATGATACACAAGGCCCTGGGCGCGCCGCTTGCCGAGGTGAGCGGCGCGCTCGGCCTCATCCTGGACGACGGAGTGGAGGCTCCATGAATGTCCAGGTCGGCGCACCCCTGCCGCTCGACATCCACATCACACGGATGCCCGAGTACGACGACAACGACCAGTATATCGGCGCCTGCACGATCAACGGCGTGCCCCACCACATCACCCCCTTCCGTGTGATCGAGGATGACCATGAGCAGGATGCCGCTCCAGGGCATCAGTTCCGCCTCGACGTGCTACAGGACTTCGAGGACGACGTCGTGGGCTTTATGTCGGCGACAAGGCGTATCTCTGCGTCATCACGCCACAGAGCATCTGAGGATGCTGGGAGGATACGGCAATGGCATGCGCTGGAGATGCACGCACGCGACATGCGAATGCTCGAAGGCCGGCGAGTGCGGTGAGATGCCTGTGCCGGCGCTGAATCCCATGACTAACGCGATCCTGAGCACTGACGACGTACCGTTCCAGTCTGACTTGGGGGAGTGACCATGCTGGTCACTCCTCCGAAGGACGAGTCGAGATGATGTGCGCGTCAAGCTGGAGAGTAACTGTACATCGTCCGCCCCATTGTCGTTCAGATGGCCACTGCGTCACAGGTCAGACCATATTGGCGAACTTAAAAGCAGGAGCGAAGCAATCTCGTAGCATATAATACAAGTAACTTGCACGGTTTTATATCAATCCCCTATGGCCGCTGCGGCGGCTGTGTTCGGCGTCATGCTCTTAATCACATCCCATTGGAAGAGGCGCGTAGTGCTTTCGCGTGGCGGATCAGGCGGTCAGTCGGACCGCTGGAGACCTGGGCGTGTAGAGCGTCGGAGCGATCTCGGTGTCTCACGCATACGCAGGACTCACCTGATCGGGCAGGAGGATACCGTGCTGCGTTGCGTTGGTGGCAAACAATATGACGCTGTTAGGTCGTGCTCCAAAGAGCATTGCGACGAGCGTGGTGCGTGACCGGCTCGATGGACGCAGGAGATAGTCACTCACATGATCGAAGATCATGCCAGGAAGTGTTGCAGGTTGCAGAGGCATCTACAGCTACTCTTAGTATCGCGACAAAGATCAACACCCTTTGCAGTAGTCACAGTTGACAGAGGATAAAAAGACAACAGTGCCACGAGCTGCAAAGAGCGGGATGTTGTCAGCCCCGACCATCGGCATTATTACCGCACTCGAACACGAGTACATCGCGGTCAAAGCCGTGCTGTCTAACGCACGGGAAGAGTTCCCTCATGGCTCGCGAAGCATACAGCGGTACTTGCTCGGGACAGTGCCGGCCGCTAACGGGGACACGCACGTCGTCGCAGTACTACTGCTCAGTGGTATGGGCAACAACAGCGCTGCGATCCGCGCCACCGCACTCCTGCAGCAGTTCCCATCTGTACACTCTATCATCATGGTGGGAATCGCTGGGGGCATCCCCTATCCAGATAAAGTGGAAGACCATGTTCGGCTAGGCGATGTGGTCGTGTCGAATCAGAGCGGCGTGGTGCAATATGACCTCGACAAGGAAACGTTGACCGCGACGATACCCCGGAACCTACCGCGGCCACCAAGTCCATTTCTGCTTGACGGCGTCCGGCACCTCAAGGCGGGTGCCCTCGAAGGGAAGCGTCCTTGGGAGCATTTCATTGAGGAGGCGTCACAGGGGTTCAAGCCACGGGTTGTACGTCCTAAAGGCACGTCTGACGTTCTTGTCAGTACCACCGATCCTGCCGTTAAGCTTGACCACCCATCCGATCCCGACCGTCGCACGGGTAAGCCACGCATCTTTGCAGGCCCAATCGCCTCTGCCAATAAGCTGCTCAAGAATCCCGTCAAGCGGGACGCGCTGCGCGACCAATTCGGTGTCAAGGCCGTAGAGATGGAGGCATCGGGGATAGCCGACGCCACATGGGAAGTAGAAGCAGGCTATCTGGTCGTGCGAGGCATCTGTGACTACTGTGATAGCAACAAGGGCGACCAATGGCAGACATACGCAGCCGTTGTTGCAGCAGCTTACACTCGGGCCTTGCTAGAGGCGATCCCAACGCAAACAGACGCACACTCACCCGATAGTAGCAGTAGCAGCATGTTGAGCGTTCTGCCTGGTCTCGGTCACTCCGACTTCCGTCCTCCTGTATCAGCCGCCACGTCTGGCGACGCCAATAGCAGCGAGGCCAAACTCACCGGTATGACCGCAGTTGACGGTCGCCTACTGGATCGTCTGGTTACACGCGCACCGGACCAGATCAAGACGAGCCTCTGGGATCTGCGCGACGCTATGCGCGAAGGCCGGATCGAACATGTGGCCGAGCGGCTGCAGAGCATCAAGCACGACCTTGAGCAGTTGGAGTTAGCACTGGATGAGGACGTCAAGGCAGACGTGCTGCGCTTCGAGGCAGCCTTTGTACTAGATACGTCAGGTGACGTTGAGGCGGTCGAGATGATCTTGGGCCGCATTCAGCACGAGAGCTTGCGCGACGATGCCAAACTGCGAGCGTTGGTGGTGCGAGCCCGATTAGGCTCCCGCGTTGCTCTTGACGCTCTACTAGACCGAGAGGACACGGACCTCCTTACTCTCAGGGCTGCATTCCACCTTGACTTGGGGGAGGCCCATGAGTGTTTAGAGCTACTAGTCAAGGTTACCCCTGAAGACGAGACATACACCGACGCCCTTCGTCTACGCGCGCTCGCTTGCCTGATTGAACAGAAACCGGATCTGGCCGTCTCCTATGCACGAAAGGCCCTTGAGCGGAAGCCGCAATGGATTCTCAATCGTCATGCAGTAGCCATCAGCGAGTACTATAACGCGCTGGCGCCTGCCGCGTTGCCCAATCGTATCCTAGAGTGGCCTGAGCCCGTCGAGTTGTCTCAGGTCAAGTCTGGCAGCGAGAGCATGCGCCACCTCCAGCGCGCGTCCGACATCTTTGATGGCCTAACAGCGAGCGCTACGCCTGGAACTGACGAGGCACATTCCGCCGAGGTATGGGCCATGGCGTGTGTCGCCAACGATCGCGAACGTCAGCATGAAGCTATTGCCCGATGTCGCACCTTGTTGAGCAATACCAAGGGTGAGCCGCACGCCATATTATGGACAATCACCCGTGGATACGATATCGATCTCGCCCCTCACGTCCGGCACATCGAGGAACTCATCACGAACAAGAACGCCACAATTCCCCACATCATCACCCTCGTTGTCGCTTACCACACGGGTATCGCCAAGCGGAATGCAGCCAAGGCAGTCACTCTTTTGAAGAAACCGTGGGTGAAGCGACTCTTCACTGGGACAGTAGAGGAACGAATATGGCACTTCTGGCATGTCCGTTCTTTGCGGGCCGCAGGCAACCCCGAGAATGCCCTCGGCGCAATCCAGAACATCAACGGGGCCATGTCGTATTTGGAGTTGCGGGCTGAGAAAGCGAACGCACTGCGTGCCATTGCCGTGAAAACGGACGCGTGGGACCCTGTGCTCGATCATCTTGAGGAGAGCTACACCACCACGAATGAACCATCCTTCCTCTACATGTGGTGCCAGGTCATGGCCAGCCGGCGAGAGTGGACGCGCGTTGCCGACCGTGCCGTTGAGTTAGTCGAGCGGTGTCGCACGGAGGATGCGCTGTGGATTGCAGTTAGTTGCGCTCATAATGCGAGGCGATTCGACCTCTGCTTTGATCTCTTGCGCGAGCACAGCGACATCTTCGTTGATCATCAACTTCCGCCTGATCTTGTCAAGGTCAAAATCACCTCTATGGATGCCCTCGGCATGCGACAGCAGGCCATCACCGAAGCCGAGGCTGTGGCCATGGCGGAACCGACAGCCGCCAATATCCTGCAGCTGATGGAGCTATATCGGCGCAGCGGTAATCGCTCGGCACTTGTCCATCACGCGAAACGGCTATTGCCCACCGCCGATCTCACTGCATCCCAGGCACTCCGCGCCGTGACGTTCGTGCAACAGGACGATCGGGCCCTTGCTAAGGACCTCTGGAAACGTGCATTGAATCAGCAGGACTTGCCCGACCCGTTGCTAGGGACGGTATGGGTGTTAGGCATACAGCTCGGATGCGATGCTGATTTGCGCCCGCTCGTTCACCGCATCATGGCTCTGGACAAGAAAGAGCTGAGCGGCGTCCAGATACTCCCGGTAGCCGACCTGCCGTCTATTGTGCGACAACAGCGTACGCAGCAGGAAGATACGACGCGGATGTATATGATGGGAACCACGCCTGTCCATATGGCTGCCTCAGTCTGGCACCGCTCACTGGTATCGCTGTATCATGACGATCTCCTAGCGCGATCGGATGCGCCAGATCCGCTGCGTCAACTTCCCTTGCTAGCCAGGCATGGCGGACGTCCGTCATCATCGGGTTTCCCGGACAGCAAGCCGCCTTGGCGCCTCCATCTCGATGTTACTGCCATTCTCTTGGCCGCACATCTCGACATACTCGATGCAGTCGAACGGGCGTTTGGACCTATTCATGTCGCACCAGGTCTCATGGAAGACCTACTGGAGATACGCGACAACCTGGATATCCTCCAGCAATCGCGCCAACCTCTGGTCGATGAAATCGTCAAGCTACAGACGAAGGGTAAAATCCACCTAGCCAAAGCGACGGTCACCGATACCCTGCCCGATGCGAGTATCGCCAGCGAGATGGGTGATTCCTGGGCAGGTCTGTATGAGCAAGCACACATGGCGGACGGTGATGGCCTTGTCGTTGATTACCTCCCGTTGCAGAAGGGGCTCGACAGTGTGCCGCCGACCCTCTCCAATGATGTGTACGAGCACGTTACTGATTGCCGGGCTGTGATTCAAGCCCTAGGCGCCATGCATGCGATGAGTCCCGAGGACTGCCGGGCCGCCATCGCCAAGCTACCCCAAGATGTGCCCATCGACGGACAGCCGCCAACGCTATCCCCAGGTGCATCCCTATTCTGCCGCGGTAATATACCGGAGACTCTTGCCGAAGCTGGGGTATTGACCGAGGTCTGCGAGCACTTCAATGTGTTCGTCGAGCCGGATGAGCTCGCCCGTGCACACATGTGGATCCTCGATAGGGAGCGGGCTCAACAAAGCATACAGTGGCTGAACGAGCTCATCGACCGGATCAGCGACGGCCTGAGCTCGAGTAAGGGCACCTACTCCTTCATGACACCGGGCGCGGACACTGAGGGAGAGGTCCCCACCACAATGGAAGGCCACCGTAGTCTGTATTCGGTGATGCGCTTCAAGGGGCAACCAGGCGATGTCGTGTGGGTCGATGATCGCTTTTTCACAGCATATTTCCAGCAGGATGGCGGCGTCCCTATCGTTGGCGTCACCGATGTCCTCAAGGCGCTTGTAGCGGCCGGTGTCCTCTCTGAAAGTAGTTATTATGCTCGATTGACCCAGTTGCGAGCGGCTAACGTGCGCTTCATCCCCCTAGATGCAGACGAGATACTCTTCCATCTCAAGCGAGCGTCCGTCGACAAGGCCCGGAACGCATTGGTGGAACGGGACGAGTTAGTCATACTGCGCCGCTACATCGCTGCGTGCCTGTCCCACGGCAATATCCTGCAGAGGCCTGATGTAGATGAAAAGATTCCCAATAAAGATGGCGAGACAGCCTTCGTTCTTGCGACGAAGGAAGCCGTCGTTGATGCGCTTGCACGCCTGTGGGAGATCGACGCCGATGATGTCGCCTGTTGCGTTCGAGCTGACTGGTTGCTTCGCACTATGTACCTTGATCTCGCCGGATTGAATGCATTGGTGCCTATCGTGAAGTCTAATGAGCGGCCCATTGCTATGGCAGCAATTAGCCTCGCCCGCTTGCTCTCTCCACGACTCTCCCGCACTGTATCCACCGCAGCGAACAGCCAGACACCATGGCAACACTATATGACATGGCTTGATGAGCGCGTGCTGAGGGGGCGGCTACATCAGCCCCACCTCATCGTGGCGGTCGCTGAGAATCTTAAGAGCGCCTTCCTAGGCGTCTTCGCATCGGGCATCGCCGAAGGGATTGACCCGGAGCTCGTGGCCATGGGCATCTACGCGACCATCAACAGCTTTCCCACCGCTATCCGTCACGAGCTACGAGAAGATGTAGCGTTTATGAACCAAATCGGGTTCCAAATCACGGCAACATACCCTGTAGATGGACTCGAATTTCCCCGTGACGACTTCTATCGCGCCGCCGCGTATGCCATCGCGGGTGATAATATCCCTCTCAAGCCTACGGACAGCGATACGGCCATCACATTGTATGGTGGTATCACCGGCGACGGAAAGCCATGTATCCACTTCACCAATCCAGTCACAGGCGATGATGAAACGCTGGACGACAGCGAATTTGGATTGCTCGTTGCGGACCCATTGACGCGCGAAGCTGTGGTTCGAGCACATCGGTGGTGGTTCGACTGCGACGACGAAACCTTAGCCCGAATCTTGGCGAAAGTGGCGAGTGACGGTGATTCCGCTGAGCGCGTAGCAGAGGCCAAATTGTGGTGGGACACGAGCGTCGCGCTGCATTACGCCAATCTAGAACGACGCCTGTACAAGCGTGAGAACGTTCAGCTTGGAGAGCTTTTGCCTCCGAATGGCGACGGTGTACTACGTCATCTCCGCCTTGCCCCGGACGCAGGCCTCCACGGATCGTTTGGCGATGTGGTGGAGTCCTCGGCCGACCGGCTCATTCGTGAAGAAGGACTCGTACACGCCATCGAACGGCTTAATGGGCTACCTATCCCACTACCTGCCGCTGTCCTTGCTGCCATCGATAAGCTGACGCCCCGCGAGAGGCGCACGCTCATCAAGGATATGTTGCCGTCTTGTCGCACTCCGCTCTCTCGCATTCACTTAGCGCACATACTCCTGCGCTTCAGCGATGAATCGAGGGCGTATAGTCGACTCATTCAGCATGTCGTTACGAGATTACTTAGCCAGGAAGGGGATGCCGAACTACGTGCCTTCCTTGCTCTCTTGGGGTGGATCGATCGAGAGTATGCACGCCGGTCCGACATCCCAGGCTGGACGGTGCAGGTGCGCTTAGCAATCGTGTGGACGCACGCGGAGCGCATCTTCTCCATCCTTCTGGCGACTGGTGCATCCGTACAGTTGTTGACGCAGGCACTAGAGCAGCCCAGCCCTTATCTATCCGACGAGATACTCAAGCGCACGCGGGCGGATTGGTTCGACATTGCGCACCCCAAGCGCGCAGAAGACGCTCCCGTGACGTTCTTGCTATCGGGTCTGTCCTATGCGTTAAGCGCACAGGCCGACACGTTTGTTAGTCACGCCTTTCAGACACTAGCTATCCTTCAGCCTTCTGCCACGACTAGCAAGCCTACGGTTGCCTTGCTTATTCTGGACCCAGAACAAGCGGACAATCACCTAGGTTCGTTCATTGGCACACCCATCCTTGATGCGTTCCCCTCCCTGCGGTCACCCAATGTAGATGATGCCTTGACCCAGGAGTCGCTCCACGACGTTGTCGCTGGTGCGATTAGCACGCTGGAGAGGGAGAACGATAACACTGGTGCATGGTCTGCGCTCTACGTCATTATTGGAGATTTACCACCCTACTCGGACATAGCCGAACGATTGTTGGCGCTTCTGCGCGAGTTGCACCTCAAGGATATCCTGGCTCGGAATGAAGAAGCAGGAACAACGGCGCTGCGTTTAGCTTGTCTTCAAACGATGCATTTTGACGATCCAGCTGTTCGCGATCATCTGTGCAATCAACTCGTCGCTATCGCATCGCAGTGGGCGCAAGACTGCGCGAGCTTGCAAAACGAAGAGCGGGACCGGATCATGGCTAGTCGAGGCTTGACGTTATTCACGGAAGCGGTCCACTTGAGCAGTGCATCACCGTCGGTCCCAGAGTTGCTAGACCATCTGACCAAACTCCTGGGCGCGATCGTTGATGTATGGGCAGCCCTGACTCCTTTGTACCGTACGCTCGTTGAGCGTTTGTATGAGGAATTGCCAATTTCTGAGGTATCACCAATTGTTCGTTTACTTGAGGTGCTACGCGCTATGCCTTGATAGCTGGCAGATCCTTGCGGTATCACAGATATGCGCTCTACCCTTTTACGGTGCCGAGCAGGTTCGATGTGGGACCATGCAATGTTCCGCCCAAGGGCAGTGTTGATCAGTCAAGGTTGTGAAGCGGGCAAAAGTATTGAGTCTGGTCCGATTCAATACTCTTCCCGCTCCCGGGTTGCCATGCACGAAAACCGGATGCAGCCCTTCGCAAGCTGGGTAGCCCCATCGTCGAGATAGATGCAAAGAGAATAGATACACAGGAATAGGCCATGGGCAACATCGCACCCGACACGACCTCATCTCCTCCTACCCAGCTCGCGACCCTGGAGGCCGTGCTTGAGCGCATCACCTACGCCAACGAGGAGACCGGCTATACGGTCGCCCGCGTCGCCACACGCGGGGGAGGAGCCGACCTCCTGACCATCGTCGGCGCGCTTCTCGGCGCCCAGCCGGGCGAGAGTCTCCGCATGCAGGGCCTGTGGAAGAGCCATCCCCAGTACGGCCGCCAGTTCGAGGTCCATGCCTACACGACCGTCCTCCCGGCCACGATCCAGGGCATCCGCCGCTACCTGGGCTCGGGCCTCATCAAGGGCATCGGCCCCAAGATGGCCGAACGCATCGTCGACCGCTTCGACGCGGACACCTTGCGCATCATCGAAGAGGAGCCGGGCCGCCTGATCGAGGTGCCGGGCCTCGGCCCCAAGCGCACCGCCATGATCGGCCGCGCCTGGGAGGAGCAGAAGGCCATCAAAGAGGTGATGCTCTTCCTCCAGGGCGTCGGCGTCTCAACCTCGCTCGCCGTGCGCATCTACAAGACGTACAAGGATGCGAGCATCTCGGTCGTCAAAAACGAGCCGTACCGGTTGGCGGGTGACGTGTGGGGCATCGGCTTCAAGACGGCCGACACGATCGCGCAGGCCATGGGCATCCCGCACGACAGCCCCGAGCGCGTCAAGGCCGGCCTCCAGTTCGCGCTCTCGGAGGCTACAGGCGACGGGCACTGCTACCTGCCTGAGGGCGAGCTGATCACGAAGGCCACCGAGATCCTGGGCGTCGAGGCGGTCCTGGCCGAGACGTGTCTGGAGACGCTCTCGCACGAGGAGGGCGTGGTGATGGAGTACCTGCAAACGCCAGACGAGAGCGGCGAGAGGGTGACGGCCGTCTACCTCGTGCCCTTCCACCGCGCCGAGGTCTCGCTCGCCGGCGGGCTCTCGCGCCTGCGCTCAGCACCCGCCGAGCGGCTGCCAGGATTCACGACCGTGGACTGGGACGCGGCCTCCGCCTGGCTCCAGAAAACGACCGGGAGCCTGCTCGCGCCCGAACAGGCGGAGGCGGTGCGCCTGGCGCTGACGGAGCGGGTCGCGGTCCTCACCGGCGGACCCGGTTGCGGCAAGAGCTTCACCGTGCGCTCGATCGTCGCCCTAGCCAAGGCTAAAAAGGCGAAGATTATCCTGGCCGCGCCGACCGGACGTGCCGCCAAGCGGCTCTCGGAGCTTGCCGGGATGGAGGCATCCACCCTGCACCGCCTGCTCCAGCTGCGGCCCGGCGGCGACGCCGCGTTCGACCGCGACAACCCGCTCGACGCCGACCTCGTGGTGATCGATGAGGCCTCGATGCTCGATGTGCTCCTCGCGAACACGCTGGTCAAGGCCATCGCTCCCGGCGCCCACCTCCTCTTCGTCGGCGACGTGGACCAGTTGCCGAGCGTCGGCGCCGGCGAGGTCTTGCGCGATCTGCTCGGCAGCGGCACGATCCCGAGCGTCCGTCTGACCCACATCTTCCGCCAGGCCCAAGAGTCGGGCGTCGTCATGGGCGCCCACCGGATCAACGCGGGGCAGATGCCGGTCACCCGGGGCCTCGCGGACTTCTTCCTCTTCGCCGAGGACGACAACGAGCGGGTCGCCGACCTCACGGTCGATATCGTAGCCAATCGGCTGCCGCGCCGCTTCGGGCTCGACCCACGGCGCGACGTGCAGGTGTTGTGTCCGATGCACCGAGGGCCGGCCGGCGCGGGCACGCTCAACGAGCGGTTGCAGGAGGCGCTGACGCCGGCGACGCCGGGGGTGCCCGAGCGGCGTTACGGCGGGCGCGTCTACCGCGTCGGCGACAAGGTGACGCAGATTCGCAACAACTACGACAAGGGGACCAGTGGGGTGTTCAATGGCTCGGTCGGCGTCGTGACCGGGATGTCGCTGGAGGACCAGGAGTTGCGCGTGTACATGGACGACGAGGAAGAGGTCACCTACAGCTTCGACGAGTTGGACGAGCTGACCCATGCCTATGCTGTCAGCATTCACCGCTCCCAGGGGAGTGAGTACCCCTGCGTCGTGGTGCCGCTGACGACGAGCAGCTGGCTGATGCTCCAGCGTAATCTGTTGTACACGGCGGTGACGCGGGCGAAGCGGATCGTCGTGCTGGTGGGCAGCAAACGGGCGCTGGCCAAGGCGGTGCGGACAGAGGGCGCGGGGCGACGGTATACGGCGCTCGCTGAGCGCCTACGGCGTGGGCGAGTAAAGGCTATCTCGTCCCAACCAGTGGTACGGTATCCGGGCGTGCGCGACCTGCGGCGCGTGGCGGAACACCGAGAGAACTATATGTCCGAGCCTAGCTGAGACCGCCGCGTCGCTACCTCGTCACGGCAATGGATCGCGTCCGGGATGCATGACATAGGCGAGGCCCTGGGCCCGCGCGCCGTTGTAGAACCGCTCGTCGATCGTCCACATCGTCGTCCCAGCTTGCTCGGCCAGCGCGGCGTAGGACATGTCGAAGAGCGAGCCTCGCCGACTCGGGTAGCTCAACTCGATCCCGCGCGCGTAGATGTCCGGGCGGTAGTCGCGTATGCTTCCGTCCAGTGCCTGCTCCCATTGCGGCGTGAGGGCGATATCGCCCGACGCCGTGCGATGCACGCGATCAACGAGGGCAATTTCGTAGGACGGCAGGGAGCGCACAAGATCGATGGCCTCGTCAGGGAGGAGCGTCGGGAGGGGTGGACGCGTGAGACAGAGATGATAGAGAGCGTTGGCGACCTCAGAATACAGGCATGTCGGCACCAAGAGACGGGCATCAAGTGCCCCACAGCGATCAAGGAAAACCTGACATTCATTGCTGAACGGACCATCCACGAGCCAGCGCACGACAACGGCCGCATCGACGACAAACGCGGGAGCGGGCATGGACGCTTACGGCTCCCGGTAGCCGGCGTCGCGCGCTTTGACCAGTTCCTCGACGGGGTCGGGAAGCTGCGAGAGGTCGACGCCGCGCCGGCGAATCCTGTCGTGGATGGCCGCTACGCGCTCCCGCGCCCGGCGGACCTTCTCGGGCGTCAGCGATCCGGGCACGTCCTCTGGTCTAGAGGGTGGGGTGTACGATGTATCCATACTCTTCATCTCCTGCGTCTAGTATACGATGGGTTGGAACGTTTTGTCGCGTGGTATCGTGTGCGACGACCTGTCTCGATGCAAGCGGTGGTACGGTATCCAGGCGTGCGCGACGAGCGACGCGTAGCAGAATACCGAGAGGACTATACGTCCGAGCCCAGCTGACACTACCGCGTCGCCAACCCGTCACGCCAGTGGGGCGGCGCGTGATCGTATCGTCTTGCGCTGGTTTGAACGCAACCACCCGATCGCCTCCAGAAAATCGTCCGTCCAGTCGTCGTTCGGGTGGAGTGCCACCGGCTGAAAGACCCGGAGGAGACGCGCATCGTCAGGGCGCAGGAGTAACCACGCCGCGACCGTGTAGCGGAAGTCGCTCCAGGACCGCGTCGACGGGTGCATTGACACGGCAAGGATGTCGAAGTCGCCGACGCGGTAGGGACGCGTGTTCTCGTCGGTCTCTCCGCCTGTCCCGTCGCCCGGCGTCCGTCGTTTCCCCGTCCTCGTCCGTTGCGTCTCCACCACGTAGAAGCCAGGATAGTCCTTGCGCGTCGTCGGCGCTCCTTTGCTGAGGCGCTGCATCTTCACTTGGACGCGGACGCCCCCGTGACCGTCATCTAGAAGGACATCGTACGGGTACTCACCCTCGATCGTCTCGTCCCGCCATCCCCGCTGGATGAGTGGTCCCACGACATCCGTGACGAAGACCGATTCGGCGATGATTCCCCGCACCCCGCGCTGCGTAATATCGGGAGCGCGGCTGATTGCTTCAAGGATGATCTCCGCCTGTGTATTCAGCTTCTCCTCGAGCGCGTGAATGGGAAATTCTTGCCGCAGACGACTGAAGATTGCGCGCCTCTGCTCCTCTGTGCATGCATCTAGCAGGAGGTGTATCCTTCTCGACGGGATCGGTCATCGCGCTACCGTGTCGTCTGATCGCCCAGATCGGGCACGGTTGCCGATCCCGCGAGCGATGGCGCGCGTGAATACAGAAGAGCCGAACGGGAGGATAACGTGCGTCGCCCAACCCTGTGTAGCCCCTATAGTGTATCCATGCGTCGTCCTGCCATCCATCATGTTGCCTCCTTCCCTCGTGGCCGACCGGCCGGCCGAGGCTCGAAGGCAGCAACGTCGCTGCGAGACACGAGGGTATGGCCACCGACGGTCACGGTTCGCAAGCGACCGCGCTCGATGAGCCGCGCGATGGCCTGGCGCGTGACGCCGCGGACACGCGCAGCTTCGGCTTGCGACATCCACTCGTCGGGCGAGAAGTCGTCCTCGAAATAATAGGTTGACAAAGTGAACCAATTACCGTACTCTAGATATAGGCATGACTAACTATAGGGTAAACCATTGAGCAGTGCACAAGAAGCCGTACCATCGACGCAGTTGACGCTCTCGTTCGCCGACGGGCGTCATCCGCGTGCCCTCATCCCGGCGATCGCCCCATACTACACGACAGACTTCGGCGCGGCCTACCTTGGTGACGCACTCGACGTGCTCGCGGCGATCCCGGATGGATCGGTCAATCTCGTGGTGACATCCCCACCCTACGCGCTGCACTTCAAGAAAGCCTACGGGAACGTCGCGAAGGACGACTATGTGGCCTGGTTCCTCCCGTTCGCGCGTCACATCTTTCGCGTCCTCGCCGACGACGGCAGCTTCGTCCTCAACATCGGCGGGAGCTACAACAAGGGCGTGCCGACTCGCTCGGTCTACCACTTCAAGCTGCTTATCGCCTTGGTCGAGGAAATCGGCTTCCACCTGGCCCAGGAACTCTTCTGGTATAACCCGGCGAAGATGCCGATGCCGGCCGAGTGGGTGACAGTGCGCCGTATACGGGTGCGCGACTCGGTCGAGTATGTGTGGTGGTTCTCGAAGACGCCGTGGCCGAAGGCCAACAACCGCCACGTATTGCGGTCCTACAGTGCGGACATGATTCGACTCAACACCCGTGGGGTGCGCGCGACCGTGCGGCCCTCGGGTCACGCGATCAAGACGTCGTTCGACAAGGTCGACGCCGGCGGCTCGATCCCGCCGAACGTCTTCGAGGACGCGGTCGCCTCAGACCTGATGAAGATGGGGAACAACACAGCCAATGACCAGTACACGGTGCGCTGCAAGGAGGCGGGCCTCAAGATCCACCCCGCGCGCTTCCCAGCCACCCTGCCGGAGTTCTTTATCAAGATGCTGACCGATCACTCCGATGTCGTCCTCGACCCGTTCGCCGGCTCGAATACGTCGGGCGCTGTAGCCGAGAGTCTGCACCGGGGATGGTTGGCCATGGACATGATGGAGGAGTATCTCCAGGCCAGTCGTTTCCGCTTCGCGGCATCGGAGACGGGCCAGCCTGTCCCGGCATCACCACTCGACTGACGATCAGGCGACGCACGCCGGTGTCACAGGCCGGGGAACAATGCGAGCTGATCGGGTGGCACCACGTCTTCGAAGCCCAGCACGCCGATGACGCGCCCCTTCAGGTACCGTGCCTCACAGCGGCAGGGGATGGATTTGCCCGAGCGGAAGGGCACGCACGACCGGGCGGTCGCTACCGTGCTGTGGTTTTGCCGCGCTTGATACAGCGCATGATCGAGCGGTACGACGGTGAAGCGCGCGAGCGGATACGTGCGGTGCCACGGTGCAGCGGCGTAGTCGATATACAGGCCGTCGCGCGGCGGATGACTGCGAGGGACATGGCCGTGGCAGCAGAGGACCACGTAGCAGTCGATCGGCGCGCAGCCAGACCGTGCGCGATAATCAGGAGGTGTCTATCCTTCGAGGAAGACATTGACAGAGACGACCAGCGGATCATCCCGTTGGTTCACTTCACAGGTGCGAGCGATTCACTGGATCGTAGTGCATCGTCGCCAGTCAGCCATGACCCAGTATTATTGACAACGGAGAAGCATGATCGTTTTGGTGCCGACGGGTTGTGGCATGCGAAGGCCAACCATTGGCAACCTATCTCATACAATCGAATTACTCTGGTGGAGCCACTGATATGCCCCAGACTCTATCTCCCTCCGTGCATCTCCCGTGGTTAGTTCCGGGCGACTATGAGCACGCACTGCTCCACCTTGCTTGGCTCGTGGAACACGGCCACTACACGCTCGTATTCGCCCTAGTCGAACTCTTTCCATCAGAAATGCCACCGCCGGACCCCACGCCAGAGCACTGTCCTGCCCAGCCATACCGCCTTAGCAAGAAGCAGAGCTTCCGTATCTACATCAAGCGACATCTTCTGCCTGCACAGGCGGCGCTCGCGTGGTACGAGGCCAGCCGCGCGGGGACGATCGTCCTTCCTGGCGACCCCGACCGGAACGGCAACGACCGCATCCTGGCTACGTCTCAGCTAGCCGAGGATCCTCCCTGGCCGCATCTCGTCGCGACGGACAGCCTGCCATTCCTGCAACATACGTGGGGCATCGTGCGCGCACACCATCTCTTCCAGGTCACCAAACCTGCCGAACTCGACCTGTTGATCCAGACAGCCGCTGCGATCGACTGGTTCTCACACCAGCTCTTCTTCGACCTTGGAGACTATCCGGAGTGGCTTGGGTCGCTCCACCTCATCGCGCCCAATCCCGTCTTTCGGCATCTCAACCGGCATCGAGAGACAGGAGCGGAGCACACGAACACGGTTGTCCGCATCATCCCGCGTGCCAATAGGTCCCTGGACAGCCTGCATCTCGACCTGACGCAGTACGGAGCGACGGGGCTCGCTGTCGCCTACTCCGCTCCTCTGGCCGGATCCGAGACGATCGTGCCTCACGTGGGAACGGTCGATACCGTCGGTCACAGGATCACCTGTGCCATACGCGGCGTCCTCGACTGGACCGCGCCGCTGGGCTACGTTGACGATGTCCATCTGACGATCGAGACGCCGGTCGCACGGCGCCACGTGACGGTACCACCCTCACCAGGCCGACCGGGTGAAGTGTACGACGTTCCTGTCCTCCGGACCACGTACGATAACACGGTGAGCGACTCACCTATGCCCAAGACAGCAGGCGCCTACTTGGTTCAATCCCAGCTTATGCGCCGACTTAGCGAGGCGCAGGAACGGCGGGTTGAAGCGTGGTTCTATGATGAGCGAGACCGGGCGACGCTGTTTGTGCGCGATCTCATCACGCGCGCCAGAACACGGCTGTGGGTCGTCGATCCGTACTTTGGAGGAGTGGACCTGATGCAATTCGTCATGGCCACCACGCGTGACAGCGTCGCGGTCACCATTCTGACAGGAGCCGACTATCTGAGCAAAAGTGACCGGCCGAACACCGTCGTTGACACTGCAGCCGCCCTCCTGACGCAGATCTCGCACCTCTCGATTGATGACGCGCCGGACTCTCGCGATGCACTGCGTGACGCTCTCCTGGCCGGCGACGCCGTTCTCGCACACCTCGGCCGTCTCGGGATTCGGCGCACCGTGGATGAGGCCACCGAGCACGGTGACACGCTGCTCGCATATCTTGACCGTCTCGACCCCTCAGGTCGCATCACCGCCTACGTCATGACGGGGGCCTCGCCCGCGGTTCACGATCGATTCTTGGTCATCGACGACGCGGTCTGGTGCCTGGGAAACTCACTTAACACGCTGGGTGATCGCGCTGGAGTGATCGTGCAGGCGGCCAACCCTGAACAGATTATCGCTGGACTGGAGCGCATCCGGCACGACCCCACCCTCGTCATTCCCCTGGATACATGGGTTGCCAACCGTCGCACGCAGCGATCTCAGGTCAGCAGTAGTACCCACTGTTCCGCGCTGACGGAGACGGCACCATCACAGGCTCCAGGGCACGGAGATGTGTACCCATGAGAGACGAGCGTTTCTATCAGAATCAGCCTGGATCGCAGTACTGGGACGCTCTTATTGTCCACGGTCGCCAAGCCACCGGTGAACCATGGTTCGCCGACGTTGTTGAGACAGTATACACGTGGTATCTAGCGTCCGTGGGCACCACTGATGGGACCGACCTGCTCGTGCCCGACGACGATTCCCGAGCGCGTCTGGCCGCGATCGTTAGCCTACCGCACAGTCTCGTGCCGCATCTGATGGCGTGGTGGCTCGAACATCCACTGCAGGAGAATGACGAACACATGGACGCCCAGAGAGTCACACCCGGAGAGATGCAGGCATGGGTGAACCGGCAGGCACAGGCGGCATGGGTGTGGGGCACTGCGCTTGCCCGCGCCGCGCCGCAGCTTGCCCCATATGACCATGCCTTCGAGCGCACGTGGCAGATGGCTGGACACCAGCACGTTGCGGCCGAGGCGTTTATCGAGGTCCTCGCTATAGCCTGCCGGTCAGACGAGGAATCGCCGCTACGCGCTCGCCTATGCGCCATCCCTGGTCGGGTTCGATCTCTCCGTAGCTGTCATTTCCTCCAAGAGTCGCGCGAGGATCTCGCCGCCGCGCTCGACCTCTGGTGGACAACGGCACACGTCCACGACATCTGGGATCGCCGCCAGATCGAGCGCTTCCCTGTTAGCTGCGCCGAGGTATGGCTCCTCGACGCACTGCGCCGCAACGACAGGAGCCTCTATCTCCGCCTGCTAGAAGCGGCCAGAAATCCCCATGTCGTTGGGCGTGTGCTGGGTGCGCCGCACATCATGGAAGACGTTGACGAGATCCTAACCTTGCTGGCGGCTGCTCCACCTGTGGTGACATCTTCGATCGCCGACGACCCCGCCACCACCTGGAATCACAACCTCACCGCCCTCCTGCTACTTGAGGTGGTCGTCACTCATGCCATGACCCTCATTCAGCTTGTATCCGACCACACACATGATGCCCCACACCCAGACCTTGCCGAGATCGTGGACAAGGACGTCCCGCGTCTCATCAAACGCGTGGTCGAGGTTCTTCTTCAGCGGGATGATGGCACCTTCTTAGCTGTCAACTGGATGATCCACCGGACCCATGCACTTGAGGGAACAGCACGGCGCAACAAGATCTCCCCGGAGGCTGTCGTTGTGGAGGCGATGGCCGGTGCCCTAGCTGCTCACGACATCGGTGAGCCGGAATTTCGCCGGATCTGGCCAGATGCCTTCAGCGATGTGCGTGTCATGGTAGATGACGTAGGCACAGTCCAAGCCCGTGGGCCACGGAGCGTCTACGAGACCGACGTCGTGCTAGCGTTGGTGGCGGTTGCTCGCCATGATGCCGACCAAGCGGCCGCGACCATGACCGGACTACTTCCCGTGTTCGAGGCGTTGTTGACGCGACGTGATCCGGGGATAGGGTCCATCCGTGAGGTGGAAACGCCGTCCCAGCGCCAGTTCTACGCGGCAGTCCTGGTGCTAGCCGCAGCTGATCCCGACCAAACCTGGCAGCAACTGTGGAACGATGTGGCTGAACAACGCCGCCGGAAACTCTACCAATCATATACCCACGATTACCTCGCGGATGAAACGAGTCTCTTTGTGCTGCATGTGGGTATCGCGGCGTTGGTTTGGACCTACGTCGACGATGGGACACATGATGATCTCGCTCGGCGGCTTTGGGACCACCTCTACGACGCTGCGCTCTCGGTCGTCATGCGCCAACAATCGTGGCAAAACGGGGACCGTTGGCGCGCAGCGGTCTCACTGGTCATTGCGCACCTCCCGCACGTCCTTAACCGGACGGGAGTACAACGAGCGGACGCCCATCAGCTCAGCACGGCACTACGACGCTTGGGAGGTGACGATGAACTGGTGATGGAGGCCGTCTCCTCGCTCCACCACAGTGGTATTGCAACTATAGACATGATGGCCGCGCTGACCCTCGCTGAGGTCCATGTAGACCAAATTGTTGCCCGGTGTGATGCGACCATCGAGAGGCAGGCGACGACACGCGTCCGCAGAATGGCGACAATAGCTCTTGATGAGTGCCGCGCCATCGTTCGGGAGGCCCGACAGGGAAACGGTTGAGGCGCAGCCCCCATTTGTCGATTTCGCAGAGGCATTATCGTGCGTCTGATGGGACAGCACCACGAACTCCTAGCGTTCGAGATCGGCCAAGAAATGGCTCTCGATGCTGTTCGTCTTTAGGACTGCGCTCATTCTCTTGACGCACTTCTGGGATGATATCCCAGAAGTGCAACATATCTATGAAGATTCAACACTGCGCTGGTCCTCTATATACTATTACTTCATAGTATGGTAGTCATACAGTCCTCGGTCATCCTCTCCAGGCAAGACGCTGATGACGTCCCCGGGAGCGCCGGCGTTGCTGGACATGCTGCTCCCCCGCTCACAGGTAATACTTAGACCACACTGCAATTATTAATGCACACGATCCTGTAGGCTGAGCCAGAATTGTGGTAATGCCTTGATCGTCTGGTCGCTTATATCTGACGTGGCACATCCATAGTATCGTCCACATCATCCTCTGTGAGCAGCTCGACCTGACGGATACGGTCCCACGCTGCCGTCGTCGAGACGAGGAATCGCTCCCGCACGCTCTCGACAAGGGACCACTCGTTGTCGTGCAGTAGTCTGGAGGCGACAGCGTCCTCCGCACGCCATTGACGTACGGTATCCTGGAGTGCCGTGCGCGGCATCAGGAGCGCGCCGCAGGCGTAGTCGGCCTGCCACTCCATCCAGTCGACGCGGCCCATCCCGACAGTTGTCACGGGCAGAGGTGGCCGTGGTGATGCATCGTCGGCATCGCCATCAACGCGAGGGAGGGGCGCGGGGTCGCCGACGAAGTTGTGGAAGACGACGTGGCCGAGTTCGTGCGCCAGCGTGGCACGTAAACGCACCTCATGCTCCGGGGCGAGGGAGAGCGTCCGCGCGATGCGCACTCGTGGCCGCTGCCCCCAGATGAACGTGGTCACCCCCTCGACCGCGCTCCGATCATCCTCAAGGCCGGAGAGATCGGCGTACAGGTCGAGGTCATCCACCTCTTGCTCGATCAGCCGGGTCAGATCATCGGTAGAGACCGGATACGCGACCTCCCCGTGCCAGGCACACAGGAACCGCCGGATCAGGTGTTCACAGATCGCATCTATCTCGCCCGCATGATAAAAAGGGCGCCATCTGAACCGACCGGTACGATCCCGGACCCACCGCATAGTGCCCTACCATCCCTCATCAATTCCCTTGACCCGCATAGTGAGACATATCCTCTCTGCAACTAACAGACCTCGCCGTCAATTAATAGAATATATGTTCTATTATGAAGGACGTTACTGAGAGTCGTACGCACTTATCCACACAGCGGATACGGGCGCTAGGGGCGTTCAGGGTCGGAGCGTTCCCTGAGCGTCTTCCGGAAAGCCTGGAAGGCCGCCTCCACGTCTTCTGGTGTGTAGGTCCCATCCTCGCGCAAGTCGTCGGGCAGGTCGCCCGCGATGAAGAGCAGGTACTCGTACGAGAGGTGCAACGTGGCCGCTAGTTGTTTGAGCAGGCGTGGTGACGGCGCGGGACGACGATCGTGTTCAACGTCGTTGAGATACGACAGGGACACGGGCGTGCCATCCTCTTTGAGGACGCACGCGGCCACGTCCTTCAAGGTCAGGCCCGCTCGCTTGCGCCCCGTGGCGATAATGTTCCCAACCGTCATCGGCTTCGACTCCCCCCATTCTCACTCCGCAGCGTAGCGTATCACCTGGTCCCGCGCCAAGTCGCGCGGCACGCGCTACGCAACGACAACAAAATCCACGCGCATCCCGCCGTACCCAAGTCGACGCAGCGCCTCTTCAACGCGCTTCCGCAACCGACCATCGAGCCAGTGCCGATGTGCAGATGTCGGCACGGCCACGCGCAGGAGGTCGCCTTCCCGCGCGAGGGCGGCGGTATGCGCGAACCACGTGGCGTAGTTCTCTGGCGTGATGACCTGCCGCACATCGTCCAGGACCGCGCGCCAGAGGGTCGCGGCGTCCATCTCCGGCGATGGGGAAACGGTGATGGATTGAGCGTCTGGCTCGTGATGCGCTGTTGTCTCACTGTTTTGTTGGTTGTTTGTTGTCATACTGTTTGTTGTGGGTGTCCCTGAGACACTACCCTGGTGTCCTTGGGCTACCACGTCCGTGACGGAAGGACACCACCCTGGTGTCCCTGGCACACTACCTGGTGTCTTTGGGCTACTACCTCCCTTCTGTGTCGCATCGGCGTGTCCTTCCCAGCGGAGCGCATAGACCGTGACGGCATGACCACCGGTCCGGGTACGCCCTTTCGACGCGCGGATCAACCCCTTGTCTTCCAACGCCGCGAGGGCGCGAACGATATGACGGCGACTCGTGACCCCACAACCACGGTCGAGCGTCCGCCCATCGCGCGTGACGACGCCGCTCGCGAACTGGGCGAGGCTGATGGCATCAGCGTCCTTGCGGAAACCAAGCGTGCGGCGCACGATATAGAGCAGCACCTTGAGTTCGGCCTCGCCGAGCATGGGCGCCCACTCGTCGTAGATCTCGTCCGGCAACGGAGTGGTGGTGGGGCGCGTGAGCGGCATCGGGGGCTCCCATTCTACAAAGGATAATCGGCGGCATGAGAGGTGGGGTGTCACTCTCCCCGAACACGCATCGCCCATGACCATTTTACATTATTACGCTTTTTGATGTAAGATAGAATATGTCGAGTAATTGGACGCTGCGACACATCATCAGACTGGCCATGCGGCCCAGTGGAAGGAGGCGAGAGGATGTACACTGCAAAGACGACACGCGCTGGGGTGCCCCAGCGCGATCACGATCAGCAACCCCTGTTGCTGTCGGTTCCCCAGGCCGCGCGCCTTCTGGGCGTTGGTACGACCCTGTGCTGGGAGATGGTGCACAGCGGGCAGTTACCCTCCGTGAGGCTTGGCCGACGCGTGCTCGTTTCGCGCGACGCCGTTGAACGCCTGGCTCAAGTGGATGCGACGGCGACACCACAGATGCGATGAGGGCGCTAGACGCCAGCACACCGGATCGCAAAGGAGGACCCAGTGGCACATTTCAGCGAGTACAAGAGGAAAGACGGCACGACGGCGTACCGTGTCCGCGTCGTGACCGGCTATCAGCAGACTGGCAAGCCGATCCAGGAGTCGCGGACCTTCGCGACCAAGACAGAGGCGAAGAGGGCCGCGAAGGCCTGGGAGACAGAGATCGCCCAAGGGATGACGGGGACAACGGGCAAGACCACGTTGGGCGAATACCTCAGCGAATGGCTGCACCGGAAATCTCGCAGCGCACGGCCCATCACGGTGACCAACTACGCGTGGCTCATCAACCACACCATCGCGGACACGCCCCTGGCGGGCACCATGCTTAGCAAGGTGACGCCCGGTCAGGTGCAGCGATGGATCGACGGCCTGCCGCGAGCCGCGACGGCGCGGAAGGCCCGCACCGTGCTCAGCATCGCGCTGAACGAGGCCACGCGGCTGGGGCACATCGCGCTCAACCCCGTCTCCCGCACCACAGCCCCCTCCCATGTCCCGCGCGAGGGCAAGGCATGGACGTCTGATGAGGTCCATCGCTTCCTAGCCATCGCCAATCGGGACATCTATGCGCCCTACTGGCATCTCGCGTGCTATCTCGGCATGCGCCCTTCGGAGATCGCTGGGCTGAAGTGGGCATCGGTCGATCTGGACGCGGGCACGGTGCGCGTCGAACGGGCGCGGCCCACTGTGTGCGGCAAGACCTTTGAGAGCGAGTACACGAAGAGCCCTGCGGGGACGCGCACACTCTACCTATCGGAGTCGCTGGTGCAACGGCTACGCGCGCACCGCGCGCACCAACAGACCATGCAGACCGTGGCCAACGCGCAGTGGATCGACTCAGGGCTCGTCTGCACCACGGAGGTAGGCACGCCCATCGACCACCGCAACACGCAGCGGCGTTTCCAGCACCTATGCCAACAGGCAGGCGTGTCGCGCATTCGCGTCTACGATCTGCGGCATACAGCGACGAGCCTGATGATCGACGCGGGGGCGGATATCAAAGCCGCGAGCGAAGCCCTTGGCCATAGCGACCCGAGCATCACCATGAAAGTCTACCGACATGTGCAGAGCGGCCAGCGCGCACAGGCCCTGGCGCTGCTCGCCCAGGCGATCACGCTCCCGGAGGAGGATCTAACGCCGTCCACGGATGACCTTGCAAAAATATTGCAAAAATACCCGACGCGGCGACCGAAGGAGATCACTGCATCGGGCATTTCACACGTACATCACGAGCTGGGCGGGCAGGAGTCGAACCTGCAGCCTTCTGATCCAAAGTCAGTTGCGCTACCATTGCGCCACCGCCCATCGCATCCTCATTATAACAAGCCGTTAGCCGTTAGTAATTAGCCGTTAGCTTCTGGGTG